>Ga0207695_10002749_pt1 | contig 25651 bp, 32 predicted proteins | sample KBSC54metaG_FD_184354 | JGI IMG/M metagenome (GOLD analysis project Ga0207695, IMG submission 184354) | Corn rhizosphere microbial communities from Kellogg Biological Station, Michigan, USA - KBS C5-4 metaG (SPAdes) (version 2) | ecosystem: Host-associated > Plants > Roots > Rhizosphere > Soil...
CGAGGACACAAACGTAAGCACGGACGCCATATGGGTGCTCAAGCAGAGCATCCAGGATTTCGACGCGCTGATTACCGAGAGCGAAGATAAGGATGCCGAAAGGCCCTCGCGGGGAGAAGCGCTCCGCTGACGCCATCGGCCGCTCGCGCGGCGAATATTCCGTGGGCCAGAGACGTCAACCAGGGCGACGCATCAGAATTTCGAACTGAAACACCACCCGGCCGCGCGCGAATTTGCGACATTTCGGGCAGGGTTGAGAGCTGCGCCTGGAGCGGAGCGCGCGGCAACGCTTGACGGAAGCTGACCGGCTTCGGCCGGCGCGAGATGATCCATGACAATCGAACATGATGAGCCCGCCGGCGGCGCGGCGCTCGCGCGCCTGCGCCAGATCCTGGCGGCGGAGGAGGGGCGCCGCACGCGCGTCTATCCCGACACGCTCGGACGCCTGACCGTGGGGATCGGCCACCTGGTCCGTCCCGAAGACGAGCTGAAGTCAGGGGACGTGATCTCCGAGGCGCGGGTGGATGCGCTGTTCGAGAAGGATGGCGCCCGCGCCTTGGCGGCGGCCGCGGCCCAGGCGGCCGAGGCGGGGATCACGAGCGCCGACTTCGTCGTGCGGCTCGCCGCGGTGAACTTCCAGCTCGGGACCGGCTGGACGGCGGTGTTCCCGAAGACCTGGGCCCTCGTCATGGCCGGCGACTACCGGGCGGCGGCGGGCGAGCTGGAAGACTCCCTCTGGGCGCGGCAGACGCCGCGACGGGTCGCGGCCTTCCAGGCTGCGCTCCGGCAGCTCTCACGAAAAACGAACGGGAATTGATGTTCGCAGTTTGTTCTTGACGTCCGCGCGCGAATTTGCGATAATTCGGGCACGGTTGAGAATTGCGCCTCGAGGCCCGCGAAGGATTGACGCGGGCGCGGCGTAGGGCCTTCCGATCCTGAAATCTGGGGCGGCTTCCTTGAGCCGCGCATGAACCCGACGGGCGCTTGCCCGGGCGGGCCAAACCTGTTGGGGAACTCCGCCTTGTCCGACGACGAGATCATCCGCGAGGCGCGTGAGGCCTTCGAACTGGCGGCCGACGCCGAGGCTGAGAACCGCCGCGAGGCGCTGGACGACCTGAGGTTCGCCAGGCTCGGCGAACAGTGGCCGGAGCAGGTTCGTCGGGAGCGGGAGCTGGACGGGCGGCCCTGCCTGACGATCAACCGGCTGCCGGCGTTCATCCGCCAGGTGGTCAACGACGCCCGCCAGAACAAGCCCGCCATGGTCGTCCACCCGGTGGACAACGCGGCCGATCCCGCAACGGCGGAGGTGCTGAACGGCCTCATCCGGCACATCGAACAGAGCTCGGACGCGGAGGTGGCGTACGACACCGCGCTCGACTTCGCGGTGACCGGCGGCTTCGGCTACTTCCGGATCAACACGCGCTACGCATCCGACGACACCTTCGACCAGGATCTCGCCATCGAGCGCGTCGCGAACCCCTTCTCGATCTACGGCGACCCGAACGGGACGGCGGCGGACTCGTCGGATTGGAACGTCGCCTTCGTGGTCGACACCTTGCCCAAGGCCGCGTTCGAGGCCCGCTGGAAGGGCGCCGAGGCGGCCGACTGGGACGCCGATTCCTATGCGGCGCTGAGCGGACCGTGGCTCGACGGCGAGCGGGTCATGGTCGCCGAATACTGGCGGCGCGAGCCGGTGCGGCGAACGATCCTGGCGCTGTCGGACGGTCAGGTGGCGGAGGCCAGCGTCTATCAGGCGCAGAAGCCGATGTTCGACGCGCTGGGCGTGTCGGTGGTCGGCCGCCCCCGTGAGGTGGCGAGCCACAGGGTGACGCAGCGGATCCTGACCGGCGCGGAGGTGCTGGAGACGGTCGACTGGGCGGGCAAGTTCATCCCGATCGTGCCGGTCTATGGCGAGGAGCTGCACGTCGACGGCCGGCGCCGGCTGCGCAGCCTGGTGCGCGACGCCAAGGATCCGCAGCGGATGTTCAACTACTGGCGCACGACCACCACCGAGCTCGTGGCGCTGGCCCCCAAGACGCCGTTCATCGGGCGCAAGGGGGCGTTCGAGACCGACAGCGCCAAGTGGGCCACGGCCAACACCCAGACCCATGCCTACATCGAGTACGACGGGCCCGAGCCGCCGCAGCGCCAGCCGTTCGCGGGACCGCCCGCCGGCGCCATGCAGGAAGCGCTGTCGGCCTCCGACGACATGAAGGCGATCATGGGCCTGCACGATGCGAGCCTGGGCGCGGCGTCCAACGAGACCTCCGGCCGGGCGATCCTGATGCGGCAGCGCGAAGGCGACGTCTCAACCTTCCACTACATCGACAATTTGAGCCGAGCGCTGCGTCACGCCGGCCGGATCCTGATCGACTTGATCCCGAAGGTCTATGGGACCGCGCGCGTGATCCGGGTGCTGGGCGCCGACGGAGCCGCGCAGAGCGTGACCGTGAACTCGGGGTCGCCCGGCCAGGGCGCCGCAGGCGAGCTCGGCAAGGTCGAGAAGATCTACAACCTGACCGTCGGCAAGTACGACCTCACCGTGGAAAGCGGACCTTCCTTCACGACACGGCGGGAAGAGACGGCCAACCAGATGATCGAACTGATCCGCGCCTATCCGCAGGCCGCGCCGCTGATCGGCGACCTGTTGGCCAAGAACCTCGATTGGCCGGGCGCCGACGAGATCGCGAACCGGCTGCAGGCGGCGCTGCCGGCGCAGCTCAAGGGCTTCTCGCCGGACGCGCAGGCGGCCCAGGCGGCGCAGGCGCAGCTCGCCAGGCTCGCCCAGATGTTGGCGGCGGCCCAGGCCGAGATCGCCAGCCTGAAGCAGGACCAGACCAACTCGGCGAGGCGCTTGCAGGTCGAAGCCTTCGAGGCGGAGACCAACCGTCTGAAGGCCCTGCAGCGCTGAAACAAGCGCTGCATTGAAATTGGGCGCAAGACCCGAGGCCGCCCCTTCCGCTCACTGACATGACGAAGCGCGGTCGGCCGAAGGACCGCTGAGCAACCCGCGCCGGGTGCGGCGCATCACGCGAGGACAGCATGAAAGACGACGACGCCATCAAGGCGGGCGAGGGCGACCTCGCGCGCGCGGACGATCTCGAACGGGAGGCCCGGGCGGATGCGCGGGAGCCGGACCAGGACGACGGCTGCGAGACCTGCGAGGTGGAGCACGAGGGCCAGACTTACGAGGTGCCGACGGCGCTGAAGGGCGCGTTCCTCAGGCACGCCGATTACACGAAGAAGACCCAGGAGCTGGCCGAGCAGCGGCGGGCGCTGGAGGCGGAGCGGGCGGCCGTGGCTGAGCAGGGCCGCGCGGCGGCCGAGGCCACGCACGATCGGCTCCAGCTGGCGGCGATCGATCACGAACTGGCGAGCTTCCAGGGTGTCGACTGGCAGGCCTATGCGAGGACCGACCCGCAGGGCGCCCAGGCGCTGCACGGCCGGTTCCAGGCGCTGGTCGAGGCGCGCGGGCGGCTCGCCCAGGCTGTCGCCCAGCACGAGCATGGGCGCAGGCTGAGGGAGGCCCAAGAGGCCGCCCAGGCGATGGCCGAGACCGGCCGGACGCTGGCGCGCGAGATCCCCGGCTGGTCGCCGGAGCTCGCGGCCAAGCTCAGCGACTATGCGCTCAGCCAAGGCGTGACCCACGAAGAGCTGGCGGCCGCTTCGGACCCGCGGATCTGGAAGGTGCTGCACAAGGCCTATCGCGCGGAGGCGGGCGGCGGCGGCGGCGTCGAGACGGCGGCGAAGTCCCCCGCCGTGCGGCCGGCGGTGTCGGTCGCGGGCGCAGCGGTCTCGAGCGGCGGCGTGCGCGACGAGCTTTCGACCAAGGACTGGATGCGCCGCCGAAACGAGCAGCTGCGCAAGGGCCGGTGATACGCTTCAGCTACCCATCCACAACACCCGCCCGTCGGGAGCGGTCGGATTATCCTCGATCTCTCTCGTCGCGATCTTGGCGACCATGATGGCGCGGACGATGGCGTCGGCGGGACGCTTCTCTCCGCGAGGGCCTTTAGAGACTTGAGCCTCCGCCACGAAAACGAGCGAGTACGGTTTCGAGATAGGTAAGCTCGATCCGAAGCAGAGCCGCTTCGCGTTCAGTGACATCGACGCCGTTCTCTCGGACTTGCATTTCTCTAGCATCCAGCGCCGCAAGCATCTTGCGTAGGCGGGCAAGTTCAAGAGTGGCGGGCATGGCCGGATGATACGTCCGCCGTTGCGTCGGCGCCACGCTTGTCAACGCCGGCAAATTTCAAACTGAGACACCACCGGAGCCGGACGCGAACACCAAGAGCCGACCCTCTCGGGCCCGAGCGGCGTGGCCGCCAATGAGGCCGAGGACCAGGGGGGCTTCGACCGACCTGACCTGCCGCCGCCGGACGCAAGCGCCGGCGCGCCCGAACACGCGCGGGGCGCCCCTCGTGCCTCGGGAGAGCTCGCGCGGCTTCATCCCAACCTTTCGAAAGGACAGAGAATGGCCAACGCCATCCTGACGCCGACCGCGGTGACGCGCGAGGCGTTGCGCGTGCTGCACCAGAAGCTCAATTTCGTGGGCTCGATCACGCGCGACTACGACGACAGTTTCGCCCGGCAGGGCGCGAAGATCGGTGACACCCTGAAGGTGCGCCTGCCGAACCAATTCACGGTCCGCACCGGCCCGACGCTGGCGGCGCAGGACACCACTGAGACCTCGGTGGACCTCAAGGTGCAGACCCAGAAGGGCGTCGACCTGAACTTCACCTCCGTGGACCTGACCATGGCCCTCGACGATTTCTCCGACCGGATCCTGGATCCCGCCATGAGCGTGCTGGCCGCCAACATCGAGGCGGACGCCATGACCATGTACAAGGACGTCTGGAACCAGGTGAACAACCAGGCCCAGGCGGCGACCTTCAACAAGGTGCTGCAGGGCCGCAAGATCCTGGTCGACAATCTTGCGCCGCTGGCCGGCCGGACCTGCAACCTGAACACCCAGGACAACGTCGACCTGGTGGATGCGTTGAAGGGCCTGTTCAACGACCAGTCGACGATCTCCAAGCAGAACCGCGAAGGCTACATGGGCCGAACCGCGGGCTTCGACTTCATGGAGAACACGCTGTGGCCGGCGCATCCGCGGGGCGCGGCGGGCGCCGGCTACATCGTGGCGGGCGCCGGCCAGACGGGCGCCTCGCTTGCGGTCTCCACCGGGACGGGAGCCGCGGTCAAGGGCGACGTCTTCTCGATCCCCGGCGTTTTCCGGGTGCATCCGGAGACCAAGGCCGCGACCAGCGTCCTGCAGCAGTTCGTGCTGACCGCGGACTACGCGGGCGGCGCAGGCAACCTGGCGATCTCGCCGACGATCGTCACCACCGGGCCGCTACAGAACGTCTCGGCCTCACCGGCCAACGGGGCGGCGGTGAACTTCGCCGGCGCGGCGAGCATTCCGTATGGGATCTCCATGGCCTACCAGAAGGGCGCCTTCGCGTTCGCCACGGCCGATATGGTGATGCCCCGCGGCGTCGACTTCGCCGCGCGTGAGGTGTTCGACGGCGTTTCGATGCGCATCGTGCGCCAGTACGACATCAACAACGACAAGTTCCCGTGCCGCCTGGACGTGCTCTACGGGTACAAGACGCTTCGGCCGCAGCTGGCGTGCCGCCTGGCCAACAACTAGCGCCGGCGCGGAATGCGCCCATAAGGCTCCCCGAGCATCGGAGCCGCGCTAGCCGCCCGGGCGGCTCATCCACTCCAGCTGGGCCGCCCGGGCCTCTCTTTGCAATTCAAGCGACGGACGCTCCATGGCGATCACGACCTACGCCGAGCTGCAGGCGGCTGCGGCCAACTGGCTGGTGCGCGCGGATCTGACCGCCCGCATCCCGGAATTCATCACGCTGGCCGAAGCGCGGCTGAACCGCGCGCTTCGCGCCCGGCGAGCCGAGGTGGAGCAGGCGCTCAGCGCAACCATCGGATCGCGGAGCATCGCCCTGCCGGCCGGCTTCGCCGAGCCGCTGGCGCTGTGGATCGTGCGCCCCGACGGCGCGCGTTGCGCGCTGCGTTTCGTGGAGCCCAGTCTTCTGGCCCTGGTCAGCCTGCGCGGCGAGCCGGCCGTCTGGAGCATCGATGCTGCGAACCTGGTCTTCGAGCGGGTCTGCGACCAGGCCTATGGCTTCACCCTGCGGATGCTTGCGAAGTTCCAGCTGTCTGACGCCACGCCCACGAACGCGCTGCTGGCCGACGCGCCGGACGCCTACCTGTTCGCCACGCTCTGCGAGGCCGCGCCGTTCCTGCGCGATGCGGAGCTGGCGCAGGCCTATGAGAGCAAGCTCGAGCAGGCGATCGCGGACCTGAACGCGAAGGATGCGCGAAGCCGTGCGCCCAAGGCGCTGCGGACCGAAACGCCGCATCCGCGGCTGACCTTCGACATCGTGCGAGGGGTCTGATGAGCCTGCCGCCCATCGGGCCGGGGACGCCCGAGGCGCTCAGGCCGCTGCTGAAGTCCATCTGCGACGCGATCATCGACCTGCGAGCTCCGGCCGAGCCGAAGCCGGTGTTCGCCGTCGCCCAAACCGGGCTGCCGCCGGCGGCCAGCTATCCCAACTGCGTCGTGCTGGTGAGCGACCTCGACATCCTCGCCCATTCCGACGGCGTCCATTGGATCCGCCAAGACACGGGAGCCGTGATCGTCTGATGCCTTCCTCCTGGTCCTCATCGCTGCGCTTCGAGCTGCAGTTCACGGGCGAGAACGTCAACCTTTGGGGCGACAAGCTGAACGCCGTGCTGCAGCACGCGGACTACGCCGCCGCCGGCTGGCTCACCAAGGTGCTGACGGCCGATACGGCGCTCTCCGTCGCCAACGCCGCCGACGACGAGGCGCGCGCGGCGATGGTGAAGTTCACCGGGGCGGGCGCGTTCACCGTGACCATCCCCTCGGTCAGCAAGCACTACGTCGTCTGGAACGCCTGCTCGGGCGCGCTCAACGTGACCACCGGGGCCGGAGCCGCCGCCACCATCCTGGCCGGCGAAAAGGTGGCCCTGATCTGCGACGGGGCGGGGGTGTGGCGCGTGCAGCCCACCGACTTCGCCGCCCAGCGTCTGACCAGTCTGGCCGATCCGGTCGCGCCGCAGGACGCCGCGACGAAGGCCTATGCGGACAACCTCGCCTTCACCGCCAACGCCGGCGTGCTCCCCGGCCAGACCGGCAACGCCGGCAAGTTCCTCACCACCGACGGCGTGAGCGCCGGCTGGTCGACCGTGAGTCCCGACCAGGCCGGCAATGCGGGCAAGTTCCTGAGCACGGACGGCGTCAACCAGAACTGGCGTGCGCCCTCCACCGCCGACCTTGCGGACATCGGCGCCTACACCGCCCAGCGCAACGCCTTTGCGATCGCCGCCGCGATCGCTCTTTAGGAGACCAAGACATGGCCGTGACGCCGAACAACATCATCACACCGCAGGCGGTGAAGACGGCCAACGCCGTCACCACGGCCGCCAAGACGACCTACGGCGACAGCACCAACGCGGTGAAGATCGTGACGCCCGGGCCGAACGGGGCGGCCCTCTATGGATTGAGGGCGGTCCCGCGCGCGACGGTGACCGCCACGCAGCTGCAGCTCTACCGCTCGCCGGACAACGGGACGACCATGTACCTGATCGGCTCGGCGCTGATGGCCGCCTACACCATGGCCCAGACCACGGCCGCGCCGGCGACGGACTTCGGCTATTCCGAGACCGCGCCGCTGCGCCTGGGGCCCACGGACACGCTGTGGGTCGGGGCCGGCGTGGCCCTGGCCGGCGGAATCTCCTTCGACGCGCAGTACGAGGACCTCTGATGGGCAAGTCCATAGCCGCGAAGGCGATCGCGAGCCGCGTCGGCCTTGCCCAGCGCCGCATCGCGACGCGAACCGGGCTCGTGCGGACAGGCTTTGCGGGGTTGTTCTTAAGGGACGCTGCCGCCACCGGCTCGGTCCAACCCGGGATCACCGGGATCGCACATATCTTCGCGACCGGGGCCGGGGGCGGCGGAGGACCGCCTGGTACGAAAGGCGGAGGCGGCGGCAGCGCCGGCTATGCGGCCGTGTCCATCACCAAGACCTCGGTGATCGCTTACGTGATTGGAAGTGGCGGGGCCGCCGGCGCGGATGGCGGCGACACTATGGTCACCATCGATGGACGTACCTACACCGCTAAAGGCGGATCAGCGGCCGGCGCAGGCGGCCAGGCTACGGGCTTCGATATCAATCACCCCGGCGGCGATTCGGCCGCGGCTGGGACCGATGGCGGAAATGCGGGCGCCACGTCGGGCTCTCAGCAAGGTGGCGGCGGCGCGGGGGGGTTTGTGGATTACTCGATCCCGGGGTCGGTGGGTGGCGTCGGGAACCACTTCACGACCTCGGCAGGCAATGGCGGAGGCGGCAATAATGCGGGCGTCGGCTCAGGCGGCGGTAACGGTGCAGGCGGGGGTGCCGGGACCACGACGGGTGGTGCTGGGGGCCATGGCTATCTGGCGATTTACTTCACGCAGAGCTTCTAGACAGCAAATGCGCGACGTAAGGTCGTCGCCATGCAGACGATCGACCAAGCGGAGCAAGCGGAGCGGCTAAGAAAGATCAGGGCGCTGCTCCTGGCTGAAAGCCCGCTCGCCGGGATGGAGACATGGGCGAGGACGGGCGAGGTGCCGCCTGCGGAAGAGCTTCGGGCCTATGGCCTTACCAGCGACAGCATTTCGCCTCAGCGCTATGCGGAGCTTCGGCTTCTTCGCTTCCCACTGACAAGGACCTACAGCTTCGCAATTCCTTGCCGGGAAGCGGTGGAGGCGTTGAAGCGGCTCGCGCCGCTTGTCGAAATCGGCGCCGGAAGCGGTTATTGGACCGCGGTCCTTACGGCGGCAGGAGGCGATGTGCTTGCTACCGATCTGCAGGCGTTCGGAGAGACCGACTACGGGTTCGAGGCGGCCCGCTGGGCGCCTGTCGAGCCGTTCGGCGCCGCCGAGGCAGTTCGCGCCTATCCGGAGAGAAACGTCTTCTGCTGCTGGCCCACGGAGGGCGCGGAGTGGGCGTTCGAGGCGGCGAGGGAGATGAGGCCCGGACGTCTGCTGGCGGTCATTGGCGAGGGCGTCGGGGGCCACACGGCCACCGAAGAGTTCTGGCAGTATCTGAGCGAGTCATTCAGCCCGCTCGAGAACATTGTGATTCCGCAGTTTCCGCGCACGCGGGATTTCCTCGCGATCTGCCGGAAGCGCTGATCGCCGCGCTATCGCTGGGGCAGTATTCCATCAGCCATCAGGTCCACGACACGAGAACGGAGCTAGCTCACCTTCACCGGGCATACCCAATTGGTGGGATCGAGCGGCTCGGCGCCGGCGACCCCGGAGTCGGTCCCCTTCGGGATGCAGAAGAGGTTCACTGAGACAACGCCCGGGAAGGCGTTCTCAGCGGCGGCCTTGGGATTCGCCGGGTCGAAGAGCGGCGGGGTGTGCCAGTACTGATGGTAGGCCAGTTCGTCGATCAGCGAGATCAGCTCCTGCTGGCGCGCCGCGCGGTCGTTCTCGACGTAGAGAAGGGGTCGGCAGCGGCCGATCGTATCGTGAGCGCCGCGGAGCACTTCGCTCTCGAAACCTTCGACGTCGACCTTGATCAGATGGCAGGTCGGAAGCCCCAGGCTGTCGAGCGTAACGACGCGGGTCTTGACGCCGCGCGCGTCCGACCCTTCCGGCAGCACGCTGACGCCTCCGAAATTTCCCGGGGCGCCATAGTCCATGGCAGGCACCAGGACGTGGCCCCGGCTCGGCGCCGAGGCGTCGGGAAAGGCCAGGACGTTGCGCACGTCGTTAAGCGCCAAGTTGGCGCACAGGATCTGAAATACGCGCTGCTGCGGCTCGAAGGCGTAGAGCGGGCCGGGAGCGCACAGCCGCGCCATGGGCACCGTGTGCGCGCCGATGTTCGAGCCGACCTCGACGATGCACATGCCGGGTTTGATGATCTGCTCGAACAGGCGGCCTTCCTGGCCGCTGAACTCGCCGTAGAGCTCCAACGAGCGTGTGATGTACCGGTCGCCGCGCAGCGCCAGCATCGGACCGTGGCGGGTTTCGTAGGTCTTGGCGTCGGGCTCGCTCACGCAGCCGAGTCCGCGTTCGAGGGCTGCAGGCGTGGGCCGGCGTACTCGACGTCGCCCACGTGGACGAGCGGGACCTGCAGGTCGGCCCAGACCTCGCCGCCGAGATCGCGCCAGCGACGGCAGAAGGCCTGGTGGTCGGCCAGGTAGAACCCGGTTTCCGGCTCGATGAAGGAGTCGAACACCATGGCCGCTTCGCGAACGGCGGCCCCGCGCAGGTCGCCAAGGCTCGCCTGGAGCCGGGGGTATGCGGCGCTCATGCGCTCGGCGGCCGCCCGGCTGACCAGTAAAAAACCACCGCCGACGAAGCTCACCGGCTGAAAGCCGTCCGGTGTCGCCGGCCCAAGCGGCGCGCCCACTTCGAAACCGGCTTCGCTGACCTTGCGCGGGTAGACCCCGCCCACGACGTCGCGCGCCGAACCGAGCAGCCGAAAGGCGGCCTGCGGCTCGAAGCCGACGTCGGCGTCGACGAACAGCAGGTGGCTGGCCTGGCCCGCCAGGAACTTCGCCATCATGGCCGCACGGGCGCGGCCGATCAGCGCCTCGCCTCCTGCAAGGTCGATCTCGAGCGGGATCTCTCCGGCCGCGCAAGCGGCGCGCAGGGCAAGCAGCGAACGCAGATAGAGCACGTGCGCCGAGCCGCCGTAGCACGGGGTCGCCAGGTGGAGGCGGGGCTTCGACACGCGGGGCTCCGGAGGGCGGGATCGTGGCTCTCGATCGCTCGTCTATCCGCCCGGGGGCCGGCCGCCAAGCGGACAACCCGCTCCTCAGCCAACACAACAATAATGGACGACCGATGAGAATTCCCCTCGATCTGCCGCCGGGGCTGAACGACGACGACACCAGCTTCGCCGGCTCCGGTCGCTGGGCGGACGCATCCAATGTGCGCTTCCGGCTCGGCCGGCCGCAGGTGATCGGCGGCTGGGAGGCGCTCACCGCCACGACGCTGACGGGCGTTTGCCGCGCCGCGTTTCCGTGGACCGACAACGCCGCGGTTCTGAACATCGCCTTCGGCACACATTCGAACCTTCAGCTGTGGCAGGGCGGTGCGCTGTTCGATCTGACGCCGGCCGCGGGCTTCGAGCCGGGCGCGATCGACGGCGCCGGCAGCGCGGGCTACGGCACCGGCGCGTTCGGCGTTGGGGGTTACGGACTCCCATCGACGGGGGATTACTTCCCCCTGACGTGGTCGTTCGGGGCGTGGGGGCAGAACCTCCTGGCCTGCCCACGCAACCAGACGATCTTCGCCTGGACGAACGACACCTCGGTCAAGGCCGCGGCGCTGGCGAACGCGCCCGCGAACGTGACCTACATGCTCGTTGCGCCGCTGAACGGCGGATATCAGGCGTTTGCGCTCGGCTGCAACGAGGAGATCTCGGGGGTCTTCAATCCGCTCTGCATCCGGCACTCGTCGATCCGGAACAACACGGAGTGGAGCACCAGCGCCTCCGGCTCGACCGCCCGCGAATACGTGCTGACCGGCGGCGGCCGCATCGTCGCGGGCCGCATGGCCGGACCCTACATGCTGGTGTGGACCAGCGACGCCCTGTTCCTCGGCTCGTTCGTCGGTTCGTTGAACGAGCCCTGGCGCTTCGATCGGGTGGGACGCAACTGCGGCCTGGTCGGACCCAATGCGGCTGTGGTTGTTGGGCAGACAGCCTATTGGGCGAGCCCGGACCGGCAGTTCTACAGCTACGCCGTGGGCGGCCAGCCGGAGCCCCTCGTCTGCCCCATCCGAGAGGCGTTCGCGGAAAATCTCGCCGCAAGCCAGGGCGACAAGGTCGTCGTCTCCTCCAACGCCGAGTTCGGCGAAGTGCGCTTCGACTATCCCGACAGCCGCGACGGCTATGAGAACAGCCGTTTCGTGGCCGTCGCGCTGAACGGTCCCGACGCCGGCGCCTGGCACCGCGGCATCATGGCCCGCACCGCCTTCGTGGATGCCGGACCCTCCGCCTATCCGGTGGGCGTGACCTACGACGGATCGGTCTATTTCCATGAGAAGGGCCACTCGGCGGATGGCGCGCCGTTCGCCTGGTTCATCGAAAGCGGCGACAGCTACCTTGATCCGGAACGCGGGCTGCTGGTGCGGGGGCTTTGGCCCGACTTCAAAGAGCAGGTGGGTCCGGTCAGCGTCACGATCACCTCGCGTTGGCAGCCGCAGGGGGAGGAACGGATCTTCACGGCGCCGCCGATGGCGGCGGGAGACCCCAAGGTGGATTTGCTGCTGAGCGGCCGCCTCTTCCGTGTGAGGTTCGCCGGGACGAGCGCGCCCACGGCCGGACGCATCGGCGAACCGATGTTCGATGTCGCGCCGGCGGGGCTGCAATGAGCTTCGAGGAGGCCTGGGCCGGCAGCGCGCCCAGATTGGACCAGGCGCTGGCGCATGCCGGGCGCACGCACTCGCTCGAGGACGTCAAGGCCATGGTTGCGGCGGGTCGGGCCCAGCTCTGGGCCTCGCCAGCGAGCGCCGTCGTGACCGTGATCGAGGACGATCCGTGCGAGCGGCGCCTTCTGGTCTGGCTGGCCGGCGGCGATCTCGAGGAGCTCCTCGAGCGGATGCTGCCCCGCGTGGAAGCGTGGGGCCGGACGCGGGGTTGCCGGCGGCTCCTCGTGATCGGCCGCGCGGGATGGGAGCGGGCGATGAAACCCCACGGATTTGCGCCGTTGGCGCGTGTGATCGCAAAGGACCTGTAGATGAGCCTGAAGATCGGAGGGTCTGCCTCCAAGTCGAGTCAGACCTCGAACACCAACTCCACGAGCAGCTTCAACAACACCAGCATGCCGATCGTGCCGGATTGGGCGTCGTCCCTGACGCAGAACGTGGCCGGCAAGGTCGGGCAGCTGAGCCAGGCGAACCCATATGGCTTCATCGCCCCGAGCAACGATCTGCAGCAACTGGCCTCGTCCGAAGGCGGCTACCTGAACGGCTCGCCGTCCAACTTCAACGCAGCGGTCGGCGAAACCGGCTACATCATGAACGCCAACGCGCCGCGCACCGGCGCGGTGCAGGCCTCGCCTTACATCCAAGCGTACATGGACCCGTATCAGAGCGACGTTGTCGACGCCGCCGATGCGGACCTCGCGGCTAATGAAGGCCACGTGCGGGCGCAGCAGGCACTGGATCTGGCGGGCTCCGGCGCGTTCGGCGGCTCGGGCGCGGCGCTGACCCAGTCGATGACCGAAGGCGAGCTCGCTCGCGCCCGTGAATCCGCGCTGGCGGGATTGCGCGCGCAGGGCTTCACCCAGGCCCTAGGCGCGGCCCAGCAGGACGCACAGCGGGCGCAGGGCGCGAAGGACCTGAACGCGCAGCTCTACGGCCAGCAGATGGACCGCTCGCTCGCGGCCGCCCGGCAGCTGGGCGATCTCTCCGCAGCATATGACGCCAACCAGAGGGCCAACATCGGGACCCAGCTGCAGGCCGGCGACGACCTCAGGAATATCCAGCAGCAACAGCTGCAGGCGCCGGTGACCAGCACGCAGCAGATCGTGGCGATGCTGAGCGGACTGCCGATCCAGCTGTTCACGGGCCAGACCCAGTCGGGAACCCAAACGGGCTCGAGCACCACCAACGCCTCCGCACATGGAACCAATATCTCGCTGGGCGCTGAGGCCACATACAACAAGCCGTCTTAACGTGAGAACGAGGGTGACAGCTCGGATCCCAGCAGAACGCCTCGCGGCGGTCGAACAACGGCTGACCGATCATGAAGCGCGCTGCGAAGAGCGGCTGGCGGAGATTCGCGTCTCGGCGGCGCACACCCTGCGGGCGGTCGAGGGCCTGAAGAGCCGCTTCTGGGCCATCTGCCTGTCGCTGCTGGCGTGGGCGCTCGCCCAGCTCTGGTCGGGCGAGCAGGCGCGCGTCAGGCGTGTGGAAATCCCCGCCGCCGTTCTCGCCAAAGCCGGGATCACCCAGCCCGTCACGCCCCGAAGCCGCGGGGGTTTCTAGATGTCCGAGCAAACCTACAAGCTGATCTCCGACAAGGTGTTCCCGCTGCTGCTCGTGTTGCTGGCGGGCGCCGGCTACCTGCTTCGCCTGCCATCGGAGTTCTGCGCCGGGATCGGCGCGGCGGGCCTCGTCGCCTACCGCAACGGCGACGCCAAATCCCCCCAGTCCTGAGCCTTAGGGAAACTGCCATGTCCGACCTCTCGCAAGCCGTCCACGTGCTCGAAGACCTGATCGCCGGCAAGACCGACTTCAACGGCTTCAAGGCCGGCGAGCTGGCGATCATCGACCATCGCATCGCCACGGCCGCGCCCGCCGTGCAGCCGTTCCTATATGTCGCCCGCGACAGCCTGGCGGCCGGCGCCTCGACGCTGGTCGGAGCCGGCGAGAGCGCGCTCGGACCGATCATCAACGCCAGCTCGGACACGCAGGCGACCATGCTGGCCAACGCCATGTCGGCCGCCGGCATCCCGACCGCAGGCCCGCTCTCGGTCGCCGAGCACGCCGCGCTGGTGAGCCTGATCAACGGCTTCAAGGCGTTCCTCGACAAGCGGCACATCGAGATCGTGGCGCCGCCCGCCGTGCAGCGGGCTGCGCCGCAGGCTGCCTGATGGGCGGCTTCGTCGCACGCATCCTCACCTGGCTGATCGGGCGGCTGTTCAATCGGACGCCGCCCCAGTCGGCCGAGGCCGCCGAAGCCCAGACGGTCGGCCAAGCGACCGTCTCGCTCAACGTGGAGAAACAGACCAATGCCGAGGTCGAGAAAGCCGTCCAGGCGGCTCGCGCCAGCGATGATCGCGCCGCTCGTGATCCTTGCAGCCTGCGCGCACCGGACCCCGACAGCCGCGACTGAACCTGCGAGCGCACCGGCGCCCAGGGCGTCGGCCTGCTCAGCGTTCGCCCGGATCTCGTTCTCGCGGCTACACGACACCGCCGAGACGATCCGCCAGGTGAAAGCCTACGACGCGGCCCGCGACGCGCTGTGCGGCGTCGGGAAGTGACAGCCGGCGCCGCGGCCAGCCGGCGGCTCGAGGCGCGCATCGCCGAGCTCGAGGCCGAACTCGGAATGGCTGATCGAGCGAGCGACCGCCGAGGCGATCTCCAAGCTGCTCCCCGAGCGGCCGCAGGCGGCGCTGTGACCCGCGCCGTCGGCACGCGGCGCTTCCTGAGCCCAGGGAAAGGGAATGGTGCCGCCGGACAGGATCGAACTGTCGACCTCAGCCTTACCAAGGATGCGCTCTACCACTGAGCTACGGCGGCCAAAGGCGAGGGGCGGGCTATAGCCAACGCGCACGTCCGCGTGAAGCCCGAATCCGCGCGGCGGGGTTGACGCACCTCACGCCGAGCCGCACCCCCTAGCTCATGACTTCGCCGCGAAAGACCAGGCCCCAGCCTCCGCAGGACAGAGAGGCGAAGCTCGCCGCTGCGCTTCGCGCCAACCTGCGGCTCAGAAAGATCGGCGAGGCGAAATCGGAGCGACCGCGACCGCGGGCCGCGGAACCCGATGAAGAGCCGCGATGAACCGCACTTTGCGGCGCTAGGGGTCGCAGGCTAGAAAACGACCTGGGCTGACTGGCCGCACCTCGCCGCGGCGCTTCGAAAGACGACAGATTGGATCGCATCGCCATCACCGGCGGGGCTCGCCTGGAGGGCGAGATCCCGATCAGCGGCGCCAAGAATTCGGCCATCAAACTGATGGCGGCGAGCCTGCTCACCGACGAGACATTGCGGCTCACCAACATGCCGCGCCTGGCGGACACCCGCTTTCTCGGCAAACTGCTGGAGCGGCTCGGGACCGAGGTGGCCGAGGCAGAAGGGGCGGGGGGTCCCGAAACACTGCTGCGCACACGCGAGATCGTAAGCGCGATTGCGCCTTACGACCTGGTGCGCCAGATGCGGGCCTCGTTCAACGTCCTTGGACCGCTGCTTGCGCGCACGGGACAGGCCAAGGTGTCTCTGCCTGGGGGGTGCACGATCGGCGCGCGGCCGGTGGACCTTCACCTGCAGGCGCTGGAAGTGCTTGGCGGACGAATTGACCTGCACGAGGGCTATGTCTACGCCCAGGCCCCGCGCGGGCTGAAGGGCGGGCGCATCGAGTTCCCGTTCATCTCGGTGGGGGCCACCGAGCACGCGATGCTCGCCGCCGTGCTGGCCGAAGGCGAGACCGTTATCGCCAATGCCGCTCACGAGCCGGAGATGGTCGACCTCGCGGAGTGCCTGAACAAGATGGGCGCGAAGATCTCCGGCGCGGGCACCTCGACGATCCACATCCAGGGCGTCGCGCGGCTCTCCGGGACGACGCACGCGGTGATGCCGGACCGCATCGAGACCGGGACCTATGCCCTGGCCGCGGCGATGGCCGGAGGCGAAGTGCGACTCACACGCACCCGCGGCGACTTCATTCAGAGCCTTCTAGACAAGATGGAGGAGGCCGGCGTCGAGGTCACCGCGCACAATGATGGCCTGACCGTGAGGCGCAACGGAGCGCGGTTGAACGCGGTCGAGATCGATACGGCGCCCTATCCCGGGTTCGCCACGGATCTTCAGGCGCAGTTCATGGCGCTGATGACGCTCGCGGAGGGGGAGAGCGTCATCCGGGAGACGATCTTCGAAAACAGATTCATGCATGCGCCGGAGTTGGGACGGCTCGGGGCGGACATCTCGGTCTCCGGCGGCGAGGCCCGGGTTCGCGGGGTGCGCTCCCTCGAGGGAGCGCAGGTCATGGCGACTGATCTACGGGCTTCGGTGAGCCTGGTGATCGCCGGCCTGGCGGCTCGCGGCGAAACGATGGTGAACCGCGTTTATCACCTGGATCGGGGGTTCGAGCGGCTCGAGGAGAAGCTCGGCGGCTGTGGCGCTCAGATCCGGCGGATCAAGGGCGACGGCGAGGAGGACGACTAGTGGCTGATCCCAAGCCGCTTCGACTGCTGGCCCAAGATGTCGATGACCTCGCGGTCATCTCCGCCGCAGTGCAGGATGCCGTCCTGCGGATCGGCGACATCGCCTTCGAGCCGGCGTCCCGACGGCTGACGCTCGCCCTGAACCGCTATCGATGGGAAGCCGGAAGCGGAGAGCGCGTGCGGGCCGGCTTGCAGGTCGCAGGTGTCCTGAACGTGCAGGCCCGCAAAGTGAAGCGCGGCGCGCCCGATGCCATCCTGGAGCTGCTGGCGGTCAGTTTCGAGCCCGCCGAGCCGCCTGGCGGCGCAATCACGTTCAGCTTCGCCGGAGGCGCAGACCTGCGCGTCACCGTCGAATGCATTGACGCGGTCATGGCGGACGTCTCAAAGCCCTGGTCCGCCAAGCACGCGCCCACCCACGATGTCTAGGCGCAGCATGGCGCGCGCCCCGGGCTACGGCTAAACAGGCGCGCCATGCGCCGCTTCCGCTTCTCCGAGCCGAATTTCAAAGTCTCTTTCGCCTCCTTCGTCGAGGAGCGACGCGAAACGCCGGCTGACGTGGACGCCGTCGCGCGGCGCGTCATCGAAGCCGTGCGCGCGGAAGGCCTTCCCGCCGTGCTGCGGTTCACCTCCGAGTTCGACAAGGTCGAACTGGAGGAGGCCGGCCTGAAGGTCTCGGAGGCGGAGATCGAGGCAGGATTCGAGGCGTGTCCGCAGAGCGTGCGCGACGCCATCACTTTCGCGGCCAGCCGGATCCGACATTATCACGAGCGCCAACGACCGGCGGACGACCGATTCACGGATGAGCTTGGCGTAGAGCTTGGCTGGCGTTGGACGTCGTTGGACTCCGTCGGGATCTATGTGCCTGGCGGACGCGCCGCCTATCCCTCCACGGTGCTGATGAACGCCGTGCCGGCCGCGACGGCGGGCGTGCCGCGGATCGCCATGGTCACCCCGCCAGGGCGCCTGCAGGTTGCGGTGCTCGCCGCCGCGCGAATCGCCGGAGTGACTGAAATCTGGCGGGTGGGCGGCGCGCAGTCGATCGCCGCTCTTGCGTACGGCGCCGGTCCGATCGAGCGCGTGGACAAGATCGTGGGCCCGGGAAACGCGTACGTCACCGCCGCCAAGCAGCGCGTCTACGGCGCCGTCGGCATCGACGCTCTGGCGGGGCCCTCCGAAATCGTTGTCGTGGCGGACGGCAGGAACGATCCGCAGTGGATTGCAGCCGACCTGCTGTCGCAGGCGGAGCACGACCCGGCTGCCCAGGCGATCCTGATCACCGACGACGAAGCATTCGCAGGGCGCGTCGAAGCGGCCGTCGCTAAGCAGCTGTCGAGCTTGCTCACTCGCGAAGTCGCGGCGCAATCGTGGCGCGCACACGGGGCAATCGTGATCGCCCCGCTCGAGGAAGCGCCGGCGCTGATAGACCTCATCGCCCCCGAGCACGCGGAGTTCGCGATCGACCATCCGGAGCAGTTGGCCGATCGGGTGCGACACGCCGGAGCCATCTTCCTCGGCCGGCATGCGCCTGAGGCGATCGGCGACTACGTCGCGGGATCGAACCATGTGTTGCCGACCAGCCGGGCGGCGCGGTTCTCGTCAGGTCTCTCCCTCCATGACTTCCTGAAGCGCACGTCCATCGTGAAGTGCGGTGCTGCGGCCTTCGAAGCCCTTGCGCCCGCGACTATCGCGCTGGCCGACGCCGAGGGGTTGCCCGCGCACGCGCGCTCGGCGGCCATTCGTCTCGGACAGAGCTGACGCCTCGCCGGCACAGGCGCCGGCAGGATGACGCGGAGGGTCAGAATGCCATAAAGCTCGCCGGGACCTTCCGACCAGGCGCCATGGCCGACGACGACCGCAAGCAGCATCGCCTCGAGAAAGTCGAGCTCGACGAGGAGTCGCTCGCGGCGGTCTCGCGCGACCAGGAACAGGAGCGGCAGATCGCAATCTTCGACCTGCTGGAGGAGAACTATTTCAAACCGGAAGGCGGCGAACGGGGTCCTTACGAGCTAAAGATGGGATTGGTGGAGAACCGGCTGCTTCTGGATATCCGCGGACCTGGCTACGAACGCCGGCACATCCTCTCACTCTCGCCGTTTCGCGGAATCATCAAAGACTACTTCATGGTGTGCGAAAGTTATTACGAGGCGATCCGAAATTCGACGCCGGCGCAGATCGAAGCCTTGGACATGGGCCGGCGCGCCCTTCACAACGAAGCTTCGGAGCTGCTTCGCACCCGGCTCACCGGCAAAATCGACACCGATCTGGACACCTCGCGACGCCTGTTCACACTGATCTGCGCGCTGCATTGGCGAGGCTGAGTTCGGATGCCCGCCGACATCGAATCGAGGCTTCCGGGCACCGTCCTTTTCGCCTGCAACCACAATCGCGTGCGATCGCCCATGGCCGAGGCGCTGCTCAAGCGGTTGGCCGGCGATCGCATCTACGTGGATAGCTGTGGCCTTCGACGTGAGGTGAGCCGCGGCGAAAACGCAGAGCGCACGAGCGACGCCCTCGATCCGTTTGCGGCTGCGGTGATGACCGAGGTCGGCTTTGATCTTTCAGGTCACCGAGCGAAGACATTCGACGAACTGGAGGACGAGTCCTTTGACCTGGTGATCTCTCTGACTCCCGAGGCGCAGCACCGGGCGGTGGAGCTCTCGCGCGGTCGCGCAACCCACATCGAATATTGGCCGACTCTCGACCCTACGCTGATCGAAGGCGCCCGAGAGGCCCGCCTCGCCGCGTACAGACAGGTGCGGGACGCACTCGCGAGGCGGATCGGAGCTCGCTTCGGACAGGCGCTCCGCGGGCCCGTCGACCTCAAGCAGCAGGGTGAGATATGATTTCAAGCTGTTCACGGCTCGCGGCCTGACGTAAAGGCGCGAACCGTCGTTTTCGCTCGGCCGGGAGTCTGCATGGCGAAAGAAGAACTGCTGGAATTTCCAGGTACGGTCACCGAGGTCCTGCCGAACGCAACATTTCGCGTGAAGCTGGAGAACGATCACGAGATCATCGCCCACACCGCCGGGAAGATGCGCAAGAACCGGATTCGCGTGTCAGCCGGCGACAAGGTGCTTGTTGAGATGACACCCTATGATCTCACCAAGGGCCGGATCACCTTCCGAGTCCGATAGAGCGACGGATCGTGTCGCCGATCGCTCAGCGCCTGGTGCTTGCCTCCGCGAGCCCGCGGCGCATCGAGCTCCTGCGCCAGATCGGCATTGAACCCGACGCGGTCGACGCCGCCGATCTCGAAGAACTCCCCCTGGAACACGAACCGCCGCCAGAGTTGGCGCTTCGCCTCGCGACGGCCAAAGCCGAGCAAGTCGCGCAGCGCCACGCCGACGCCTTCGTGCTCGGCGCGGATACTGTGGTGGCGCTCGGCCGCCGCGTGCTGCCCAAGGCGGAGACGCTCGGCCAGGGACGTCGCTGTCTCGAACTGCTATCCGGCCGCGCGCATCAGGTCTTGACGGGGATATGCGTCGCCGCGCCCGACGGTCGTTGCGCCCGACGCCTGGTCAGGACTCGGGTCTGGTTCAAGCGGCTCTCCGACGAAGAGGTCGAGAGCTACCTGGGAACCGGTGAGTGGCTCGGCAAGGCGGGCGGTTACGCCATCCAGGGACGGGCCGGCGTGTTCGTGAGCTATCTTCGGGGGTCCTATTCGGGCGTTGTGGGCCTGGCGCTCCATGAGACGCAGAACCTCCTGACTGGCCTGGGATATCGCGGGCCGTGATCCAAAGGTCGCTCTATGTGGACCGCAGCCCCGGCGAGCTCCGGGCGGTGCTCACGGCCGACGGACAGCCGGAACGGCTGCTTATCCGTCGCGACGACGACGACCTGCGCCTGGCGCTGGGCGCCCGATTGGTCGCAAGGGTCGCGTCCGTCGAGCCGGCGATCTCGACGGCGTTCCTGGATCTCGGGAGCGGGGCCGAAGCGGTGCTGCCGTTCAAACCAGACGCGCGGCCACGTGTCGGTCAATTCCTGGACATCGAAGTGCGGACCGAACCGCGGCGGGGAAAACTCGCCGTTGCGCGAATGCGTGCGGTCGCGGCGGGGCCGGCGCGCCTCTTGACTGCGCCGCCTGATCCGGTCGGTCAGCTCGAGTCCCTGATTCCCGATGGCGCGTTGATCGAGGGTCGCGCGGCGCGCGAGATGGCCGACGAGGCTGAGGCCCTGGTGCTCGCCGTGACGCATCCGCTGCCCGGGGGCGGCATGGTCTCCATTGAGCCGACGCGCGCCCTCGTGGCGGTCGACATCGATGTGGGCGCGCGCAAGGGCGCCGAGACCAAACGGGTGACGCGCCAGACAAATCTCGGGGCTTTGCCACGGCTCGCCCGATTGCTGCGATTGAAGGCGCTTGGGGGCCTAGTGGTGATCGATCTGGTGGGGCGGGGGCACGACGCCGGCGCGATCATCACTGCGGCCCGTGCGGCCTTCGCTCCAGACAATCCAGGGGTCGTTGTCGGGCCGGTCGGGCGGTTCGGGACCATAGAGCTGATTGTCCCACGGCGGGTCCGGCCGCTCGCTGAGCTGCTTAGCGACGAAGCTGGAGCGCTGAGCTGCAAGACGCTGGCGCATCGATTGATCCGTCGTCTCGAGGACGAAGCCCGCGCCCAACCCGGCGCGCGGCTCATTGCGCGGTGCGCTCCGGAGATCGCCTCGGCGGCCAAGCCCCTGGCCAACGCGCTGGTCGGGAAAATCGGGGCGCGATTTGCAATCCTGGGCGATCCTGCTCGGCCTCGCGATCAGCCGGAGATCGGCGCGACATGAGCGCGCCGAGCTGCCCGATCTGCGGCAAGCCCATGCAGGAAGCCTACAGGCCATTCTGCTCGAAGCGCTGCGCGGATGTGGATCTGCAACGGTGGCTCAGCGGAGGTTACGCCATACCCTCAGTCGAGGACCAGGAGGGCCCCGACGAAGTCGAGGATGAGGGATGATCGCCGCGTTCTGGACTTCGAGGGAGGCCTCTTTTATAGACGCGGCTCCCGCGTCGGCGGCCCCCGCCTGGGTAGCTCAGTTGGTAGAGCAGCGGACTGAAAATCCGCGTGTCGGTGGTTCGAATCCGCCCCCAGGCACCATCTCCCGAGCCCGGAAAAAGGCCCTGCGAGCTGCGCCGTAACTATTGACGCTCGGACGCGCCGCTCAGGGCGGGTGTATGCGGCGAGGAGGCTGCCGGCCACCCGCCCGCGGCTTCAGCACGTCAGCAAGGACCGCCTGGCCACCCCTTCATAGGGCGGCCCGATATCGAATCCCAGGTTCCGCGAAATGCTGCGCCGCAGCATCGTCAATACTCGCAACGGTGGAAAAATGGCGCCGCGCCCTGGGCTTTCGATGCTGCGTTGCAACAATGGCGGGCCATCCAAGTGTTTTGCTCTGGATGAAGCGTGTTGTGCCCCCTTGACGCCTTAGTAAGGGGTTGCCAAAGGACCCGGGCCGCACGTCTAACAATGCGGTAAGACTTCAAATTCCCATTCGGGAAGGCGAAGTCGCCCGCACCTTCGAAACGCCAACCTTCCATCTCGTTGGGAGTACGCGTTACGGGTCGGGCGCAGCGACAGCGGTTCTGCTGTTCGGGCTCGGAGGAAATCGGGTCCGGCCGGCAGGCATGTTTCAACTAGGGTGGAGACGCTCTCGCGCGACGACCCTCCGGCCAATCGTGCTAGACCAACCAGGAACTGGCGACAGATGCTCGACAACAAACTCAAGACTCCCTTCATCGCTCTCATCGGCGCGATCGCGCTGGCGGTGAGCGCGCCGGCGTTCGCCCAGAACGCCCCACCGGCCGCTCCCGCGGCCGCCAACTCGACCGCTGCAGCGCCCGCCGGAGCCCCGGCTGACGCCAACGCAACCGCGCCCGCCCCAGGCGGGACGGCGCCCGACGCCGGGCTGCCGCCGCAGATGAAGCACGGCGGCAAGATCAACGTCGGCACGATGTTCATCGACGCCACGCTGCTGGTGAAGGTGGTGATGGTGGGCCTTGCGCTCGCCTCGATCGGCTCTTGGACGCTGATGATCACCAAGGCGATCGAATTCCGCTCGCTGAACCGTACGTCGGACAACTTCCTCGAGGCGTTCCGCGGCGCCAAATCGATCCCCGACATGGGCCGCATCGCTCAATCGGAGGAGTTCGAGGGCAACCCGATGGCCGACATGGCCGCCGCGGCCGCCGCGGAAGTCGAGTTGTCTCGTCAGGCCGGATTGAAAGTGGCCGGCGAACACCGCGAAACCACGATCGGCCGTGCCCAGGCCGCCGTGGGCGCGGTTCAGGCGTCCCTGACCCGCAGGCTTTCCAGCGGCATGCAGTTCCTGGCGACGGTCGGCTCCAACGGCCCGTTCATCGGCCTGTTCGGCACCGTCTACGGGATCATGGACTCGTTCATCGGCATCGCGAACACCAACACGACCAACCTGGCCGTCGTGGCGCCCGGCATCGCCGAGGCCCTGCTGGCCACCGGCCTCGGCCTCTTCGCCGCCGTGCCGTCGGTTATCTTCTACAACATCTTCCAGACCCGGATCTCCGCCTACGGCGCGCGGACGGAAGGTTTTGTGGCTGAGCTGATGAACGCCATCTCGCGGCAGCTCGACAGAGGAGCCTAGGCCAGATGGCAGCCAAACTCTCAGGCTCTGGGGGTGGGCGTTACCAGGAGGACATGAACAGCGACATCAACGTCACGCCATTCGTGGACGTGATGCTGGTCCTGCTGATCATCTTCATGGTGGCTGCGCCGCTGGCGGCCGTGACGGTGAAGGTGGATCTTCCGCCGGCCGTCGCCAAGCCGTCCACCAATCCTCCGAAGCCGGTCTACATTTCCATCCAGGCCAATGGGCGGCTGTTCATCATGGACAAGCCCACCGACCTGGCGTCACTCGGGGACGACCTGCGTGCGCACCTTGGAGACCGGCGCAATCCCACGAAGGAGCGGATCTTCATCCGCGCCGACAAGGATGTGCTCTACGGTGACTTCATGGGTGTCATGAACATGCTGCAGGACAATCAGTTCTACAGCGTGGCGCTCGTCGGCGAAGACAAGCGCAAGTAGGCGACGACGCATGACTGATACACCCCGCGACATCGCCCATCCCGGGCACAACCCGTTCGACGCCCCGCGGCCGAAGCGCAGCAAGGGGCTGATGATCGCCCTGGTCGTCGCCGTCGTGGTCCATGGGGCCCTGGCGATCTACCTGTGGAAGAGCAAGTTCCAACCCAACTTCAAGGACTACTCGGAAGACGTCACGGACGTGTCGATTGTGAAGCCGGCGCCGCCGCCTCCGCCGCCGCCTCCGCCGCCGCCGCCGCCGAACACGCCGCCGCCGCCGCCGCCGAAGATTCAGCCGCGTCCGCCGGTCGCCGTGCCGAACACGCCAACCATCCCGCCGCTGCCGGTGCCCCCGGTCGAGCACCACATCGAGGAGCCCAAGCCGCCGGCCCCGCCGCCGCCTGAGCCGCCGCGTCCGTCGGTGATCACGCAACCGGACTGGCTGCGGAAGCCTTCTGGCGAGGACATGGCCAGGTATTATCCGGAGCGCGCCCAGCGGCTGAGCATCGAGGGCCGCGCGTCTTTGAGCTGCAGCGTCACGGCGCAAGGCACGCTCACCGGCTGCTCCGTCAGCAACGAGGAACCCTCCGATGCGGGCTTCGGCGACGCCGCCATGCGGATGAGCCGGCTGTTCAAAATGAGGCCGATGACCAGGGATGGTCAGCCCGTCTCGGGCGGCTCGATCACCATCCCGATCATCTTCCGTCTTCCGAAGGGCTGACGCCTGTCGACGGATCAAAGTGCGCCCCGGAGGTTCGCCTCCGGGGCTTTTTTTGTGCCTGCAGGGGTCGCGGCGGCGCGCTTGATCGCACGGCGGCCCGCGACTAGAACCGGGCGCTCGCGAGTGCGCCGCCTTAGCTCAGTTGGTTAGAGCGCCAGATTGTGGCTCTGGAGGTCCCCCGTTCGATCCGGGGAGGCGGTACCATCGCAAGGCGCGGCTCAGGCGAGTTCGGCCTCGATCCTCTCCAGGACGGCGTTCCAGTCGCCCTCAGTCTGCCGCCACAACCGAGCGCTCGGATACCAGGGCGTGTCGCGACGCCCTTGGAGCCAGCGCCAGTCGACACCGTAGCCCGGCAGCAGAATCCAGACCGGCTTTCCCATCGCTCCGGCCAGGTGCGCCACTGCTGTGTCGACTGAGATCACCAGGTCCAACCCGGCGACGATCTCGGCGGTGTCCAGGAAGTCCCTGGCGCCGGTCGCTTCGGGCGAGAGATCCAGGACATCGCGGCGAGCCAGCAACCGCGCTGTCTGCGCAGGTGGCAGCGAACGGCGGGCGTCGTTCCAGTGCCGCGGGTTGCCGTGGGTCACGACGCCGATTTTCCGTCCAAGCGGGCGGGCCGAGGCATTCAGGTAGGCGGCGTACGGCAGGCCCGCGAGGCCCACGCCGAGGCGCGCCGGCAATGAGGAGGTGAGCGTCCAGCAGTCCGGATCCGGCAGCTCCACCCGCCCGGCCATGGCCGCGACGTCGACGCCGAGCGAGCGGGCGAACAGCCGCGCCAGGCTTGGCAGGCAGAGCAGCGTCACCGCCGCGCCCTGCGCCTGGACAATGGGCGCGAACCGGGCGTACATGATCTGATCGCCCGCCCCCTGCTCCCCGATGATCAACAGGCGCTTGCCGGCGAGCGGCTCGCCCCGCCACTCCGGCTCAGCGAGCGGTGGCCGCGGCGAGCCGAGTTCCGGCG
>Ga0207695_10002751_pt1 | contig 25639 bp, 24 predicted proteins | sample KBSC54metaG_FD_184354 | JGI IMG/M metagenome (GOLD analysis project Ga0207695, IMG submission 184354) | Corn rhizosphere microbial communities from Kellogg Biological Station, Michigan, USA - KBS C5-4 metaG (SPAdes) (version 2) | ecosystem: Host-associated > Plants > Roots > Rhizosphere > Soil...
TCTCGAGCCCGATGCCGGAGGCACCACCCGTGACGATCACGGTCTTGCCCGCGAGATCGGCGCCGCCCAGCGCCTCCTTAGCGGTCGTATCGCGATTGAATCCCGAGCCGATCGGCGCCTGCTGCGTTCCCATGCGTTTATCTCCCTGTTTCCCCATCCTGTCGCACCTCAATCTCGACAACAATGTCGATAATCTCATTTATTATTCAGCTAAGCAGATTGCTCTTGCGCGTGGCACCGCTCGCAACTTTCTCGAGTCTCCATTTCACCACGGCTCTCGTTCTTGATGGTGGCAGCCCCTGTCACAAACCTGAAACGACTGGCGAACAACAGCGAATCGGGTGAAGCATCACCTCGATGTTCGATCTCTGGAAACTGATCTGGTGCGGGCTGGTTGGATTGTTCCGATCGCGAGCTTCGCTCGAAATCGAAATCCTGGCGCTTCGCCACCAGCTCAATATCCTGCGGCGCAAGTCGCCGAAGCGACCGGTTCCTCGAAGGATCGATCGGTTGGTGTCTGTTGGGCTGTACCGCTTGGCTCCTGATATCCTGAGCGCTTTGGCAATTGTCCGACCGGACACCGTGATCCGTTGGTACAGCGCCGGCTTCAGGTTATATTGGCGCCGGAAATCGAGCCGTCGCGGCGGTCGACCGGCGGCCCTTTGGAAATTCGGCGGCTGATCCGCGAAATGAACATCGCCAACCCGTTGTGGTGAGCGCCCAGAATCCGCCGTGTGACGGCAATCGCGCCGAACACCTGGATGTATCCCACATCGAGTAATTCATCGGCGATGGGATTGGGATGTTCCTTCAACCACGCGCGAAGGACGTTCACGTTCGCCGAGCCGGATCGCGCCGCCCAAGCCCGCTCCCCGATCCGTCACTTCCCTTTCAGCTTGATCGGAGGGCCGACCGTCACCCATTTGGTGCCATCGAAGACGACGCGCAGCGCGGTGCCGAACGGCAAATAATTGTCCGGCGAGTTGTTGATCGTCACGCCCTCGGCCAGCATCCCCAGTGGCGGATTTCGCAGCGTCGTCGCCTGTTTCAGGACGTTGTCGTGTGTCAAATCGTCCCCGCATTTCTCGAGAATATGGGCAACCAGTTGCGCGGTCACGTAACCGACGACGGAGTTGGTGTCCTTGGCATCCTCATTGGGCAGGGCTTCTTTCATGAACGCAAAGTAGGCCTGAACGTCCTTGTCGTTCTGGACCTGGGGATCTGTCGGGTCTTTGTAGAGGATGTCAGCAACGACGCCCTTGGCGTTATCGAGGCCGGCGGGTTGCAGCACATTCTTGAGCGAGATCGAACTCGCCGTCACGATCTGCAGGGCGTTCCATTGCAATTCGGCCGCCTTGCGAATGGACATGGCGGAGAATTTTCCTGTCGTAGCGTTCACGAACACATCGGCGCCTGAATATTTCAAGCTCACCATCTGCTGGTCGATGGTTGCGTCGCTCGCATTGTAGGCTTGCTCGCTAACGATCATGGAGGCCTTGTCGGCGAGCCCTGCCTTCAGACCCTTGAGGTAGTCTTTGCCGTAATCGTCGTTCTGATAGAGCACGCCGATCTTGCCGTTAGGTTTGTTTGCCAGGATGTACCGGGCGACGCCGTCAGATTCCTGGTCTGCCCCCAGAAACAGGCTGGTGGAGTAAGGAAACTCGGCCGGGTTGTTCCACTGCGAGCTGCTGCTCAGCACGAGTAGCTGGGGGATTTTCTTCTGATTGAGATATTTACGGACCGCGAGGGAAGTCGGGGTACCCAGCGGCGCGAAAATCGCGAGCACGCCCTCATCCTCCACCAGCCGACGCGTCTGCTCGACCGTTTTGGAAGGGTTGTAGCTGTCGTCAACGGAGACGAAGTTGATCTTGCGGTGGTTGACGCCTCCCTTCTCGTTCAGCATCTTGAAATAGCCGTTCATCACGCGCGAGAGCACGCTGAAGGCCGAGACCGGGCCGCTATAGGGCATCGTCTGGCCGATCTTGATTTCAGTGTCGCTTGCACCCGTATCGTATTTCTTTTCGGCGCGAGCACCGGATCCGAAAACCAGCGGCACCACCATGCACACAGCCAGCAGAAGGCCCGTCTGCGGTCTGTTCCTGTAAAAAGCGCCCGTCATTTTGGCGGAGTCGTTCAACATCGTTTCCTCCCACTCATTGTTGGTTCTATTCATTTTCGAGATGTATGCTTGAGATATCAGGGTGAACATCGATAATGTTCTGTATCACGGTGGACCCGCATCGACCGGTTGCGGCGAATAGATTGGGCGCTCCGTTCACAACAACCTCTCATCAGCTCGCAACACGGTCAAAGCAGCGGAAAACATTTTTGTCGCTTCCCACGCCCCTAGAGAACGGCCCGCACCGCCTGCAGGGCCTCGACCTCGTCGGCCGAAAAGCCCCAGCCCTGCAGGGTGTCCTTCGTATTGATGCCGCTCGGAAGCGGCCCATGCGGCTTCGCTGGAACAGAGCGGCTGAACCGCGGCACCGGCGCCGGCTGCATGACGCCATCGATTTCAACAAAGGCCTCGCGCGCCCGGTTGTGCGGGTGGTCGATGGATTCCTGCAGGGTTAATACCGGCGCAAAACACGCGTCCGTGCCTTCCATCAAGGCGCACCACTCGTCCCGGGTCTTGGTCGCAAAGATAGCGGCGAGACGTTGGCGCATCATCGGCCATTTCGTCCGGTCCAGCTGCGAAGGCAGATCGGGGTCATTGTCAAGACCGGTCCGGCGTAACAGTTCGGCATAGAATTTGGGTTCGGCGGACGCCACCGAAATGTGCCTGCCGTCCTTGGTCCGGTAGACGCCGTAGAAATGCGAGGCGCCCCCATCGAGTATGTTCTCGCCCCGGATGTCGCTCCACTGCCCGGCCGCGCGGAAACCGTGGATGTAGGTCATGAGCGAGATAGCGCCGTCAACCATCGCGGTATCGACAACCTGGCCTTTGCCTGACTTCATCGCCTCGAGCAGGGCGCAGACAACCCCAAATGCCAGCAGCATGCCGCCGCTGGCAAAATCGCCGATCAAGTTCAGGGGAACGGCGATCTCATCCCTGGAGCCGAGCGAATGCAGAGCGCCGGTAAGCGCGATGTAATTGACGTCGTGTCCGGCGGCCTGCGCCAACGGCCCGTCCTGCCCCCACCCGGTCACGCGACCATAGACGAGCTTGGGATTGGCCTTGATGCACTCTTCAGGTCCGACGCCGAGCCGCTCCATCACGCCCGGCCGAAATCCTTCGATCAACGCATCGCTTGACGCAATCAATCGCCGCAGGGTGGAAAGCCCTTCCTTTGATTTGATGTCGAGCGCGATAGCACGTCGGTTACGGTGAACCAGATTTGGCTTAGCTCCAGGCTTTGCTTCCGGCGCGTCTGGCCGATCGATCCGCAACACCTCCGCGCCGAGATCGGCCAGCAGCATCGCCGCATAGGGGCCAGGGGCCAGCCCCGCCATCTCGATGACCTTGACACCCGACAACGGTCCCATGTGGGCTCCCAATATTTTATGATCTGCTTCTATGATTTTGAACCCTGCGCCGCTGCGGCGCCGAGCGCCCCGGTCGCGGCGAGGCGCTCAATGTCCGAGCGGCCGTAACCGAGGACATTTGCAAGGACTTCGCTGGTGTGCTGACCCAGCGTCGGCGCGGCGCGGGGGTTTGCCGCCGGCGTGGCGCTAAGCCGGAATGGCGGAGCAATATTCGGTACCATGCCCGCGGTTGGATGCGGGATCTGGCTCAAGAGCCCGCGCTGTCTTATCACATCACCGGCGAGCACTTCAGATACCGTGGAGACAGGCCCAACCGGCACGCCGGCGGCGTGCATTTTTTCAAGCCAGTTCTCGCGCGTGTCGCGTCGCAACAGTTCGCAAAGAATCTGGTTCAACGCATCCCGGTTTTCGCCTCGACCGGCCACTGTAGCGTAGTCTGGATGGGTCGCCAGATCCGCGCGGTCGAGCACGTCAATGACCAGACGCTGATAGGTGCGATCGTTGGCGCAACAAAGGAAGATCGGCGCGTCAGAAGTCTCGTAAACGCCGGCGCCAGCCAGGAGCGGAGCATTGCCGATTCGAACCGGATCTTCACCGGAGATCAGCGTATTGGTGGCAAAATAGGCCAGCATCGTCACGGCCTGATCGAACATGGCAATTTCGACATGCTGACCGATGCCGTACTGACTGCGGGCGGCTAAAGCTGCGAGGATCGCATTGCTCGCCATCATGCCTGAGGTCAAATCCACAATGGGCGTGCCGATCATCACGGGCGGTCCATCGGGATGGCCATTAATGGCCATCAAGCCCCCCTCCGCCTGGCCGATTGGATCGAAACCCGCCCGCCGGGCCAGTTCGCCTTCGCGGCCGAAAGCCGAAATCGAGCAATAGATCAGTCGCGGGTTGTCCTGCGAAACACTGGGATAATCGAGGCCCAGCCGTTCCATGACGCCGGCCGAGAAATTTTCGACGACAATATCCGCCATCGCGATCAACCGCCGGGCGACCTCGCGGCCTTCCGGCACAGACAAGTCCAGGCCGAGGCTTTGCTTGTTACGGTTTGCCCAGAGAAACGCACCTCCCTCCCCGCCGATGCGAGGGCCGGCGCCCTGGCGCATATCATCGCCCCGCGCGGCATTCTCTATCTTGATCACCTCGGCACCGAAATCCGCCAGGATCATGGAGGCGGTCGGACCGGCGATAAAATGACTGAAGTCAATGACGCGCACCCCTGACAAGGCGAGCTTGGCACCTTCGGGCCTCGGCTGATGGGGCGGCAACGGGTGGCGAGCGGTCATACCGATCCTTTCAGGGATCCCGAACCCGCTGAGCGTCTCTTATCCGCTCTCCGACGGACGTCCCGGCCGGTCTTGCCGAGTCCTTCGGTAAATTGCCTCCGATAGTCGGACGACGCTTTCGAAGCTGCCGCTGCCATCTTTCCCTCCCGCCAGCCCATCACGCCCTTTATGGTTTGATGTTGTCCCCCCGATGCCAATTCGGCGGGGGTCATCATTTCTAGGCACTTAATTGGACGATCCATTGGACCATATACCCGCCCGAATGATAAATCAATGGAGCTTGCTTGGGGCTGAGCCTCATCCACGAACAGGTCAACTGACGGTCAGCAACGGGAAGCGAGCCTTCCCAGAAAGACAAACTCAGGCGAAAGAAGGTCGCTACGAAGCGCGCTCACTAAGGGTGCCGACACTATCGACATTATTCACTCGCCCGAGACCCAACCGCGAGCGAAGCAGAGCAAGCGACTTACTCATTTCACGCCAGGCAGTCCCTTAAGCCTCTCACTGTAAGACCGCACAGTATAGTTTTCGCCGGCCGCCGAGCTTAATTCGAAGAGTGTTGCCGCATCCGCAACCCGCCCTTCGCGAAGGGCATCAACGATCTCCCGGAACTGCGCGCCCAACGGCTGGAAGACGTCGCGAGGCATGAGTATAACCGACAGACTAAACGTTACGTCAGACATCGCTTTTACGATCGACGTCAAAACGTCATTTCGTTGTAGCTCTACAAGAGCTTCGCCGAAGGCCAAAAGCGCCTTAGAGCGCTCCTGTCGTTGTCCGGCAGAAGTGAGTTCTTCAATTCGATCAACCAAAGCGGCGAGTTGGTCCAATTCCCCGACGGTGATGCGCTCTCCCGCATTTCGGATCGATGCGACAATGATTATCCTTCGAGCCTCATAAAAAGTCGAAAGAGACACTCGGCCGAAATCCAGCATATCCAGGAGCTGGCGGCTGACAACGCTCATGCCGCTGTCTAGGATAAATGCGCCACCGCTTCGGCCTTTGCGCATCTCGACCAATCCGAAAAGTTCCAGGCTTCTCATAGCCTCCCTTACGGCCGTTCGACTAACGGCAAACTGCTCGGCCAGCTCGCGTTCCGTTGGAAGTCGATCTCCAGGCTTCAATTCGCCTGAAGCAATTTGCCCTCGGATCTTTGCGCAAATTGCTTCAAAGATCCGGACGGTTTTGATTGGCTCATATTTGCTGGGGGACATGTGAACTCAAAATGCTCTGAACTCGCGATATGCGTGCAGTATACGCGATCGCGGTAATGATGCACGTGCTCTCCGGCGTGCTCACCGGCAGTGGCTTCGGAGTCCAGATTGCCGGCCCATACCAGGCCGAGCGGCGCAGTCGGGCCTGGCAGTTGATAATCGCGCTGAGCATCGACGCCATGCAGCCGCTGGCGGAGTTCAATGCGCGGATGGAAGAACTGATCTCGCAGATCAAATCCGTACCTCGCCCAAGGCTTTTTCCGAAGTCTTCTATCCGGGCGAGATCGAAGCGCGCAACGACGTCACCAACAGGCGAGATGGCCTGAGCCTTCCGAACGATACATTCGCGGATTTGAAGAAGTCGCCGACGACTTTGGACTCCACGGTAGCTTGCTGTTTTGACAGCAGTCAGCTCCCTCCGAGAGTTCGCTCGCCGACCGCTCGTGCTTGATTCGCGCGATCGTCTCGATGATGGGGCCTTCTTGCCCCGCAGTTTAACATCGACGACGTCGCGCATGCGCTGGGGCGCTGTCTGATTCAAATCCCTCAGGAGGGGGAGGCGAACGCCGCCCCAAGCCGAGGAGATTATCACCTGCCCATTGGAGGTCACGATCTGGCCCGTCACCAAGCCGTCCGAGTGACATCGCCGGCGGGTCGGAAAGCGGAGGCTCGGCGCGGGAAAGCGCATGCTCGTCAAGGGCGGCGGCAAACTCGACACCAAATACCTCATAACCATCCCCGACGACCTTAACCTGTCTGAACAATATCGGCATCGAGTGGCCCTGTTGATCGAGACGATCCCGTTCGTCGCGGCGGAGCGAAGATGACAAACAGGCATCCACGGCGGGCCACCTTCCAAGGTTGAATTGTCGACATTGCGATGTATAACGCGTTCGGGTGCTCGCTGGATCATTCAGCGACAGGTCGAGCGATGGTCGGGCCGCCACGCGGAGAGCGTGCGCCTCATGAACGATAACTCCTCATACGACGAACTGCCGAAAGCCCAGCGGCTGGCAGAACAGGCCCTCAACACCCTTCATCGGTTCCTGCATGTCGAGGCTGTCAGCGGCGCTGTCCTTCTCGCCGCCGCCTCCGGTGCACTGATCTGGGCCAACTCTGCGTTCGCTCACAGTTATCACGTCTTTTGGAACCTTTCGCTTACGATCGGTGTCGGGGACCAGGTCTTTTCCAAGTCGCTCCATTTCTGGGTTAACGACGCGCTGATGACAGTTTTTTTCCTCGTCGCGGGCATGGAGATTCGGCGTGAAATTCATGAAGGTGCATTGAGCAGGCTTCACCAAGCCATTCTGCCGCTCGTCGCGGCGACAGGTGGTGTCATCATCCCGGCGCTCATCTATCTGGCCCTCAACAGCGATTGGGCTAGAGGGCAAGGCTGGGCCGTGCCAACTGCGACAGACATCGCCTTTGCCCTTGGGGTCCTCGCGCTGCTTGGACGAAGGATCCCGGTCAATGTGCGGGTGTTCCTACTTGCACTAGCGATTATCGACGACATCATCGCGGTATTGATCATTGCGCTCTTCTATACCGACAGTCTTCAACCCGGCGGCTTCGTCATCGCGTCAATTGGTGTTCTCGCGGCTTTAGGATTTCAGCGGATTGGGATCGGTTCTGCTCCTTTTTACGTACTGCCGGGTTCTTTGGTTTGGATCGGGTTTATGGCAGCGGGGATCCATCCAACCCTCGCAGGTGTTGTGCTCGGGCTGATCACTCCGGCGCGCGCCATACCGATGCGTGAGCCGCCGCTGGAGGCAGCGTCGCGAGTGCTCAAGCAGTTGCGAATTAGCGATGCAGCTAAGGCACGGGATGCCTACCAGTTGGAGCAACCGCTGCGAGAGCTACGTGTGGCTAACCGGGAAATATTGCCGCCGGTGTCGCGGGTTCAGATGGCGCTGCACCCGTGGGTAGCTTACGCCGTCATGCCGATCTTCGCACTGGCGAATGCCGGCGTCAGCCTAACGGGCGCTGATCTCACTGCTGAAGGCCATCTGGTGATGATCGGCACTGCGCTTGCCTTGGTTATCGGGAAACCGCTTGGCGTCGTCGGGGCGACTTGGGTCGCGGTTCGACTGGGCTGGTGTCGCCTTGCATCGGGCGTTTCGTGGGGCGGCGTCTGTCTGGTCGGGCTGCTTGCTGGGATTGGTTTTACCATGTCGATCTTTATCTCGATGCTAGCCTTCTCCGATGAGGGACTATTGAGGGCGGCGAAACTAGGCGTACTCTTCGGTTCGCTTATTGCCGGGACACTCGGCCTTGGCTGGGGGATCATCTACGTTCGACGTGAATAACGCGACCCGTCTTCCTCGCTGATCCTAGTTATGAAATAATTCGGCGGGGTCAGCGTCGCTGAACAGCCCGTAAAATTTGTTAGCATTCGGCGCAAATGGCGCGATTTGATGGAGAGAACTGGGTGTATAGCGGCGGCATCGTGACAGTTCCCGAGCGCTAACCCACCCTCCTCAGCTGTGACATACACATACAAAAAGGTTGCGTTCATGCCGGACTTTCATCTGTTTCACTCTCCAGGCACGTGTGGGCGAGTGACGCTTGTCGCGCTGGAAATGATCGGTGCTCCGTACCGGGTAACGATCGTCAGACATTTCGGGGATGGACCCGGCGATCCAAGCTTTGGATTTGGAGATAGTTCGTACCGTGCTTTAAATCCTACGGGAGTTCTTCCCACGCTTTTGATCGACGGGAAGCCGCTGACCGAGAACATCGCAATATTGTTCACGCTGGCGCGCCTTTTTCCCGCGGCTGAATTGTTGCCGATCCGCGATCCGATTTCTGAAGGCGAGGCGCTCTCGCGCCTGTCTTTTTGTGTGAGCCATCTCCACCCGATCCTCACCCGGATAAATCGGCCACAATTCTTTTGCGATGCCTCGCAAGAGGCGACGGAGCGCACCCGCGAAATGGCCATAACCATGATGGACGCCAGACTTGGTGTCGTCGAGCCAGTCCTGGCTCGTCAGCCCTGGTGGATGGGCGAACGGTTCTCGATTGCAGATGTGTATCTGCAGTGGGTGACAGAGATGATGAGAACTCGGGGCCTCGACTTCTCTGCATTTCCGGCGATCGTTGCCCACATCGAGAATGTCAAACAGCAACCGGCCATGCGTCGAGCGTTAGACCTGGAGGCGAAATACAGAGCCGATCTTGAGGCAGCAGGGATCGTGTACTATCCGATTTATCCCTCCCCAAAATATTAGGCCGTTTGCTCTGAGGATGCTCGGCACTCGACCGAAGACCCAATCGATATCCGTTTGTTGCACATCTAAGGAGAACAATCAGGAGGCAGGGATGGAAAAACAGTTCGACCTCTATTGGACGTTTCGTTCGCCCTATTGCTACTTGGCCGGTGGTTGGCTGTTGGACTTGGTCGAGACATCCGGATTGACCTGCAAGTTCAAGCCGGTCTGCCTATGGCAATCAAGATCGGGGATTTCATCAAAACATGAATCCCCTGAAGCCGCGCTCATCGTCGGAAAACGCCGGAGCGTCGTCGAGGATAACGGCGGCCGGCCGCCCCTGCCCGAGCAAGAGCCCTGCGAATTCAAGGCGGGTTAGAACGGCAAGCTTTTTATTCCACCACTTAACACCGCAAAATCCTCGCTCTGGCCGCTCCGCTGGAACGTCGCCATCTATAAGTTTTCATCGAGGACGATGTTCGACCCGGGCAACAACATCTTTAAGTAAGGTTCAACCCGGCTTACGACCGGCGCGAGGTAACGGGTTTGGGCTTCACCCTCTGCCGTCTCCAGCGTATCCAGTAACAATTGAAGGACATCCGCTTCCTCCCGAAATTCCGCGATCGTGTTCGTGAGGCGGTCCCGTTCAGCCTCAGCGCCGAGAAGCATTTCCTCAGCACCGGCCCCCTCGTTCGCCTCTTCAACGCCGTCAGCGGGGTAACCCTTGAGCACGCTTCGCGGCGGCCTAATTCGAAGGTCCGTTCCGGGTCAGAAGCGGACAATAAGCTGAGCCAGGTTCTGGCCAACCGCTTGCTTAGCGATAAAATAGCCGTCGAGTATCAGCGTCGAAAATCCAGGCTGCGCAGGATGATGCCGGGCGGTGTGCCCTCGAACTCCCGCGCTTCGAATTTACGCGACGCGCATTGTTCAATCCGCTCACGCAGCCTCAGGAATTGCGCGTCGCGCTGCTCTGGCTTCGCCCGCGCGCCGCGCTCGAGATCATCCATCGCCGAGCTGCTGATGGCGCAGGGAACTTCCGCGCCGCCATTCATCATCGAAAACAGCATCACCATCCGGTCATGCTCGAAACCTTTGACATTGCCGCGCTCCAGCATCACGGGCGAACCACGGTTCGCGCCTTCACCGGCGGCGGATTGATTTCGGCGATCCGGCGCAGGCAATCGGCTTCAGAATCGTGCGGCCCGGAGACGAACGTGCCACTGACCTTGGTTGAGTACCAGCCCGATGCCACGCCGAGGCGAAGCGATTCTTCGGTCTTGACGTGACGCGGCGAGAGGTTCTGCATGGAATACTTTCATTGCGCGTTCGAGGTTCTGTCGGACGCAGGGGCGATGCTTGTTTCAGAACGATAGATCAATGCCGTCAGCGTTCACCGGAGAGCTGGCTAAAGTCCGCCAACACCGCCGCGACTAGATCGCGGTGACGGGTATCGGCCGGTGAAAGCTGGGCCGCGTACAGGTTCAGCACATAGCGCGCCTTGGCCGCTGCCTCGATCCATGAAGCCGCCGGCGCTGCCAGCAGCTGGATTTCGACCTCGCTTTGATGGTCGCGCAACAGCTTCGCCTTGGTCTCGACGTCGGCGACCACACGGCGGATATCGGTTGCCTTCTGCGCGGCCATGCCGCGATGCCTGTCGAGCTCGATCGGTGGTTCATTCATGAGCGGCGCTCGCGTCCTCGCGCTGCGCGTCCGCCAGATCGACTGAACCGATCGAGATCATTTCCATCGAAGACGTTCGGGGCGCCGCGCCAGGCACCATGATCATGGTGGCAACGCGCCGGAAGCTCGCGAACGAAAGGCCCTCTATCATCTCCTCGTCGGTGATGACCTCGTAATCGCCTGCCGGCAGCAAGCGATCGATACCTTTGATCCGAAACGGGTGCTTGAAATGAACGATCTCTCGGCTTGAGCGCGCGGTCATTTCGACTGACCAGCGGTCTCGCAGAAAGCGTCGTCAATATGTTGGCACATAAGTCACTGTGCGCGCTTTCACTACAATTAGCCATAGCTTTCTCGGGTACGCACGTATTTAGCCAAATAAGGCAGTTGGGAGCCGCAGGCCTGACTTGCATTCCGCGGTTTCGTAGCCATCTTCGACGTTTAGCCGGGAAGGTCTTTCGAATGAAGCTCCGTGTCGGATTCGAAATGAACTACGAATTCCCGCAACCGACGCCGATGATCATGGTGTTGGGCACGCATTTTACCCGGGCCTCCGACGTCATCGTGCCCGACTTCCTCGTCACCACGCCTTCGGTACCAATCACGCCCTATCGCGACCTGTTTGGCAACTGGTGCAGCCGTATGGTCGCGCCGGCCGGCGCGATGCGTCTTTACGCCGACGGCATCGTCCACGACAGCGGCGAGCCTGACACAGTGGTGACCTCGGCGGTTCAGCATGCGGTTGAAGACCTGCCGCCAGACACACTGGTCTATCTCCTGGGCAGCCGTTACTGCGAAACCGACCGGCTTTCGGAAACCGCTTGGCAATTGTTCGAGAACACGCCGCCGGGCTGGGCACGGGTGCAGGCTATCTGCGATTTCGTGCATCGCCACATCGCGTTTGGCTACGAACACGCGCGCGCAACCAAGACGGCGAGGGAAGCCTACAACGAACGCGAGGGCGTCTGCCGCGACTACGCCCATCTCGCCATCGCCTTTTGCCGTTGCATGAACATCCCGGCCCGCTATTGCACCGGCTATCTCAGCGACATTGGCACGCCAAAGCCATGGGCGGCCGGCGACTTCGCCGGTTGGTTCGAGGCCTATATCGGCGGCCGCTGGCAGATGTTCGATCCGCGCAACAACACGCCGCGGATCGGCCGTGTGTTGATCGCGCAGGGGCGCGACGCCTCAGATGTTCCGATCACACAGACCTTCGGGCCGAATGAACTGGTCAGCTTCAAGGTGTGGACGGATGAAATCGCCTAACGCATCCGCGCAGAGGCAGACATTATGAAGTGCGCGAACAGCTGGACAGGTTGAAGATCATTATAAGGTGCGACGTCTCTCTTGGTCGAAGTGAAGCGGTGCAAGACGGCACCTCCGGTCACTGCGGCATACGCTTGTTTTAGCGAAGCGTCCGGAGAAAGGCACATACGTGAAATTCACCTCACAGAATGGGTGAAACCTGCCTTTGTTTTTTTATTGCCCGGTCTAGTGCGCCAATCAGCATTTGAAAAAAGGAGCGGCGAGCACTTTTGCATGGCGTCGCGGTCCTCTATTATACGCTCGCGAGCCTCAGCAGGGTCGTTAGTCGTTCAGCGCGGGGAGCTTCCTCGACGCTCATTTTCTTTTTCCGGACCCGGACGTTGGCTGCCATTCTGCGGTCTTGTGGCTAGGAGCAGCTGCGATTGTCTTAATCTTTTCCTTCTTCGGCTTCTTTGCTTCTCGATTTCCTTTTTGTACGCCTTTAGCCATTTCAAGCCCTTTCAGTAGAGGATTTTCGCAGCGGATCCGTTTAGAACCTCGTCGGTCGACGCAAGTGCCCCGACACGCACGGCCAAGCTAAATAGTACAGGGCGGCGAGTCGTCGAAACCGGGAATTCGCAATGGCTCGGGTCTGGTGTGGCCGCGCTACTCATGTGTTGGCCAGCGATATTTGCCGCAGGTACGTCAGTCCGGCCACAGTCAATCTCATCTCGTCGGTTTCAGTTTGAGCATACAAGAACGAAGTGAGCTGTGCCTTAAGCAAGAGCTCTTGGCTCGCCGTAACGTTTGCGATCATCGCGTAGGTCTGCATTGCTCGATTGATTGCAAGATCGATCATCACCATTGGACAATCACTGCGAAAGCTACCAACATGCCGAGAAAAAGGGGCACCAAAATAGGTGGTACCATCCAACCCGTAAGTCGGAACTTTCGTGGATCGGACATTTTACCGCCTTTTATATTCAAGGCGGGAGCTGAAGCTCTCAGTCGCCGATAACTGCCAGGAGCGGAGCGGCGATGCGACATCTGTAGGCTCTTTGACGACGAATAGCCAGCACCAACTAAACCCTAAGCTGTCGCACCGGAAGTCGGACATTTAAGTACGCTAACGGCTTAGACCGGTCGAAGATCAAATGGCCAATAGATCGACTCAAATACGGTTGATCAGGACTCGATATTGGTCGCCATATCGCTGCTATTTTGCCGGCGACTGGACGAAACGGTGGGTTCCAGAGATTTAGTTAGGAGTGGAGGAGCTAGCCTGAGGAACTGACCCCGGAATCCAGCCGTGATATCGAGCCTGCGACGGTGCAACAGGGTTACCTTTTGCCACCGTCCCCGATGATCGTGTATGGCGCCCAAAACAGCGGATGCGCATACGCAAACTCGGTATTGCCGGACTCGCCTATGAAACCCTTGCCATCGACTAGCGCCATCATCGCTTGACGTAGCGCTTCGCCACGTGTGATTTTGGGATCATCGGCCTGCCGCTTGAAAAGATCGGTGACCAGCTCCTTCGCTGATTGCGAATGTACCGACCAGTTAGTGACGAGGAGAGCGCGCGTGCCAGCATAGAAGAATGCGCGGCCAAGACCGGACGCCGCTTCCGCACCGGCGCCCCGCCCCGCTCCGGTATTGCAGGCCGAGAGTACGACCCAGTCGGCATCAAGCTTGAGCGCGAGAATATCCTCCATGGTCAGCAGTCCGTCACCAGCCGACCCTTCGACCTCGGGCGACGAGAGCGCCAGCGCCGGCTGAGTTAAACCATTGAGTTCTCCGGGTACTAGACCATGGGTCGCGAAGGCCAGCACCTTGAATCCAGAAAGGTCCATCGTCCTGACCTTTTGTTCGTTGGCGTCCTTGCCGAGATTCAGCACCTCGGTCGGATCTGCTTTCAGCGCTAGCGCAATCGATTTCAGCTCATCAGCGGTATCAGGCAAGCGCGGCAGCATGGCAAGCTCCGCCGAATCCACGCCTTCAAGCTGCGGTGCATTGCGCCGTTTTAGAGGAAATCCCCGCGTTACATTCGCGCTTGCGTCAGAGACTGGCGGCACAGCCGGATTAGTGGACGCGACCTGCATCGCTTGCTTCGCCTCTTTCTCCTGATCCTTCGAGAACAAGGGATCGCCAAACGCCATAAGCTCCTTGCGCTTGGTGTTACCCGGCGGCAGCGCACGCAACGTGCGCAATGCTGCAACCGATGGCACCATCGTCACCGCATGGGTTCGCGCAAGCCAGGGCACGTTGCGATAGCCAGAGAAAAGTGTCTCACCGTCCTTTAGTTCGACTGCCTCCGTCGGGAGCAGCGACAGGGGTAGGAGCCCAAGCGCGCCGTTGGTGACAATCATCAAATTTTTTGAAGACCTCCAGCCGGCCTCGACAGGTTTGAGCAGCAGCGAATAAAGCTCGTATCCCAGTGCAATATCAAACGCCGGAATGTCAGATACCATTGGCGCCTGCGGCTCCAGCGCCTCCCGCAGTTTGTTGACTTTGCTCTCGATCTCCCCTGACGTTGCGGGAATTGCAGCAAAAGCGATATTGCCGTCTTTCGGCACGGCCCAGACGAACGAGGCTTCGCGACCGAAATAGAACGAGAGCAACGCTTCGCCATCGGCAAGCGTCGACTTGATCTGATCGACCGACGGAGCCTTTGGTGAGACGAGATCCGCATAGGCGGGAAACTTGGTGTTCAATTCGGCGCGCGTACGGTCCCGCTCGCTGCGTAGCTTGTCAATCGCAGCATTGGTCGCACGAATAACCTTATCATCCCGGACTTCTGATGACAGCGCGTTATTAAGTGATCCAAGCTGAGCGTTGATCTTCTTAGAAAGATCTTGCTCTCGGCGTATCACGTCAACCAGCGCCGGATCTTTCACCGAACTGCGCGCACTCGATGCGGCAAGCGCCGCATCGACAGAGCGACCGCGAATGGAATCCGCCAGCGTAAATGTTTCTACCGCCTCCGGTACGCCGCCATTCTTTGCCTGTAACTCAATGTATTTCTCAATGATGGCCTGGAGCTGCTGTGAGCGACCTGCGTTGACGCTGGTATCGTCATCATCGGCGTTCTCCCGAGATGCTGCCATCAGGAGCGGAATAGCCGCGCGGAATTCGCGGATAGCGTCGGCGACCCGTCCAGCCTTCATGTAACCGATCGCGAGCGTGCCGCGCGCCGCCGCGGTATCAAAGTTCTTCTCACCCAGCCGCAAAGATTGCCGTCTCACCAACGCTTCTGCCGACGCGATAGCCTCTGTGGTCTGCCCCGATGCCAGGAGTGCCGCGATCCGGGAGCCGTTCTGTAGCAGGATGTCTCGCCGCGATGGCTCCCATTTCGCAATGGCGCGATCGAGCTGCCCATAGACCTCCGATGCTTCGGAGTTCTTACGCTGGAACACGAGTTCGGCGCCGAGAAGCGACAGAGTCTGCGCGACCGACTGGGCGTCGTCGGCGATGCCTATGGTCCGCTGGATATCGAGCGCGACGCGGGTCAACTTCTCAGCCTCCTCGTATCGCCCCTCGTCGAGCAGAATCGAAGCGAGCCCCACAATGAATTTCGGAACAAGGGGGTGGTATTTACCCTCGGCCCTGAGGCGCGACAGCAAGACGGCGCGCATGTCGACCTCGGCCTCTGCGAGTCGTCCTTGTTTCGCCTTCGTCCGCGCAGCGTTTAGACGATCGAGATCGATACTCTGGATAACCTGCGCACGTGGTGGTGGTGACGTATAACGTGGCTTCACAATATCTTCGAGCGAAGCGGTCCTGTAATCGGCAGCCTTGAGATACGCCTGTTCAGCGTCCCGATAATTACCACGCGATTCGAGCACGAGGCCCCGCGAAGATTCATAGGCACCCTCCCAGGAGCGCCCTTTGACGTTATAGGCCTCGCGCCATTGCGGAATCCCCGACGTGCGCGCGGTCGTGAGGATCGCAAGCGATCGCCGCAAGAAATCGTCGGCCTGACTGACATCGCCAGCCTGCACGTAAACCTGCAACATCTGCTGATATGCAGCGATCTGCCACGCCGACATCTTGGGCGAGCCGCTTTCTCGGACAACTTGCTGGTAGGTCGCAATTGTCGCCTTCATGTCGCCTGCGAGTTGTTTTTGCAGCCCAACAAACATCTGCATGCGATGCAAAAACATTTCGTCGGACGAGCGGCTTTCGAAGCCAATCGCTTTTTCACCGTCAGCTGCGGCTTCAATGAAGCGTCCAAGCAGCGAACGCGCTACCCCGCGGTCATAATAGAAACGAGCAAGGTCGACTCCGGCACCGGGTTCGGCTGCGGCATCCCTTTTTAGGCTGGCGATCATCCCCGCATCGGGTTTCTCGGCATCAAGGATGGCCGCGATGTCGGCAATGGTGCGCGGCGGAGGCAGGAAGCCTGCCGGCAGGGCGTTACCGATTGGTACGACTTCGTCTTTTTTCTTGCCGACGGCAATGGCGACGTTGGTGCGACCGTTGGCGGCGTCCATCAGCTTGATCACACAAGCCCTGCCAGCAGCATGGACGGCAGCCGACTCTCGGCATTGATCGCGATTACCAGGGTTCACGCCGCCGAGCCTTTGCATGCATGCCTGCATCTGCGGCTGTACACTTGGACGACATTGAACCTTGGCCTCCTCCATTGTCAGAGCAGTGGCCGGTCCCAGTTGCGCGAGCGATCCAGCAAGAACTGCGCAACCGAAAAGTGCCATACGTTGTGACACGATCTGCATCAAGCCCAACCCCACAATTGTCTCGCTTTACGCTTTCACAACAATTTCGATGGCGCAGGCACCCGCAATAAGGGACATGCCAAATGGTCAAACCCAGGATACCGCACTTACAGCATCGTTTCTAGGCAAGTCGATGAACGTTGCGGGCCATTTTGCTCTGCAACACGCGCTTAAGCGCGGCCACTCAAATTTGACGAATGCCTGCTTCCAATGATTGCCTCGCACACAGCTCCGTAGCTGAAAGCGTATAGCCCATCTTTATCTCTCACCCTCTTTGATTTTGCTTAGGATGAACGAGCGCAGATTCCGCACAAAAACCTCACTTCTATCGAAGAAGCATTCCCTGGCAGATGTTGAAAATACCAACCTCAATTCGCGCGTCACCTGAACGTCGACTCTGACCAAGCGCCCTGTTTGAAAAAAAGCAATTTGCTCGCCCCAAAAGTCCTTTAGGTCGGGAGCGTCGTATTCGTACAAATTCAAAACAGTCCTCTTAGACGGCAATTGAAGACGGGAGATGTTTCCAGTCAATTTCTCTGTGGTCTGTAGCCCAGCAAAGAGAGATTGACGCTTTATCGACGGTACAGTTGCGCTTTCAAGCACGGCGTCGACTACGGGCTCACACGGAGGGCTAAAGGAATTAAGAAGCTCTGTTGGCACCTTGATTGCCACAGACCCATCGGACGACACCGTGAATTGAGTCTGCGTTAGCCCTGGCGTGATAGACACGTTTCCGACGGACAAAACTAGGGCTCGATCAAGCGTGACCACGGTCGTTCCGAACCTTAGCTCGATCGTTTTGGCAGTTTGAGCCGCGGCGGGCGCTGGCGCGATTAACATAATCTGCAAAGCGAGGAGATATCTTCGCCAGATTTGGCGAGGTGGCAAAAAACGCACACCGGCTAGAGAGAGTGCCATAGGCTCAGCACCTCCGTTGAAAGATAGCGCCGCTACTGCTTTGCCTATTGTGATCATCTGATTAATTTACTGCCGAAGCCAACCATTGTTTGATCGCGCCGGTCTCCAGCCCAATTCCCTGACAGGGTATTTTACTGGGAAAATTTACGATTTCGAGGCGGTATGGGCCATTCCCGGTTAAAAACAGCTGGCTGCAGCCACTTATCGAGCAATTCCCTAGGCAGACTTAACAGGGAACGAGTTTCAAAGAGCAGGGTATTCTTGGCGGGATCAGGGATTTTGCGGGCCGTGTTTATGCGCCCCGTGCGGTAACCGTAACACCATAGAAAATCTGTTTCGCGATCTCGACGATCGCAAGATAGGCCAGTGCCAATCGCGCGAGCTCCTACTCCCCGATCGCCGTATCCGGCGTATCCAGCCCCCAGCAGCGCTGACCCGCCCCTCTCTTCGACCTCGCGGCGAACCTGGTCGAGTGCGCCGTCGTCGTGCGCGATCAAGCCGAGGCGGCAGCCTTCGCCGGCGAGACCACGACTTCTGCCGAATGTCGTGAAACCGAATCCATCAGCTACACCTCATGGGGAGCTTTTGCTGCTGTTGCATATTCGTCGAGTGCAGCCTCGCCCGCGCAGGGATCGTTCCCAATCGCCCCGCTGGGCAAGCTCCCGAATCCGATCCGCCGTTCGGCACGTTCGTCACGATATCCTTCTGCACATGCCTTCGGCCTCAGACCATCCAGTGACCGCCATCGACGACAAGCGACTGGCCCGTTATGCGGCGCGCATCGTCGCTGGCAAGGAATGCTACCGCGGCGGCGATATCTTCCGGCTCATTAATGACCTTCATCGGGATCTTCGCAGAGATTTCCGCTGTAATCGTCGGCCCGAGACCATCGAGCGCGGCGGTTCGTGTAACCCCCGGACAGACGGCGTTGACGTTGACGCCGAAGGGCGCCAGCTCCTGCGCCAGCGAGCGGGTAAACCCGATCACACCCATTTTCGCGGCCGAATATTCGGCAACCCTAACCTCGCCGGACAGGCCGGCCGTGGAGGACAGGTTGACGATGCGACCGGACCGCGCCTCGCGCATGGCTCCGACCACCTGACGCGAGGCCAGCAGCGTCGACATCAGACTGACGTCGATGACGAAACGCCAGACGTCGGATGAAGATTGATGGAATTCGGCGGCGCGCTCGCGCGCGCTCTGGCCGACATTGTTGACCAGAACATCGACCTGGCCCATCTCCGCGGCGATCCGCGCGAAGGTCGCCGTGACATCTTTCTCGTCGACGCAATTGGCTCGAAGCACCAGGACTTCGGTGCTGTGCTTTCTCGCAAGTTCAGCGGTCTGCTCCAGATTCGCCAGGTCGCGATCGATGAGCGCCAGACGCGCTCCCTCCGCGGCGAGGCGCGTTGCAATCGCCCGACCGATACCGGCGGCAGCGCCGGTCACGACGGCCAGTCTTCCTTCGAGCCTCTTCATGTCTGCTCCTAAAGATCTATGCCACCGATGGCGATGCTTGCCATTAGCCGTCCAAGACGGCGTCTGCGGTTCCTGCTATTCCCGATGTTACACTCGCGCGTAACAATACGGTCAGGCGAAGTTTCTCCGGGAGCGCCGATGAGCTATCCGACGAAGGCCTTTTCATAGACGAAGCCGCCCGCCTCGGCTTGGCTGCCCTCGGAGAAGCCCCGAGCACTGAGGATCGTGCGCATGTCGTCGAGCATGGCCATGTTGCCGCACAGCATGAGACGGTCATGCTCGGGATCGATCGTGGCGAGCCCCAGATCGGCCTCAAGTCGGCCGCTGGTCAACAGTTCGGTCAGCCGCGGCCCGGCGGGCTCACTCTCGCGCGTGACCGAGGCATGATAGAGCAGCTTGTCGCGCGCCTGTTCGCCGACGAGTTCGTTGCCATGGACCTTTCCGCCGAAAAACTCGGCATAGGCCAGTTCGCTGCGGAAGCGGCAGCCATGGGCGACGACGACCCTATCGAAGCGCTCGTAGACCTCAGGCTCCTGCACCAGCGCCACGAAGGGCGCGAGACCGGTTCCTGTAGCCAATAGATAAAGATTGCGTCCGGGTAGCAGGTTGTCGAGCAGCAGTGTCCCGGTCGGCTTCTGGCCGACAAGCAGCCTGTCGCCCGGCGCGATATCTTTGAGGATCGATGTCAGTGGGCCGTTCTCGACCTTGATGCTGAAGAATTCCAGTTCGTCCTGATAGCTCGGGCTGGCGATGGAATAGGCCCGCAGCAACGGCCGTCCCTGGACTTCAAGTCCGAGCATGACGAACTGCCCGCTCTCGAAACGGAAACCGCTGTCGCGCGTCGTCCGGAATGTGAAAAGCCGGTCATTCCAGTGGTGGATCGATGTCACAGTTTCCTCGCGCAGTCCCGCCATCCCTAAACCTCCGGCATGCCCGCCGCCCCGCCGGGCGACGGAGTGAAAAAATTGTCATACTTGCCGTCGATGCCCTTCCAGTCGTCAGCATCTGGCGGCGGATCCTTGCTCTGGGAAATGTTTGTCCACAGGCGCGCCATGTCGGCATTGAGCGTCAGCCAGCGCGACATCTCCGGAACGGTGTCGGCCCTGATCGCATCTGCCGGGCATTCGGGTTCGCACACGCCGCAGTCGATGCACTCATCGGGATGGATGACGAGCATGTTCTCGCCTTCGTAGAAGCAATCCACGGGGCAGACGCCGACACAGTCCATGTATTTGCAGCGGATGCAGGCTTCGGTAACGACATAGGTCATGGATATGCACCAGCCGTCGGCCCTGCGCCGGCAGGGCCGTTACGGTCTCAGAAGATTGAAGATACGGCGAACCTCGATCAGGACGCGGCTAGACTGTCCTTGAGTTCACCCAGCCCCATTTGCTGACCGAGTGTCTCCATCATGTAGGCCGGGCCGTCGGCAGTCTTGCTGACCCAACCGGTCGGACACATGGTCAGGATCTCGACCAGAGAGAAGCCGGCGCCCTGCATCTGGTGCTCGAAGGCGCGGCGGACGAAGCGCTTGGCAAGGGTCACGCCCGCAGCATTGTGGACGGAGGCGCGGGCGACATAGGAAACACCGTCCAGCCCGGCAATGATCTTGGTTATCGGAATGGGATAGCCGTGCTCCTCCGCCTTACGGCCGGTGCGATCGGTCTTGGTGCGCTGGCCGAGAACCGACGCCGCCGTCATCTGGCCGCCGGTATCACCGAACACGCCATTGTTGAGCAGGAAGCAGGTGATCTTCTCGCTGCGGGCGGCCGTGTGCATGATTTCCGCCAGCCCCTCGCTCACCATGTCGCCATCACCCTGCATGGTGAAGACGACCCGATCCGGCAGCATGCGCTTGACACCCGTCGCCGTCGCCGGCGCGCGGCCATGAAGGGCGAGGTTTAGATCGACATCCATCTGGCTGATCATCAGGGCAGAACAACCGTGACCGAAAATGCCGACCGAGCGGCCGCCGAGCTGCATGTCATGGATCGCCTCAAGGATGACACGCAGCGCGACCGGATGGCCACACCCGGGGCAGAGCGGATGATCTTCGCTGAGAAGCAGCTTGGTGCCGAAAGGCGCGCGCTTGACGGCATTTTCCAGTTGCGGAACTGTGGCAGTGTTCATGCGCTCACTCCTGTCATCAGTTGTTCGATGCGCTTGCGAATGACCGGGGCATCCAGCAATTCGCCGATGGCGAGTCCGGACCGGTCGGACGATATGCCGCCGATAGCGCGAACAAGCTTGCGGTTTGGCACGCTGATCTTCACGTCGTCTATCATCTGGCCGGCATTGAGTTCGAAGACGCCGACCACCTTGGCATTGGCGGCGACCTTTTCGAGCGCCGCTTCCGGGAACGGCCAAAGCGTGATCGGCCGGAATAAACCAACCTTGTGACCTTCGGCCCGCATCTCGCAAACGACATACTCGACGAATTTCGCAGCGGTGCCGAAAGCAACGATCAGCGTTTCGGCGTCCTCCGCATGCACGGATTCCCAGCGCGTCTCGACCTCGGCGACGTGGGCGAACTTGTCGGCGAGATTGCTCCAATGGACCTGCGGGCCGGGACCGGGATTGTTGACCTTGCCCTCATTCCAGGTCCAGTGCGTCTTCGATCGGCCCGTGCCAGTGCCGGTACCGTCGACGGCCCATTCCTTGGGCGGTAGCGGCTCGAGGTCCAGCGGCGTCAGATCGACAGTGACCTGGGTGCGGGCGAGCATGCCGTCCGTCAGTAGGATGGCGGGCATGCGATACTTGTCGGAGAGGTGAAAGAGGCGCTGGGTAAGCTCGAACGCCTCGGGCACGTCCTTGGGCGCCATGCATATCGTGCGGTAATCGCCCCAGCCACCGCCGCGCGTGGACTGGTAATAGTCCTGCTGCATGCGGCCGACGGTAAAGACGACCAGCGGCGTTTCATGCAGCGCACATTCGGCGATGGTTTCCTGCATCAGCGCAACGCCCTGGCCGGTCGACCCGGTCGCGGCGCGATTACCGGTCATTGCCGCGCCGAGCGCCATGTTGACGCCCTCGATCTCGGTCTCGGCCGAGATGCAGACGCCACCGGCGGCGGGAAGCTGCGCTGTCAGTTGCTCCAGCAGGTCAGATGACGGCGCCATCGGATAGCCGGCATAGAAGCGAAGTCCGGCCTGGATCGCCGCGCGGGCGACGGCTTCGGATCCGTCACAAAATATTCTGGGCATCAGGACACCGGCTGGCTGTTGGTTTCGGGCCGCGCGAAGCGGTAGACTTCGAAAACGAAGTCCGGACAGACAAGGTGACAAGCCGTGCAGCCGGTGCAGCCGTCGGCGAGCAGCGGGTAGTAATAGCCCAGCACGTTCTTTTCCGACGACATCGACAGCACGCGCGGCGGACAGGCCGGAATGCACAATTCACATCCTTTGCAACGATCCTTGGCAATAACCACCGTGCCGCCGGGCTGGGTTGACTCGTTCATGCTACGGCCCTTTCTTCAGCGCGGTTGAGGTCGACGCGGTACGCACCTGGCGTCACGGCAAGCCGGCCGGCTTCCAGCGCCTTCTCGTTGGCCACATTGTGTTGCGCCCGGTGGGGTGGCACCTGACCGCGCATTGCGGCCAGAAGCTGCTCGCCCGTGACGAGCTCGGTCAGAGTCGCATAGGCCGAAATCAGGATCATGCCCATCACCTGCGGATTGCCGATTTCGCGCGCCAGCCGCGTTGCCCGCACAGTCACGAAATGCTGCGTCGGCAAGGGCGAGAGCTGACCGGCGATCTCCTCGTCGGTGACCATCAGGGCATCGGCGCGCAGTCGTTGGCTGTGCTCCTGCCAGAAATTCGGGTGCAGCACGACGGCTCCGGAGGCATGTGCGGTCACCGGCAACGCCTTCAGGGGCCGCGACCCGATCACCACCGTGGCCAGCGATTTGCCGCCGCGCATCTCCCCGCCATAGACGCCGTTCAGCATGACATGCCGATCGCTTTCCATGGCGGCGACAGCGAACATCTTGGAGATAAGTTGAATCCCCTGACCGCCTATCCCCGAGATGAAGGTCTCGTGTTCCATGCCGCCTGCCTCCATGATCAAGTCAGGAATAGCCAGACGATTTTTCTATGTCAACTAGAAATCTTGAAAATACTGCCATTCGGACTGGAAGCTCCAACAATCCCGACCTGACGACGATTGACCCTCGTAGAAGGGTGGGCGAACAATGAGCCGATGTCAGACACAGAGCCCTCAGCCATTCCCGAACACGTCACGCGCAAGGCTTCAGGCCGCAAGGCCACGCGTAAGTCCGAAGTAACGCGTCGGCAGATTCTCGATGCGGCAGCGTCGCTATTTGCCAAGCGCGGCTACAGCCTAGCCAGGCTAACCGACATTGCGCAGCTCGCCGGCATCCACCTGACCGGGCTGTACTACTACTACGACAACAAGGAGGAACTGGTCTCCGACATCCTCTCCCATGGGCCGGCACGGGCGTTGGAAGCGTTGAGGGCGGCGCTCGACGCGCTGCCAACGACAGCCAGCAAGCGCGAGCGCCTCGAGACCGCGATCACGGTCTACCTCTCGCAAATCCTGAAGGACGACGATTATGTGCGCGCCGACCATCGGGTCGCATCGCAGATCTCGCCGGAAGTGCGGTCGCGGGCACTGGCCATCAGCCGCGATATCAACACGATCTGGCGAAATCTGCTGGAGGAAGCCGTGGCGACCGGCGAACTCCGCGCCGACATCGACATGACCATGCTGCGCATGCTGCTGCTCGGCAGCATGAACTGGAGCGTCGAATGGTTCCGTTCGGACTTGTCGCCGCCGGCCAAGCTGGCTGAAGCGCTGAAGGCGCTGTTTTTCGAGGGCGCAGCGCCGAACGTGCGATAGATTTCTTGATCGTATAGAAAAATCCTTGACGACGCCCGCAGCTTGCATACGATCGGGAGCTGTCTTCAGGGAGGAAGCTCATCGTGCGATTCGTGCATACAGTTGGCAGGATTCTCGATCTTGCGGCTGCAGCCGTGCCGAACAGGTTGTCGGTCACTCTCGGCGAACAGACCCGCACCTTTGCTCAGTCCCAGCGCGATGCGACTCGGATGGCCAATGCCCTGCATGATCTTGGCCTTCGCCGTGGCGACCGGCTGATGTATTGGGGACCGATCGCGCTGCGCGAGATCGACGTCTTCTTCGCCACCCAGAAACTCGGCGTGGTCTTCGTTCCCTTCAAGGACAGCCTGTCGCCCCGCGAGGCCCTGGCCCAGATCGCCTATATCAAGCCGGCCATGGTGGTCGGCGATGCGGCTATGGCTGACCGCCTGGCGGAACTCGAAATATCGGCCGGCGTCCCCATTGCGACGACCGGCGGCCGAGGACCCGGCATCAATCTCGACGCCGCATTCGCCGGCGCCTCCGACCGAGAGGTCAACCTCGATGTCGAAGACGAGGACATCCACGCCATCTTCCTTACCAGCGGCAGCACTGGGGAGCCAAAGGGCGTGATGGTGTCGCATCGCGCCAGCTGGCATCGCTCACTGGCGGGAGCCACCCGCACGCCGGCCTGCGGCGGCCGCGGCGAGGTCGACATGTTCCCGTTGTTCCACTGGGCGGGTTGGAATTTCCTGCTCGTCGCCTGGATGCATCTGCGCACCATCCACCTCACCCCGAAGGCCGACGCCGCCTCAATTACGGCCGTCATGGACCGCTGGTCTCCCGGCAGCCTCTACGCCATACCTGCGGTCTGGGAGCGGCTGCTGGACCATAAGAATGACTTCGAGACACGTTCGCTGCGCTATGCCTGCACCGGCACCTATCGGTTCGAGCCGACGCTGGTCGATCGCATCAAGCTGAAATTTCCGAATGCCTACGTGACTAGCTCGTGGGGAGCGACCGAACTCGGAACGGGATCGACGATCGGAGAAGACGACATCCGTGACCGGCCCTACAGCGTCGGCCTGCCAACGCCGGGGACCGAACTTCGGATCGTCGACGGAGAGCTTGTCGGCCGTTCCAATCAAATGATGAGCGGCTATTTCAACCTGCCCGACGTAACGGCGGAGACACTTGTGGACGGCTGGTACCATACGGGTGATCTCGTCGAGATGGACGATGACGGGTTCATCAGCATTATCGGACGCCGGCGCGAGGTGATACGCTCCGGCGCAGAAACAATCGCGCCTGCCGAGGTCGAGGAAGCGCTATCCGGCCTTCCCGGCATCAACGAAGTATCGGTGATCGGTCTGCCGGATCCGATCTGGGGCGAGGTTGTCTGCGCTGCCGTTGTGCTAAACAGCGGCGCCGTCCTGCCGACAGTTGAGGCAATCCGGTCGCATGTATCCGGAACGCTGGCTCCGCACAAATGTCCGCGCAAAGTGGTTGCCGTGGATGCACTGCCCCGGACGCCCGCG
>Ga0207695_10002752_pt1 | contig 25638 bp, 28 predicted proteins | sample KBSC54metaG_FD_184354 | JGI IMG/M metagenome (GOLD analysis project Ga0207695, IMG submission 184354) | Corn rhizosphere microbial communities from Kellogg Biological Station, Michigan, USA - KBS C5-4 metaG (SPAdes) (version 2) | ecosystem: Host-associated > Plants > Roots > Rhizosphere > Soil...
GGCCACCCTGGACGACGACCCGGAACTCAAGGCCGCGTTCGAGACCTGGGGCGCAAGCCGGGCGGACTTCGGCAAGCGCCTGGCGGCGCGCGAGCCGACCGCCGTGGCCGAGAAGTGGCAGCGCACATACGTCCAGGGCCGCGGCAGCGTCGAAGGCGGCGCCCCGACCTATCACCTCTCCAAGCGGCGGCTGAAGGCGCCGGGTTGAGCGCGCATGCCCGCCCGCTACGTCGCCGCCATCGACCAGGGCACCACCTCCTCGCGCTGCATGCTGTTCGACGTCCGCGGCGCGATCGCGGCGGTGGCGCAGAAGGAGCACCGACAGATCTTCCCCCGCCCCGGGTGGGTGGAGCATGACGCCGCGGAGATCTGGGCCAACGTCCAGGAGGTGACGGCCGCTGCCCTGGCCACGGCGCGCGCGACGGCCGGCGACATCGCCGCGGTCGGGATCACCAACCAGCGCGAGACCACGGTGGTGTGGGAGAGGGCCACCGGCCGGCCGATCCACCGCGCGATCGTGTGGCAGGACACCCGCACCGACCGGCTGGCGGTCGAACTGGCCGGCGACGAAGGCATGGACCGCTTCCGCGCCCGCGCCGGCCTGCCGCTGGCGACCTATTTCTCGGGGCCGAAGGCGCGCTGGATCCTCGACAATGTCGACGGCGCGCGCACGGCGGCCGAGCGGGGCGAGCTGCTGTTCGGCACCATCGACAGCTGGCTGATCTGGAACCTGACCGGCGAGCACGTCACCGACGTGACCAACGCCAGCCGCACGCTGCTGATGAACCTCGCGACCCTGGATTGGGACGAGGCGCTCTGCGAAGCGATCGGGGTTCCGCGCGCCATGCTGCCGCGCATCCGGCCCTCGGCGGAAACCTACGGGACGGCGCGGGGGGCGCTGGCCGGGGTTCCGGTGGCGTCGGCGCTGGGCGACCAACAAGCGGCGCTGTTCGGCCAGACCTGCTTCGAGCCCGGCGAGGGCAAATGCACCTACGGCACCGGCGGCTTCCTGCTGGTGAATACGGGCGCGCGGCCGGTGGCGTCGCGGAACGGCCTCTTGACCACGGTCGGCTACCAGGTGGGCGGCCAGGCGCCGGTCTATGCCCTGGAGGGCTCGATCGCGGTGGCGGGGGCGCTGGTGCAGTGGCTCAGGGACAATCTGGGCCTGATCCACGCTGCAGGCGAGATCGAGGCGCTGGCTCGGACGGTGGAGGACAGCGGGGGCTGCTACATCGTGCCGGCCTTCGCGGGCCTGTTCGCGCCGCATTGGCGCGCCGACGCCCGCGGCGTGATCGTCGGCCTGACCGGCTACGTGACCAGGGCGCATCTCGCGCGGGCGGCGCTGGAGGCCGTGGCCTGGCAAGTGCGCGAGGTGGTCGACGCCATGGGCGCGGACGGCGCCCCGCTGGCGACGCTGAGGACGGATGGCGGAATGACCGCCAACAATCTGCTGATGCAGTTCCAGGCCGACGTGCTCGACGTGCCGGTGGTGCGGCCGGCCGTGACCGAGACCACCGCGCTGGGCGCGGCCTACGCCGCGGGCCTGGCGGTGGGATTCTGGCCGGACATGGCGACGCTTCGGGCGCTCTGGCGGCAGGACGCCGAATGGCGTCCGCAGATGGCGCCAGCGGCGCGGCGGGCGCAGTACGGACAATGGAAGAAGGCGGTCGAGCGCACGCTCGGCTGGGCGGAGACCGAATGACCAAGGCGGACGGCAAGACTGCGGCGGCGCTGCTCGACACCCTGGCGCTGGAGCGGATCGAGGTGAACCTGTTCCGGGGGGCCGCGCCGCCGAACTCGGGACGCCGGATCTTCGGCGGGCATGTGATCGCCCAGGCCTTGCTGGCGGCCTATGCGACGGTCGAAGACCGTCTCTGCCACTCGATCCACTGCTACTTCCTGCGGCCCGGCGATCCTGCGATCCCGATCCTCTATGAGGTGGACCGCGCCCGGGACGGCCGCGCATTCGTGGCGCGCCGTGTGACTGCGATCCAACACGGCGAGCAGATCTTCAATCTGGCCGGCTCGTTCCAGCGGGAGGAGCCTGGGCTCGACCACCAGAACGACATGCCTGAAGGGCCAGCACCCGAGGGGTTGACCACTGACGCGGACCTGAAGCGGGCGCTGGGCGTGAAACTGCCGCCTGCGCTCCGGGAGGACATCATACGGGCGCGGCCCATCGAGATGCGGCCGGTGAATCCCCAGGACATCCTCAATCCGCAGCCGATGGACGGGGTCAACGACATCTGGATGCGGGCGGTGGACCCGCTGCCGGACGAGATTCCTGCAAACCAGGCCGCGATCGCCTACGCCTCGGACATGGCCTTCATGGGCACGTCGATGCGGCCCCACGGGGTGAACTGGCAGTCGAGCGGCCTACAGCACGCCAGTCTCGACCACGCGGTCTGGTTCCACCGGCCCACGAACTTCAACGAGTGGCATCTCTATCACCAGCGCAGCCCCTCGGCGTCGGGCGCGCGGGGCTTCAATCTGGGCGAGATCTACAGCCGGGACGGCCGCCTGGTGGCCTCCACGGCCCAGGAGGGCCTGATGCGCTACCGCCCGCCAGTGGAGGTCTGACGTGACTGCGCCAGTCGTCGGCATCGTCGCGATCGGGGACATGGGCCGCGGCGTCGCCGTGCGGCTGAGGGGCGCCGGCGCCCGGGTGATCACCAGCCTGGCAGGTCGCGGACGCGGAACCGCAGCGCGGGCGGCGGAGGCGGGCGTCGAGACGGCCGCTGATGACGAGGCGCTGGTGCGGGAAGCCGACCTGATCCTATCCATCCTGCCGCCGGGCGCGGCCGTGGACCTGGCCGAACGAATGGCGGCGGCGATGCGGCGCGCCGGCCGGGCGCCGGCGTTCGTCGACTGCAACGCCATCTCGGCGATGACGATGGCGCGGGTGGCAGAGATCGTCGCGGGGGCGGGCGCAGCCGTGGCGGATGTCGGCATCATCGGCGGTCCGCCGGACAAGACGCCCGGCACGCGCTTCTACGCGTCCGGCCCTGAGCTGCCGGCGCTCATGACCCTGAAGAACCTGGGGCTGGACCTGCGCTGGATCGGATCCGAGATCGGTCAGGCCTCGGCGTTGAAGATGGGCTATGGCGGCTTCACCAAGGGCCTCATGGCCCTGGCGACGGCGTTGATGGTCTCGGCGCGGCGGGCGGGCGTGGCCGAGGCGCTGGAAGCTGAACTGGCGAGCAGCCAGGGCGCGATCCTGGCGGCGCTCGACCGGGGTCTGCCCGGCATGCCGGCGAAGGCCTACCGCTGGGTGGCGGAGATGGAGGAGGGGGCCGCCAGCTTCGCGGCGGCGGGCCTGCCGCCGGAACTGCTGGAGGGCGCGGCGCGTCTCTATGAGGCGGTGGCTGCGACGCCCACGGCGCAGCTGACGCCAGTCGGAGCCCGGGTACCGGTCTCGCGCGCCCGGCTGATGGACGATCTTGCGGTGGAGATCGGGCGGGTCTGGCAGGCGTAGGCGGAGGTCTCGATGAGCGAACTCGGGGAGATGATTCGCGTGCCGGCGGCGCGCTTCGAGCGCCGGCTGCCGCGACCTATCGAGCTGGTCTGGCAGCATCTGGCCGACCCGTCGATGCTGCCGCAGTGGTTCGAGGCGGACAGCGAGATCGAAGGACGCGAAGGCGGTCGCGTGCGGCTCAACGGTGGCCACATCCGCGGCGTGGTCACCCAGTGGCGACCGCCGACGAGGCTGGCCTACACCTGGGACGTGTTCGGGCCGGACGAGGACATTTCGCCCTATCCGGAATCCTGCCTGACCCTCGAACTCGAGGCGATCGGGGACGAGGTGCGGCTGACCCTCCTGCACCTGCCGGTGCTTGAGCGGTTCGAGCGCCAGAACGCCATGGGCTGGGCCACTTTCCTCGATATCCTGACCGACACGCTCGTCGGCGAACCGGTGCAGCCGCGCCGAGCCTACATGGAGCGCAACGCAGCGCACTACGGCGTCGAGTTGGCTAACCTGGCCCGGTAACGCGACCCAGTCGAAATCTGCGCCGTTTCATTTGCCGCGGTTGGGGGAATCAGCGGGGCAATTCCGCCAACTGACCGACTGACGGTCAGCGGCGCCTCATTTTGGGTGTGCTCACAGATTTTCTTGCCGGCGCCCCATTCAGGCCACGACTTCGAAATCTATTCATTACATCCGTTCAGGTTGTTGAAACCGCGCGCGAGTTGAGTGGCGCGAGCGGCCCGGGTGGGTTTTGGCGTATGAGCAGGCTGATATCGGCGACGAAGGTCGAGGTCATCGAGCGGATTGTCTCGGCCCATCAGCGCGAGAGCGCCGGGCCCGGAGGCAAGCATGTCCTGGTGGCCTGCCTGCCGAAGTCAGGATCGACCTATCTTTCCAACATCCTGTCGGCGCTGCCTGAGTTCGAGCGGGCGAACCTCACGTTCGGCTTCGGACGCCGCGAGCAGGAGCTATGCATCTTCACCTGCGCAGCGATGCACGGCATCAACTATGTCGCCCAACACCATGTCCGCTACTCGCAATCGACAGACGACATCATGAAATCCTTCGGGATCTTTCCAGTGATCCTGATGCGGAATTTCTACGACTGCGTGGTCAGTGCTCGGGATCAATTCTGCATTGGAGAGATGGAGGGTCCTGTCGCATATGTAGAGCCGTCGTTCACCAGCTGGCCGGCCGAGAAGCAATACGATTTCATCATCGACATGGCGCTGCCCTGGTATGGCAACTTCGTCGCCTCATGGTCGGACTACAAGGGACCGGCCGCACGAGTGTACTATTCCGACCTGATCCGATCTCCTCGCGAGATGATCTCGCAAATCGCCCAAGCTGCCGGCATCACCGTCAGTGCAGTCGACATCGAGACCGCGATCACGAACGGCGGCGCCGACAAGGCGTCGTCTCGGTTCAACGTCGGGCGCATCGGGCGCGGAATGGAGCAGCTGAACAAGCGGCAGATCGCGCGGATCCAGGCCCTGTTCTCAGTCTATTCGTCGATTCCTGAATTCGAACGGCTGCTTAAGCCTCCGCGCTGAACGCCGGACAGGCCCGAATATGGTGGCCTTTGCTGCGCTTGCTATGTTATGCTGCGCTGCAACATTGCCGAGATCGACGATTCGGCTGACGAGAAGGAGCGGGCCATGACCTTGTTTTCAGGGTTTCCGGGCGTGGAGGAGATGGGCGAGCGGGCGCAGAAGGCCATGCTGACGCCGATGGGGGCGGCTTCGCCGCTGTGGTTCGCCTTCGGCGCCGCAGCGAGCGCGGGGGTCGCCTACTGGTGGCTGACACGCCTCACCAAGGCGATCAACGTCGAAGCCTTCGCCGGGCTGCCCACTCTGGTTCCCGCCCCGGCCCCGACGCCGGCCCTAAAGGTGGCGAAGCCGGCGAAAGCGCCGCCCGCCGCACCCGTCGTAGAAGCCGCTCCGGTCGAGGCGGCCACCCTTGAACCGGCTTCGCCCGAGCCCGAGATGGCGGTTGCTCCGCCCGAGCCCGCGCCGGAACCGGTCGTGCTGCCGGCCGATGACCTGACACGGATGAGCGGGATCGGACCCAAGCTTTCGGAGGCTCTGGCGGCGCGCGGGGTCACGCGATTCGCCCAGATCGCCGCCTGGACCGCCCAGGAAGTCAGCGACCTGGACAAGGCCCTCAGCCTGAAAGGCCGGGCGGTGCGCGAAGCCTGGGTCGCGCAGGCCAAGAGGCTCGCGGCCGGACCGAACTGACGGGCGTGGCCTTGCGCCCGATTGACTGACGCGCGCCGCGCCCCATGTTCGCACCCGGGGACGCCGGGAGTAGTCGAATGCGCGTGGTCACGACCGAAGAAGCCCACCGGACCTGGATAGTCGCGGAGCGGATCAAGCGGGTCTCCGACCGGCTGGTCGGGCTGGGCTCGTTCAGCATCGGCCTCGACGGCCTGCTCGCGCCGGTGCCTGTGCTGGGCACAGCCTACAGCCTGATCGCCGGACTTTGGCTGCTGTCGCTGGGCGTGCGGACCGGGGCGACGCCCTGGACGCTAGCCCGGATGACGTTCTACGTCGGGTTCCGCACCCTGTCCTCGCTGGTTCCGATGGAGGGCTGGCTGGTGGACGTGCTTTTCCGCGGCCACATGTTGGCGGCCAACGCCCTGCAGACCGATATCGAACGCCGCTTCGGTGCTCCTCCGAACTGGACCGCGCGGCAGTTTGCGGCGCATCCGGTCAACGCTGGTGCGGCCCCGGCCTACTGACTGGCCGGGCCTCCGGCTAGCCGGCCAGCTTCGTCGCCGCGGGCCGCGCGACCGGCGCGAGCGTCGGTCGGCTGAGGATGCGTTCGAAGTCGCGGGGATGGATGAATTCCGACCGGAACCACGGCTGGCGATCGCTGTCGAATGTGCGCATCACCCAGTCGATCACCCGCTTCACGCGCTTCTGGCGTTCGGCGCCTGGTCGGTAGCGTAGCCAGAGCACCAGATGCGCGGCCGGGTCGAGATCGAGCATCACCAGGCTCGGCTCGACCGCATAGCAGGCCGTGGGCAGCGAGCCGATACCGGCTCCGTTCTTGACCGCCAACAGCATGGCGGCGCTGGAATTTGTGACCAGATGGCGCGCGGCGAGGTCGCCGACCGCCTGCGCCTTGGGATGCCAGGTGTTGCGCTGCTCGGTGAAGGCGCTGTGGCGAACCAGCCGATGGTGCGCGACCTCCAGCAGCGACCGCGGCGTGCCGTAGGTGTTGAGATAGTCGCGGGAGGCGTGCAGTGCGTAATGCAGTGTCGCCACCGGCACCGAGACGAGATCTGTCGCCGTGCCCTGGGCGAAGTCGAGATAGAGGTCGGTTTCGCCCGACAGCGGATGATCCGGCCAGAGACCGCAGTCCAGCGAGAGCTCGATCTGCGGGTTCATGCGGAGGAATTCCGGCAGGGTCGGCATCAGGATGAAGCTCGCCATTCCGTCCGGCGCAGACACCCGCACGCGGCCGCTGTCGGAACGATCGTAGTCGGCGATGTCGCGCATGATCGCGCCGCCGAGTCGCGCCATGCCGGCGGCCAGCTCGCGCATGTTCATCCCGGCCTGGGTGAGGGAGATGCCGCGGGGCGAACGCTCGAACAGGCGTGCGCCCAGGCGAATCTCGAGGTCCTCCATCCGGCGGCTGATGGTCGGCTGGGTCATTCCCAAGAAGGCGGCCGCCCCGTTCAGGCTGCCGGCTTCAACCACGGCGAGGAACACCCGGACGTCATCCCAGTTGAGCCGGCGCCAGGGCGCGTCGTCTTGGTTATCGGTTGCCTGCATGACGCCTATTCGGCCTCAAATCATGGTTTCGCCACGCATACCTTACAGCACGTCAGAGAAATGTCATTCCAGCGCCGCAAAGTCGCAGGCCGATGCGCTGCGGCATGGCGCGCAAGGTGGCTCGCGGTTCGTCGATTTCCAACTAGCCGTTCTGTCAACTTCGGCGAAGCGGCCTCCCAGATGACGCCCTAGGGTTGGCGTCGGAAATCACTCCCTGGGGTTGGGGCGATGACGTCAATCACTCTGCTGCGCCAGCCGGCGATGCGAACGTCGCTGATCACGGATCTCGCCGCAAGGCACGGTTGTAAGCCGCCGAGCCTCGTCGAACTGGAGGCGGCGCGGGAATTGGCCGGTCGGCTCATGAAGCATGAGGTGGCGCCGCTGGAGTCCTATCTCGCCGTGATGCGCATCCAGCCCGCCGCCATCATGGTGTTCAAGGAACGCGGTCGGGTGACCGGCGTTATCAGTGCGCTGTTCCTGAAGGAATGCTGCCTGGCTCCGATCCTCGACGGTTCGTTCGATGCGGTCTCGCCCGGTGCGGAACAACTCAGCGCCGAGGGCGAGGCTCCCGCGCTGCTCTATTCCTGGGGGATCGCGGCCGAGACCAAGCCCGCGGCCGCCGCGATCCTGCGGGTCGGCGCCGACGTGACGCGGTTGTTGTACCCGGAAATCCCCGCCTTCACCCGCGCGGTCACCGCCGACGGTCGGCGCACCGCGGGGGGCCGGTACGGCTATCGCCCGCTACGGCATCCCGACGACGACCTGTTCGCGAGGCTGCCGGGACAAATGGAGCAAGCGGCATGAACGCCAGGGTCGTCCTCAGAGAGCCCATCGAACCGATCGTCATCGGCGACGAGATCGACGTGACGGTCGCGCGCACGCTGGACGATCTCCTGCAGATGGCCGCCATCCGCGCGGTGGTCTACATGGGCGAACAGCAGTGCCCGTTCGCCGAGGAGTTCGACGGCAACGACTTCAATGGCGCCACCCACCTGATCGCCCGCGAACACGGCGAGCCGCTGGGGGTGATGCGGGTCCGCTGGTTCGCCGACTTCGCCAAGATCGAGCGCTTTGCGGTGCTCAGTGGCCGCCGCGGCGGCCCGGCGGCCCGGGCGTTGTTCAAGACCGCCTACGAGGTCGCCGCCCAGAAGGGCTATCGGGTCGTGCTGGGCTACATCCAGGCGCGGCTGGCTCCGTTCATGAAGCGGGTCGGAGGCGTCACCGTCCGCCCCGGACGCCCGCGGTTCGTGTTCTCGGACCATGAGTATGTCGAGGTGGAGCGCCGACTGACGCTGCCTCCGAACGCCCTGACCATCGACAGCGATCCGATGGTGATCCTGCGGCCCGAGGGCCAGTGGGACCGGCCCGGGGTGCTCGATCACTCGACTCACCGTCCCCCCACCAACCCCCATTGATCCCCATGTACGTCACGTCCGTCATCAACTCGTCTCGCCGCACGCCGCGCCCGGAGCGGTGGCTGATCTGCCTGGACCTGCAACGCGAGTTCGTCGTGCCGGGGCGGCCACACTACGCAGAGGCCGCTGACCGCGTGGCGAGCGCCTGCATCAAGGTGCTGGAGCACGCCCGCGCCTCGGGCTGGCGGGTGGTGCACACCCAGCTTCGACTGGCGGACGGCGCCAGCTTCGGCGGGGGCCTGTTCGGCGCGCCGATCGAGGGTCTGCGGCCGCTGATTACCGAGCCGGTGTTCCTGCGCCGCAGCCTGTCCGCCTTCGCCGACGGCGACTTCGCCGCGGAATTGCGCGCGGCCTGGGGCGCGGAAGTATTCCTGATCGGGTTCTCGCTGGCCGACACCTGCCTCGCCACGGCGCTGTCGGCGGTCGATCTGGGCGTGGAACTGACCCTGGTCGAGGACGCGGTCGGCGCCGGTGGCGAGCTCGCCGCGTCGGCCGCTGAGGCCGGCCGGACCATTCTCCGACCATTCACGCGCACCGTCATGAGCGATGACCTGGCGATGTCCGATGCGGAGATAGCGCTGTGACCTGCGATCCTCCCACAGACCCTCACATCGCGCGGGCGGAGACCCTGGAGGCGCTCCCCGCGCTGCTCACCCTGGCCCGCCAGGCCGTCGTCGCCGCATTCGAGGCCGGCGACCCGGACAGTGAGGAACTGAAGAACCTGTTGGACGCCTGCGTCGTGGGCGCCCACCGCCTGAAGCTGCGCGAACGCCTGCGGGCGCCGCCGATCTGCGAGGCCCCATGACCTTGTCCGCGTTGCCACCCGATTTCAGCGAACTGCGCCCCCGGCTCAAGATGCTGCTGGAGATGCACCGCGCCGCCACCACGGATGAGGAGCGGACGACCCTTGTGGAGCTGTTCGAGGACATCTTCCTGGCCACGGCCTGGCACGTGGCCCAGGACCTCCTGGAGAACGGCTGGACCCCCGGCTACGCCGCCGCGGCGTCATCCAAGCCTCAGCCCGGGTCCGCGATGCGGCCCAGCCTGCGGCTGGTCGGAGAGAACAGCGAAGACGCCGCCTAGGCCGAGACGCTCCACCTCGCCGCGAGGGAAGCGCATCAGGCGGCCTGAGTCTGGTCGTAGCCGAGCCGGCGGTTGAGCTCTTCAAGGATCGCGATCGCCGCGTCGGCCACCACGGCGCCGGGCGGGAAGATCAGGGCTGCGCCCGCGTCCTTGAGCGCCTGAATGTCGCCGGGCGGGATCACGCCGCCGACCACGATCATGATGTCGTCCCGCCCCAGCCTGCGAAGCTCGGCCCTGAGCTCCGGGACCAGGGTGAGGTGGCCGCCGGCGAGGGAGCTGGCGCCCACCACGTGGGCCTTTTCGGCCACGGCGCGCTGGGCGGTCTCGGCCGGCGTGGCGAAGAGGGGGCCCACCTCGACGTCGAAACCGAGGTCGCCGAAGCCGGACGAGATCACCTTCTGGCCGCGGTCGTGCCCGTCCTGACCCATCTTGGCCACCAGGATCGACGGCGGTCGGCCGTCCGTCTCCTGGAAGGCGGCGATCATCAGCCTGGCGCGGGTGATCGACGGCCCGGCCCCGGCCTCCTCGGTGTAGACGCCGCGGACGAGCTTAGGCTTGGCTTCATGGCGGCCGAAGGCCTTCTCCATGGCCAGGCTGATCTCGCCTACCGTGGCCTTGGCGCGGGCTGCCTCCACGGACAGTTCCAGCAGGTTGGCGTTGCCGCGCGCACCGTTCGTCAGGGCCTCCAGCGCGCGGTCGACGGCCGCCTGGTCGCGGTCGGCCTTCAGCACGCGCAGCTTTTCGAGCTGTGCGCGCAGCACTTCGGAATTGTCGACCTTGAGGATCGGGATGTCGTCGGCCTCCTCGGGCAGGAAGCGGTTGACCCCGACCAGGGTCTGGCGGCCGGAGTCGATCCGCGCCTGGGTGCGGGCGGCCGCCTCCTCGATCCGGCGCTGCGGCAGACCCTGGCCGATCGCCTTGGCCATGCCGCCCAGCGCCTCGACCTCGGCGATATGGGTCAGGGCCCGCGCCGCCAGGTCATAGGTCAGACGCTCGACGTAGTAGCTGCCGCCCCAGGCGTCGATGGTGCGGGTGATGCCGGCCTCCATCTGCAGGAACAGCTGGGTGTTGCGGCTGATCCGGGCGGAGAAGTCGGTGGGCAGGGCCAGGGCCTCGTCCAGCGAGTTGGTGTGCAGGCTCTGGGTCTGGCCGGCGACGGCCGCCATGCCCTCGATGGCGGTGCGGGCGACATTGTTGAACACGTCCTGGGCCGCCAGCGACCAGCCGCTGGTCTGGGTGTGGGCGCGCAGGGCGAGGGAACGGGGGTCCTTGGGCGAGAAGTTCTCGGCCATCAGCTTGGCCCAGAGCAGGCGCGAGGCGCGCTGCTTGGCCACCTCCATGAAGTAGTTCATGCCGGCGTTCCAGAAGAACGACAGGCGCGGCGCGAACTGGTCGACGCCCATGCCCGCGGCCATGCCGGCGCGGACGTAGTCGACGCCGTCGGCGAGGGTGTAGGCCAGCTCCAGGTCCAGCGAGGCCCCGGCTTCCTGCATGTGGTAGCCGGAGATGGAGATGGAGTTGAACTTGGGCATCTCCTTGGAGGTGTAGGCGAAGATGTCCGCCACGATCCGCATCGAGGGCTCGGGCGGATAGATGTAGGTGTTGCGGACCAGGAACTCCTTGAGGATGTCGTTCTGGATCGTGCCGTTCAGTGCGGCGTGCGGCACGCCCTGTTCCTCGCCGGCCACGATGTAGAGCGCCAGGATCGGCAGCACCGCGCCGTTCATGGTCATGGAGACGCTCATCTTCTCCAGCGGGATGCCGTCGAACAGGGTGCGCATGTCGAGGATGGAGTCGATCGCCACGCCGGCCATGCCGACGTCGCCCGGAACCCGCGGGTTGTCGGAGTCGTAGCCGCGGTGGGTGGCGAGGTCGAAGGCGACGGAGAGGCCCATCTGACCGGCCGCCAGGTTGCGCCGGTAGAACGCGTTGGACTCCTCGGCCGTGGAGAAGCCGGCGTACTGGCGAATCGTCCACGGATTGGTGGCGTACATGGTGGGGTAGGGGCCGCGCAGGAACGGCGCCAGGCCCGGCCAGGTGTGCGGGAAGTCGAGTCCGTTGGCATCATCCGGGCCGTAGCTCGGCTTGACTGCGATGGCCTCGGGGGTCTGCCACGCGGGCGCCGGGGCGGCGCGGTCCTGGGTCTCGGTCGCGGCCTTGGCGTCGTCGAACGCCAGCCTGGAGAAGTCCGGGAACTCGTTCATGCCAGGTCCTCCAGCCGGATCGGCTCAAGCGGCGGGCAGTGGCTGTCGGGACCGGGCAGTCGCGGCGAAGGCGCGCTGACCTGGGTCGGCGTGAAGCTGGCGACCGGGGCCGGCCGCTCCTCGGTGGGTGCGAAGTCGGTGACGCCGAGGACCTTCAGTTGGCGCTGGGCGATGCGGGTCCTGAGTTCGGCGCGGGCGGCCTCGACCTCGCGGGCCACCAGCCCGCTCTCGAGCGCGGCGATGAGACCGCCGGCCGCCTCGATCGCCTGGAACCTGTCCCAGGCGGCGCGGGCCAGTTCGTCGGTGAGGGTTTCCAGGTAGGCGCAGCCGGCGGCCGGATCGGCGACGCGGCCTAGGTTGGCCTCCTCCATTAGGATCAGCTGGGTGTTGCGGGCCTGTCGCCGTGCGAACGCGGTGGGCGCGCCGAGTGCGTCGGTGAAGGTCCCGAGCACGACCGCGCCGGCGCCGCCGGCCGCGCCGGCGAGGCCGGCGGCGGTGAGGCGGATCATGTTGTTCCAGGCGTCGGCGCGGGTCAGCATCCGCCCGGACGAGCGGGCCTCGATCTTGGCCGGCCAGTCGACGCCGCAGGCCCCGGCGATCTTCGACCAGACCACCCGGGCCGCGCGCAGCTTGGCGATGGTGAGGAAGTAGTCGGCGTCGAGCGCCAGGCCGAGCACGATCCGCTCGAACGCCTGGCCGTGGGGCAGGGCGGCCCGGGTCAGGGCCTTGGCGTAGGCGAGGGCGGCCGCCGCCGCGACGGCCAGCTCCAGGGCCTCGCCGCCGCCGGCCTCGTGCGCCACCCGGCCGCTGGCCAGGAACAGCGTCGCCTTCGGATAGGGCTCGGCCAGGCGCGCGCCGACGCCGGCGCAGGCGATCAGGTGCGCCTCCATCGGGCCGGGGCTGGCTCCGCCACGGGCGAAGGCGCTGAGCGGGTCCATGTGCAGCGCCAGCGGCGCACTCGGCGCGCCCTTGGCGGCGGCGGCCAGCCAGTCGGCGGCCCTGGCCCCCAGGAAGCCTGCGTCGAGCGCCACGGGCGCGACGTCGAGCAGGACGCCGTCCAGCACCTGGGCCAGGCCTTCGGCCGACCCTACCGCCACGCCCTCGGCGCCCTCGGGGTCGATCCGGATCAGGGTGGAGACGGCGCCGTTGGCGAGGTCCTGCAGCGCCTCGACATTGGCGCCGACCGCCGTGGGGTTGCGCACAAGCGTGCGGATGTCCCAGCCGGCGGCGGTCTTGGGGGCGAATGCGGCCGGCGCAGCCTGCTGGTAGAGCGGCTGAATCGGCAGGCCCTCGATCGTACGGCGGGTCAGGCTCTCGACCGATTCGCCCTTCAGGGTCTTTTGCACGAGGGCGGCCCAGTCGGCTTCGCTGGCGGGCGCGAAGCCGGCAGCGAGCGGCTGGACGCCGGCGGAGTCAGGGGTGGCTGGGGGAAGTGACATCAGGCTCTTGAATCCCATGCGCCCAGGAGCGTCAAGTTGTGCAGGACCCCACCGGCCGAGCGCGCGCTCGGGCGCGTCCATCACGACGGACGCGCATACGGCGCAGGCGCCGGCGCCCGCAACCATTGCGGCCTTCACCCCACCGCGGTTTCGGCCACAATGGACAGACCCGACTCCGGGGGGCTCCGGGAGACGGGAGGGTCCTGCCCGGCGATGTCCGGTCTGCGGGACAATTGCTGTTGGACTCTCGGAAGGAGCACCGAACATGGATCAGGGCGGCGAGCACGCGCAAAGCCACGCATTACATCTTCCTCACATGATGTCGCTGAGCGAGCTGAGGCAGCGTCGTCGCCCGTTGAGGAACGTGCACAAGGAGGTGCACGACGGCCTGAGCCCGCTAGCTAAACTGGCGGTGTTCATCACCGCCCACGTCGGAACCATGGGGTTCTTTTTGATCATCTTGACGTGGACAGTGTTCTGGTTGAACTGGAACTTGCTGGCGCCGCAGAAACTCCGCTTCGATCCCGGAATGGCGTTCGTTTTTTATCTTTTCATCTCCAACGTAATCCAGATTTTACTTATGCCGCTCATCATGGTGGGCCAGAACATCCAGGGGGCCCATTCGGAGGCGCGCGCCGAGCACGACCTGGAAGTCAACATCAAGGCCGAGCAGGAGATCGAGGTGGTCCTGCAGCACCTCGAGCACCAGAACGACATCCTGATGCGGATGGTGGCCAAACTGGGAGTGGACCTGAAGGAAGGCCTGGCGAAGATCTGACGGGCCGCCTTCGACTCAACATGCATATGCCGAGGTCATGAACGACACGCCTGATCCCGAAGATCCCGAGAATCGCGCCGCCCGCCGCCGGCGCACCTTGCTGACTGGCAAGCTGGTGTATGGGCCCGTCAGCATGACGCAGGACTGCGCCATCTCGGACATGTCGCAAACCGGAGCGCGGGTGCGGCTCGAGGGGGCCGAACCGCTGGTGGACCCGATCTATCTGATCGACGTGCGCCATGGCCTGGCTTTCGAAGCCAAGGTCGCGTGGCGGCGAGGACGTATGGCGGGCCTGTCGTTCCACCAGTATTTCGATCTTCGGGGCAGCGACCCGGAAGCGCCCGCCTCGGTGAGGCGAATCTGGGTGGAGCAGACCCGCCAGGAGTTCAGGTAGGGCGGGCTTCGGCCCTCGCTAGTCGGACTCGGCGTCCGTCGCCGTCTCGGCGAGGTAGTCGCCCAGACGGTCGAGCCGGCGCATCCACTGGGTTCGGCGCTCGCTGATCCAGCTTTCCGCCGCCTGAAGCGCCGCCGGCTCGATGCGGCAGGTCCGGACACGGCCGACCTTTTCGGAGCGGACGAGGCCGCCGGCTTCAAGCACGTGAAGGTGCTGCAGCACCGCCGGCAGGGTCATCGCCAGCGGCCGGGCGAGGTCACTGACCGAAACCGGGCCGGCGCCGAGGCGCTCGATCATCGCCCGGCGGGTGGGGTCGGCCAGGGCCTGGAAGGCGAGGTCGAGGGAATTAGGCTGGGACACGGCTACTTGGGCAGCAGGCCGAAGTAGGGCTCGGCCTCCTTGAGGGCGCGAGCATAGGACGGGCGCGCCTTCAGCCGGTCGAGGTAGGCCGCCACATCTGGATGGGTGGCGGTGAAGGAGAAGGCGCGGTCGGCGTAGAACAGCGAAGCCGCGGCCGCGCAGTCGGCCATGGTGAAGCCGTCGCCCATGATCCAGGGGCGGCCGTCAGCCAGTTCGCGCGCGATCATGTCGTAGGCCGTCGCCAGGCGCTCCTCCGCCATGCGCACGCCGACCGGATCGGTGGCGTCGGGGGCGGAGCGGGCATGGTCCATGATCCGCTGCATCGACCCCATGACGTAGAGGTCGAAGAAGCGGTCGCGCAGGCGGGTCTGGCGCGCGAGATCGGGATCGGCGGGGATCAGGTGCGCGGCGGCCGGATAGCGCTCGGCGAGGAACTCGATGATGATCGTCGCCTCGGGGATCGTGCGGTCTTCGGCCTCGATCCTCAGGGTGGGAAACTTGCCGATCGGCCAGAGACTCCGGAACCGCTTCCAGACCTCGCTGTCCGGGTCCTCGAGCAGGCGAGGTTCGAACGGAATGGCGCCCTCGTAGAGCGCGACCAGCGCCTTGTGGGAATAGGACGACAGGGGATGGAAGAACAGCTCGAGCGTCACGGGCGCCTCCGTTGGATAGTTAAGTAGATACTTTAGTGACTGGGCGACGTCAACCGCTCTGGGGGTCGTTTCAAAGGTGCGGTGTCATCGCAAAAGCGGCAGAGCGGCTGCCTGGGACCGCGTTCCGCTGATCGCTGGCAGATCCCGGCGCTTCGCCGCGCTGCGGGATGACATGGGCGGGGACCGGGTCCCTCAGAGATCCAGGGCGTAGCCGGCGGAGCGGACGGTACGGATCGGGTCGGCGCCTTCGTGGCCGCTGAGGGCGCGGCGCAGGCGGCCGATGTGGACGTCAACGGTGCGGGTCTCGACATAGACGTCGGAGCCCCAGACCGCGTTCAGCAGTTGCTCGCGCGAGAACACCCGGCCGGGGTGCTGCATGAAGTAATCGAGCAGCCGGAACTCGGTCGGACCCAGGTGCACGTCGCGGCCGCCGCGCTTCACCCGGTGGGCGGATCGGTCGATGACGATGTCGCCCTGGCGGATGCGGTCCTCGGCGAGCCCGGGCCGGATGCGCCGCAGCACGGCGCGGACGCGGGCGGTGAGTTCGCTCATCAGGAACGGCTTGACGATGTAGTCGTCGGCGCCGGTGTCCAGGCCGCGGACCCGATCGCTTTCCTCGCCGCGGGCCGTCAGCATGATGATCGGCAGGTTGCGGGTGCTGGAGCGCTGGCGCAGCCGCCGGCAGACTTCGATGCCGGAGACCGCCGGCAGCATCCAGTCCAGGATGACCAGGTCCGGCTGGCTCTCGTCGATCCGGATCAGGGCCTCCTCCCCGTCGCCGCACAGCTCGACGCGGTAGCCTTCCTTCTCGAGGTTGTAGTGGAGCAGGGTGGCGAGGGCCTCTTCGTCCTCCACCACCAGGATGTACGGCTGAACCGAAGTCACGTCTGCAGTCGCTCGCTACTTGGCGGGAGTCGGACGCTGCTCGAGCGAATCCAGCTTGGGACGCGAATCGGGCAGGTGCTCGCCGGTGATCTCATAGTAGATGATCTCGGCGATGTTGGTCGCGTGGTCGCCGATACGTTCGAGGTTCTTGGCGACGAACAGCAGGTGCGCGCAGGACGCGATCATGCGCGGGTCGCCCATCATGTAGGTGAGCAACTCGCGGAAGATGGCGTCGTAGTGCTCGTCGATCTCCTCGTCGCGCTGCCAGACCATCTTGGCGCGGTCGATGTCGCGGGCGGCGAAGGCATCGAGCACATCCTTCAGCCGGCCGGCCACCAGCTCACCCATCCGCTCGATGGAGCGGGTGAGGGGGGTGATCGGCTCGGACTCGGCGATCACCAGGGCGCGCTTGGCGATGTTCTTGGCCAGGTCCCCGCAACGCTCGAGGTTCATGCTGATCTTCAGCGCCGCCACGGTGCGGCGCAGATCGTCGGCCACCGGCTGGCGCAGGGCGATCAGCCGGATCGCGCGCTTCTCGATGTCGGCCTCGATCTCGTCGAGGCGCGCATCGCGGCCGATCACCGCCTGGGCCAGCGGCACGTCGCGGCGGGTGATGCCGCGGATGGCGTCGCTGACCTCCACCTCCGCGAGCCCACCCATGCGCGACAGCTCGGCGCTGATCGAGTCGAGCTCGTCGTCGTAGGCTCTGACAGTGTGTTCCATTTGGGGTTCCTCAGCCGAACCGGCCGGTGATGTAGTCGCTGGCCCGCTTGGTGACGGGCCGGGTGAACATGCTGGCGGTCTCGCCGAACTCGACCAACTCACCGAGGTACATGAAGCCGGTGAAATCGGAGACGCGTGCGGCCTGGCCGAGGTTATGGGTCACGATGACGATGGTGTAGTCGGCCTTCAGTTGGGTCACCGTCTCTTCGAGCTTGGCGCTGGAGATCGGGTCGAGCGCCGAGGTAGGCTCGTCCAGCAGCAGGATCTCCGGCTTCACCGCGATGCCGCGCGCCACGCACAGCCGCTGTTGCTGACCGCCCGAGAGGCCGAGCCCGGACGAGTTCAATTGGTCCTTTACCTCGTCCCAGAGGGCCGCGCGGCGCAGGGATTCCTCGACCCGGTCGGCCATCTCCGCCTTGGAGAGGTTCTCGTAGAGCTTCACGCCGAAGGCGACGTTGTCGAAGATCGACATCGGGAAGGGCGTGGGCTTCTGGAATACCATGCCGATGCGGGCCCGCAGCATCGACAGGTTGACGCCGGGCCGCAGGATGTCCTCCCCGTCCAGCATGATGCGGCCGGTGGCCCGCTGCCCGGGATAGAGGGCGTACATGCGGTTCAGGGTGCGCAGAAGGGTGGACTTGCCACAGCCCGACGGACCGATCAGCGCCGTCACCTTCTTCTCCGAGAAGGGGATCGACACGCCTTTCAGCGAGTGCGTCTTGCCGTAGTAGAAGTCGAGCTCCTGCACGTCGAGCTTGACCTGAGCCTTGTCGACCCGGGCGACCGAGACGTCGAAGCTGTCGAGGGCGACCTCGTTCATGTGCGTTTCTGCTCTCTTGAGACGAAGCGGGCGATGATGGTGATGCCGAGGACCGACATCGACACTATGAGGGCGGCCACCCAGGCGAGGCGTTGCAGGTCCTCGTAGGCGGACAGCGCGTAGTTGAACATCACCACGGGCAGGTTGGCCATCTCGCGGCCCATGTCGAGACTGGTGAACTGGTTGTTGAGGGCGGTGAACAGCAGCGGAGCCGTCTCGCCGCTGATCCGCGCGAAGGCGAGCAGGGCGCCGGTCAGGATGCCGCTGGCCGCCGAGCGCCAGAGGACCGAGCGGATCACGCTCCAGAACGGCGTGCCGAGGGCGATGCCGGACTCGCGCAGCGCCGTCGGCTGCAGGCGCATGACGTCTTCCGTGGTGCGCGCGATCACCGGGATGGCGATCAGACCCAGCGCCACGCTGCCGGCCCAGCCCGAGAAGTGGTGCAACAGGTTTGCCACCATCACTTCCCAGACGAACAGGCCGATCAGGATCGACGGCGCCGACAGCAGCACGTCGTTCAGGAAGCGCACGACGGTGCCGTAGCGGCTGTTGCCGGCATATTCCGCCAGCCAGGTTCCCGCGAGAATGCCGACCGTCAGGGCGATCACCATGGCGTAGAAGCACAGCATCACCGAGCCGATGATGGCGTTCAGCAGTCCGCCCCGCGAGCCGGCGGCGGGCGTGCTCATCGTGAAGACGTCGATGTTGACGCCGCCCAGCCCCTTCTGGAGCAGGGTCCAGAGGATGGCGGTCAGGAAGCTGAGGGCGACAAACGTCACGATGTAGCAGAAGGCGACGAAGGCGCCGTTGGCCACGCGACGCGAGGCGATGCGGGCGGCGGAGATGGCCATGACCTAGACGCTCCTCTGACGGCCGAGCATCATCCGCGCCAGGGCCAGAACGATGAAGGTGATGATGAACAGGACGAGGCCCGAGGCGATCAGCGACGCGGTGTGAAGGCCCGGCGCAGCCTCGGCGAACTCGTTGGCGATCGTCGAGGCGATGGTCGAGCCGGCGTCGAACAGGCTTTTCGGGAAGCCGTGCGAATTGCCGATGATGAAGGTGACGGCCATGGTCTCGCCGAGCGCGCGGCCAAGGCCGAGCATGATCGCGCCGATCACGCCACGGCGGACGTAGGGGAGGGTGACCTTCATCACGACTTCGCCGGTGGTGGCCCCGAGGCCATAGGCGCTCTCGCGGACCTGCGCCGGCACGGTGTTGAGCAGCTCGCGCATCGTGGCGGCGATGAACGGCAGCACCATCACCGCCAGGATGATGGAGGCGGCGAGGATGCCGGTGCCGTTCGGCACGCCCTGGGTGAACTTCTCCCAGATGCTGCCGGGCGGGGCCGCGGTCATCAGCGGCAGCTGCACGAACTTGGAGAACACCGGCGCGAAGACGAACAGGCCCCACATGCCGTAGACGATCGAGGGGATGCCGGCGAGCAGCTCGACGGCGGTGCCGATCGGCCGCTTCAGCGGACCGGGGCAGAGCTCCACGAGGAAGAAGGCGACGCCGAAGGCGGTCGGCACGGCCAGCAACAGAGCGAGCAGGGAGGTGACGACCGTGCCGACGATGGGCCCGGCGACGCCGAACTCGTCGTTGACCGGGTCCCAGGTGGAGCTGGTGAAGAAGGAAACACCGAAATGGGCGAAGGCGGGCCAGCCGCCGATCAGCAGCGACACCAGCACCCCGCCAAGCGCGGCCAGCAGCAGGGTGGCGGCGGCGAAGCAGACGTACTCGAAGGCCACCTCGAGACCCGACCCCTTCGGCGCGACGCGCCTCTGGTCGGTGGCGGCTTGTGGCTGAGCGGCTGCGGTCATAGCAACTTCGGTCATGGCCCTGGCGGCTCGGCGCTGAATATCAGGATTTTGCGAGGGGTGTAGGCCGCCCCGCGCGGGGCGGCCCTTCGCCCTTACGAGTAGACCGGCTTGCCGTCGGGACCGACGACCTTGCGCCAGGCCTGGCGGACCAGGTTCTTCACGCTTTCCGGGAAGGTGACGTAGTCCAGGCCCTGGGCGGCCGCGTCGCCGTTCTTGTAGGCCCAGTCAAAGAAGGCCAGCACGTCGTGGCCCGTCTGCGCGTTGGCCTGCTTGGTGTGCACCAGGATGAAGGTGGCGCCCGTGATCGGCCAGGCGTCCGGAGCGGGCTGGTCGAGCAGCAGCAGGTAGAAGCCGGGCGCCTTGGCCCAGTTGGCGCCGGCAGCGGCAGCGGCGAAGTTGGCCGCCAGCGGCTGCACGAACTTGCCCGCCTTGTTCTGCAGCAGGGTGAAGGTCATGTGGTTCTGCTTGGCGTAGGCGTATTCGACGTAGCCGATGGCGCCCGGGGTCTGACGCACGAAGGCGGCGACGCCGTCGTTGCCCTTGCCGCCGATGCCGGTCGGCCAGTTCACCGAGTCGTTGCCGCCCGGGCCGGCCGCCCAGTTGCGCGCCTTCATCGACAGGTAGGTGGTGAACAGGAAGGTGGTGCCCGACCCGTCGGAGCGGTGCACGACCGTGATCTTCAGGTGGGGCAGGCTGACACCGGGGTTCAGGGCCGTGATGTGCGGGTCGTCCCAGTAGACGATGATGCCGCGGAAGATGTCGGAGACGATCGGGCCGGTCAGCTTCAGGGCGCCCGGCGCGACGCCCGGGATGTTCACTACCGGCACGACGCCGCCGATCACGGTCGGGAACTGGATCAGGCCGTTGGTGGCCAGGTCGTCTGGTTTCAGCGGCTTGTCGGACGCGCCGAAGTCGACGGTGTTGGCGTTGATCTGGCGGATGCCCCCACCCGATCCAATGGCCTGGCCACCAAGCTGGTTTCCGGTCTGGGCGCGGTAGGCCTCCGCCCACTTCGCGTAAACCGGCGCGGGGAAGGTGGCGCCGGCGCCGGACAGGTTGGCGGCGACCGCGATGGCCGCGCCCGCGCCCACTGCCAACGCGGCTACACCGGCCGCGATTTTCTTCAGCATGATCTTCTCCTGGATCCGAGCGTCCATGTCATGGCGCTCTCAGGGTCGCCCAATAGCCTTGGTCATTATCGCTTTTGTGACACTCATCGGTCCGGCCAAGCTGTCATTGAAGCGTCACTTTAGTGTCGGGGCGTCGTTACAATGCGGCGCTATCCCTCCGCGCTGAGAGCCGGGTCTTCCCGACGCGAGAACAAAGTGCGCGTACCCCGGCCCTACAGAGAAGAGGGGTAGCCAACAAATGATCTCTACTGACGCGGCGCGTGTGCGCCGCATTCGGCGCAGCCTGATGCTCGCCGCATTCATGACCTCAGTGGCCGGGGCGGCGATGGCCGCGACTCCGGTGGGCGCCGACGACAAGGCGGCGCGCATCGAGCAGCTCGAGTCGCAGTTCCGCGACATGCAAGCCGAGCTGAACCAGCTGCGCGCGTCCGGCGGGGTGTCCAGTGCGACCGTCGCCGACATGCAGGCGCGAATGGACGCGTTCAACGCGGCCCTGACCGACCTGAAGGCCCAGAACGACACAAACACCGCGGACATCCAGACCCTGAAGGCGCCGCTTCCGGTCGCGGTAACGCTGCCGAACGGCAAGCCGGCGCTGGCCTCGTCCGACGGCCGGTTCACCGCCAACGTCCGTGCGACGATCATGTTCGACGCGGGCCGCTACTTCCAATCCACGCCTGGCCCGATCTCCACCGACTTCCGCCGCAGCGGCGGGGCCGGCACCGGCGGCTTCGGCGCCAGCGGCGCCAACACCAACGCGCGCAAGCTCAACTCCGGCACCAACTTCCGCCGCGCCCGGATCGGCGTGGACGGCAAGGTGTTCGGCGACTTCGACTATGAAGCGATCTATGAGTTCGGCGGCTCCGGCGCCGAGGACGCGGGTCACATCTACGCCCTGGACGGCACCTGGCACCCGAACTTCCTGAAGCCGTTCAAGATCCGGCTCGGCGCGTTCGAGCCCAACATCGGCCTCTCAGCCAGCCTCTCCACCAGCTCGATGATCCTGATGGAGCGTCCTTCGCCGGCGGAAATCTCGCGCAACGTCGCGGCCGGCGACTCGCGCAGCGCCTTGCAGGTGTTCGGCAACGGCGACATCGGCGGCGGCGACGAGGGCATATCGGCCTATTGGTTCGGGTCGGCCGCCGTGACCGGCAACGCGATCGGCACCGTGAACTCCGCCAGCTCGATCGGGTCTCAGCCGTTCGGCGAGCAATATGCGATGATCGGCCGGTTCGCGATCGCGCCGTTCAGCGGCTCAAACTGGCTCGCCCACCTCGGCTTCCACGGACAGTACGTGTTCAAGCCGAACGATGGCGGCGGCCCCAACAACGCGGGCAACATCGTCGACGGCCGCTACACCGCGACGCTGCAGGACCGGCCCGAGCTGCGCCTCGACGGCACACGCCTTGTGAGCACGGGTGCGATCGACGCCAGGAACGTCTGGGAGTTCGGCGTCGAAGGCGCGTTCATGGTCCAGAACTTCTTCGTGGAGGGCGAGTACTTCCAGTACGGAATTAACCGCAACGTGAACCCCTGCTTCACGACGCCCACCGTCGCCGTCGCGACCTGCCCGGCCACGTTGATCAACCCGGCCAACGTGCCCCTGGACAACCCGCACTTCAGCGGCTGGTACGTGGAAGGCAGCTGGATCCTGACCGGCGAGTCGCGGGTCTATGACCGCGGCGCCGCGGCGTTCAACGGCCCGACAGTCGCCTATCCGTTCAACCCGTCTGCCGGCACCTGGGGCGCGTGGGAACTGGCGGCGCGCTTCTCGAGCATGGACCTCAACTACGAGCCTGGGTCGGCGGGCCTTGCGCCGCTGCCCAACAGCATCCGCGGGGGCAAGCAGGACATCATCACGGTGGGCCTGAACTGGTACCTCAACCAGACCATCCGCTTCATGTTCGACTACCAGCACGTGCATGTGAGCCGCCTGAACCCCGACTCGTCATCGTCGGGCTCGTTCAGCGCTCCTGTGGGCGCGCAGGTCGGCCAGACCTACGACACCATCGCGGTGCGCAGCCAGCTGGCCTTCTAGGCCGCGTCACGGAGCATCCGACGGTTGGCGGCCCCCCCGCCGCCCGTCCAACTTGCCGCCCGGTCGAGCTCTGCTCCCCGGCGGTTTTTCTTTGTGCGCGGGTTCCTTGTCCGAGGAGGGGAAGGAACTGCACGATTGGCCGCACACGGATCGATTGGAAACGTCTTGCGGAGCGCCGCCAAAATAGTTAGGTAGCCTAACTAATGAAGGTGGAGCGGCCTGCGTCCGGCGAGCAATCGTCGAAGGAAATCCTCGCCTTGGCCGATGCGCTGAGGCCAGCGCTGCTGCGAGTCTCGCGCGCTCTGCGGCGCGAGACGCAGCGGGCCGGGGTGTCGGCGGTGGACGCTCAGATTCTGGGAATCGTCAAGAAGCACCCCGGTATCGGTGTCAGCGAACTGGCCGAGCGCGAGCAGGTCAGCGCGGCCTCGATGAGCATCCACGTCAAGCGGCTGGTGGAGGCCGGCTGGATCGAACGCAACGCCGATCCCCACCAGGACCGCCGCCGGGCGGGGCTGAAGCTGAGCCCCATCGGCGTGCGGGCGATGGAAGCGATTCGGCGTCGTCGGAACGACTGGCTGGCCGCCCGAATCGCTCGTCTCGACCCTGAGGCCCGGGCCGCCCTGGCCGACGCCGTCGAGTCTTTGACTCGGCTGACCGAGGACCGGTCATGAGCGAGGCGGCGCTCAAGGAGCCGGCGCTGCAGGGCCTGGACCTGGAGGAACGACGCGAAGCCGAGGCGGAGACCGCCGCGGCGATCGTCGGGGAGCCCTCGGCCGAGCCGCTGGCGGAGGGCGGCAAGCCGTTCTCGAGCCTGGTGCCGGCGATCATCGGCTCATCGATGCTGATGCAGACCCTGAACGCCACGGTGCTCAGCAACGCGCTGCCGACCATGGCGCACTCGCTTCACGAGGACCCGGTCCACCTGAACACGGCGATCACCGCCTATCTGCTGGCCGGCGCCATCTTCCTGCCGATCAGCGGCTGGGCCGCCGACAAATTCGGCGCCAAGCGGATATTCCTGCTGGCGATCGGTCTCTACGCCATCGCCTGCACCGGCAGCGGCCTGGCGCAGAACCTGCCGGAGCTGCTGGCCGCCCGTTTCCTCCAGGGCGCCGCCGGCGCGATGATGGGGCCGGTGGGCCGGCTGGTGCTGTTGCGCTCCACCCCCAAGCACGACCTTGTGCGCGCGATGTCGGTCCTGACCATGCCGGCGCTGCTGGGGCCGGTGATCGGACCGCCGATCGGCGGGCTGATCGTCACCTACGGCTCGTGGCGCTGGATCTTCTTCTTCAACCTGCCGATCGCCGCGCTCGGCATCTGGCTGGTCAACCGCTACATCGACGACGTGCGCGAGCAGGGTGTGCCGCCGCTGGACTGGCCGGGGCTGTTCCTGACGGGGCTGGGCATGGCGGGAGTGGTCTACGGCTTCGAGAACCTCGGCCGCGACGACCTGCCGGGCTGGGCGGTGGCTGCAATGCTGGGTGGCGGGGCGGCGCTGCTGGCCGTCTACGCCTGGTACGCAGCGCGCAATCCGGACGCCATACTCGACCTCAAGCTGCTGAAGATCCGGACCTTCTTCTCGTCGGTGGTGGGCGGGGCGTTCATGCGCATGGGCATGGGGGCGATGCCCTTCCTGCTAGCCCTGCTGCTGCAGGTGGCGTTCGGCTTCTCGCCGTTCCACGCCGGCATGATGACCTTCGCCAGCGCCATGGCCGCGCTGGTCATGAAGAGCGCCGCGCCGCCGATCCTGGCGCGGTTCGGCTTCCGCAGCACATTGACGGTCAACGCGGTGATCGTCGCGGCCAGCTTCATGACCTACGCCCTGTTCACGCCGGTGACGCCGGTCTGGCTGCTGGTGTTCCTGCTGCTGACCGGCGGCTTCTTCCGCTCGCTTCAGTTCACTGCGCTGAACGGGCTGGCGTTCGCCGACGTCGACCAGCAGCAGATGAGCCGCGCCTCCACCATGTCGACCATGGGCCAGCAGCTGGCCCAGAGCATCGGCGTCGGCCTGGCGGCCAGCGCGCTGCACCTGATCCAGATGCAGCAGCACGCCGCCCGAATCACCGCAGGCGTGGTGGGGCCGGTGTTCGTGATCATCGGGATCTCGACGCTTATCTCGGCGCTGTTCTACGTGGCCCTGCCCAGGGATGCGGGCTCGCAGCTCCACGGAGCGCCGCGACGGCTGCGGGGTTAGCCGCCAACTCCAGGGATCGTTTGGCCGGCTTCGGCCATTAGGCTATCCGCGCGGGACGCATCGACAGGGGAGCGACGCATGTCGGAGTGGTGGCGCGGCGCGGTGATCTACCAGATCTATCCGCGCAGCTATCTGGACACCAACGGCGACGGGATCGGCGACCTGGCCGGCATCACCCGCAAGCTGGACTACATCCGCTCGCTGGGCGTGGACGCGATCTGGCTGTCGCCGTTCTACCGCTCGCCGATGAAGGACTTCGGCTACGATGTCAGCGACTACCTGAACGTCGACCCGATCTTCGGGACGCTGGCCGACTTCGACCAGCTGCTGGCGGAGGCGCATGCGCGGGGCCTGAGGATCGTGATCGACCAGGTCTGGTCGCACACCTCCGACCAGCATCCCTGGTTCATCGAAAGCGCCGGCAGCCGCGAGAACGTGCGCGCCGACTGGTATG
>Ga0207695_10002753_pt1 | contig 25636 bp, 24 predicted proteins | sample KBSC54metaG_FD_184354 | JGI IMG/M metagenome (GOLD analysis project Ga0207695, IMG submission 184354) | Corn rhizosphere microbial communities from Kellogg Biological Station, Michigan, USA - KBS C5-4 metaG (SPAdes) (version 2) | ecosystem: Host-associated > Plants > Roots > Rhizosphere > Soil...
CTCCTCGGCCACCAGGTGCTTGGAGCCCAGGGGATCGACGCCCTCGCCGCGCGGCGAGCCCTGGTCGATCCAGTGCACCAGGGTCTTGGTCTCGTCGGGCGACAGGCGCCGGTCGTTACTGAACTTGCCCACGTGCGGGTCGGCATGGAAGGGCGGCATGCGGTCGGTGCGGATCACCTCGCGGATCATCGGCGAGAAGCCCTTCACCGTGGCGTAGTCCTTCATGGCGAAGGGGCCGATGCCGCCTTCCTCGTGGCAGGCGACGCAGCGCTTCTCGAGGATCGGGGCGACGTCCTTCACATAGGTCAGCTGGACCTTGTCGGTGCGCGCCGGGAAGGCGATGGCGGCGCCCTTGCTGGCGGGTCCGGCGGCCATGGCCACCTGCTGACCGGCGGTGAGCGCGTCGAGCGCCTTGGCCGCGCCGGCATCGGCCAGCGCGCCGCGCCAGGCGACGCTCCAGGTCTTCGGGTCGATGACGATGACCTCGGCCGAGCGGGTCACGCCCAGGCTCTCGCCGACCAGCTGGTAGCTGTCCATCAGGATCGGAGTGTCGTAGCCGACCTTCTGGCCTTCGGCGGCGATGGCGTCGCGGGTGTCCTTGAGGTTCGAGTTCAGCATCATGAACTCGACGCCCTTGGCGCCGTAGGCCGCCTTCAGCGCCTTCAGGGTCGGGGCGAGCGCGCGGGTCACCGCGTCGCCGTTGGACTGGGTGACCAGCACCACCGCCTTGGCGTCCGACATCCGGTAGAGCTCGTGGGCCTCGAAGTTGGCGTCCACCAGCAGGAAGTTGTCCACCCGCGCCGCGGCGGCGGCGGAGGCCGGCTTGGCCGCATGGGCGGCGTCCGAGGCCGGACCGGCGGTGAATCCGTAGACCAGGAGGGCGCTGACCGCCGCACCGAACACGCCAAGACGCGCAGACATGATTCTAGCCCCTCTCAATCGATCGACCCGGCGCTTCCCCTTTTTGCAGGGCTTCCGCCGCGGGCCGATACGCTCCCTTCGAACCGCGTTCGACAAATTAATTCTGCGTCACGCGCCCGCGACTCTTTAGGCGAATCCGGTTGCGATTGCCTGAACGGGGTTGGTTGCCGCCACGTCACCACCGCAAGGACCTAGCGGCAGAGGTCCCGCAGGGCCAAGTCTCGACCGAAGGGCCAGGGCTTTACGGATGAATTCGCGGTTCAAGCACCCGTCGCACGAGGTCGCCAGCGTCAAGGCCAAGGTGCTCGCCGCGGCCTCGGCGATCCTGGCGGAGAAGGGCGTCGAGCACCTCAACCTGCGGGCCATCGCCGAGAGCGCCGGCATCGGCATCTCCTCGATGTACCACTACTTCGCCAACAAGGAGGAGCTGCTGCTCAGCCTGGCGGTCATGGGGTTCGAGGACCTTCGCCGGGACATCGTGCGCTTCCGCGCCGACCCGCAGTCGCTGACGCCCGTGGGCGCCGGCGCCCGGGCCTTCTTCGGCTTCGCCGAGACCCGGCCCGCGCTGTTTTCGGTGATGTTCGCCGAGCGGCGCCTGGCGCGCCATGAGGAGCTGCGCGAGGCCGAGCAGCGCACCATGCTGGAGTTCCAGACCTCGGTGGAAACCGACGCCCGCTTCCCGCCCGCCCACCAGGCCAATGTCGCGATGGCGCTCTGGGCGCTGGGCCGGGGCATCGCGGCGACCATCTCCTCCCAGCCCGACGGGCAGCTGCCCGAGCAGATGGCCGAAAAGCTCTGGGCGGGGGTCTCCTACCTGATCAACCACCCGGACTAGGGACCGCCGTCGTCCCTTTCGAAAATTTAATCCCGCCAGAGGTTTACCCGCCGCCCGCGATGGCGGAATCTAACCTCGGGGAAACCTGTACCGGCTGGAGAAGACTTCGATGCGCGCCCAGAACCTTCGCCTGGCCATCCTGGCCGGCGCCGCGGCGATCGGAGCCGCCGTCACCTTGACCGGGGTGTCAGCGCTCGCCAGCGCGCCGCCGGAGCGCATCCTGTGGCAGGTGGACGCCGACCGCGGCTACAGCGCCGACGTGGTGCAGCTCACCTTCACCGGCGAGATGCCGGGGGGCCGCAGCATGATCTCCAGCCCCTCCTCGCTCAATGTGCTGGAGGGCCTGACCGCGGCCCAGCTCAACGGCGACGCCCGCCAGCCGGTCAGCTTCCACGTGCTGCGCGACGCCGGCCAGTTCGACTGCCAGGGGTTCGCGCAAGGGCGCCACGCCTCCGGCGAGTGTCAGTTCCGCGGCAGCCAGTCCTTCGCGCAGCTGCTGGCCTCCCGCGGCGCCGGCCGGGCCGACAACGCCGAGCTCTACCGGATGACGGTGCACAACGTCGGCGCCAACTACCTGGACGAGCTCAAGAGCCTCCACTATCCGACGCCCACCGTGGAAGAGCTGGCCCGCGCCGGCGAGCACGGCGTGAGCGTGCGCTACATGCGCGACATGGCGCTGGCCGGCTTCCCGGCCGTCAAGGTCGACGGACTGGTCCTGGCCCGCGACCATGGCATCGATCCCCACTACGTCTCAGGCATGGTCAGCGCCGGCTACGGCTCGCTCTCGGCCGACGAGCTTGTCCAGCTGCACGACCATGGGGTCAGCACCGAGTTCGTGGCCGGCCTGCGGCAGGCGGGCCTCGGGCGGCTCCCCGCCGAGCAGATCACGCGGCTGCACGACCATGGCGTCTCCACCGCCTGGCTGGCTGGCGTGCGCCGCGCCGGCTACGCCGGGCTGCCGATCGACACCATGATCGGGCTGGCCGACCGTGGCGTCTCCGCCGAATACATGGCCAACCTGCAGAAGGCCGGCTACCAGCAGCTGCCCGCCGAGCAGATCGTCAAGCTCCGCGACCATGGCGTGGCGCCCGAGTGGCTCGACCACCTGCAGAAGGCCGGCTACGGCGGGCTCACCATCGACCAGCTGGTGTCGCTCCGCGACCGCGGGGTGTCGGCCGATTACCTGGCTGAGCTCAAGCACGCCGGCTACCGCCGCCTCAGCGTGGACGAGATCCTGCAGTTCCATGACCACGGCGTCAGCGCCGACTACGTGCAGGACGTCGTCGCCCTTGGCTACGGCGACCTGCCGGCGCAGGACATCGTCAAGATGCGCGACCACGGCGTGTCGGCGGGCGCCCTTCGGCGGGCCGGCAGCCTCCGTCGGCGCCTCAGCGTCGACGAACTGATCCGGCTGCGGGATTCCGGCACGATCTGACCGCCACGCCGGCCCCAGTCCTAGGCGGTCTCGAAATAGAGGTGCTTGTGCTTTCGGCACCCGGGATTGAACCGGGCGCCGCAACTGGGGCAACGGTTGTCGCAGGCGAGATAGGCGCGGATGCTCAGTTCGCTCCCGCAGGCCCCGCAGAGGACGGCGGCTTCCTCCGACTGCGCCTTCGGCCACACCTCGGCCGGGTGGTCCGCCAGTTCGTCATGGCACTCGCGGCAGGCGTAGTAGGTCCCGCAGCACCGCATCTTGATGGCGATGATATCGAGTTCGCTACGCCAGTGGGCGCAGCGGGTCTGCGGATCGAGATCGAGGCCATGGACGGGCGGGCGCAAGGCTTGCCTCTCCGCCTGCCTCAGCCCGCCGAAGCGAGGCGGCTGAGCGCGGCCTGCAGCTTGGCCTTCGCGGCTTCGGCCTCCGCCAGGCGCTCGCGGTTCTCCTCCACCACCTCCTCCGGCGCGCGGGCGACGAAGTCGGCGTTGGCCAGCTTCTTCGCCGTGCGGTCGATGTCGGCGCTGAGCGCGCCCACCTCCTTGGAAAGCCGCGCCCGCTCGGCCGCCACGTCGATGAACTCGGCCACCGGCAGGGCGAGCGTCGCGCCCTCCACCACGTAGGGAATGGCCCCGGCCGGCGAGGCCTCCACGACCTTCACCTCGGCCACCCGCAGCATCTGGCGGATCAGCGGCGCGGCGTCCTGCAACACCCCGCGCTGGGACGGCGTGGCGTCCACCACCAGGAGCTCCGGGCGCGCGGAATTGGGCACGTTCAGCTCGGCGCGCACCGAGCGGCCCTCGGCGATCGTCTCGACGATCAGGCCGATGGTGGCGTCCGCCGCCGGGTCGATCAGGCTATCGGGCAGTTCGGGCCAGGGCGCGGTCAGAAGCATGCCGCGATGCTCCCGCGGCGCGCCCAGGCCCGCCGTCTGGCCCCACAGCTCCTCGGTCAGGAAGGGCATTACCGGGTGCAGCAGCGTCAGGATCACGTCCAGCACCCACGCCGCCGTGGCGCGGGTCTCGCCGCGGGCCGCCTCGTCGGTCGAGGGCTCATCCGGCTTTCCCAGCACCGGCTTGGAGAGCTCCACGTACCAGTCGCAGTACTGGCGCCAGACGAAGCGGTAGAGGGCGTCGGCCGCGGCGTCGAAGGCGCAGGTATCCAGCGCCGCCGTGACCGCCTTCGCGGTGCGGGTGGTCTCACCGACGATCCAGCGGTTCAGCGGGAGCTTCACCTTGGCGGGATCGAAGCCCTCGGCGCGCTGGGCGCCGTTCATCTGGGTGAAGCGGGTGGCGTTCCAGAGCTTGGTGCCGAAGTTGCGGTAGCCCTCGATGCGCTCGCGGGAGAGCTTGATGTCCCTCGCCTGCCCCGACATGGCGGTGAGCGTGAAGCGCAGGGCGTCGGCGCCGTAGTCGTCCACCAGCTCCAGGGGGTCCATGACGTTCCCCTTGGATTTGCTCATCTTCTTGCCTTCCGCGTCGCGGACGAGGGCGTTGATGAAGATGCGCTTGAAGGGGACGTCGCCCATGAAATGCAGCCCCTGCATCATCATCCGGGCGACCCAGAAGAAGATGATGTCGAAGCCGGTGATCAGCGTGTGGGTGGGATAGAACCGCGCCAGGTCTTCAGTCTTCTCCGGCCAGCCCAGGGTCGAGAACGGCCAGAGCGCGGAGGAGAACCAGGTGTCCAGCACGTCCTCGTCCTGGCGCAGCGGCTCCTCGCGGCCGTAGTGCTCCAGGGCCTGCCGTTTGGCCTCGGCCTCGGTCTCGGCGACGAAGATCTTCCCGCCCGGCCCGAACCAGGCGGGGATGCGGTGGCCCCACCAGAGCTGGCGCGAGACGCACCAGGGCTGGATGTTCCGCATCCATTCGAAATAGGTCTTCTCCCAGGCCTTGGGCGCGAAGACCGTGTCGCCCTGCTCGATCGCCTTGATCGCCGGCTTGGCCAGTTCCTCGGCGTTCACGTACCACTGGTCCGTCAGATACGGCTCGACCACCACCCCCGACCGGTCGCCGTGCGGCACCATGTGGCGGGTCTTCTCCACCTGGCGCAGCAGGCCCAGGCGCTCGAACTCTTCCACCACCTTCTTGCGCGCCGCGAAGCGGTCGAGGCCGCGATATTCGGCCGGCGCGTTGTCGTTCATCCTCGCGAAGTCGTCGAAGAGGTTGATCATCGGCAGGTTGTTGCGCTTGCCCACCATGAAGTCGTTGAAGTCGTGCGCCGGGGTGATCTTCACCGCCCCCGAGCCCTTCTCCGGATCGGCGTAGTCGTCGGCGATGATCGGCACGGGACGGCCCACGATCGGCAGGCGCACGGCGCGCCCGATCAGCGGCTTGTAGCGCTCGTCCGTAGGGTGCACGGCGACCGCGGTGTCGCCCAGCATGGTCTCCGGCCGGGTGGTGGCCACGACGATCTCGCCCGAGCCGTCCTCCAGCGGATAGGCGAAGTGCCAGAGGTGGCCGTCCACCTCCCGCTGCTCCACTTCCAGGTCCGAGATGGCGGTCTGGAAATGCGGGTCCCAGTTCACCAGCCGCTTATCGCGATAGATGAGCTTTTCCTTGTAAAGGGTCACAAAGACCTTGCGAACCGCCGCCGACAGCCCTTCGTCCAGGGTGAACCGCTCGCGGCTCCAGTCGCAGCTCGCCCCCAGGCGCTTCAACTGGTTGACGATGGTCCCGCCGGACTTGGCCTTCCACTCCCAGACCTTGGCCACGAACGCGTCGCGGCCCAGATCCCGCCGGCTCTGGTTGCCGGCCTCGGCGAGCTGACGCTCCACCACCATCTGGGTGGCGATGCCGGCATGGTCGGTGCCGGGGAGCCACAGGGCGGCCTTCCCGCGCATGCGCTCGAAACGGATGAGCACGTCCTGCAGGGTGTTGTTGAGCGCGTGGCCGATGTGCAGCGAGCCGGTGACGTTGGGCGGCGGGATGACGATGGAGAACGGCTCGGCCGCCGGGTCGTCGGTCGGCGCGAATCCCCCCGACGCCTCCCAGGCGGCGTAGAGGCGCGGCTCGACGGATTTCGGATCGAAGGTCTTTTCAAGCATCTCGGGATTCTGGCTGGGCGGTTTCAACTACAATTCCGCTCATCCCCGCGAAAGCGGGGACCCAGGCTTTTTCCGATCAGCGAATTGGCGGACGCCGGGATCAGAGCAGCAGGCTCGTTAGCACAAAAACACCTGGGTCCCCGCTTTCGCGGGGATGAGCGGGTATTTTCGGGGTCTAGCGTACGCGTCCGCGGGCGATGCGCTCGACTTCGGCTTCGACGGACTGCTGCACGATGGCCGGCAGGTTGGCGTCCAGCCACTGCTGCAGGAGCGGACGCAGCAGTTCGCGCACCACGTCCTCCAGGGTGCGTTCGCCGCGCGGCATGGCGATGGCCGCGGAAAGCTGGCCGAAGGCCGAGGCCGCCGCCGCGGCAGCCGGTTCGCTGACCAGGGTTTCGGCCGGCGCCGGCGCGGGTTCCGCAGGCGCGGACGCGACCACGTCGAGATCGCCGTGGGTCTCCACCTTGTCGGTCAACTCAAGCGCCTCCTCCTCGGCGGCGGGCTCCGGCTCGGGCTCCGCGGCGGCTACGGGTTCCGGCTCGGCGGCCGCGGGTTCGGGTTCCGGCTCGGGCGCCGGCTCGACCGCAGGCGCCTCGGCGGCGGCGGGAGCCGCTTCGGCTTCGTCCGCCGGCGGCGCTTCGTCTTCGGAGATGATGCGCCGGATGGAGGCGAGGATTTCCTCCATGGTCGGTTCTTGGGACGTCTGTTCGGACATAGGACCTGGCCGCTCGATCGAAAAAAGGATCCGTTGCGGCTTAGCCTAGACCATTTTCGGCCGAAGGGGAGCCGCTTCGCGCGCTACTTCTTCGGCGCCACGACAGGCGCGGCGGGCGGCGGCTGCAGGCCGGGCGGGATCGGCGCTTCCGGAGGCGCTTCCTTCGGGTCCGGAATCGGCGGGACGGCGACGGCGTGGTCGACCACCGCGATCGGCTCCTCCCAGGGCACCCAGCCCAGGGCGAACCGCAGTTTCCGGAAATTGCGCTTCGGATCGTACTGGGTGACCGCGGGGATCAGGTCCTTGGCCTCCAGCCGGCCCATGGCCGAGAGCACGGTCGCCGCGGCCAGGTATTCGTCGTGCTTGGCGGCGGTGGCGCTGAGTTCGTCGTTCGAGAGCTCCTGCTCAGCGTTCAGGGTGTCCAGCGTGGTGCGCAGGCCGACCCGCTGTTCCTCGCGGGTGCCCTCGGCGGCGATCTTGGCGGCGCGGACCGCTTCCTCGGTGGAATCGATGTTGGCGCGCGAAGCCACCAGCTGGTTCCAGGCCTGGGTCACGGTCTGCAGCACCGAGCGGCGCTGGGTCTCGATGTTGATGCGGTCGGCGTTGTTACGCTCCACCTGCTGGCGGATGCGCGAACTGGTCAGGCCGCCGGTGAAGATCGGCACCGTGACCACCGCCTGGCCGGTGACCTCGCGGCTGTAGAGGCCGGTGTTCAGCGGATCGACGGGACCCCCGAAGCCATAGCTGGCGCGCAGCGAGACGCTGGGCATGCGCTCGGCCCGCGCCGCGGCCACCCGGGCGCGGCTGGCGGCCTCGGCGTAGACCTGGGCGCGCAGCAGCGGACTGAATTTCTCCGCCACCATGAAGGCGTCGTCCGGATTGGTCGGCAGCAGGTAGGCCAGCGAGGGTTCCGGCTGCAGGTCGCCGGGGTTCTGGCCCACCACCGCGGCGTAGCTGGCGCGGCTGATGCCCAGCTGAGCCGTGGCGCTCGACAAGAGGGCGCGGGCCTGCGCCAGGCGCGATTCCGCCTGGGCCACATCCGTTCGGGTGATCTCGCCCACGTCGAAGCGCGCCTTGGATTCCTTCAGCTGCTCTTCCAGCACATTGACGTTCGACTGGCGGATGCGGACGCCTTCCTGGTCGCGGCGCACGTCCACGAAGGCCTGGATCACCTGCAGCATCACCTGCGACTCGACCCGGCGCAGGGTCTCGCGGCCGGAGAGGATGTCGCCCTGGGCCGCCGAAACCGCCGCAGCCACCCGCCCGCCGGTCCAGATCGGCTGCGAGAAGTTCAGCCCGATGTTGCCGGAATTGGCGCGCTGGATCCCGTCGCCCTTCACCGGCGCGAAGGTGTCGGGGATGCCGTCGCCGTTGGTGTCGATACCCACCTGGCGCGCCGCCCGCGGGGTGCGGAACTCGTCGAAGATCGCCGCGGACTGCAGGCTGAGCTGCGGCCGGAAGCCAGAGCGGGCCTGCACATAGTTCTCGTCCAGCGCCCGCTGCGTGGCGCGCTGCGCCTGCAGGTTGGGGTTGGTGTCGTAGGCGAGCGCGATGGCGTCGGCCAGCGTCTCGGCGCCGGCCGGCGCCGCGTAGGCCCCCGCCACGCCGGCGCAGAAGATCGCGGCAAGCAGGCGTCCGCGAAGGCTCTTCGACATTCCTATCCCCGATATATGCAAGAGAGACTTGTTCTGGTTGCGCCGACTTCTGTAGCCGACACCATGCCCCCGTCACCTTAAGCTTTTTTCACTCCGGCGCGTGCATCCAAAGCCCCTGTCACGCGCCTCTAAGACTATTCGAAGGCGAAACCGTGGACTGCCGCGAAGCCTGCCATAATTGGGGGAGTCGCGTCGAACGCCTCACGCCTTCCGACGCCGTCCTCGGCCCGCAGGTAGACGCACGCCTTGCCCACCGGCCCGTCCCGCTCGACGACGCCCAGGCGGCCCTTCAGGGCGAGCGCGGCGAGCCAGGCGGCCGGGGCGCAGCCGACGGCGCCCTCGCAGACGATGACGTCGAACGATCCGTGCGGGCTCTGCGACAGATCGCCCTCGTCCAGCCGCGCGACGCTCAGGCCCAGGTGTTCCAGGATCGCGGCGGCATAGGGCGCGGCGATCGCCAGGGCGCGTTCCCCGGGCATGGGGCGCACCGCCTGCATAAGCTTGGCCACGTCCCGCGGTTTCAGGAGGCTGCGGCCAGGGGCGTATTCCACCTCGATATCGGCATAGGCCAGGTAGGCCTTGGCAGCCGGCACGAAGCGCTCGCGGGGCAGCGTGCGCATGGCGTTGTGGATGCGCACGTCGGTGACATCGGCGGGGCGCACCTGGCTTTCCACCATGTTCAGCCGGGCGGCGGCGTAGTCGGCCATCTAGGGGTCCTTGGCGGGGCGTGCGGATCTCGCCCGGCTTATAGGTCTGCGCCGCGGGCCAAGGCAATCGCGCCCGTTGCCGCCGGACAGGGCTTCTGGTAGCCATCCCCGCCTTCCGGCGGCCTGATGGCGGAGTGGTGACGCAGCGGACTGCAAATCCGTGCACCCGAGTTCGATTCTCGGTCAGGCCTCCAAAACCCTTTCTCATGGAGGGCGCTCGCGGCGGAAGGCTAAGGCCGGACGCGACCCCGTCCGACGTCCGACGCCAGTTGATCTGCTGCGCGTGTGTGATTGCTGGCTGGGGCGCGTGTGGATTTGAGGCGGGCCTTGAGCTAGCCTTGCGCAGGCACTCACAGGCCCCGTTTGTCGCAGAAGCACCGAAGTGGAGCGAACATGGCAAGTTCAAAGGAGACCAAGTACAACCCAAAAACAGGTGTCACAACTAAGATAGAAAAATCAGGCAAGCATACTTGGATTACCAAGACCAAGCCTACTACTGTCATAACGCCTGACAGAGTGATTTCGAGAAAGCACATAAAGGGATGAGGCGAAACGGGAGTCGGCACTCCGCATTGGCTGAATCCAAGCGGAACGCGAGTCCGAATTTGAACTCCAGCAGCTCCCGCGCCAAGCTGACGCCATACGCAGCCTCTGCACTCTAAACTCTGTGCTTGAGCTGGCGGACCTCGGCAAGTTCCTTGGCCTCCAGCAACACCCCGTCGCGGCCTCTGCCACGCTGGCCAATCAGCCGTGGGCGAAGATCGTCTATCCGAAGTATCAGGGTCTCTTTGTGCGCGCGGTCGATCCGGCCGACCACGGCGGGGACCTGGAGCCCGTCGTCGGCCGATGGGGCGTCGTGCCGTTCTTTCGCAAGGGACCGGCCAAGGCGTGGAAGTTCCCGACGAACAACGCCCGCTCTGAGGAAATGGCGACCAAGGCCAGCTTCCGCGATTGCGTGAAGGGCCGGCGGTGCATCATCCCGGCGACGGCGATTTGCGAATGGACCGGCCCCAAGGGGACGATGACCAAACACTCAATCACTATGGCGGACGGCTCCCCGCTCTTCCTCGCCGGCCTGTGGGCTGGCCATACGTGGGGGGGCGAGCGAACGGAAAGCTACACGATGGTCATGCAGGACACGGCGGAAGGCGACGACATGCACGTCTTCCACAACCGCCAGCCGGTCGTTTTGGACCGGGCCGGCGCGGCGACCTGGCTAGACTGTGGAGCCGACTACGCGCCGCTCTTGAAGCGACCACCGGCCGGAACGCTCGTGGCCGATCCGCCCGAACCTGTGGCGGCCTAAGTTGGCCAATCCGAGCGCAGCGAGGCGGCTCGCCCGAAGTGCCAGCGAGGAATAGGGTGCAACGCTTTCGGGGGCGGGGAATGAACGAGTTTGGGATCGCGGCGGCCGTCGTGTTGGGTTTGAGCGTCCCCGCAGCCACGGCAGCGCCAGCGCCAGCGTCAAAGCCCTCAGTGCTGGCGCTGGCGATAGGCCAAGCCCGAACGTCTGGCGCTCGGCAGCGCGTTGATCGTTTCGCTGCCGACGCGGCGGCGACTGCCTATGAGGGCGCGCCGTTCTCAGTGACCCTCCGGCCAATCGACGGCAACACGACCGGCGTTGCGGCGAATTCTGCCCTTTGGACCTATGATCGGGGTGAACTCACCTTTGACCTGACTCCTACCCAAGCGCCTCGCCGCAACTACGAGTTCAGGAAGTACGAGCTGATCTACACCTCGGCAGTTGGCAGAAACGGGAAGCCCTACGTGGGAGCCAACGCCTTCGGCGCGACGCGGCGTGTGACCGTTGAGCATTGGCGTCGCGAAGGGATCGCGGTCCTCAGCGCCCCTCACGGTGAAGAGCCCGCGTCTCTATCAAGGCGGAACGCTGCGGATGTCGCGAGGGGGCTACCGGTCTACCACTACGCGGATTTGGAGAAGAGCTACCCGCTCATCATTCACGCGTCTGGGCCGGACGCTCGCAACGCTGTCGCTACCACGGTGCTTGTGGTCGAGGGTACGCTGACCAAGCTGCCGGATGAGGCCGGCGTGGCCATCTGTGCAAGTTCGTACAATGGCCCGGAGGTCGATGCGCCTATCGAGATCAATGAGGCGGCCTGTTGGGCTGGCGCGAACATTACGCGGGTTGCGTACATCAACCGCACAACGGGGGCCGTCCTAAAGGAGTGGAAGGCCGCCGCGCCGTAAAATCCCTGGGGGCCTAGGGCTTCTCTTCCGCGAAGAAGACCTCCGGCCGGCGCACGCCGCGTCCGTTGACCCACGTTCCACGACATGCCCGCGGAAAGCGACATGAGACGATGGCTGGACGCCATGAATGGCGCGTCGTGACGACATGCTCTCCGGAGGGCGACCCTGCCCCGGAGACTCCACCGATGTCCTATCCTCACCTCACCGCCGAACAGCTCCTCCGCTCACTCGCGGGCGCGAAACCAACCGACGCCGGCCTCCGCGAACGGCTGGACGCCGTGTTTAAAGAGCAGCCGACCCCTGACGGTGTGGCCGAATCCTCGGAGCCGGAGGGAGGCGACTAGCCGCGGGGCGGGCTATGGCGGCCTAGGTTCCGTTCCGGCGGACATAGGCCGACCAAGCATCGTCCAGCTCGTCAAACGTCACACCGGTCAGCACCTCGCGGTTCTGCGGATGGCGGGCGCTGTCGAACCGGCGGAGAAGAGCTTGCTCCATCCGGTACGCTTCCATGGCGGTCGGCCATATCTCGAAGCGCCGGCCGCGGTAGTTGAGGCCGCCGATGGATGGCATTGCAGCTTGGATGAAGCCTCGCCTCCGCGCCTTCCAATCGAAGGCCCACCCGATCTTGAAGCCCAACTCACGCTCCCGCCCCCGCTCCAATTCTAGGAGGTAGGTCGAGGCCGGCGCGCGCCGCATGTGCATGACGCCTGTCCGGGTCGTGGTCGGGGGCGGAGCCGCCCGGCGACGCGCCTCCTCTTCGCCTTCGACTTTCAGAGTGGTGCGGAACGATGAGAGCAGCGGGGACGGCGTGCGCGGCAGCGCCAAGATCGCGTCGGCCTCATCGGGCAGGAGAGCGACGATGCCTTGTGCGGCGTCCATCTGAAAGCGCCGGGCTGACACTTCGGACAGGAGCCGGCGCGGCTCGCTGAAGCGCCACGCGGCGCGATTGAGGAGCCCGAACGGCCACTTGTATTTGCCCTCCGCGTTGAAGTCCGAAGGCCCTCGCGGCTTCAGGAAATCCAGCGCGGAGACCGGCTCCGTCGTGGGCTCCATCATGCCGAGAATTCGGCCCCGCTCGCCCTCCATCGTCTCCGGCCCGAGCGTGCCGACGAGCACAACGAGGTCTCCCGGCTTGAGAACCTTTGCCGCGCTATCTCGCCAGCCGGACGCGCCGAACTGGAGCGGACCAACGGGCTCGCTGAAGCCCCACACTTTCGTCATGTAGACGGTCACGGCCGCGCCCCTCATTTGCCGGCGCGATCCGACCCCACCGCGCACCAGGGATCAAGTGAAGTCACCTTGGCCTGTGACTCCGAAAGCACGCCAGCGCTGGAGAGAAGGCCTCTGGCGGGCTCCGGAAGGGCGGTCTGACGCAGCCCCGGCAGGGCATGGCGGAGGCTGAGACAACGTTTGTGGGATCACCACCCGCATTTTTGGCTTTCCGCTTTAGTTTCAAAGGACAACGGAGGACGGTCAGGCCTCCAACCCTTCCCTGCCCGAGACGCGCCAGAGGCCCCCGGCTTCCTACGGGAATGCCCTGAATTGATCCCCCGGCGCGAACGGGCAGAATGGGGGATGCTCGGCGCGCCGGCGAACACCCCTCCGATGACCAGGTTCTGGTCCGCGCTCGCGCCGCGGCCCGCCGACGCCGCGCCGTCGCTTCGTGGCTTCTTCCTGGGCCAATCCCTGGCCCTGGCCGCGGCGCTGGCGACGCTCGGCGCGCACATGCTGGTGGGGCCGCTGTTCGGCCACTCACTCTACCTTCTCTGCCTTCCGGCGATGCTGGTTTGCGCCGCGCTCGGGGGATTTCCCTCGGCGATGAGCGCCACGGTGATCCTGACCGCCGGGGCCTTCGTCGCCGACGCCTACGCCCGCCTGCCGGAACCGGAGCGGGTGGGCCGCGCCGCCCTCTTCCTGCTGCTGGGCGCGGCGGTGGCCTACGCGGGCGAGCGCGTGCGGCGCGTGATCGCCGGCTGGCGCGAGCGGCTCGCGCGGCTGGAGGAGCACGAGGCGATCCTCCGATCCAGCCTCGACGCCATGCCCGACGCCAGCGTGGTGATCGATCAGGACGGGGTGGTGGTGAGCTTCAATCACGCCGCCGAGCAGCTGTTCGGCTGGGCCGCCGACGACATCCGCGGCCGCAAGATCGAAACCCTGATGCCGCTGGCCGAGGCGGCCAAGCACGACCGTCACGTCCAGCGCTACCTGCAGACCGGCGAGCGGCGGATCATGGGCTCGTCGCGTCAGATCCTCGGGCGCCGCAAGGACGGCGCGGAATTCCCCATGGAATTGCGGGTCGGGGAAGTGCGGATCGGCCAGGACCGTTACTTCACCGGCGTGATCCGCGACCTCTCCACCATGCGCGAGGCCGAGCGCCGCTCCGACGAGCTGCACGCCCAGCTGACCCAGATCTGGAGCCTGAACTCCATGGGCGAGATGGCCTCCGTGCTGGCGCACGAACTCAACCAGCCGTTGTCCGCCGTGGCCAACTACCTGCGCGCCGCGCGCACCCTGATCGCCAATCTGGAGGTCGACGACGACGACCTGATCGACGCGGTCTCCAGGGCCGGCGACCAGGCGGTCCGGGCCGGGGAAATCATCCGCACCATGCGCGACCTGGCCACCCGCGGCGGCACCGAACAGAAACCGGAGAGCCTGTCCGCAATCTTGGCTGAGATCGAATTCATTATAGGGTTAATGGTCCGGGACGCCGGCGCACGGGTATTCTATGACCTATACCAGGGGAACGATGTAGTTCTCGCCGACCGCATACAGATACAACAGCTTGTAGTTAACTTAGTTCGTAACGCCATAGATGCGGTTGCTAAGTTTCCGAATCGGGAAATCAAAATATCGACGAAACCGAATGCTGACGGAAAGCTATTAACCTTAATTGAGGATAGCGGTCCGGGTGTTGACACCGCTGTGATGGAACGAGTCTTTCAGCCGCTCGCTAGCACCAAACCTACGGGAATGGGACTAGGCCTTTCAATATGTCGCGCTATAGTAGAAAACCATGGCGGGCGGATTTGGGTCGAATCCAGCCCTTTGGGAGGCGCGGCTTTTGGCTTCCTGCTGGCGCGGACGGGTGTGAATGGTGATGACGCCACCGGCCGATCGGACCGTGTTCGTCGTCGATGACGACGCCGCCGCGCTGGATTCGCTGGTCCTGCTCCTGCGCTCGGATGGTCTCAACCCTAGCGGGTTTTCCTCAGCCACCGCCTTCCTGGAAAGCCTGACCCCCGAGGCCCGCGGCTGCGTGATCAGCGATGTGCGCATGCCGGGCATGGACGGGGTCGAGTTGCTCAGGACGTTGAGGGCCCGGGGCTTCATCCTGCCGGTCATCGTGATCACCGGCCACGCCGACGTGACCGTCGCCGTCCAGGCGATGAAGGCCGGGGCCACGGACTTCGTGCAGAAGCCTTTCGAGAGCGAGCTGATCCTGCGCCTGGTGCGGACCTGCCTGGAGGAGAACGACGAGGCGGTCGACGCCGACGCCAAGCGCAACCGGGTGCGCCGCCGCATCGAGAGCCTCACCTCCCGCGAGCGCCAGGTCCTCGACCTGATCATGGAAGGCGCCAGCAACAAGGTGATCGCCGCCAGCCTGGCCATCAGCCCGCGCACGGTGGAGATCTACCGGGCCAATGTGATGTCGAAGATGCGGGCCGACAACCTGTCGGACCTGATCCGCATGACGCTGGCCAGCGGCGCGGCCTGACCGCGCCCCGCCCCTAAGGGGCGGCCGTTAGGTAGACTCCCTTAGGTAAAGGCTCCCGGGTGAGATCGGGGCGGCTTTGTGTTTGATTCGCGTTTGAAATGAGCAGTGTAGCTTCCTTCGCGACACCCGGACCCGAGCCCCGCCTCGCCAACCGCGGCGAGGCTTCGGCGGCTGCGCGCCTGGGGGACGGGCGCCGCGCTTCGGGGATCCTGGCGCACGACCTCAACAACCTCCTGGGCGTGATCCTCAGCGCCAACGAACGGCTGGCCGCCGAGCTTCCCGACGGGGGCGAGGCGCAACGGCTCGCCGAGCTCGCCCTGGAAGCCGCCGAGCGCGGCGCCGAACTCCTGCGGCGCGGCCTGGCGCAGACCCGCGCCGACGACGGCGAGGCGGTCGACGGCCAGGAGCTTCTCGACACCGTGCGCCGCATGGCCGGCCAGGCGATGCCCGACGGCGTGCGCCTCAAGGTCTACGATCTCGCCGAACCGCTGTCCTGGACGGGCGACCGCACCGGGCTGGAGATGGCGCTCTTGAACCTCTGCCTCAACGCCGGCCAGGCCACGCCCGAGGGCGGCCGCGTCGTCGTCCAGGCGCGCGAAGTGCAGGTCGGCGAGTTCGAGGCCCGGCGCCTCGGCCTGCGGATCGGCGCCTTCGCGGCCTTCACGGTGCGCGACACCGGCAAGGGCATGTCGCCCGAGATCCTGAAGCGCGCCACCGAGCCGCTGTTCACCACGCGGCCGGCGGGAACCGGCCTGGGCCTGACCTCGGTCCGCGACTTCTTGGCGGCCGCCGGCGGCGCGCTGGCGCTGCAGTCCCGCGAAGGCCACGGTACGGCCGCGACGATCTACCTGCCCCTCGCCTAGCGCCTAGCGCCTGGCGCGGCGCGGCCAATCCCATCCTTTTTTGGTCGTCATGGCCTGGCCAAGCCGGGCGATGAAGGCGTGTCCTAGACCCTGTCCCGTTTTGATTGAATCAATCAAGAACGGGAAGAACAGGGTCGTCGCATAAACTTGCGAGCACGATTCAGGGTTTTGATGGTTCCGTCAAAACCCATCGTGCTCTAGGCATGGACCTGGGAGCCCCAGAGACTCAAAAGGACCGGACGCCCCGCGGCGGCCGGTCCCTTGGGCGCGAACCCTGCGTCTGCTTGATCAGGCGGCCAGCGGCTCGAGCTGCGTCGGCGCCGCCTCGGTCCGCGAGGGCGTGTCGCGCAGCATGTAGCCGCCGCCCCAGACGGTCTCGATCGGGTTGCGGCCATCGCTGGCCTGGGCCAGCTTCTTGCGCAGCTTGCAGATGAACACGTCGATGATCTTCACCTCCGGCTCCTTCAGCCCGTTGTAGAGGTGGTTGAGACACATCTCCTTGGTGAGCACCGAATTCTTCCGCAGCGAGAGCAGCTCCAGCACCTTGTACTCGCTGGGAGTCAGGTGCACCGGCATGCCGGACACCTCCGCCGTGCGGGTGTCGAGGTTCAGCGCGATGTCGCCGGTGCGGATGATCGACTGCGAATGCCCGCGCGAGCGGCGCACCACCGCATTGATCCGCGCCGCCATCTCGGCCTTGTGGAACGGCTTGGTGATGAAGTCGTCGGCCCCGCCGGCCAGCGCCTTCACCTTGGTCTCCACGTCCGAGGCGGCGGTGACGATGATCACAGGCGTGCGCACCTTCTTGGCGCGGATCTGGCGCAGCACCTCGAGGCCGCTCATGTCGTCCAGTTCGAGGTCCAGCAGCACGACGTCGTAGTCATAGACGCTGGCGAGCTCGACCGCGTCCTCGCCAAGGTCGGTGGTGAACACATTGTGCCGCTCGGCCAGGAGCTTGAGCTCGATGCTCTTGGCCGCCACCGGATTGTCTTCCACAAGAAGGATATGCATTTTCAGTTCCCCTGCCCAGCTAAGTAATTGGAATTACTGCTAATCAAACGGCTCGCAAGCGCCAGGATCTGGGACATGCGAAAGGGCTTCGCCAGGACCTCGTCGGCTCCCAGGTGCTTGGCCCAACTCAGGTAGTCGCGCCGCCCGCCCGGCCCTGCGCCGGAGATGGCGATGATCTTCGGCGGCCTGGGCCGGCGCTTGATCTGCAGGATCGCCCCGATGCCTTCCATCTCCGGCATGACGATGTCGGTGACGACAAGGTCGGGGCTGCAACTGTCCAGCACGCGCAGGCCCTTGCGGCCGTTCTCGGCGGTGAGGGTTTCGTAGCCTGCGGTGGCGAAGGCGTGGGCCATCAGGCCCAGCAGCGCCGGATCGTCGTCGATCAGCAGGACCTGGCCGCGGGGGCGGTTTTCCCGATCGCGAGTGACGAGCCGGAGGGCGGACATTGGTGAACGAACTCTGCGATTGACTTATGGTTAACGCTTTTAACCATGGTGATTCGCAACCTTCACCCTGAGACGAATACCTACGGGGATTCCCGTATGGGTAGAGTTACGTAGGTTTACGTAGTAAGGCGGATTTGGGGCAGCCCCGTAGAAGCGCGTCTTTTCAACGCCTTGCGCGCCAGATGTCGACTGCCAGACGCGGGCGCAGGACGAACAGCACACCCCAGACGAGCAACACGCCCAGGTAGCGCAGACCCCGGCGGCGGGGGCGGATCTCGGTCTCGTACAGTTGTGCGTAGTCGGCGATGACGGTCATGGCGACCTCCCTCAGTTGCGGTGAGGAAGAGGTCTAGATATCGGCTGCGACAGTTCCGGACGCATGGGCGCGGCGGGCCAGCTCGATCTGGTCCACCAGCAGCGCCTTGAGCCTGGCCGGCGCCAGCACCTGCACTTGGTCGCCCCAGGTGAAGAGGTGCCAGGCGAGCTCGCGCATGCCGCTCGAGCGGAAGCGGACCAGGACCGAGCCGTCCGGCTGCGCCTCGACCTGCTGGTTGGCGTGGAAGCGCCAGCGCAGCGCGCCCTCGGCCGAAGCCGGCAGGATCCGGAGCGCCACGTCCTCGGTGTCGTCCTGGTAGATGCCGAAGCTCTCGTCGGCATAGTCCTGCAGCGAAAAGCCCGGCGGCCGGCTGGCCGGGCGGCCGGTCACGATCACCTCATGCAGGCGGTCGAGCCGCCAGTTACGCGGCGCGCCCTCGCCCTCCGCCGCCACCAGGTAGTTGGCGCGGCCGAACAGCACGCCGTAGGGCGTCACCTCGCGGATGCGCCCCGGCGTCGAACCGCCCTCGTAGCGGAAGGTCAGCGTCGAAAGGGCCTTCAGCGCCTCGCGCACCGCGGAGAGCACCGTCTCGTCCTCGAAGGGGCGCGGGCCCGCCTGCACGGCGATGGTCTCGGCCTGCAGCAGGGCCTCCAGGTCGGGGGCCAGCTTGCGCCGCGCCGCCGCCCGCGTGGCCGAGAGCACCTTCTGCTCCAGTGACCTGAGCGCCGCGGCCCGTGCGCCCGCGCCCTGCCCGGCGAAGGTGTCCGCCGCGCTGGCGAGCGCCGCCAGTTCCTCGGCCGTCGGCGCCTGGAAGAGGCCGTCCAGCCCGGCCGGGATGCGGAAGCGGCGCGTCGGCGGGTCGTCCACCTCCTCAAGCTGTGGGAAGACGTCGCGCACGGCGTCGCGCATCCGCTCGGCGGTCCGCCGGCCGACCCCCAGCCGCTGGGCGATCTCATCGAGCGTCAGCCCCTCGGCGGTGCCGGCCAGCATCCGCGCCAGCTCCAGCAGCCGCCCCGCCTTTTCGTGCCGCATCCGCGCTTACGTCCGATTCTGTCGTGGCGGTCGATCAGACCTGAAGCCGTTGAAACCCGCAACGGAGTTCAGACCATGGCCTACCGCCGCTTCCGTCCCCGCCCCGCCGCCCGTCCGATCGAGACGGCGGCCTTCGAGCGCCCCGCCCTGCCCGGCTCCGTCGTCGACGCCGTGCTGCGCTTCCACGACCAGGCGGAGGAACAGGGCGCCGGACGCACCCTGCTGCGCCTCAGCGAGAAGCGCCTGCGGGCGCCGGAGGTGAAGAAGGCGCTGGGCAAGCTCACCGGCCGCGCGGCGAACGTCGCCGTCCTGTGGAACGAGGACGAAAGCCAGATCATCCGGGTGCTGGAGGCGGCCTAGCTGCACCGGCCCGGCTGTGCGACGCTGGCCGCGGCCGGGGGGCCGGCAGCGGTGAGGACGTGACGATCGACTTTCGTCCGGGCCAGTTCTACGGCGCGCTCGAGCGCAGCGCGAGCGGCGGCGTGTTCGACATCGCCGCCATGACGGCCAGCGGCTCAGAGGACGACGTCGAGACCCACACCCACGCCGACGCCCACTTCGTCCTCGTGCTGTCGGGGATCTATCTCTCGACGGCGCGCGGAGCGCCGGCGGCGGCGCGGGCGCCGTTCCTGGTGTTCAACCCGCCCGGCGTCACCCACCGCGACCGCTTCGTGGGGGGCGTGGGGAGCTTCCTGACCGTGTCGCTGGACGCCGCGACCTTGCGTGAGGTCGCCGCCCGGCAATCGGTCAGCGAAGCGGCCATTCCGCTGGCCGGCCCCTCGCCCGTGGCGGGCGCCTTCCGCATCGCGCGCGAGGTCCGCGCCTGCGGCCGCGACGCCGCGGTGATGGAGGCCTCGGCCTGGGAGCTGGTGGCGGCAACGGGCGCGGCGGCCGACCGGTCGCAGCACGCGCCGCCCTGGGCCTTCGCGGCCTATGAGGCGGTGATGGACGGCGCGCTGGACGCGCGCCTGAGCGTGGGCGAGGTCGCCGCCCGCATCGGCGTCCACCCGGTGCACCTGGCGCGGGTGTTCCGGCGGGCCTGGGGCTGCACGCCCGGGGACCTGATGCGCTGGCGCCGCGCCGAGCGCGCCTCGCGGCTGCTGCTGGGCCCCTTGCCGGCGGCGGAGGTGGCCGCCGCCGTGGGCTTCGTCGACCAGAGCCACATGAACCGCGCCTTCCGCAGCCTGTTCGGCATGACCCCCGGCGCCTGGCGGCGCGCCCACGATGTTGCGCCGATACAAGACCAGGCGGCCACGACGGCCTAGACCGGACCTCCACTTGTGACGGAGTTCCCAATGCGTTTGCCGTGCCTTGCGGCCCTGTGCCTCCTGCTTTGCGTCGGCGCGGCCCGCGCCCAGCCGCAGGCCGCCTTCGACGCCATCACCGCCGCGGTGCGCGCCGGGACCTACAAACAGGTCACCAGCGTGCTCATCGCCCGCCACGGCCAGGTGATCTACGAGCAGTATTTCGACGCCGGCGGCCCGGCCGCCCTGCGCAACACCCGCTCGGCCACCAAGACCGTCACCGGCATGCTGGTGGGCGCCGCCGTCGACCGCGGGCTGCTGAAGGCCGACAGCCGGATCCTCGGCTACTTCCCCGACCGCCAACCCGTGGCGCACCCAGACCCGCGCAAGGCGCAGATCACGGTCGAGGATTTCCTGACCATGAGCTCGATCCTCGAATGCGACGACGAGAACCCGATCTCCAATGGCAACGAGGAGCGGATGTACCTCGTGGAGGACTGGGTGAGGTTCACCCTCGACCTGCCGATCCGCGGCTTCCCGGAATGGCAGACCAAGCCGGCGGACTCGCCCTACGGCCGCGCCTGGAGCTACTGCACCGCCGGGCCCACGACCCTGGGCTACGTCCTGGAGCGGGCCACCCGCCAGCCGCTCGCCGCCTTCGCCCAGGCCAATCTGTTCGGCCCCATCGGGATCACCGACGCGAAGTGGCAGGCGACCCCGCTGGGCGTGCCGATGACCGGCGGCGGGCTGCAGCTCACCAGCCGCGACCTCGAAAAGCTCGGACAGCTCTATCTGGACGGCGGCCGCTGGGGCGGGCGGCAGGTGATCTCGGCCGACTGGGTGAGGCGCTCGATCAGTCCGCACGCCACCGCGCGGCCGGAGACCGACTACGGCTACCTCTGGTGGCTGCAGACCTTCCACGCCGGCGACCGGGTGGTGAGGACCTGGGGCATGTACGGGACCGGCGGCAACAAGGTCTATGTCCTGCCCGCCGAAGGCGCCGTCGTGGTGGTGACCACCACCAACTACCGCGAGCGCGGCGCGGGCCAGCTCACCGACGACCTGTTCACCAAGCTGATCGTGCCGGCGATCCCGCCGGCCTAGCGGCCGTACTCGATACCGCTCATCCCGGCGAAGGCCGGGACCCAGATGGAATGGCTCAGATGTGGGCTCTAAGGCTTCAGAGTTGGCCCAATCCGCTTCCGCGCTTCGAGATCTGGGTCCCGGCCTTCGCCGGGATGAGCGGAAGTTATTGAGTTTGTTGAACCTGAATTGAAACCGGACCTTAGCCGCCTTCGGGCCGGTAGTTCGGCTGGTCGATGGCCAGCTGGTCGGCGGCCATCATCTTCAGGGCCGCCAGCAGGCCCGGCGTGTCCACGCCGAGCTCGCCCGTTCGGAGGCGGGCGCAGAGCTCGGCGTTCAGGGCGGCGAAGTCGCCGTCGTGACCCAGCACCCCGGCCATGCCGTCAACGGCGCGCCCCTCGGCCGCCGGGCCCAGGGTCAGCTCGCGGCCGATGACCCCCAGGATGTTCACCGCCACCCGCGCCAGGAAGGCGTTGCGCGGATCGAGCCCCGGCCGGATCTCGTCGATCCAGGCGGCGACCGCCTGCGCCAGCTCCTCGGTCTTCGGATGGGTGATCACAGGCCCTCCTCCAGCAGCACGACCAGATCGGCCTCGGTCTCGGAGACCCGGCGGCCGATCATCGGGCGCTCGACCGAGCGGTCCGCCCCGTCGGCCCAGCTGCGGTACATCATCAGGCACATGACGCCCCACCGCAGCGAGCCCAGCATCTGCCAGAAGCGCACCCGCGACAGCGCCACCGGCCGGCCGCCCGCGGCGCGATAACCGTCCAGCAGGTCCGCATAGTCGCCGAACCCGCCCACCGGCCGGTCCGGCCGTCCGAACCGCCAGGAGTTGACGCAGATCCAGCCCAGGTCCTCGGCGGGGTCGCCGACGTGCGACAGCTCCCAGTCGAGGATCGCCGCCACACCTTTCTGCGGATCGAACATGATGTTGCCGTTCCGGAAGTCGCCGTGCAGCAGGACGGGCGGGTCGGGGTCCGGCAGATGCCTGCGCAGATATTGGAACGACAGCTCCAGGATCGGCCGCTCGGCGCCGCTGGCGCGATAGACCTCCTCGTAGCGGGTGAGCTCCCCTTCGGCGTCGGAGACCTTCAGGTTCAGGCCGTGCGGCGGCGGTGTGCGATGGATCGGCGCCAGGGCGGCGCCGCACTGGCGCGCGAGATCGCCGCGGACCGCGTCGAAACGGGGATCGCCGACGATCCGGCGGCCCAGGGCCTCGCCCTCGACTCGGCCCATGACATAGGCCTCGCCCAGCCCGTCCGCCTCGTCGCAGACATGGCGGACCGTGGGCGCCAGCGCGCCGTTGGCGCCCGTCGCGCGGATCAGGGCGGCTTCCGTGGCCAGGGTCACCGAGCGGGCGGTCTCCGGGTCGAAGGGCGCCGCTCGCCGGCGCAGGATCAGGTCCTCGCGGCCCTGGGGCCCATCGACGGCGAAGGCCCACGTTTCCATGCTGGCGCCGCCCGACAGGCGCTGGGCGGTTTCCAGGCGCGCGCCGGCCCCGCCCAAACGGACGGCGAGCCGTTCCAGCGCTAGCGCAACATCCACTGTCATGACCCAACGGAAGACGTAGTGTGATCCGGGCGTGATGTGCGGGCCGCGGCCCCGCTTGTAAATGCCTACCCAGCGTCAAGCGCCGAAGAGCGCTCCGGAGGAAGCCAATGGATTTCGACCTGCCCCAGGACCTGACCGACTACCTGGCCGAGCTCGACGCCTTCATCGAGACCACCATCAAGCCCTTGCAGGCGGCCGACGACAACGAACGCTTCTTCGACCATCGCCGCGAACACGCCCGCACCGACTGGGACAACAACGGCCTGCCGCGCAAGGAGTGGGAGGCGCTCCTGGCCAAGGCGCGCAAGCTCGCCGACGACGCCGGCCACCTGCGCTACGCCTGGCCTCCGGAGATGGGCGGCAAGGGCGGCACCCAGCTGGCCATGGCGGTGATCCGCGAACACCTGGCGGCCAAGGGCCTGGGCCTCTTCAACGACCTGCAGACCGAGCACTCCATCGTCGGCAACAACCCCTTCGTCCTGATGTTCAAGGAGTTCGCCACCAACGCCCAGTACGAGCGCGACGCCGACAAGCTCTTGGGCGGCAAGATGCGCACCGGCTTCGGCCTCACCGAGCCAAACCATGGCTCGGACGCCACCTTCATGGAGACCACCGCCGTCCGCCAGGACAAGGACGGCAAGCCCGGCTGGCTGATCCGCGGCGAAAAGATGTGGACCACCGGCATGCACGTGGCGACCCACGTGATGGTCTTCGCCCGCACCTCCGGGAAGGACGGCGACGCTGCCGGCATCACCTGTTTCATCGTTCCGGCCGACACGCCCGGCGTGAAGATCGAGGAGTACCTCTGGACCTTCAACATGCCCACCGACCACCCGCGGGTGAGCTTCACCGACGTCTGGATCCCGGAGGACAGCTACTGGGGCCAAGTGGACCGGGGCCTGGGGCTGGGCCAGAGCTTCGTGCACCAGAACCGCATCCGCCAGGCGGCCTCGTCCCTGGGGGCGGCGCAGTTCTGCATCGACGAAAGCGTCAAGTACGCCCGTGAGCGCAAGCCCTTCGGCAAGGCGCTGGCCGAAAACCAGGCCATCCAGTGGCCGCTGGTGGAGCTGCAGACCCAGTGCGAGATGCTGCGCCTCCTGATCCGCAAGACCGCCTGGCAGATGGACCGGATGGAGCACAAGGAGATCGAGCGGACCATCTCCGACAAGGTCTCGATGTGTAACTACTGGGCCAACCGCCTGGTCTGCGAGGCCGCCGACCGGGCCATGCAGGTGCACGGCGGCATGGGCTACTCCCGCCACAAGCCCTTCGAGCACATCTACCGCCACCACCGCCGCTACCGCATCACCGAGGGCTCCGAGGAGATCCAGATGCGCAAGGTCGCCGCCTACCTGTTCGGCTACGCGGGGCCCAAGCGCAGGCAGTTCGCGGAGGCCAACGCCGCTTCCGGAGACTAGGTGCAGCCGACCCCGGCGCGACCCCTGGACGGTCAGGCGGCCACCGCGCCCGCATAGAGCTCGTCGAACACCCTGGGCAGGCTGTCGGGCAGGCCCAGCAAGGGCCCCGACGAGAGCAACAGCACGACCTCATCGCCGCTGAGGCCGGAGAGCGCCCGGGCAGCCTCCTCGGCCGTGCGCACCCCCTGCACGGCGACGCCGGTGGCCGCGGTGCGGGCCAGGATCTCGTCGAAGCTCGACTGGTGGTGCGTGGCCGCGCCATGGGTCGGCGGCGGGACGATCAGCACCCGGGCCGCGCCCTCGAACACGGTGTCGTACCAGGAAAGCGCGTCCTTGCTGCGCCACGAGAAGGTGTGCGGCTCGAACACCACCGTGAGCGGCCGGTGCGGATAGTGCAGCAAGAGCGCCTCGATGGCCGAGCGCGCCTTCTCGTAGGACGAGCCGAAGCCCTCGATTACCGGCACGGCCGACCGCGTGGTCAGCCGGTCGAGGCGGCGGCGGATGCCGGCGAAGCTCGCCACGCCTTCGGCCAGCGCGTCTTCTCCCACCAGGCCGCGCTCCAGGAGATAGGCGCCCACGCCCACGATGTTCTCGATGTTGTGCTCGCCCAAGAGGCTGGTGGCGAGGGCGATCTTGCCGCCGTCCGGGCGCACCAGGGTGAAGCGGGTGGTGTCGCCGTAGACGACGCCGTCGGCCCACCAGCCGTCGCAGGGGGCGGTGTCGTACCAGACGATGCGGCTCGCCGCCTCGCCGGCGATCGCCCGGATCGGCGCGCTCTCGCGGGCCACCAGCAGGCCGTCGGCGGGCTGCAGGCGCAGCAGCTCGCGGAACGGCGCCTCGTAGTCGGCGAAGGTCGGGAAGACGTTGACGTGGTCGTGCACCAGCGAGGTCAGCAGCACGTCGCGCGGATGGTAGAGCACAAACTTGGAGCGCCGGTCGGCGGGACCCACGATATATTCATCGCCCTCCAGCACCACCTCGCGCGTGGCGCCCCAATGGCCGGTGTCCGGCAGCGAGGGCGAGATCGCGCCCACCATCCAGCCGGCGTCGTGGCCGGCCTCGCGCAGCACGTGCGCCATCAAGGCCGTGCAGGTGGACTTGCCGAAGGATCCCGCCACCACGGTGTTGGCGCGCCCCTCCGTCGCCTCTCCCACCAGCTCCGGGAAGGTGGTCACCGGCACGCCCCGCGCGCGGGCCTCGGCCACCTCCGGATTGTCCTCGCCGCCCAGCTTGGCGCTGGCCCCCAGCACCAGCACGTCCAAGTCCGCGGGCAGGTTCGCCGCGGCGAATCGCCGATGGAAGGGGAAGCCCAGGCCCTCCACATAGGTCGACATCGGCGGGAAGACGTCCTCGTCGGAACCGGAGACCTGGTGGCCGGCCTGGCGCATCATCAGGGCCGCGGCGCTCATGCCGGCCCCGGCGACGCCGGTGA
>Ga0207695_10002754_pt1 | contig 25634 bp, 21 predicted proteins | sample KBSC54metaG_FD_184354 | JGI IMG/M metagenome (GOLD analysis project Ga0207695, IMG submission 184354) | Corn rhizosphere microbial communities from Kellogg Biological Station, Michigan, USA - KBS C5-4 metaG (SPAdes) (version 2) | ecosystem: Host-associated > Plants > Roots > Rhizosphere > Soil...
TATAGTCGTCCGACACGTAGATCCTGTCCATCAGTGTGATGTTGCCGTCGTCTACGTTCCAGATCAGCGCGCGCCCGCAGAGGAGGTCGTTCTCGTCTTCCAGCACGAGGATGCGTAGCACCGGACAGGTCTCGTAGACGTCCAGCCATTGGCTTTCGTAATTCATGCAGCTGTTCTGAAGGCTACCGCCACCCCGGTGGTCGCGCTCGTAGACCTGGCCGATGTCTACGTTGGGGAGGAGCCGGAAGTGCAGCTGCTGGGCCATGTAGGACTTGACCGCATTGGCAAAGTCTTCAAAGTCAACGTCCGTGAAGTGTTTGAGCGCCTTTTCGGTGAACAGCTTTCGGATGGTCTTGGCCGCTTTGCCTTCCTGGCGTCGGCGGTCGCGCCAAAGATCTTCCTCATCGTCATCATCGTAGGGTATCTTGTCGGCGGGCAAATAGCTGACGCCGCCGGTTTCGGTCAGTGTCAGGTAGTTGATGGCATCGGCTGTCAGCAACAACCGGTAAACAGGGAAGGGAGACATGAATGCTCCGTTCAACAGGCGGGCGATCTTGCAGGGTCTCCGGTGCAGGAACGCAATAAATCGATGGGAATAGGTAATCATATGTTGTGTTTTTGGTGATGGAGGGATATGCGTTGGAGAGGGCCTCAGACGGGCCTGAAAAAGCGATCGCCGTCCTGCATCCGGAGGAAGTTTCCAGACACAGGACGGCGATGCACCTTACAGACAGGGACGTCTGACCGAAATCCAATTCGCTAGAGAAAATGTCGTAGCCGATAGGCTTTGCCGTAGCCCGCTTCTATCAGCCGTTTGGCCGCCAGCGAGAAATCCGCGTTGCACTCCAGGATCGCATAGACTGCGGAGGGACGATAGCCTTTGCCGGCCGTAAACGGCGTGTTGGGCGAAAACAGGGTCAGCAGGTTGAGCTGGTGGTGATAATCGCCCGAGGTATCGTGTAGCGTCTTCCCCGGACGTCGCACAAAGGTTTGGATCGCTGTCGTCCGGACGATCGTCCATTGGTGCTTTTCCAGTATCGCCACCAGTACATTGCGTCGATCGGGGTCGGCATCAAAAGCATCGAGCGGGTTGTCCATACTGCGGGGCATCCAAAACGGCATCCGGGGTGTTTCCACCGGCGTGATGTAGCTGTTGAAGCCACGGGCAATGCTATGCAGGACGGCTCTTTCGACCCGGGTTATGGCCGGGATGGCTGCGTAAGAGCCCTGGACCAACGCATAGCCCGGCGTAGGCTCGGCGATGATGTAGCCGGCACGGCCACGGGTCTCGATGAGCACTTTGCACGGCTCGTTCGGATAGATGGCCCGTTCGGCTGGGGTGGTAGCGCGCTTTGCCAGTTCCGTGTTCCCGCCGATATCGCTGCACCGGTAATAGAGATGAAACCCATGGCTGCCGGTTACCCCGATGCCGACGCGGGCCATGATCCCCGGCAGCTGTTCGTCGATCCGGTGCTGCAGGTGCTGGTAGAGCTGACCGGTGAGGTCGTATTTGACATCGATATCGATGACTTCCAGGTTCTGGCTTACTTCGCCGCAGATCAACGCCACTCCGTAGACGTCGGGCTCCTGAAAATGTCGGAAGATCTGTCCCGGGCGCATGGGTACCCGCTGATAGACTTTCCAGCGAAGCGTGGCCTTCTTGTTTTCCCGGACGGGCACGACGGAGAACCCCAGCGCCGCATAGTGAAGCGCGGCCTGTAGTAGACTATTCATAAACTTTATTTTTTAAATGAGAAGTGCACGTACGAACGCTTACATGTAGGTCCCGAACTTCTCCAGAATGGCCTGTGCTTCTTTGGCGGTTTGGGAACGGAAGCGCTTGTTGCGACGAAGGTTGTCGGGATCGACGAGGAGCTTCTTCATATCGGCGACGGCCAGGTCGATGTCCTTGTCGCCAGTAATGTTCAATTTGGGCAGCAGGTCGACGAGCTCGCGGATGTTGTTCACCAGGGAATCATGAAAGCGGGCTTTTTTGTCCGAGAGCTTATCGACCATGTGTCCGACGGTATCTTTGATACGCCCCCAGATGTCCTTCGTCGCGTCCGCGATTTTTTGAGCATAGTCTTTCTCCATTTCTTCGCGGAGGCGGATGACTTCCTGTTCATCGACCTGGAGTCGGAAGTCATTTAGATCGGCGATGGCCTCGCAGTCTAATCTTAACTGGAACTTTTTATGGATGTTTTTGGCGGGCGGGTAATCGCTGGCCCGGAAAAGGCCGTTCAGGCGACCCGGTGCTTCCTTGACCCGGGCAGGATAAGCTTTCACGAATGTCGCAACGGCGTCCTCGAACTGGAACTGCTCTTCCTGGAAGTCGCGCATAAAGGACATGTGATGGATCGCCGGTAATATCCGCGCGCCGTTATCTCCCCAGGGCAGCGTCTGCTCCCGGACGAATTTTCGAACGCTTTGCGCGCGGTTATAAACTTCTTTCAGCTCCGTATCGTTGATCAGGTTCTTTTTATACCGTCCGGCGTTGGTGGCCTGGTGCTGCAGCTCGATGTCGCTGGCGACTTTCCGATCGTCTTTCTTGCCCGACCAGATGCGCATTTTTAGATTCACCAGCACTGCTTTTTTACTGAGATCTTTCATACTCGATTATTTTAAACATGGTGGATAGATGTTGATTACAGATATTTCGTGACATGCACGACCTCGCCATACGGCGGTGTGAAGTCCGCTGCGCCGAACTGCGCCCAGAGGACAGGATAGTCCGGTGGGGGAGCGAAGCGGCTGCATTCTCCGTCGGTGAAATAAACCACTGCCCGCGGATGGAGATCATGCAGGTCGATGTAGTCGAAGCCGGGCCGGAAGTCCGTGCCTCCGCCCCCCTTTGGCTTGAGCTGGATATCTTCGCCCATATCGAAGTCCTGGACGTCGTTCACTTTCGCATCGACATAAATGACCTTCAGGGCGATGTCGAACGTGTCGGCGATGCTTTTGATTTCGCTGGCGAACTGGTCCAACAGGTCACCTTCGATACTGCCGGACGTATCCACGATCAGGATGATGCCGCCGGTTCGCAGGGATTCCAGCGGCGGGAGATAGAGTCTTCGATAGATATAGCGCGGAGAGGGTTTGCGCCAGGTATAATCGTCCCGGGCAATTTCGGTGACGAACTGCGCGAGGATGGAGCGCCAGTCGATGTACGGCTCCAGTGCCCGGCTCACGAGCCGTTCAATCGACTCGGAGACCGCTCCGCGAAGCCGGGCAGCCAACATGGCTTGCGACAGCGCCTGCTGGACCCGCGATTCCTCGGCGCCCTGGGGGCCTTCCTTACCGGGCGCATCCTTGACCTGGCCGATATTGACGACACGCAGTTTCGAGAACGAGCAGTTATTGGGGAGCTTGTCGTAAATTTTTTCGGCGGTCATGGATTTGAACTCCTCGCGAAAGAGCACGCCCTGCGGGAGGATCATGTCGGCTTCGAAGATGATCGGATTGATCGCGTAATCGCAGGCAATATTCCATTTCTCCGGGTCCCGGCTGCCCCGGCGAGTGTGATGAAAGTTCGCGATGTGGAGCAGTTCGTGCACCAACACACCGGCTACCTGCCGGATATTGAGTGTCTCGATAAACGCCGCGTTGTAAATGATATCTTTCCCGTCCGTCGCCGCGGTATTCGTCAGCGTGCTTTCCGTGATGTCCATGGGAAGGATCAGGCTCGCATAGAAGGGCTGCTGCTGGAGCAGGAGCATGACTCCTTTGGTAAGCAGCTCGCGTGCTGTATTGGTCATGGATAACAATTTTTGTTAGATAATATTTGAATGAATCTTCTGGGCCCAGAGCGCATAGGCGCGATTCTCGCAAATCTTCGGATTCCGGGTCCGGGCGTCCGTCATGCAGGCGAAGGACAACTCCGGCTTGAGCCGGTGCAGGAACTGCACGATCGCGTCGATGTTGGTATCCGACATGCGTTTGGCGAGCCCGCCCGTGATGGCGTATTGCATGGAAATATTCGCAGGCAGGGCGATGTTGACCGGGTCCTTGATGATGTCGTCCAGGCTGGGAAGCTGTTTGTAATTATCTAAAAACGCGCAATACTGGGTGCCGAAGGCAGGTCCAGCAGCCCCGGCGAACACAGACGGAAAGAATTTTTCCGCGAGTTTGTTGGCCTGTTGTGTGCCAACGTGCGTGATCGTGCGCGGAGAGGGCGTGTTCTCGATCTTCTTTGTCGCCGGATAATCGTCTTCGATGATCTTGGGCATCCATCTCACAAACGCGATGAGTTCAACCGGCATGTTGTTCACGATGGCCCATTTGACCCAGTCTTCGTGATCCACCTGCATCTCGATGATCGACATACAGCGGGATTTGATCGGGTCGAGGATGCCTGCCACACCGGCGTTGTCTTCCCGTCGGTTGGTTGCTAAAATAAAGACGATCTTATCGGAGATTTTCTGGCCGTTGATCTCGCGTAGTAATAATAATTGCATGATCGCTGCCTGCACAGCGTGGGGCGCCTGACCGAAGTCATCCATAAAGAACACGGTCTTCTTTTTGGCGGTCAGTAATTTTCTAAGATCGCCGTAGGGGAGAAAATCTGCGGCTGTAGCCTCCTTGTTAGGAAATGGCAGGCCTTTGTAGTCCGTCGGATCGCTGACGACGGGGTGGGAGATGATCAGGTCCGCTTTGGCGGCGAGAGCAGCACTGGCGATCACATCGGTCTTTCCAATGCCGGGCTTTCCGGTCACCAGCACAGGATAGCCACGCTCGATGCAATAGGTGAGATATTCCGCGAGTTCATGCGGTTTCATTTTGTTCATGATAATAATGGTTAAGGATGAGTTGATGGTGATGAGATGAAACGGGGTAGGGGAGGAGTAATAGCTCATCAGGTGACCGTGCCCGGTAGTAGAATAATTGATTGACTTGTTTCATGTTTCGTTATTTAATCCATGTCTCCGGTCGCCCTAACCCGGGAAGCTGGTTGACAATAAAAGGGGCGAAAAAGCAAGGCGCCCCGGTCCCGCGCCCACCCTTCACTTCGGGGGGACCTATGCTGTGGGGACCCGCCGCCCCTGCTTGACCGGGGGGCCAAGCGCCTCCCGACGAAGGAGGGAGCGCTTCCCCCGGTCAAGCCCACCCCACTGCCGCAGCAGGTGCTGCTGTTGATTGGTCTATTCTACATCGTTATGTCCCCCCGATTTGAAGGGGGCGCGGTTGATTTGTGCCGCTTTTCGCCTTTATTGTCAACCGGGTTCTTTTACTGGACGTCCGTATGATTTTTAGTGAACTCCGGTGGGGAGGGTTGATAGTGACGGTGTTGAGTAGAGAGATTTAAAAAGTGATTTTTTTGAACAGCGTCGAAAGCGATCGATGGGGGGAGTTTGATGACAAAGAATGACAGAGGATGACAATGGACGACGATGAAGAAAGATGCTTAAAAGCAACTTATTTTGAGATCTGGAGCGCAAATCTGATGACATCTGGTGAAGACCGCATCGAGGAGATCCTCCTCCCACATGCTCAAAAGATTTAAAAAACTAACTTTTCAACCAGGTAGGACGACTTCCTTTCCGGGAGATGATTTGATGTTCTGAACTTTAGGTAGTTGAGAAAAGAGATTATTTAAATATTCCCTGGAACCTGGTCGGGTCAGTTCAACTGGAGCGGGACTTGACGCTTGTGGGGACAGTATGATCTGCAGAGGTCTGGAAATAGTTTCATAAAAGTTTCATGAAAGTTTTACGACAGATTCCGGGTGTTCTATAAAAGTTCTATGAAAGTTCTCCGGGAGACGGAAGTTGTATAAAAGTTGTATGTAAGTTGTATAATAGTTGCTCTTTTCCTGACTATTTTTGTGCTTTAAATCACGCCGAATATAGTATCAGGATTGTACAATGATTGTATAATAAAAAGTTTGGGCCCAGCGACGATTTGGGAGTAATCAGGGGCGAAAAAGGGTTTGATTAAAGTCTAATTAGGGTCTGATCCTGGTTTACTTTACGACCAGGTCTCGGCACGGCAGCAGTACGAATGCTGTATAAACGCTGTACGATTGCTGTAAAAGAAAACTTTCCGAAAATTATAAGAAAATTATAAAAAACTTATCATAGCGGGCTGCAGGCGCGCTATCGAATCGCTATATGATTACTATATAGTGCTCATACGTTTATCATACAAAAGTCATACACATCAAGGGTTTCCGCCGGCGCCATGTTAGCGGGAAAACATCCAAAACATTTTTTTTTTAACGCCACCAGACTGGGAACAGATAATCAGGATTTGCTTCCGATCCGGATGGCTCCCCCGTCTTTGAAAAATACTTTTTTTCAAGATCCTGGAGGGAGTCTCTCCTCTTCCGGGTTCTCTCCGGCGACGGGCCGGCCGCCGGGGCACCCCTCTGGCCCCCACCCCCCTCCGGGCCACCTCCCTGCTGAATAAGTATTCAGCCGCCGAACGGAGCGTCGGCACCGGTGCTGAGGCTGGATCCGGCGCTGGCGAACACGCTCCCTCTAATAGAAGAATATGATCGATATAAGAGGTTGATTGTTAATTAATTGAACAAAATAAGCTTTTCAAGTGTTAAGTAGGAATCGCGTTGCCTGCAACGGAGTTGGACTATGCGTAAAGAAGCGTCGATGACCCCCGTGGCAGGGTAGATAGCATTTATAACCCAATCGTAGTATTATGCGGAAAGAGCCAGTGAAAATTCATCTGCCGGAGTGCCCCATCTGCGGACAGCCGACCAATAAGACCAATACGCACCTGGTACCATGGTTCCTGATCAAGGAAACCGTGACCGAAAAAGGAACCGGTCTGAGAGACAAGCAATTGACATTTACGATAAGCCCCGGGAACCGGGTAAGGCTGCATGCCGGGCGGGGCGTTCTTCCGGAACCGCTGGAGGAGCTGCATGAAGACCATGACCTGGAGCCGGCGCCGGAAGATGAATTCGCACGTGATCACCTCTGGTGCGCCTCTCGCGAGGACAAAGTCAGCCACCTGGAAGCCATCTTCTCGGATGTCTTTACGGACGAGCGCCTCCTGCAGCAGCCGGAAGACCTGCACCCTTATCATGGTCAGCGGATATTCATCGATGAGAAATTTCACCCGTCGCTCTATCGGCTTTTTGTTCATTCGATCTTCTGGCGGTGCTCGGTGGGGCGGTTCGATGGATTTAGGCTGGAACTTCCCATAGAAAAAAAGTTGCTGGAAAATGTACAGACGGCGTTTAGCGTTCCCGGATTTGAAAGGACAAAAAAAAAGGAGGGGCTGCCCATCGTCCATTCGTTCCCGTTGATTACGTCGTATCTGGGTTTCGACGAGGGGGCGGATGTGACCGCCTATCACGTGTCGACAAATCAAATGCGTTGGCCGTATATGGTGGTGGCGGCAAGATGGGTGTTTCAATTGTTTGAGAAGGAAAAGCATATCCGGTCGACGAATGAATACCTCTATGGATTGCGGGACGCCTTGGATTCTGCGGGGCTTTACCCCCAGATCAAAGGGACCTCGCACGCGGTACTGGTCAACAGCGAAGACAGCAAAAGATTCGTAGAAGGATTGCGGAAGGAAATAACCGATGCGACATTGAGGGAAGAAATGAAGGGCGCGCGCAGGGTAACACGGGGCCTATTCGAGCAGGCATTTAAAAGCTCGCCCAAGCGGGAGCACGAAGACTTTGTTGTCGGACGATTCGTGGTGCATCGCCGGGAAGGGAAGCCGCCACTGGAGTCCTGCGAGCTGGCGTTGAAGGACCTGGCGTCAGCGATGGGGCTGCCGTTCGCAAGTTAGCGGCAGTAGGGGCGGAGACGGGTGAAGTGAGTGACGCGCGCGGTACAGCGTTTAGTCGATTCCAAGTCTTCTATGCATTTCTCGCATCTCGTTTCCAGCTTCAATACTTTCTAATACAGTTTTTCGCTTTTCTTCTGGTAAACACTGAATACATGTTGGATACTGAAGTCCTTTGTAATATTGTTTACATTCAGGACATAATTCCATTTTGTTTATATCAAGGTTAAATGCACATTTTTTACAGGCAGTTATTGTATCATCAAAGGAAAGATATTGAATAGTGTCGTTCAGATATAGCAAAAACGCCTCTTTCCGGATCGGTTCATCATCTTTGTTTTTTGCCCGTTCCCTTTGCAGCCAATACTTAATATTTGCTAGGTTATGTTTGTTTCGCCATTTGTCGTTCGATACAAAGCACTTGTCCCGAATTTCAAGAGCGTCTTCATTTTCATAAAATATTGAAATAAGTTCATCAACAGTTTTATAGACCGGGTTATCAAATTCATGCCGACATGCTGTGCAACGATATTGAGGGGTTTTTCTCACTCTTTTGTAAGAATTGCTAAGCTTACAATTTGGACAGAAAGGAACGGGTACATAATCGTACTTATTCAGTAGGTAACTACTAAACTCGTATTTATCAATGTCGGGAGTCGTGTTTCTATATGCTTCAGCGTAAGCTCTTGTTACATCCCTTACATACTCGGCGTATTCTTTGGGGTGAGAACGATGCTGTAGCGTTAATGTATCCTGACTGTTGCATATTTCACATCTGTCTTTAATAATTTTAGACCTCCTTTCTTTCCAGTCTTTTGTATGCCAGGACTTTTGCCCTTCTTTAAAGTCCTTCCAATATTGTGCTTGGGCGAATGCTACGTCGATTTCGCCACTTGCCAGTTTGTCTCGTAGTTCTATGACTTCACGATATGTCAACACATCAATGCTTGACTTATTCGATTTTTACACATACTGTCTATTGGACTTGCTGATGATAAGAATTTAAGGGGTTCAAGGTACTAAAATTACAATACACTCCGGACGGACGGGTGGTAACGTGGTGAAAGTGGGTGGACGTCAATAATTTAGGCGTAGTTGGAGTTGTTGAAATCCTGTTGCTATTACTGGCGGGGCGGAGTGGTATCTTTGTAACTATGATGCGTAGTGCTATTGCTGAAGAATTCTTAGCGGCCCGACCCGGGCTTATTGAGGAGATACAAGCATTCGACCAACGGAGGGGATCGATGCTGCTGCGTGGGCTGTATAATGAACCAGATCCGATCAATTTCCTGGCCCTGCTGGCCGAGGTGCGGACGGGGCTGTTCCTCGATCCCCTGTGCAGTGAGCTGCGGTACAATGCCCCATCGATAGAAAACAGCCCGACTGGTCCGGTACGATGAACGGTCAGCGTGTGATCTGCGAGGTACTACAGCTCAATACGCCGGAAGAGGATGCCCGGGTCAGCATCGAACGCAGCCGCGAATGGAGAAAGTTTCAGATCGAACATCCCGGAGTTCCGTTCGGATATCATGCTGGTGCCAGGACGATCGACACGGCGTATTTGTGCGGGGCGCAATCCAAAGTGCAGCGCAAGGAGGAAAAATACCGGAAGTTCATGGAGCATTACCAGCTGCCCTATATTATCTGCGTAAATCCGTCAGTAGAAACTTTTATTAATGACATAGACATGCATGACTTCCTGATGGGGCGGCATGGCTTCTTCGCCCGCGACGAACACTTCGGGCGAAATGTCGCCGGGGTATTGCTGCACGGTTACTTTGCCGGGCATTGGGTGTATTATTCAAACGACAAGGTGCAGTTTCCCCTGTCGGACGTCAACAAGCAGGCCATCGCCGCTCGGGCAGACTGAGGACGGCGCCGCAGCCGCGTGACCATGGGCAGGGTCAGTTAGTCGTACAAACACCGCCGGGCCGTCATGGACCAGGGAACTCCCCCAAAAGTAAATGTGTACTTGTAGCGTTGCTGCTGGTAGTTGAATTCATCATCGACAAATAGCTGCGTCATGCCCGGGATGGCCCGCTCCGCGTTGATCCCAATAAAATAGGCCATCATCTTCTCGATGAACTGCAATAAGTGTTCGTAGAAGAACGTGATTCTCTCCGAAAGCATAACTCCCTGCAGCAGCGGCTCGCGGACCGTGGCACCGGTGTCGCCGATCACCAGCTCAAACTTCTCTATCGAAAAGGACTGATGCTCAATATCTCCCCGGAGGTTTGTCAGGTCGTTGAGAAAAAGGGCGTTGGCTTTCTCCAGCACGTGGAGCAGCGGCAAGTATTTCGGGTCTTTACTTTTGGAATATTGCGCTATCAGGTCGGTCAGCTTTTGCCTGAGTGCATACGTCTTTAGTAAGAAGCCCGGTTCATCCAGAAATTCACTGTTGACGAAGGCGACATAGACCAGCTTGGCCTGGATGATAAATTTTTCTGCTTCATTTCGTACGGCAAGCTCGGGCGATCGGTCCAGTTGAGTAGACCCGCCTGCGCGACCGTGAAAGTATTTACCACTGACCACGCCGGATTGATACTCCTGAATTCCCTGCAAGATGGCGGCATAGGACTGGTGAAGTTGCTCAAGCTTCGGCATTAGCACAGTCCGGATGCGCTCGAGCCGCTCTTCGATGTCGATCTTTCCAATGGTCAGCTGCCCCAACTGTAACATCTGGAGATAGAACCGGGGCCACAGCCCTTGTTCCATGCCCGTTAGGGTGTCGTACTCTACGTGTATCCGCAAGTTTCCTTCCATGGAGGGAAGGTAGGAAAAACTTCTGGCAGGCGGGAGAGCTGGTAATCCGTGTTCACCGGGCAGTAACGGGGAGGCGCATGGTACACCTTCGAAACGAGACGACAGCTGCACTAAGAGTAATTACCCAATAATTTTGGTATGCATTGTTCGTCAATCGATTAAGAATTTTTTTGGGACCGTGACAAAGTTGGATAAAAACAGTATTTTGATGGAACAATGTTCTTTCCTCATTTCATCTGCGCGGTTTTCCTCATCATTCAACGGTGATTACACGGTAGCATACCCGAAACCCCTGCGGTAAATTGTAGCATGACAAGCAAATTATACGAGATATCCATGTACAGCATGATCGGGTCGTCCATTGTGCTGGCAGTCTTCTCCGTGCTGTATTGCTGGCGCCGGTACAACCCGCGTTATCTTAGGAGCTTTCCGGTATTTACCTTGGTAAACATGATCGAGAACCTGCTGGCCTGGTTTGTCCGGACCTTGATCGCACCGGCGGAGAATATATATACGCTGTTTGAAATGGTTTATTTCTGCTATTTCCTGGGGACGATGATGGCGAGCAAACGATCGCGTTATATCATGGGAGTGTTCGCCCTTGTCTATACGGGGGGATATTTATTTTTCTTAATTCGGGGAAATGTCTTGATAGCTACAGGTTTCCTGGTCATCGTGGAGGCCTTCCTGCTCTGCATTGGGTGTCTGCTCTATTTCCGGGAACTGATGTTGGATCCGGCGGGCGTCGATCTCAGCCGGAATCCTGGATTCTGGATGACCACCGGGACAATATTCTATTTTGCCATCTCTATTCCCGCCATTTTTCTTGATGTCTGGTATTCTTACAAGGGGCATCGGGACTATGGGACGGCAATTTGGTCGATCAATAACTACGCACAGGTGATTAGCGCGGCGCTTTACATAAAAGGAATGACATGCCTGAAAAAACCGTCATCCTGATCACCGTCCTCGGCGTCCTGGCGATGATGCTCTTGTTGCTGGGCGGCATTGCCCTGATGTTATTCCTGCACAAGAAGAAGATGGGACGGTTTTTTCTGCAGCTGGAAGAAGTGAAAGCGAAGAACAAGGAGGAGCTGCTGCATGTGCAGCTGGAGGTGCAGGAACAGACGCTGGCGCATGTCTCCCGGGAGATCCACGACAACATAGGCCAGTCCTTGTCGATGGCGAAGCTGAGCATCACCACGCTGCCGGCTCCGACGGACGCGGTGACGGAGAAGAAGATCGAAGAGGCGATCGGGCTGCTGAGCCGGGCCATGGACGACCTGCGAAACCTGTCCAAGAGCCTGACGCTGGAGGAACTGAAGGGCGAAGGGCTGGCGAGGGCCATCGAAAGCCAGCTGAATCACTTGAAAAAGGCAGAGAGCCATACGGTGGTGTTCGAGGTCCTCGGCACATACCGCTACCTGGAGGACCAGAAGGAGATCGTCCTTTTTCGCATCTTTCAGGAGGCGCTCAACAACATCATCCGGCATGCCCAGGCGACCGGGATCGTCGTTAGCCTCGATTATAGTGCGTCGGTCGTTCAGCTGAAGATTACGGACAATGGGGTGGGCTTTTCTGTGCCGGTTGCTGGAAAGGGAGTTCGGGCGGCGTTGACCGGCAGAGGGCTGGGCAACATGAAGGAGCGGGCCGGCCTGATTGAGGCGAGCTTCCGGATCGATAGCTTCCCTGGGGCGGGGAGCAGCATCACGGTCATTGTACCGATCACGAAAGAGACTGAACATGCAACAATCGAATAAGATGATAAAGATAGCATTCGTGGAGGACCAAAACCTGTTCCGGGAGTCGCTGGCCGGCGTCATTGACGGGTACGGGGATTGCCGGGTAACGATCCGGGCCCGGCACGGCAAAGAACTGATCGAGCAGATGGAGCGGATCGGGCCACCGGATCTCGTGATCCTGGATCTGAACATGCCGGAAATGGGCGGACACGAGACCGCCCAGTGGTTACGGGCCAACCACCCGGACATCCCGATTTTAGTCCTGACCATGTATGATTTCGAGTCCATGCTGATCCGGCTGTTACAACTGGGGGTGCGGGGCTTTCTGAAAAAAGACATTCTCCCGGGGGAATTGAAGGAGGCCATCCACAGCACCATAAAGACCGGGTATTACTACACAGGTGCCACGACAGTGAAGCTGATCAAGCTGCTGCAAACCGGCGACGCGGACGCGCCGCTCGGCAACACAGTCTCCCTCACGAACGCGGAGTTGCAGTTCTTACAGCTGGCCAGTACGGAGATGACGTACAAGGAGATTGCCACAGCGATGAAGATCAGCGCGCGGACCGTCGACAACTACCGGGACGTACTCTTTGTGAAGTTGAATGTCAAGAGCCGGATCGGCCTGGTCCTTTTTGCCATCCAGAATGGCATTGTCCGGTTAGAATATTAGTCCTGTAGAAGCAGGCAGGGGCAGAGAAGCAATTATGGCGAATAAGTTGGTATATGTTGGAGGTTTATTGATTATGATGATCCCCGGAATAACCCGATCGACAGTTGGTCGTTATGCAATCATTTTTATCCTGGTGGCAAAAATTGGCAAATTCAGATTCTATTTTAAGGGGGCGAACGTCTAGTTTCAGGGAAGAATAAAAATCTATAACTTTTTTGGTTTTTGATCAGTGGTCTTAACAAGCTTGGAGAGAAGGGCAATTAACGGTAGATACTTTGCTTTGTTTCTTTTTTTCTTCAGATCATTGATGATCTGAGGCAAATGCTCAAAGAAAGATTCTTTCTCTTCTTTTCCCATTTGTGCGATCATATTAAGAATTCGATAAGGATATTTTTTAGGCCTTTTCAGGTTCAATTCTTCGAATGTTATAATCTCCGGCACCTCACCTACATTTTTAAGTATGTCGGCCAGGGACTTTATCAGTAATCTTATGTTTTTATCCAGTTTGAGTTCCTTTCTAAATGCCTTTTCATATTGAATAAACAGGTAGGTCCCGTAATATGAATTAAAAAAAGTATAGTAATTGGAAAAATTCTTAGTAGAGAAGATCACCGGCCCGGCGGGAGCATCATACCATCCCATCCGTAGTAAAACATTGGGGCTGAAATGAACAGCCCTGGATGTTGCGTGATATAAAAAATCATACAGCACTTTGAGTTTGCCATCAATAGCCATATGCTCAACGCTGGGAAATAGTTTATCCTTATTATAACCATGCCTAATCCAGAATTGCTTCAAATCTCTTTCAGAGTTCGACACCATTTCGTCAATGGACTGAGGGTTCAAAATGGGTTGAATGATTTTCTCTTTGAGGAAAAATTTCCTTTGAGTCTGAATTGAAGTTTGCAATAAGTAGTGATTGTATTTCGTCAGGAGCTCGTCTCTGTCTTCAGTCTTAAAATTCAATAGAAACTTTAAAGAAATTAAATCCTCACAGATTCCGCGGAGGAAGGGGATGTTATAAAAGGAGTTATCCAGCTTTGTTATTTGATTGAGATAGAGGTTGAACTCAAAACATTTCACAAATGCTGCTTTTAAAGTTGGCAGGTACAATTGTTCTAGGACATTTAGATCGGCATAGTTATAGTGGACGATGTAAGGGGATATTTCTTTGTATTTTTCAAGCAACAATGTCCTAAATGCTTTGGGCATGGGTAGCTATTTTGTTAGATTATAGGAAATGGTTATAAGCAAATATAAATGTGGGAAGGGTGAAAACGTGTTTAATGGTTACATTTCCAGTCAGGGGTAGCCAGATGCGGCACAGCACAAGACAGCCTGTTGACGGCCATATTTAATGCCATCAAGCGGTAACCTTCTTTACCTGAGCTCGACGGCCTAATTACCGAAATTAATGCCGGTTTCGAATACCCACTCGTCATTACCCGAATTATCTGACTTGGGTTTACCGACGAGGTTGTTCCCGTCGATGGCTAAGTACGTATTGTTGCCGGCATTGTGCAACCGGAATACCTGTTTCTGGTGAGGCACCGGTTCCAATCGCCAGTGCGTCGTGGGGAGGTAATAGGTGTAATTGGCTGCAAATGTTTTCGTGGGCGCATCCAGATGAGTTGAATCAATTGGAGAAGATTGCAGCAATGCCTGGACAGCGTTGTTTGCAATCAGGAAGCGGTGATCCTCCGACATCTTCAGGATGCCCCAGACGGCCCCTGGCAAGTCGGATTTTCCTTCCGCAGCAGATAGGGCATCTTGCTGATCCAGCACCAGGTACATAGTCGCACGACGTTGATTGCGTATCCGATAGATCCCTTGTGGCTCAAATGTCAGATAAGGAGGAATGTATTTGGAATTGGGCAATAAGGTCTCCGCCAGTGGAATCGTGCGATGCAGGTCGTCATGGCGCTTCACGGTTCCTTCGAACGCATCTACTCTGAAGCTCGATATGATGTCATTCCATACTGGTCCAACATTGGCGATACTTTTGGTAAAGACGGTCGATCTTCCTGAATAATTGGCATTTTCCCATACGGTAATTTTTAATCCTGGATCGATTCTGATGGAAGTGACCTCATCGTTTCGTACACAGTCGCCATTGTTCAGTCCAAGAATATTTTCACCGATCCATCCCCACGCGCTGTGATTCGCCCGGGGAACCATACTCATTCCCGATAATCCCTCGCCCATATGGAAGACAAATCCGTTACAGTTGGCATCGCCGTTGGAATAATTTTCGTCTTTGAAGAGTTCTACGGTTGGCCCCGTCTTCGCCAGCGTAGCGGGACAGATGGGGTCTACGAGTTCGTTATAAGGTCCATTCGGGTAAACGGGATAGGTAGAACAATAGATAATCCCACCGTCGATTTTGAGGTTGCTGGCAGAGCAGAAATGGCGAAGCATGCAACTCGCGACATTGCAATCATCGGTGGCCGTTAAGGGCAACGTGTACAACTGGCCGTTTGAGGTACAATAAAATTTGGTGGGATCTCCCGGTTGGGCGTGAAGGCAGGTGGAGATAATGGATAGCAGGAGTGCGGCAATAAAAGTAGTTGCCGTTTGTTGTCTTTTCATAGCGATAAAAGTGTAAGGGTTAAAAGATAAATGAGCTTGATTGCATGATAATGCTACAAAAAAAATGGCATATACCCGGGTTATTAACAAATGTCTGGAATCACCCCAATCACCGGCGAAACGAGGGTTTGCCTATCTGCGCAAAGGCTAGATATCCAATTGTGAAAACACCGATAGCGTATAGTTAAGCAAAAAAAGGTGTTTTCACGGTTGTTAACGAGACAGGATTGCCATATATTTCCCCGAACGAAGGCTCCGCCTGGTCCTGCCCTTCCCTTTCTGACAGCCTTCTAAAATTGACAACTATGATTAACAGAAGAAAATTTGTAGGCATGTCTACACTTGCCATGTTAGGCCTGCGCCTCCCCATGGACAAGGCATTGCTTGCGTCCCATTCTGTCTTTCCGTGCAAAGGTCACCTATTGGGGGACCCAGACACCTTTTTTTCGACCGAGGCCTATCGGTTTGTCGATGCAGGCAAGGCGATCTACCACGACCGCGTCGTCGACCTTTCAGCCGACATTTTTGAGGATCAGCGCGATTTGACCGTTTATTGCGAACGGTTGACGATCCGCAAGGACTTCCAGTACGCGGGAAAAAATATCTATCTCTATTGCAATGAACTGGTCATTGCTTCGCCCACAGGAAGCGCCACTATTGATCTTAGCGGCGCGAATGGTGCGGCACTGCCTATTCCGACGGCTGCGGATGGGCCGCCGGGACACGTGGGAAACAAGGGCGTGGATGGAAGCAATGGTCAAGATGGTGGCAGATGCACCATAGTATATGGGTCCGTGACAGGAAACCTGAAAATAATAAGCAATGGTGGTGCTGGAAGCAATGCACAAAATGGCGGAAACGGTGGCGTCGGTTTGCAAGGTCACGAGGGAGCCAACGGCGACGCAAACTGCAACGGCGATAAACTGGGAAAACAGGGCGGACCGGGACAATCGGGAGGATTTGGGGGAGCCGGCGGCGTCGGAGGGAAAGGCGGTAATTCTGGCCGGATCATCTTATTAGGAATACAACACCAGCAAGGAAATTTCACTTTAGACGCAAAAGCTGGCCCATCAGGAGTCAACGGGCAGTCTGGTCACGGAGGGGCCGGAGGACCAGGGGGGGTCGGTGGATTGAACCAGGATTGTAAAAACGTTAGGGACAATTCTGTTGGGCACGATCATGCTGGCGGGAAATCCCCAGACGTAGACGACAGTAGTACCGATCCGGAAACTGACTTCGACTGTGTCTGCAAACTAACCGGTACGCGAAGCAACCGGGTGGGTCCAACAGGGCCCAATGGACTGGATGGAATAAGGCAGGGGAGTTCTCCGCTACTGGGCACAACCACTTTGGTTGTCCATTCTCCCATCACTGTCGCGGAACACTCGGCCTACGGGTCTCTGTTATTGGCAAGGATACTGCTTTTTAAGGCCGAACTGGACTATTATAGTGCAAATGTGCAAAAGAAAGATGATGCATCGCTTTTGCGGGCAAAGGCGACGCTTCTCTTTTTGACGAATCTATGTTCGACAGAGTATGCTGGACGCCGAATTCCCCGACCGGGAGAATTGGGCTATCCCTATGCATCCGCACAACCGAATGTATACTCGGATTGGCAGGTGATCGGAGCGAAGAGCGCCATCATGCTAAGACAAATAGATAACGGGCTGGACTACTACGGTAATCCGTTCAACTACGCTCCTCGTACTACTATGACGCAATGGCAGAATCTGCTGACAACGGTCTATTTTCCGACGATTTCCACCATCGATGCGGGGTTCAATAGATTTATGAATGAATGGAAGGAAGGAAAGGTCACTATTCAGACGCTCGAGGCGAACATCGACGCTTTCGTGAACCAGGACGCCGTTTTACAAAAGCAAATTGATGACAAGGTAAAAGAATTTAATAGCCTTCAAAACGATATTGCGAGTCTGAATAAGCATATTCAGGAACTGATGACGGATCTGCTGAATGTCTCCCCCCAATTTCAAAAAAATGTGGAGTCCTACATAAGAGACAATAGTGGGGGTTGCAATTTTGCCAATTCCTTGGGCATCATGGGATCCATCATTACCATCAGCGGAGACATTGGTAGCTTGACTGACAAATCAGTGGCTAGAGACTATGCTAAAATTGGTACATCGGCCTTAAATACAGCCGGAACGATCGATACCATGAATGGAAAAGATCAGATGGCGGAACGGAGTGCTGATACTTTTACGATGATCAGCGCCAACAGTCTGGAGGGATTTTTAAAAGCCTTTGCCAATGCGGGCGGCAATACGAACATAGATCCGAACGACCCGAACAATTTCTATGCGCTGTCCTATTCCGATTACATCAGTTATATCAGTCAGTTCAAGAACATTGATGGGTACTATCAGTACAAATTCACCTTGGATCAATACATGAGTAACGTTGATACCCGGAACAAGAAGATCGTTACGCGGGACCAGGACTACGCAGCCGTGATGCAGGCCTTAGCGGAGAAGCAAAAGAACGAGGCCGCTATTGCTCAAATGCGGAGCAAAGTCAACGATGCGACGCAGGCGATGGAACATGCCACGGAAGTACGGATTTTGATGGAGGAACTGAATTGGCAGATGAAGAAATCTGCCCTCCGCGCGCTTTACATGGAGCAAAAAACATACGGTTTTTGGAGCATTACGAATGATGACCACTCGACGGGGTTGTACAAAAATGATCTTAGCTTGGCCAGCTTGCAAAAATTACACAGCGATATTGCCTCGAACGTCGTGTCGGTCCTTGAGCAACGAGGAACGGGATCAACCGCCTTCAAAACCAATGGATATAAGGACATCCGGTTTGCATGGTCGGCCCACCCAAAAACACCGCAGGAACATGTCGCTAATAAGTTGATCGAAGACTTCCGAAAAAAGGGTAAGTTTTCGATGACGTTCGAAATCAATGATCCAAATACTTTTTTTGCCCGGCTTAACGCTTGTGAAATCTTCGTGAGTTCTGTGATGTTGAAAATTGACAATTTTACTTCAGATAGCGGGTATATCTCCGTGCGGCTGACCCACAGCGGCCGCTCATCCTTGAAGAATTTTCGGAAGCCGGGCACTATTGAATTTCTCCAAGCGCGACAGGAATGGCCTTTGCTGATCAGTAAAGACGGTACTACGAAACCAGTGATACTGACAGGAGATCAGCCATTGGACAATCGAAATTTTGCACTTTTCAGTCCCTTTACAACATGGACAGTCGACATTCAACCCAACAATCCAGGATTAAATGTCTCGGATGTCAGCTCGATTGCGTTTCGTTTCAGCGGTTACAACCGAACGTGTCAATATTAGGAAGAAGGAACGATCGATGGTCAAAACATCCTTTCTTCGGCGGGTAGCCTGCTGGTCTCTGCCGGGTGCAAAGAACCAAATGTTCGTCCGGACTTGGTGCGGCAGTGATTGGGCGTGTTCACAATCTCGCATGCTCCGTTTAATGGGCCAAGCGGATGCAGGATCTCTTTCGCGGGCAAAGAAACGAGTCACAACGTCATTCAGAAGGCCTGCGGATCAACCTGATGGTGCTGCAGCCACGCCGGTTGCAGCCGGCCAAAGTTGGGGCCGACATGATGCACCCAGTGATGGAGCAGGGCGTGCATGCGCGGCTGCCCCCGGAGTGCCTGGCCGGACGGAGTATAGATATGGGTAAAGGTCTTGTGCTGCAATAGTGGATGATTCCGGATCGCCTTCCAGGGGGCTTCCCAGATACCGGTTGGCTGACGGGTAAAATAGATCGTATGGATGGTGGGCGTGTGACAGAGGTAATCGATGACGGCATCTGTATTCCAGTCCGTCTGGTGGACGAGATCGAGTGCATGTAGCCCCTGATCCTGAATAATATTGATAAAGTCGCCGTCAAAGAGTACCTGGTTGGGCGGAATCTCTTCATACGCCGGATTGTCGTGGTGCAGGATACCGGCGACCAGGTCCGCGAAGCTGAGCCGGAGCAGTTCGCACAAGTCAAAAATATGTTGGAGCATGGGTTCAGGGACGGCCTGGTGATCACGCCTCGATAGTAGCAGGGGCTGACCATGCGTAAAGAGATTGGCAAAGGCCGGCCAGAAATAGTTCCGGCCGTAAAAGAAGTCGGCCATATTGCCGGGCATGGTGGGATTGAACGTCCCGAGAATAAGGACTTCCGGATCGTAGGGCGTGGTGGTGAGGATCGCGCGTTCGGTGGCGAAGCCATTCCCCCAATCCTTGTGATAAAATTTATGTTGTATCGGCATTTTACAGTTTTTGTTTTTCTCTGTTGATTTAGCAAACAATTTCCTCTTCGTCATCGCTGCCTTCTGTCAAATGGCAAATGGCGCACTGCGACAACGGGCCGTCGTCAGGTGGTCCGTCATGCCGGTGTCGGAGTTGCGGGTCCGCGGAGAGTGCATTTAGTGGAAAACCGGCGATCCATGTCTCAAATGCCCGGATCGAATGCTCTATGGTAATCTTTTTATATCCTTGACGTTCCTTGACCAGTTGAAGCAGGTGGCCGGGCAACGGGATGGGATGCTCGCCGAAATAATGAAAATGGGTGGACAGCAGGGCGTTTTCTCCACTTAGATCTGTGGTTCGGTTCGTTTCGTCGTGCGGGCCTGGCCGCATAGTAGGGACCGCGCCCCGGGAATAGTCGTAAATGCAGTCCCCGACCCTTCTTCGCCAGTCTGCATGTCGCTTATCGGGTAGTTTGTTGGGGAGCTGCTGCTGACAATGGCGGTCATACTCGGACAGGGCGAGGCGCTGCGTCACCTGCATGGCGTATACGACATGACCAGACAGGTCATGAACCTGACCGTCATTGCAGCGGGCTTGGGCGGAGCCGGTGCCAATGATCCAGTCGCCGGGCATCGCTGTGCGCCGGATGCCGGGTTTGCAGATCGTGAGCGTACAGACATCCCAGAATGGATTAGGTGCTGCACCGTTGTCGTAGCGGAGGACGTAAGAATAGAGAACAGGCATGGTGAATGGGGTTTAGTTAATGGAGGAGGTGTGTGCCTTTTCAGAGACAAGGTCGGGCTGTGTTGGGTTATGGAGGCGGAACAGGACGATAAAATAGGCGGTGGAAACCATAGCGGCGAGATGTTTCAGTGCATGTCCACTGATGCGGAGCGCGCGGAAGATCGGATAGTCCAGCTGTTCCAGTGCTTTGGCGATGGCGTACCAGATCACGATTTTTAGTAAAACACGCAAAACGGGTTTCAGGGTGGGTTGGTAGTATAGTATCAGCAGCAAGACGATGGCCAGCATGGGGAAGAACTGTACCCACAGGTACAGCCGCAGGTCGCCGTGGCCCTGGGTTTCGGTGTAATGCCACCAGAGGACGCTGCCGATCCCGATCAAAACGACCGGAACCAAAAGAACATTGCCAAGGCGACGGCTGACCAGTTGCGAAACGATAGCGGAGAGCAGGGACATAAAGACGATGGTCATGGGCAGGCGGTCCCATACCAGCCGGTCATTGTCCGGCGCCCAGTGATAATAGGCGGAGCCCAGGCCGGTAAGGAGAACGCCGGCGAAGAGGACGGCGTAGGCGAGTTTCGCGCTGACGCCGGAGGGACTTAGCAGAACCCGCGAAAGGCCCGCATACCCAACGAGGAGAAAGGGAATGTTCGTCGCGACATTGCTGAAGTTAGGGATACCCCAGACCGTGCGGGTGTCGGCGAAGTGATGGAAGGCGGGCGGTTGCGGGATGGGGGGAACGAGAAACAGTCCGAAAAACGTCAGTACGGCGGCGATGCTCAGCAAAAGAATCTTTTGGGCAGAGGACATAAGATAAGACGTTAGGGGATGAAGATAATAAAAAACCGGGATAGGAGGTATTCAGCAGTCAGCGGACTAAGAGGGGTTTATTGAGACTACGTAATGCAGGAGGGCTAAAAACCCGCTGCCATGTTGGTTAGGATCGGGTCGGATTCGGTAGTTCAACGGTATCTCAAACGACAGTGCTGTGTTATCTTTCGGGTGATCAACGAGCGTAAAAGCTGGTGGAAGACCCGGATCGTGCCGCACTTGTTGCGATATATATTGTATTTTTGCATACGCTTATCCTGTAGGTGGCTACCGGATGCTGTTAATCATTAAACCCTGACGATTGCCCATGAAGCCCCATTTGTTCCTGAACAACCCCCGTGGAGAACAGCGAAAATTCAACGCCCAGCGCGCCATCGATCCAGAAGAGGTTGAGGAGAAAGAGCCCGCTGCTTACCGCCCTCAAAAGCTGCGACTGCAGCAAGCAGCCACCCGGTACAGCCAGGCGCTGGCAGAGCGTGTTGCCGCCCGGACACTGGTAGTGCCGGAGCATCTGGATTACATAAAGGTGGACTTCTACATAGTTTTTAATGACAACGAACCGTTCAAGACCAGGTCGCGGTTTTTTAACCGGTATGGACTCGTGCCAGTGTCATTTTATAACTTCAATCAGTCGGTGCTGTTTGCGATCCGGGATCGGGAAAAGTTCGAGACGTTTCTGAATTTGCTGCGACAGTTTTATGAGAGCAGGAATAATGTGTCACCGATCGGTACGCCATACGCCATCATGACGATCATCCATGATTTCCAGTTGCTGGAGACGGCCGACATCGTGGAAGGTGCACCGGGAGACGATGTTATTCTCAGCCTGGTCAACCCGGCCGATCCGATCCGGGCCAGTTTTCGGTCGATCTATAATGCGCTGCGGGATTATCTCCGCGGATTACCGGAAGGACAGGGAGAGGTCAGCGCTTACCGGGAGGATGTGAGCACGATCGAGATCGGCAACATAACCCGGGAAGCGATCACGGCCATCGCCGCGAACTTCGACATCATTTACCGGATACAAAGTCTGCGGGTGCCCACGGTGAGTGCGGGTACCTTTAATCAGCCACAGCTGACCTGGAACCTCCGGATCGAACCGCCGCCGGATGACGCAGTGATTATCGGGGTTCTGGACAACGGGGTGAAGAAGATCACGCCGTTGGAGAATATACTGGTAGATTTCCGATTGGACCTGACAAACGCTGCACAGCCAAATGCATTGCGGGCGCGGCATCCGCACGGAACGGCGGTCAGTACCCTCGCGGCGACTGGCCTGCGTTTTTTTGACACAACGGCGCATACGTTGCGAGCAGATGCTTATATTCTGCCGATTAAAATCCTAGAGTTTGACGAGGGGTATTTCAATATCTATAAAATATGCCAGATGATCCGGACTGCGGTGGCTAATGGCGTGCGAATTTTTAATTTGTCCGTCACCGGGCGCGGAAAATCCTACAACGCTTCTGTTTCGGAATACGCTTACTTGCTGGATCGGCTGACCTGGGAACTCGACATCCTTATTTTTATCGCCACGGGAAACCTGTCGTTCGAAGATGTGGAGGCGATGCAGGCGCACCGTCCACGGGGTCGCCATGGCTTGCATAGCTATCCAAACCATTTTTACAATCCGTTCGTGCGCTCTCCGGAGCATGATTGCGAGGCGATGAACATTTGTCAGCCTGCGGAAAGTCACAACAATTGTTCGGTGGGCGCCATTGCCGACAATTTGGTCCCGGGCTCGATCACGGGGTTGTCCGTGCTGAAAGAGTTGCCTGCGTATTATACCCGGAAGTGGCACCTCGATTATAGCAAGCGGCTGAACGGCACTGATTTTTCGCTCAAGCAAATGAACCACAACCTGAATAAGCCTGACATTGTCATGCCGGGCGGGGATTTGCTTGCGCCGCTTTCGCGGATGCAGGTGCTGGGATTTGGGGAGGCGGGGACTGATTTTTTTAAGTTGGAATCGGGTACCAGTTATGCGGCACCGTTGGCGGCTAATCTGGCGGCGCAGATCGTTCGGTTGTATCCCGGGCTGAATATGCAATCGGTAAAGGCGTTAATTCTGAATAGCGCGAACCAGCCCTTGAGCGCAGAGTTCCTGGACGAACTGGTGGCGAAAATTCGGGAAGAGCTGGCGCAGGATCGCTTTGGTAGGTCGTTTTCTGCTCTCTCCCGTGGAGAAAAAAAACAGATCAGCACTCGGCTGAGCAGTGAGGACTTGTATAAAAGGTTAGTTGGGTTTGGCCTACCCGATACAAATAAGGCGCTGTATTCGGACAGCAAGACGGTAACGCTGATAATCCAGGACAGCATCTCCGTCGATTCTCATAAAGTGATCAACCTGAATTTGCCGGAGTACCTGTTGCAATATAGCCGGCCATCTTATATTCTTCATCTCAAGGCCACCTTGTGTTACAAGTTCCCGCCCGTCTGGAATAACCAGCTTGGTTATAACCCGCTTCATATCAGCTTCAACTTTGTCCGGAGCATGCAGAAGGACAATCCAGTGGAAACAGCGCGGATCGTCTCCGACCGCGACCATGCGTTTAATCGGCAGCTGGTAAAGGAGGCAGAGTCGCCGGAAGCGGCAGCGAAAGCGAAGAAGGAGGCCCTGGGTATCAAGACATCACTGGGGCCCTGGTCGGAAGACTTCTTTCCGCCCGCGACCAAACCGTTTGCCAACACACAGCAACTGGAATTAAACATCAACACGGACGAGCTCCGAAAGGTCGATGGCCAGATTTCTCTCGTGGTGCGATGTACCATCAAGAAGGAGGTAGAACGGGAGGTGCTGGATGCATTGCTGCAGTCGCCGCCCGCGTTTTCGATCGCGTTAAACGTCAGTGAAAAGGACAATGCCGAGTTGACGGCGCATGATCTGTACAATGAATTAGTGTTGGTCAACCAGCTGGAAGTCGTAGCCGAGCTAGAGGCCGAGGGAGATGCGGAACTGGAGAACGAAGAAGAATAGGGAATCGTCAGGCGGTCTTTTTTTGGCCGACCTTTTCTTTTTTCAGCAGCGATAACCAAAGGGCGGTGCTGATCTTGGGCTTTCCTTTTTGGCTTTTTTTCTGCAAAAGGCTTCTTTTCATGGAAGTGATGAGCGTACGTTGAATGGAATAATAGGAGAGTCCTTTGCAAGCTCGGATAAGCGTGGCCAGCTGCCGGGGATAATCTAAGGCAAAGGTATTATTCTTCATCGTTTTGGCGATGATCTCCTTGATATGAGTGGCATCCGGGAGATTAAATTTTAGTTTGAGATCGAAGCGACGAAGGAGAGCGTCGTCGATCATGTCGATCTGGTTGGTCGCTGTAATGACGATACTTTGCTGGGGCAGATAGTCGAATAACTGCAGGATAGTGTTGACCACCCGTTTCATTTCCCCGTGGTCCTGTTTATAATCCCGGATCTTTCCGATGCTATCAAATTCATCGATGAAAATGATGCACTCTTCCTGGGCGGCGCGCCGGAAGATCTTTGCCAGGTTCTTGCTGGTCTCGCCCAATTTGGCGGAAATGATCGCCCCAAGGTTGACCACGACCATCATTTTCTTTAATTCACCGGCCAGGACATAGGCAGCAAGGGTCTTTCCGCAGCCAGAAGGACCGTAAAAGATCAGCTTATTTGAGATTGGTAAATCGTATTCCTGTAACAAGTTCAGTGAACCATGTTCCTGAATAAACAGAGTCAGTTCTTTTTTAACCTCGGCAGAGCAAACCAGGCTATCAAATCGGTAATCGGAAGTAACTTTGTCGATAATCAGTTCGCCGACTTCTTTGTCCTGTTCCCTGAGCAGATATTGCGGCGACCCAACTCTTACAAGACCGGATGCTTGGTGCTGCTGTAGGGCGTCCCGCAACAACGACTGGAGCTGTATGGCCAGGTTAACCTTCTTGTGCTGCTTTGAGTGCTCGATCAGCTCAGTAAGGGCCTTGAACAGGTTGTCCTGGTCATTTTCAAGGCCGTATTTGGCGATCTCCTTTATCAACTCGGATGGCATCATGGCGCGGAAGGGGGCTAATTAAGTGACGAAAATAGCAAACAAATCGGACAATCTATGTAGCCGTTGCAAAAAGCGTGCTATGCTTGGGTGTCGATCGCTTCCCAACCGGGGAGCTGTGTGGGTTGTTGTCCACTCGTCTTGAACCGAACCGACCACACAAATCGAAAAAACGAGCTTGAAAGGGTTGTCTCAACGGGACGGGTCATTCGCAGGCTGCGCTAGTCGCGGATGGTAATATACTGGTCGAAATCAGCAACGGTATAACGCTTCCTGGCGGTAAAGTCCG
>Ga0207695_10002756_pt1 | contig 25626 bp, 27 predicted proteins | sample KBSC54metaG_FD_184354 | JGI IMG/M metagenome (GOLD analysis project Ga0207695, IMG submission 184354) | Corn rhizosphere microbial communities from Kellogg Biological Station, Michigan, USA - KBS C5-4 metaG (SPAdes) (version 2) | ecosystem: Host-associated > Plants > Roots > Rhizosphere > Soil...
TCTCGGTGATTTCCAGCCCGCCGGCGGTCAGCCGCGCGGCCAGGTCGTTGGTCACCCAGTTGGCGGTCAGCTTGGCGTCGCGCCCCTTGGCCGCGGCCTCGTAGAAATCCGCCCTCGCCTGTTCGGTGATCAACACCTGGGCGTCGTAGGCGGTGAGGCCGTACTGTGACTGCAACCGCGCCTTCTTGGCGTCGGGCAGCTCCGGCAGCGTCGCCTCGATCGCCTTGACCCACGCCGGGTCGAGGTCGAGGGGCAGCAGGTCGGGGTCTGGGAAATAGCGGTAGTCGTGCGCCTCTTCCTTGGAGCGCATGGACCGCGTCTCGCCCTTGGTCGGATCGAACAGCCGGGTCTCCTGGTCGATCTTGCCGCCGTCCTCGAGGATCTCGACCTGGCGGCGCGCCTCGTACTCGATCGCCTGCTGGATGTAGCGGTAGGAGTTGACGTTCTTGATCTCGCAGCGGGTGCCCAGATGGCTGAAGCTGCCGGTCTCGCGGAACTTCTCGTAGGCCCCAGGGCGGCAGACCGAGACGTTGACGTCGGCGCGCAGGTTGCCCTTCTCCATGTCGCCGTCGCAGGTGCCCAGATAGACCAGGATGGTCCTGAGCTTCTTCACGTAGGCCGCGGCTTCTTCCGAGCTTCTCATGTCCGGCATGGAGACGATCTCCATCAGCGCCGTGCCCGCCCGGTTGAGGTCGACGTAGGTCGCGTTGGGGTCCTGGTCGTGCAGGAGCTTGGCGGCGTCCTGCTCCAGGTGCAGCCGCTCGATGCGCACGGTGAAGGTCGAGCCGTCGTCATGTTCGACGATGACCTCGCCCTCGCCCACGATCGGATGCTTGTACTGGCTGATCTGATAGCCCTGCGGCAGGTCCGGATAGAAGTAGTTCTTCCGGTCGAAGTGGCTCTTCAGGTTGATCTGGGCCTTGAGGCCGAGGCCGGTCTTCACCGCCTGCTCGACGCAGTGGCGGTTGATCACCGGCAGCATGCCCGGCATGGCGGCGTCCACCAGGGAGACCTGCTCGTTGGGACCTGCGCCGAATCCGACCGCAGCCCCGCTGAACAGCTTGGCGTTGGAGGCCACCTGGGCATGCACCTCGAGCCCGAGGACGATTTCCCACGGACCGGTGCGGCCCTCGATCAGCTTGCTCTTCTCAGTCATGACGCCTCACTAGCGCCCCAAAGCGCCGAAAACTAGCCGCGGGGCCAATGCATGACTCAAGCGTCACTTTGCGAGGAGCCGTAAAACCGGTATCGGAATGTCGGTTCATCCGCTCGCGGGTGAGCCACAGCGCCGCGCCTACGCTTCTTGCTTGCGTCGGCCCCCGCAGTTGCGCTCATGCTTCGCGGGCAACACCACTCGGGGAAGGAACCCATCCTATGAAGATCACGCTCGTTGCGGGCCTCGCCGCCCTGGCGACCCTGGCCGCCGTCCCGGCCTTCGCTCAAACCCCGGCGCCCGCGCCGGCCGCCGCCGGCGGCGCGATGTCGGTCGACAAGACCACCATCGGCGCCCTGTGGGCCGACGAAAAGGCCAAGGCCGTCCTGCAAAAGGACGTCCCGGGCATCGAACAGTACATGGACCAGATCAAGGACATGACGCTGGCCCAGGTCGCGCCGATGAGCCAAGGCGCCATCGACGACGCCAAGCTGAAGCAAATCCAGGCCGACCTCGACAAGGCCTCGGGCAAGTAAGATTGAGGGCCCCATCCCTCCTCTTTAGGGGAGGGTGGACCGAGCGCAGCTCGGGCCGGGTGGGGGTTTCGGGGCCGGGCGCCGTTCTCGGAGCCTGAACGCGATTCCCCCACCCTGGCCGCTTCGCGGCCTGTCCCTCCCCTGAAGAGGAGGGATGATTTTTAGTTCACCACCACTTCTGCGGCTTGGCCCGGAAGTCGGCGGCCTTTTCCAGCGCCCCGCCCAGCGAAAACAGCGTGCCTTCATCCAGCGCGCGGCCAATCAGCTGCAAGCCCAGCGGCAAGCCCGTGGCGTCGAGGCCCGCCGGCACGCTCATGCCCGGCAGGCCGGCCAGATTCACCGTCACCGTGAAGATGTCGTTCAGGTACATGGCGACCGGATCGTCGGACCTGTCGCCCAGGCTGAAGGCGGCGGACGGCGCGGTCGGGGTCAGCAGCGCGTCGACCGTTTCGAACGCCCGGTCGAAGTCGTCGGCGATGCGCCGGCGGACCTTCAGCGCCTTCAGATAGTAGGCGTCGTAGTAGCCGGCCGAGAGCACATAAGTGCCGATCATGATCCGGCGGCGCACTTCTGCCCCGAAGCCTGCGGCGCGGGACTTCTCGTAGGTGTCGGTGAGGTTCGCGCCCTCGCTGCGCAGGCCGTAGCGCATGCCGTCGTAGCGGGCGAGGTTCGAGGACGCCTCGGCGGGGGCCACGATGTAGTAGGCCGGCAAGGCGTATTTGGTGTGCGGCAGGGACACCTCGACGATCTCGCAGCCGGCGTCCTTCAGCCAGGCGATCCCCTGTTCCCACAGCGCGTCGATCTCGGCCGGCATGTCGTCGACGCGGTACTCCTTGGGCACGCCGATCCTGAGACCCTTCACCGACTTGCCGACGAAGGACGCGAAGTCCGGGGTCTCCACGTCAAGGCTGGTGGAATCCTTCGGATCGTGGCCGGCCATGGAGGTCAGCAGGATGGCGGCGTCCTCGACGCTGCGCGCCATCGGCCCCGCCTGGTCGAGGGACGAGGCGAAGGCCACCACGCCCCAGCGCGAGCAGCGGCCGTAGGTGGGCTTGACCCCGACCGTCCCGGTGAAGGCGGCCGGCTGGCGGATCGAGCCGCCGGTGTCGGTGGCGGTGGCGCCCAGGCAGAGTTCGGCGGCGACCGCCGAGGCCGAGCCGCCCGAGGAGCCGCCCGGCGTGAGCTGGGCGTTGCCGCCGCGGGTGCGCCACGGGTTGACCACCGGCCCCCAGGCCGACGTCTCGTTGGACGAGCCCATGGCGAACTCGTCCATGTTGAGCTTGCCCAGCATCACCGCCCCGTCGCGCCACAGGTTGGCCGTGACGGTGCTCTCATAGGTCGGCTTGAAGTCGCCGATGATCTTCGAGCCGGCGGTGGACCGCACGCCCTTGGTGCAGAACAGGTCCTTGATCCCGAGCGGGGCGCCGTCCAGCGGGCCGGCGCTCCCGGAGGCGCGGCGGGCGTCGGACGCCTTGGCCATCTCGATCGCCTTTTCCGGGGTCTCCAGGACGAAGGCGTTCAGCGCGCGGGCGGCCTCCACGGCCTCCACGTGGGCCTGGGTGATCTCGACCGAGGAGAAGGCTTTGGCGGTCAGGCCGTCGAGCGCGGCCTTCAGGGTGAGCGAGGTGAGCGCAGACATCTATTCGACCACCTTGGGCACCACGAAGAAGTTTCCGGCGCGCTTGGGCGCATTGGACAGCACCAGGTCCGGATCGCCGCCCTCGGTGACCACGTCGTCGCGCATCGGCGCGGGCATGTGGACGGCCGAAGTCATCGGCTCGACGCCATCGGTGTCGACCTCGTTGAGCTGTTCGATCCAGCTCATGATGCCGCTGAGCTCGCGGGCGAGCCCCTCCAGCGTTTCTTCCGGCTGGGCGATCCGCGCCAGCTTGGCGACCTTGCGCACGGTCGCCGCATCGATGGCCATGCCATCCCCTCCTGCAACTGAAGAGGTGGGTTAGCCGTGCGGCGGGCCATTTTGCAAGCTATGGGTGGCCGATGGCCGTCATCGACCTCCTGGAACTCCCTGCCCTGCTGGCGCCCTATGCGCCGATCGTGGGGCTGGACCTGGGCGAAAAGACCATCGGGGTGGCCGTCTCCGACGCCACGCGCACGGTGGCCACGCCGCTGGACCTGATCCGCAAGGTGAAGTTCACCGAGGACGCCGCCGTGCTGTTCAAGCTGATGGAGAGCCGTGGCGCGGCCGGCGTCGTCATCGGTCTGCCGGTCAACATGGACGGGACGGAGGGGCCGCGGTGCCAATCGAGCCGGGCGTTCGCCCGCAACCTGCTGCGCCTGAGAGCCGAGCTGCCGATAGCCTTCTGGGACGAGCGGATGAGCTCGATGGCGATCAACCGGATGCTGATCGACGAGGCCGACATGAACCGCGCCCGCCGCGCCGAGGTGGTCGACAAGGCCGCCGCCGGCTGGATCCTGCAAGGCGCGCTCGACCGCCTGCGCAACGGCTGACATCCATCCTTCGATGGATTGCGGCGCCTCTGGTCGTCCGCCTAGGGTCCGCGGCGCGCCACGGCGGCGGCGAGTTCGGCGCGCGACGCCATCCCGCACTTCGTCAGCGCGTGGTGCACGTGGTCCTTCACGGTGGAGAAGCTGATGCCGAGCTCGGCGGCGATCATCCGGTTGGTGCACCCCCGCGCGACCAGGACAGCCACCTGCCGTTCGCGCTGCGATAGCAGCGGCAGCACCTCGCGCCCGGCCGATTCCCGCAACACCAGCATCGGGGCTCCGATCAGGGCGGCGCTGGCGAGGTCGAGCCGCAGTGGACGCCCCTCGACGCCCTCCGCCAAGGCCACGAGATCCGCGAACGGCACGCCGCGCGCGGTCCTGCCCAGTTCGGCCGCGGCGCGCCTGATGGCGACCGCAGCCTTCGGGGTCAGAGCGCCGTCATCCATCGCCAGCTCCGTCAGCATAACCAAAGGCCCAGCATGACCGAAATCGCCCCGGAGATCATCGGCCGGTTCTTCAACGCCATGCAGACCGGCGCCGCCAGCGAGGCGCAGATGATGGCGCTGTTCGCCAACGACGCCGTCTATGTGGAGCCCTTCACGGGCGCGCCGGCGCGGCACGTGGGCAAGGCCGCCGTCCGCGAGGCGCTCAGCGCCGGCTGGAGCCATCCGCTGCCGGACATGACCATCACGGTCGACGATGTGGAGGTCGACGGCCCCACGGTCACCGCCCGCTGGACCTGCCGCTCGCCGGCGCTGCCCGGCGGACAGGGCTCGGGCGTCAATGTCTTCACGCTGAAGGACGGCCTGATCGCCAGCCTGGAAACCCGACTGGGCGGCTGAGAATGGTCGGGACCGTCGACGACTACCTGGCCGGCCTTTCGGGCTGGCAAGCCCAGGCGGCTGCGGAGCTGCGGGCGCAGCTGCTGGCCACCGGCGAGCTGAGCGAGGTCTTCAAATGGGCCGAGCCCGTCTACGAGAACGGCGGTCCGGTGTGCTGGTTCAAGGCGCACAAGGCCCACCTCACCCTGGGGTTCTGGCGCGGCGCGGCGCTGATGTCGCTGGACCCTCGGCTGACCACCTCGGGCGCCAAGATGGCTCATATCAAGCTGACGGCGCCGGGCCAGATCATCGCCGATCAGATCGGACCCCTCGTCCGAGCCGGCGCACGGCTGAACGCCGAACTGGGAAACCCGGCGCGCGCCGGCTAGAGGCCGCCGGCGAACAGGTCCGGCTTGCCGATCTTCACGCCGTGGGCGCGCAGGATGCCGTAGGCCGTCGAGAGGTGGAAATAGAGGTTGGTGGTGGCGAAGACCGTGAGCCACTGGCCGGACGGCAGGGTCGGCTCCATGCCGTTGCCGACGGTCACGGTCAGCGGGACGTCGTCGCGGCCGACGAACTGCTCGGGCGTGAGCGCCGCCAGATAGGCCCTGGCGTCGGCGATGGCCGCCTGGAAGCCCGCGACGTCAAGGTCGGCGGTCACCTCGGCCGGCAGCGGCAGGCCCAGGACGCGGGCGGGCCACAGGCGCGTGAAGTTGCAGACCACCATCAGCTGGAAGCCGAGCGGGGCCATGTCGTCGATGAGCCGCCAGTCCAGCATCTGCGCCTCCGGGACCCCCGCGGCCCTGGCGTGTTCGGCGCCCTTGTTCAGCAGGTGCGCCGCGGTGGCGAGCTGGCGCGAATAGAGGTCGACGAAGGTGTAGAGGTTGACGGTCATGGCGCGCTCCTGGCCGTGCGAATCCCGCGGCGGCGGCCGGACCCTAGGCGCTGAGCGCGGCCGGGCTCAAGTCGCGCAATGGGGCGCTTCCCTCCACGCTCAAAGCCGCCTAAGACGCCCCTTTAATGAATACGGCCCCGCCCGGTCTGAACGAGGTCCTGCAGCGGACCTTCTCCTTTCCCAGACGCCATTTCCTGTCGGCCACCGATCTGAACGAGGTCGAGGTCGCAAACCTGCTCGACCTCGCCGACGGCTTCGTCAGCCTCAACCGCCAGACCTCGAAGAAGCTCGACCTGCTCAAGGGTCGCACGCTGATGAACCTGTTCTTCGAGAACTCGACGCGGACCCAGAGCTCCTTCGAGCTGGCCGGCAAGCGGCTGGGCGCGGACGTCGTGAACATGTCGCCGCGGAGTTCGTCGATCTCCAAGGGCGAGACCCTGATCGACACGGCGGTGACGCTGAACGCCATGCAGCCCGACCTGCTGGTGGTGCGCCACTCTTCGTCCGGGGCGGCGAGCCTGCTCTCGCAGAAGGTCAGCTGCTCGGTGGTCAACGCCGGCGACGGTCAGCACGAACACCCGACCCAGGCCCTGCTCGACGCGCTCTCCATGCGCCGCGCCTTCGGACGGATCGCCGGGCTGAGGGTGGCGATCTGCGGGGACGTGATGCATTCCCGCGTGGCGCGCTCCAACATCGCGCTCTTGCAGATGCTGGGCGCCGAGGTGCGGCTGGTGGGCCCGCCGACCCTCATCCCTCCGCAGGCCGACCGTTGGAACGTGACGATCTTCCACGACATGCGCGAGGGGATCGCGGGCTGTGACGTGGTGATGATGCTGCGCCTGCAGCTGGAACGGATGGATGGGGTGATGGCGCCGTCCCAGCGCGAGTACTTCCGCTTCTTCGGCCTGGATCGCGAGAAGCTGGCCTGCGCGGCGCCGCACGTACGGGTGATGCATCCCGGGCCGATGAACCGGGGCGTGGAGATCGATAGCGACGTCGCCGACGACCTGTCGGTCAGCCTGATCCAGGACCAGGTGGAGATGGGCGTGGCCGCGCGGATGGCGGTGCTGACCTCGCTGGCCGCCCGCCTCGAGAACGACCGATGAGCGCGTCCTCGCCGGCCAGCGGGCGCCCGACCGCCTTCACCAACGTGCGGCTGATCGATCCGGCCAGCGGCTACGACGGCCCGGGCGGGCTGATCGTCACCGAGGGCGTCATCGCCGATGTCGTGAAGGGCGCAGCGCTGGGCGCGCTGTCTCCCGACGTCCAGGTGGTCGACGGCAAGGGCGCGCTGCTGCTGCCCGGGCTGGTGGACATCCGGGTCAAGACCGGCGAGCCGGGGACGGAGACCAAGGAGACCCTGAAGTCGGCGGCGCTGGCCGCCGCGGCGGGCGGGGTGACCTCCATCGTGTTGCAGCCGGACACCGACCCGGTGATCGACGAGCCGTCGGTCGTGGACTTCATCCTGCGCCGCGCCCGCGACATCGAGCTGGTGAAGGTCCATGTGGCCGGCGCCGCCACCAAGGGCGCCCATGGGGAGCGGATGGCCGAGATCGGCCTGATGGCCGAGGCCGGCTGCCTCTATATCTCCGACGCCGACCGGCCGATCGTGGACTCCAAGGTCCTGCGCCGCGTGCTGGCCTACGCCAAGGCGTTCGGCGTGCTGGTGGCCCATCGCCCCGCCGATCCGTGGCTGTCGGCGGGCGCGGCGGCCAGCGAGGGGGAGTTCGCCTCACGGATGGGCCTGCCCGGCGTGCCGGCCATCGCCGAGAAGATCATGCTGGAGCGCGACCTGGCGCTGGTGGAGCTGACCGGCGCGCGCCTGCTGGTCGACCAACTGACCACCGCCGCGGCGCTCGACAGTCTGAAGCGCGGTCTCGACAAGGGGCTGCCGGTCACCGCCACGACCTCGATCAACCACCTGTCGTTCAATGAGATCGACATCGGCGACTACCGCACCTTCTGCAAGGTCGACCCGCCGCTGCGCGCCGAGGACGATCGCCAGGCGGTGATCGAGGCGGTCGCCTCCGGCCTGATCCAGATCGTGGTCTCGGCCCATGCGCCCGCGCCGGCCGAGGACAAGCGCCTGCCCTATGACGAGGCCGCGCCCGGGGCCATCGGCCTGCAGACCCTGCTGGCCGCGCTGCTGGCCTTCCACCACGAGGGCCGCATCCCCTTGATCGACCTGATCCGCACCGTGACCTCAGCTCCGGCCGACCTGCTGGGCCTGCCGCAGGGGCGCCTGGCCAAGGGCGCGCCGGCCGACCTGGTGCTCTGCGACCTGAACGCGCCGCTGGTCATCGACGCCGACAAGCTGATCTCCAAATCCAAGAACTCGCCGTTCGACGGCCGCCGCCTGCAGGGCAAGGTGCTGCGGACGGTCGTGGACGGCCGCACGGTGTTCGGCGCCTAGGGCTGCTTGATCACCACGTTCGGGGCGCCGGGCGGGGTCTGGTCGATGGTCAGCACCTTGACGCCCTCCGGCCCGACCGGCTCGACCCAGTGCCACTGGTCGACGCCCTCGACGATCATCTCGCCCGGGCCGAATTCGCGGACCAGCTTGGGGTCGTCATAGGTCACCCGCAGCCGGCCCGAGATCACATAGGCGTAGCGCTGGTAGGGTTGCTTGTGCAGCGGCCCCTTGAAGCCGGCCGGGAAGAAATTGAGCCGCATGATCGCCACCACCGGCCCCTGGGGGAGGGTCACCGGCTGGCCGGTGAGCGTATGGTCGGCGCGCTGTTCCGTCGACGAGGGTTTGGCAGGCTCGGCGGCGTACGACGCGGCCGGCCAGCCGAGCGCCACGGCCGCCAGGACTCCCGCCGTCAGGATGGCATGTCTCATCGGATGTCCCCGTTTGCTCGGACGAAACGGCGACCGTTCCGCGCCCCGAGGCAAGCGTTCTGCAACCGGCGACGCATTTTGGGTGGCGAGGAACGCCGGCCGCGGGCGCGGCCTCTCCTCAGTCGCCCCGGGCGTCCACGGTGTTCTGCTCGATCACCAGGGCCACGGTGCGGCCGCGGGCATGGGGGAAATGCATGACGCCGCGCGGCACCGTGAAGCCCTGCTTCGGCGCCAGGCTCACCGTGCGGTCCTCCAGTTCGAGGTCGAGCTGGCCTTCGAGGACATAGAAGAACTCGTCCTCCAGGTCGTGCTTGTGCCAGTGGAAGTCGCCCTCCATCACCGCCAGGCGGACGACCGCGTCGTTGAGCTCGCCGAGCGTACGGTTGGACCAGGGGACCAGCGCCGCGGCCACGGCGCCGATGTCCATGTGCTCACCCTTGGCGAACATCACGTCCATCTGGATGTCATAGCGGTCCTGCGGGCGATCCTCGGGCTTGTCCATCTGCGCTGCTCCCTCTATCCAGGGAACGATCCTATCGTCACTTAGCCATTTGGCAATATGCCTATTGTCGACGCCCTGAAGGCGCTCGGGAACGACCGCCGCCTGCTGATCCTGGACTGGCTGAAGGACCCGCGCGCGCATTTCCGCGAGCAGGTGGACGGCGACCTGGTGGACGACGGGGTCTGCGGCCTGTTGATCGCCGAGAAGCTGGAGGTCAGCCAGCCGACGCTCAGCGAACACATGCGCATCCTCGTGCAGGCCGAGCTGGTCACCGCCAAGCGCATCAAGCAGTGGACCTTCTATCGCCGCAACGAGCCGCGCATCGCCGCGCTCAAGGCTGCTTTCGCCGCCGAGGTCTAGGCGCTAGGACTCCCGCCAGGGGAGCGTTCATGTTCGAAAACCCAATCTATCCCGCAATCGCCGCGGCGCTGGTCGGCGGCTACCTGCTGGGCTCGATCCCGTTCGGCGTGATCGTGATGAAAGCGGCCGGCGCAGGCGATCCGCGAGCCATCGGCTCGGGCAACATCGGGGCGACCAACGTGCTGCGGAGCGGCCGCCGCGACCTGGCGGCGCTGACGCTGCTGGGCGACGGTGGCAAGGGAGCGGTCGCCGTTCTGATCGCCTGGCTTGCGAGCCGAAATGACGGCGGTGAATGGCAGGCCGTGCTGACCTGCCTGGCCGGCGGCGCGGCGTTCCTGGGGCACATCTTCCCCGTCTGGCTCAGGTTCAAGGGCGGCAAGGGGGTGGCGACCTTCTTCGGGACGCTGCTGGCGGCCGCCTGGCCGGTGGGGCTGATCGGCGGCGCGACCTGGATCGCGGTGGCCGCGCTGTTCCGCGTCTCCTCGCTGGCGGCCCTGACCGCGGCGGGTGTCGCCCCGATCGCCGCCTGGCTGCTGGGCCGGCATGAGGTCGCCGTGCTCGCCGCCGTGATGGCCGCGCTGATCTACCTGCGGCACCTGCCCAACATCCGTCGCCTCGCGAAGGGCGAGGAGCCGCGCATCGGCGGCTCGAAGAAGACCCCGGACGCCGCCGCGTGAGCCACGCGCTGTCGGACGCCGAGCGGCGCGACTGGCTGCGGCTGGCGCGAACCGAGAACGTCGGGCCGGTGACGTTCGACCAGCTGGTCCGGCGGTTCGGCACGGCCGGCAAGGCGCTCGCCGCCCTGCCCAACCTCGCCCGGCGCGGCGGGCGGGCGATCCGCCTGGCCAGCGAGGCGGCGATCGACAAGGAGCTGGCCGACGGCGCAGCCCTGGGCGCGCGCCTGGTCGCCTCCTGTGAACAGGCCTTCCCGCAGGCGCTGGCGGCGCTCGATCCGCCGCCGCCGTTGATCTGGGCGCGGGGGCGTCTGGAGCTGCTGGACTGCCCTTGCGTGGCCATCGTCGGCGCGCGAGTGGCCTCGGCCGCCGGCCAGCGGTTCGCCCGCGGCCTCGCCGCCGACCTGGGGCAGAGCGGCCACGTCGTCGTCTCCGGCCTCGCCCGCGGCATCGACGCGGCGGCTCACGAAGGCGCGATGTCGACCGGGACCGTGGCGGTGCTGGGCGGCGGCGTCGACGACATCTATCCCCCGGAGCACGCCAGCCTCTATGGCCGCATCGCCGAGGCCGGCTGCGTGGTCTCCGAGAGCGAGCCGGGCCGCGCGGCGGTGGCCCGCGACTTCCCGCGCCGCAACCGGATCATCTCGGGCTTGTCGCGCGCCGTGGTGGTGGTCGAGGCGGAACTGCGCTCCGGTTCGCTGATCACCGCGCGCCTGGCGGCGGAACAGGGGCGCGAGGTGCTGGCCGTTCCCGGCTCGCCGCTCGACCCGCGCGCCAAGGGGACCAACGACCTGATCCGCCAGGGCGCGGCCCTTTGCGAAGGCGCCGAGGACGTGTTGCGGGCGCTGGAGGGGTTGCGCGGCTTCCGCGAGCCGGACCGCGGCTATGCGGCCGGCCCGGCGGCGGACCCGGACGATGCGCTGCGGCGCGAGGTCGCCGCGCTGCTCTCGCCCACGCCGGTCTCCCGCGACGAAATTGTCCGCGCGACGGGCGCCCCGCCGGCGGCGGTGTTCGCGGCCCTCGTGGAACTGGCGCTCGCCGGACGCTGCGAGCTGCAGCCGGGCGGCATGGTCGCTGCAACATAGCCGCCGCAATCTGACCGCAACGCGCCGAAATAATGCGGTTCGGGACAGGGTCCAAGATGAGGGCCCAACACAAGTCGGAGACTATCCAGAATGAAGCTCAGGATCGCGATCACCCTCGCCGCGCTGGCCATGGCCGGCTCGGCCTTCGCCCAGCCGCCGGCCGGAGGCGCCCCGGCTTCGCCGGAAATGCAGGCGGCCCGCCAGGCGATGCGGCAGGCCTGCGCGGCGGACATGAAGACGCTCTGCGACGGCAAGGAAGGCCGCGAGGCGATGATGTGCCTGCGCGACAGCGCCGACAAGGTCAGCGCGCCCTGCAAGGACGCCATGGCCAAGATGATGGCGGCGCGCCGTCCGCCGGCCGGCTGATCGCCGAGCGGTCGCGAAAACCACCGGGCCGGCGTCTCCCCACGGAGGCGCCGGCCTTGTTGCGCCTGGCCCCTGAAAAAATGAGCCCCTTTAGGGGGCTCCCGGCGCTGCGCCTTCAAGGGCCGTTGACAGGGGCTAGGGGCCACCCCCACTTTCCGCTCCCTTCAGGCGACCCAGCCAGGCTGGGCGCAGTGTCATGGAACGACAGACCCCTCACAGATGAACATCGTCGTCGTCGAGAGCCCGGGCAAGGCCAAGCCCATCAACAAGTACCTGGGCTCCGACTATAAGGTCCTGGCCTCCTACGGCCACGTGCGCGACCTGCCGGCCAAGGACGGCTCAGTGCGTCCCGACGACGACTTCGACATGAGCTGGGAGGTGGACGCCAAGTCCGCCAAGCGCCTCAACGACATCGCCGAGGCCGCCAAGGGCTGCGACACCCTGATCCTGGCCACCGACCCCGATCGCGAGGGGGAAGCCATTTCGTGGCACGTGCTGGAGGTCTTGAAGAAGAAGAAGGCCCTGGCCGGCATGAAGGTCCAGCGGGTCACCTTCAACGCCATCACCAAGGCCGCCGTCACCGAGGCGATGAAGCACCCGCGCGACATCGACATGGAGCTGGTCGACGCCTACCTGGCGCGCCGCGCGCTGGACTATCTGGTGGGCTTCACCCTCTCGCCGGTGCTGTGGCGCAAGCTGCCAGGTTCACGCTCGGCGGGGCGCGTGCAGTCGGTGGCCCTGCGGCTCGTCGTCGACCGCGAGATCGAGATCGAGAGATTCAAGACCCAGGAATACTGGACCGTGGAGGCCGACGTCTCGGCCGGCGGCGACCCCTTCCTGGCGCGGCTGACCAAGCACGAGGGCAAGCGGCTCACCAAGTTCGACCTCGGGAACGAGGCGTCCGCCTTCGCCGCGCGCGACGCGGTCAAGGCCGCGAGCTTCACCATCGCGGCGGTGGAGAAGCGGCCGGCCAAGCGCTCCCCGCCCCCGCCCTTCACGACCTCCACCCTGCAGCAGGAGGCCTCGCGCAAGCTCGGCTTCAATGCCCAGCGCACCATGCAGGCCGCCCAGAAGCTCTATGAGGGCATCGACATCGGCGGCGAGACGGTGGGCCTGATCACCTACATGCGGACCGACGGCGTGCAGACCGCGCCCGAGGCGCTGGACGAAGCGCGGAGCGTGATCGGCGGGCTCTACGGCAAGGACTATGTACCGGAGAAGCCGCGCTTCTATTCCACCAAGGCCAAGAACGCCCAGGAGGCGCACGAGGCGATCCGCCCCACCAGCCTGGCGCGCAACCCCGGCAAGCTGCGCCTGGAACCCGATCTGGGCCGGCTCTACGAGCTGATCTGGAAGCGGATGATCGCCTCGCAGATGGAAAGCGCCCGCATCGAGCGCACCACCATCGACCTGGAGAGTTCCGACGGCCAGACCGCGCTCAGGGCCTCGGGCGACGTGACCCTCTTCGACGGCTACCTGGCCGTCTATGAGGAAGGCCGCGATGACGAGGGCGAGGAAGCCGTCGCCAAGCTGCCGGCGGTGACCCAGGGCGCGCAGGCCCGGACCATCGCCACCCGCGCCGACCAGCACTTCACCGAACCGCCGCCGCGCTATTCGGAAGCGAGCCTGGTCAAGAAGATGGAAGAGCTCGGCATCGGCCGGCCCTCCACCTACGCCTCGGTGCTGACCGTGCTGCGCGACCGCGAATATGTGCGGATGGACAAGAACCGGTTCGTGCCCGAGGACAAGGGCCGCCTGGTCACCATCTTCCTCGAGGAATTCTTCCTCCGCTACGTCGAGTACGACTTCACCGCCGACCTCGAGGAGAAGCTCGACAAGGTCTCGGCGGGCGAACTGGACTGGAAGGTGCTGCTCCGGGAATTCTGGACCGAGTTCTATCCGAAGACCGAGGAGATCCTGGGCCTCACCACACGTTCGGTGCTGGACAGCCTGGACGAGGCGCTGGCCCCCTTCCTCTATCCGCAGAAGGCCGACGGCTCGGACCCGCGCGCCTGCCCGACCTGCGGCGCGGGCCGGCTCAGCATGAAGACCAGCCGGTTCGGCCCGTTCGTGGGCTGCTCGAACTATCCGGAATGTCGCTACACGCGGCCGATCGGCGAGGCCGAGGACGGCGACCGACCCTCGGGCGACCGTGAGCTGGGGGTCGATCCCGAGACCGGCATGACGGTCTTCCTGAAGTCCGGCCGCTTCGGCGCCTACGTGCAGCTGGGCGACGGCGAGAAGCCCAAGCGATCCAGCCTGCCCAAGGGCTGGTCGGCGCCGGACATGGACCTGGAAAAGGGCCTGCGGCTGCTGCGGCTGCCGCGCGAGGTGGGCCTGCATCCGGAGGACAACCAGCCGATCCTGGCCGGCATCGGCCGCTTCGGGCCGTTCGTGCTGCACGCGGGCACCTACGCCAATCTCTCGGGCGCCGACGAGGTGTTCGAGGTGGGGCTGAACCGCGCGGTCGACCTCCTGGCCCAGAAGCGCGCCGGCGGCGCGGGACGCCGGGGCGAGGCCACGGCGCTGAAGGACCTGGGCGAGCATCCCAGCGAAGGCGGCCCGGTGAAGGTGCTGGCCGGCCGCTACGGACCCTACATCAAGCACGGCGCCACCAACGCCAACGTGCCGCGCGGGACCGACCCGCAGGATGTGACCCTGGAGCAGGCTGTGGCCTTGCTGGCCGAACGGGCGGCGAAGGGCGGCGGCGGGAAGAAGAAGTCCGCGCGGACCGCGAAGGCCAAGGCGGCGCCGAAGGCCGCGGCGGCGAGCGCCAAGGCGCCGGTCAAGAAGACGCCCGCCAAGAAGAAGCCGGCGGCGAAGAAGAAGGTCCCGGCCTAACCCCTCTCCGCTCATCCCCGCGAAAGCGGGGACCCAGGAGTTTTTTGTGTGGCCGGACTTCCGCATCGGCGAGCTTGCCGGATAGGCTCAAACTGAAAAAGCCTGGGTCCCCGCCTCCGCGGGGATGAGCGGGTGTTGGGAACTCCTGATGCCCATCGCGCACATCAACGGCCTCAACCTCTATTTCGAGCGCGCGGGCTCTGGCCCTCCCCTGCTGTTCGTCTCCGGCACCGGGGGCGACCTGCGCAACAAGCCCAACGTCTTCGACGGGCCGCTGGCCAGGAGCTTCGACCTGCTGGCCTACGATCAGCGCGGGCTCGGCCGGTCGGAGAAGCCCGACGTCCCCTACACGATGGCCGACTATGCCGACGACGCCGCGGCGCTGATGGAGAGCCAGGGCTGGGACGAGGCGGCGGTGATCGGCGTCTCGTTCGGCGGCATGGTGGCCCAGGAGCTGGCGATCCGGCATCCGGGGCGGGTGAAGCGCCTGGTGCTGGCCTGCACCTCGCCGGGCGGCGCGGGCGGAGCGTCCTTCCCCTTCCACGAGATCGAGCACCTGAAGGGCGAGGCCCGCGCCCGCTACCTGATCCCGATCAGCGACACCCGCCGCGACGCGGCGTGGGCCCAGGCCCACCCGGACCAGTATGCGATGTTCGTGGCCATGGGCGCGGCCGACCCCTATGCCGACGAACCCGGCCACGCTATGGGCGCGCACCGCCAGCTCGAGGCCCGCGCAGCGCACGACACCTGGGACCGGCTGGGCGAGATCGCCTGCCCGACGATGATCGCCGCGGGCCGCTACGACGGCGTCGCGCTCCCCGCCGCGCAGGAAGGCATGGCGGCGCGGATCCCGGGCGCGAAGCTGCAGTGGTTCGAGGGCGGCCACCTGTTCATCATCCAGGACCGCACCGCCGCGCCGGCGATGGCGGCCTTCCTCACCGCGACCTAGCGCGCGGCGGCAGGAGCCGTGCAATCTTAACCCACAGCCCCTATATCAGGCTCGTGCGAGCGCTGACCCCATGGGCCGCGCCGAGTGCGATCGCTCCAATCCTCGGGGCCGTCGCCGGGTTTCGCGCACCCTTTACCCAAATCTCTAGACACCAATGAAAGGTGCTAAGCACCCCTTATGCCTAAGACACGCGCCCCCAAGGGCTCACGATTCCAGAACAACCCCGCCGGCAAGCCTGCCGGCCACGTGCCGACCCCGAAGGACCCCAAGCCCGGCAAGGCCGCACCCCGGCCGCCGCGCGCGGTTCCCGACCGCGACACCCTCCTGAAATACATCCGCGACAGCGGCGAGACCGACAAGGCCGCCATCGCCAAGGCCTTCGCCCTGAAGGGCGAGGAGCGCCGGGCTCTGCGGCACCTCCTGCAGACCATGGAAGCCGACGGCGCGCTGGGCCGCCGCGGACGCCGCGGCTTCGCCGAGGTGGGCGCCCTGCCCGAGGTCGGCGTCGTCGACGTCGTCGAGCGCGACGCGGACGGCGAGCTGATGGTCCGCCTGACCAAGGGCGACGACGCCCCGCTGGTCACCCTGGCCCCGGCCCGCAAGGGCGATGTGGGCCCCGCCCCCGGCCTCGGCGACCGCCTGCTGGTGCGCTTCGTCAAGCTGGAGAACGGCGAGCACGAGGCGCGCCTCATCAAGTCGCTGGGCGCCGGCGCGCAGCGCATCCTGGGCGTGATCCGCAAGGCCCGCCGCGAGGTGCGCGTCGAGCCCGTCGACCGCCGCTCCAAGGACAGCCTGCTGCTCACCGACCCCCAGGCCCAGGAGTTGCGCGACGGCGACCTGGTGCTGGCCCAGGCGACCGCGGCGGAGACCCGTTTCGGGCCCAAGCGCGGCAAGCTGATCGAGGTGATCGGCCGCGAGGACGAACCGCGCGCCGCCTCCCTTTTGGCCATCCATGCCCACGGCATCCCGACCGGGTTCAGCGCCGCCGCCGAGGCCGAAGCCGCAGCCGCCCAGCCGCCGACCCTGGCCGGGCGCGAGGACCTGCGGAACGTCCCCTTCATCACCATCGACCCGGCCGACGCGCGTGACCACGACGACGCGGTCTATGCCGAGCCGGACGAGGACCCCAAGAACCCCGGCGGCTGGATCGTCTGGGTGGCCATCGCTGACGTCGCGGCCTATGTGCGCCCCAACTCGGCGCTCGACGAGGCGGCGCGGGAGAAGGCCAACAGCGTCTACTTCCCCGACCGGGTGGAGCCGATGCTGCCCGAGGTGCTCTCCAACGGCCTTTGCAGCCTCCGCGAGGGCGAGAACCGCGCCTGCATGGCGGTCCGCATGGTGTTCGGCGCGGATGGCCGAAAGCGCAGCCACCGGTTCGTCCGCGGCCTGATGCGCTCGGCGGCCAAGCTCTCCTACGAGCAGGCCCAGGCGGCCGCCGACGGCGCGCCGGACGACAAGACCGGGCCCATCGCCACGTCCATCATCGCCCCGCTCTACGCGGCCTATGCGGTGCTCAAGAAGGGCCGAGGCGCCCGCTCCCCCCTGGCCATCGAAAGCGCCGAGCGGCGGATCGTGATCAGCCCGCAGGGCGAGGTCGCCTCGATCACGCCGCGGGCCAGCCTCGAGGCCCACAAGCTGATCGAGGAGATGATGATCCAGGCCAATGTCTCGGCCGCCGAGACCCTGGAGGCCAGGAAGTCGCCGCTGATCTACCGGATCCACGACACGCCGAGCCAAGAGAAGGTCCAGGCCCTGGTCGACTTCCTGCAGACGCTGGACATCGCCTGGTCGAAGGGCGAGGCGCCGCGCACCGACCGCTTCAACAAGCTGCTGGACGAGACCCGCGGAACCGAGAACGGCGACATCGTCAACGAGGTGGTCCTGCGCACCCAGATGCAGGCGATCTATTCGACCGAGAACATCGGCCACTTCGGCTTGAACCTGGCGAAGTACGCCCACTTCACCTCGCCGATCCGGCGCTACGCCGACCTGATCGTACACCGGGGCCTGATCGCGGCGCTGGGCCTGGGGTCCGACGGCCTCTCCGACCGCGATATCCAGAAAATGAAGGACACCGCCGAGAGCATCACCTTCGCCGAGCGCCGCGCCATGGCCGCCGAGCGCGACGCCACCGACCGCTATGTGGCGGCCTTCCTGGCCGACCGCGTGGGCGCCGAATTCGAGGGGCGGATCACCGGGGTGACGCGGTTCGGCCTGTTCGTGCGGCTGGACGAGACCGGCGCCGACGGCCTCGTGCCGGTGTCGAAGCTGGGCGGCGAGTACTTCGTCCACGACGACCGCTCCCACGCCCTGGTGGGCGAGCGGACCGGGGCGCGCTGGCCCCTGGGCATGCCGGTGACCGTGAAGCTCATGGAGGCCACCCCGATCACCGGGGGCCTGCTGTTCGGCATGGTCAGCGAGCCGGCGGCGGCCGATCCGACGGCGCCCCGGCCCAGGCTCGGCATGCGCGCCCGCAACGACCGCGGCCCCGGCGGCTTCAAAGGCCCGCCCCGCCCCGGCCAACCTGGCCGGCCGAAGAACATCCGCAACGGCCGCAAGAAGGGCGGGCCGCGGCGCTAGAGCTAGGCGCTCAGGCGGCCGGGAAGGCCTGCAGGGTGCTGGCGAGCAGGTAGCCGATGATGTCCTGTCGCGGATCGGCGCGATAGCGGTCCCACCCGCCCTCCAGCGCCCGCAGGATGGCGCCCTTCACAGTCGTCGCCTCGAAGTTGTCGGACATCCTGCGCTCCGGCTTGGAGTAGCCGCAGGCCTGGGACACCTTGACCTGCATGAAGAGCGCCAGGGTCTCCTCGATGTCGGAGGCGACGCCGCCGTGCGCCTCCACCGCCTTGATCGCCGCCGGCGCCTGGGGATCGGCGTACCAGTTGTGTCCCGCATAGCGGTCGACGGTCAGGTGCGTGCCCTCGTGGCCGATCACCCAGGCGAGGTTCGGCTTGTCGAACAGCGAGGTGTAGACGCCGGCCGGATCGGTGTTGCCGCTGCCCGAGAAGTGCAGCGCGATCGCCGCCACGTCGAGGTGCTCGTAGGGGAAGCTGAGCCGCGTGAGTTCCTGCAGCTTGTCGAGGGGGCGGCACTCGGCCAGTTGCGTCCGCCAGGCGGCGATCTGCCGGTCCTCGGCCGGGGCGATGGTCGCCCTCCAGAACGGCGCGAACTTCGGATAGGCCGCCTCGCCGGCCCGGACCACCTGCTGGAGCTTGTCGTAGGGCGGCGGGTGGTCGCTGTAGGACAGGATCCGGTAGCGCCGGCGCGGCCCGGTTCCGATTGGCAGGATACGATCCCTCGCCCCACGGTACTGCGGCAAGAGACCGTAGAGCTGGCGATAGCTGGCGACCTGGGCCGAGGCGGCCTGTTCGGGCAGGGAGGCGTTCTGGTCGAGGGTGGGCGTGTCGCCCAGCGGGACCGCGGCCTCCAGGTCCTTGTAGGCGCCGCTGTTGCGGTAGAGCAGATAGAACAGGTAGTCCGCGTAGGGCGACTTGACGAAGCGGACGGCCACCGGCCGGGGTTGGCCGCGGGCCGCGCCCTGACCCACGACGGGCGTGGCGAACAAGGCCGCGGCGCAGGCCAGGAACGCCCAGCGCCAGATCGGTCGCGACATGGATGATCTTACCCTGGCGGAAACCCAGCCGAGAACAGCCCGCGGGCCGTCACCCTGTCAAGCCGGGCGCCAGGCTCCGGCCGGCCGCAGAGGCGGATCCCACCGCAACGTCGAGACCGGCGACAGGCGCTGGGCGGCCATGACGACAGCGGCGACGGCCATGGCGGGCAGGCGCCATTCGCCGGTCAGCAGCGGCGCGAGCATCAGGGGCCAGCAGGCGCCGGCGCACCACAGGCCCGACCGCGCGCCGTAGGCTAGGCCGTCGACGTGGGCTGCGAGGCCGAAGATGCGCAGGCGCGGCGCGCTGTGGGCGCGGGCCAGGCAGGCGCGGCGGAGCGGCAGCAGGCTCCATGCGAGGACCAGGCCCAGCGCGACGGCGAAACCCGCCGCGCCCGCCGCGCCGAGCACGCCGGCCGCCGCCATCAGGACGGCCCCGGCGGCCATCCAGACGGACGCATAGGCCAGCAGGAAGGCGGCGATCACCGATCCGCGGCGCCGCGCGAGGCTGCCGCGCCAGACGCGGCGCAAGGGCTGCGCTAGCAGCGGCGGCGTCATGGCCAGCAGCATCAGCGCCCAGCAGCCGGCCAGCGCGGCCAGGCCGTTCACCTGCAGGGCCAGCGACGCGCCGGAGAGCCCGCCGCCCAGGTCGAACAGCCGCCCGCTGCACAGGCCAACCATCACCGGCGGATGGCCGAAGGCGATCAGCAGGCCCCAGCCGGCCAGGCTGGCCAACAGCAGCGGCGGCCACGGTCCCCGGGAGCCCGCCAGGACGACGGCCCGCAGCCACATGGTCAGGCGCCCAGGCGCAGGACGCTGACCGCACCCACCGAGACCTTCTGGGCGTCGGTGACCGCCGTGCGCGGTACGAAGCGCACGCGCAGCCGGTCCAGGTCGGGGCTGTCGTGCTGCAGGTGCAAGGCGTCGACGATCGGGGTGATCTCCAGCACCTGGGTGAGCCCGTTGCCGCTGTGGCCGCCATCGGTGCGGCTGGCCTTGGAGACTCCGAACAGCGACAGCACGCCGGCCAGCAGCTCCGGGTGCTGCTCCGGATCGGCGCCGGCCGGCAGGCCCACATAGACGTCGAACAGACCGGCGTCGGAGACGCTGCGGATGTTCTCGAGCTTCAGGAACACCCGGTCCGGCTCCGACGCCGCGGCGGCGAGCGCCGGGCTCGGGGCGAAGCTGCCCGCGACCTTGGCGGTCGCGGCGGGATCCAGGCGGACCTCGGTCTCGACGGCGTCGCCCGACAGCTGCACCGCGCCGTCGTTCTTGCCGATCACCTCGGACTGCGGTTGCTGCGCCACGGGCGCCTCCATGAAGGCCGCGATCGCGGGAAGCTGGGCGCTCAGCGCGTTCAGCCGCTCGGTGCGGCGCGAAGGGGCCGCGGCGGCCGCGGCCAACGCCTGGTAGGTATAGTCCAGCAGGGGCGCCTTGGTATCCAGCATGTCCTTCGCGGTGAAGGTGAATTCGCCGCCGTCCGGCTTGGGCATGGCGAACACCCGGTCGGCGGGGCCCTTGAGCCAGGTGGCGTCGGTGGGGTTCTTGTGAGCCGGATTGCTCAGCCAGCTCTCCCACAGCCGGTCGATATTGGCGTGGTGCACCCAGAAGATCGGGTCCAGCGCGGCGGTGTCGGGATTGGTCATCAGGCCGAGGTTGCGCGGGTCGTTGGGGTCGGCGTTGGGCGCCTGGCCGCCCACCGCCACGTGGACGTTGTTGTGCGGCTGCGATTCCACGCCGCCGCTAGGCGCCTGGTCGTTCTCCCCGCCGTGGTGGAACGCGCCCTGGGGGCCGCCGAAGCCGGGCGGAACGCCATCGGAGCCGCCGGTGAAGTGGCCGTCCTTCAGCGTGGCGACGGCGGTCGCCTCCACCGGCCGAAGCTTGATCTTGCCCGGACCGTGGCCGTAGCGGCGGGCGACGAACAGCGGATTGGCCGACCCGTCCGGCAGCTTGGCCGCGGCGAAGGCGGCCGGCAGGGCCAGCGTCGCGGCGTGCGCCGGGTCGTAGTTCCAGTAGGGCAGCGCCCAGTCGTCCGCCGGGCCGCCCAGGTCGTGGATGGTCTTGCGCACGATGGCCTCGAACGCGGCGAGATAGCCGCGGTGCCAGGGCAGGAAGTACCAGCTCTGGTGCTGGCACTGCTTCCAGTAGCGGGCCTGCACGGCCGCGGTCGGCAGCTTCTCGCCGGCCTTCAGGTAGCCGAAGGCGGTCCAGAGCTGCGGCCAGACGCCGTGCATGGCCCCCAGGAACCGCCAACTGGTGACATCGGTGACGGCGCGCTGCTGCATCGCCCCCACCGCCTTGGCGTACCACAGGACAGTGGGGTTCCACTCCGCCCCGAGCTTCGAGATATCCTTGCGCACATGCGTCATGGCCGCCCCCGTTTCATCCTGGGATGAATGTGCAAATCCGTACGCAACCTGGGCGATACTAGCGCAGGCCCCCTGGGTTGTCGTCAGGAATGCGGGTCTGCGGACCAGGGGGCAGGCGCCTTCCGCAAAAGGCGCCCTTCCCTCGCCCCCATGCCGGGTCATACAGTTGTTTGATGAGCGACACCGAGACCGTATTCCGTAAGCCCGAGGGCCCGCCGCGCATCCCCGGCGCCCGCGCGGTGCGCCCGAAGAACGCCGCCACCGTGATGATCATCCGGCGCGACGCGAAGAAGCCCCGCGTGCTGATGGGCAAGCGCCATGGCGGCCACAGCTTCATGCCCGACCGCTGGGTGTTCCCAGGGGGGCGGATCGACCGGGCCGACTACCGCGCGCCGTCGGCCACCGACATGAAGCCGGACGTGGCGGCGCTGTTCGACGCCTACCTGCCGGCCGGCCGCGGCCGGGCGCTGGCCGCCGCGGCCGTCCGCGAGACCTGGGAAGAGACCGGCCTGCTGCTCGCCCGCCCCGCCCCGGTGCGGCCCGCGGCCGGGCCGTGGCGTGACTTCGTGGAGCAAGGCGCGCTGGCCGACCTGGAATCGCTCGACATCATCGCGCGCGCCATCACGCCCCCGAGCGTCGGCAAGCGCTTCGACACCTGGTTCCTGCTGGCCGACGCCGAGCGGCTGATGAGCCTGGACCGGCAGGCCGATTGCGGCGAGCTGGAGGAGATCGCCTGGGTGGATTTCGACGAGGCCCAGACCCTGCCGCTGCCGACGGTGACGCGCATGATGCTCAAGGAGGCGGTGCTGCGCATGGACGATCCGGCGCGGCCGAAGCCCTTCATGCGCTTCCGCCAGGGCGCCATGCGCCCGGATCGTTTGTAGCGTCCCGGCGAGGCAGTCATTGACTTTGGCCCGCGGATTCGTATTTTCCGCGGCTCTTCGAACATCGCCGTCGGCCCCTTTCGCAAGAATGGCCGTCCGCCCCGCTCCTTAAGGACCCGCCATGGCGAAGCCCGCCTCCATCAAGATCCGCCTGAATTCCTCGGCGGACACCGGCTTCTTCTACGTCACCAAGAAGAACGCCCGCACCAAGACCGACAAGCTGGTCATGAAGAAGTACGATCCGGTCGTGCGCAAGCACGTGGAATTCAAGGAAGGCAAGATCAAGTAGCCGACGCAAGCTTCTGATTACGCTTCACGAAACGCTCGGCTCCGGCCGGGCGTTTTGCGTTGGACTTGACGGCGCGACCGACTGGCGCGACGCTGACGGCCTCAACAACCCGCGCCTTGCGGGTGTTCGCGGGGTACCGCCCTGCGGCGAGCGTTTGGAGGGCTCCGGCTGTCCAAAGGCTCCCCGCAGGGCGTTTCCTTTTCAGGAGCCTCCCGTGAGGAACCCCCGCGATCTTTTCACCGTCGACCGCGCCGAAGCCTACGTCCGTGACGGCGTCGTGCGGCTGCCGGGCGCCATTCCGATCCAAGACATCGAGGCGATGGCGGCCGCGCTGAGGCGCAAGCTGGCCGCCCGCCCGCAACGAACGGCTCGTCCGTCGAAGCTCTCTTCCCGGATCGGTGAGTTCGACGCCATGGCCAGCCCGGCGGTGCGGGCCGTCCTGGACGTGCTTTTGGGCCAATGGGAAGAGCCCGCGCACTGGGGCCTGCCGCTGGTCAGTTTCCACACCGGCGAGAAGGCCTGGGACGTCCCGCGGGAGCATTGGCATATCGACCTGGGCGCAAGGCCCGGCGACTTGCGAGTGGCGCGACTTTTCGCCTTCCTGGCGCCATCGCGTCCGGGCGGCGGCGGGACGGGCTACGTCGCCGGGTCCCATCGGTTGTTCGAGGCGCTGTTCGAGGAAAATGGCGGCGCCCTGCCCTCGGCCCAGGCGCGGCAGCGGCTGGAGGCGCGCTCGCCGTGGTTCGCCGCCTTGACCGCGCGCCGGGACGAGGGCGAACGGATTCACCGCTTCATGGAGGCCGGCAGCGAGGTCGACGGCGTTCAGGTGCGCGTCGGCGAGATGCTGGGCGAGCCCGGCGACGTGATCGTGATGCATCCTCTGATACTGCACGCGCCCACACCGAACGTCCTGGCGACGCCCCGGATGATGCTGACCCAGTTCGTCTACCGCCGCGACTAGGCCGCCTTGGCGATCACCTGGTTGCGGCCGTTGGCCTTGGCTTCGTACATGGCCTCGTCGGCGCGGCGGATCAGGCTCAGCTGGTTGTCCTCGGCGAGGCTGGCGGCGACGCCGATGGAGATGGTGACGGTGAGCAGTTCCTCGCCGCCCATCACCCGGAAGGGCGAGCCCGCCACATGCAGGCGGATACGCTCGGCGATGCGGTGGGCGTCGGCGAGCTCGGTCTCGGGCATCACCACCACGAACTCCTCGCCGCCGAAGCGGACCGGCAGGTCGATGGCCCGGACGTTGGAGGCCAGCCGCACGGCGAACTCGCGAAGCACCTCGTCGCCGACCCCATGGCCGAAGCTGTCGTTGATCATCTTGATGGTCGATGTCGATGACCAGCAGGGCCACCGGATCGCTGCCGCCCAGGACGGCGCGGCGCACCAGCGCGTCGAGCTGGCTTTCCATGTAGCGGCGGTTGTGCAGGCCGGTGAGCTGGTCGGTGACCGCCAGCTCCAGCGACTGGTCGAGATTCTCGCGCAGGTAGTCGGTGTAGCGCTTGCGGCGGATCTGGGTCTTCACCCGCGCGGCCAGTTCCTGCGGGTCGATGGGGCGCGGCAGGACGTCGTTGACGCCGATCTCCAGCGCCTTCACCAGCCGCGGGCGCTCGTCGAAATCGACGATGGCCAGGATCGGCAGGGTGCGGGTGGCTTCGTCGGAGCGGACCTGGGCGGCGAAGCGCAGGCCGTCGAAGGTCTTGGCCGCCGCGTTGACGATGATCAGGTCGACCGGCCCGCGGGCGGCCAGCAGCGCCGTCTCCGGGCCGGTTTCGACCACCGGCCGGTGCTCGATGGCGAGCTCGGCGCAGACCCGCTGGGCCTGGCGCTCGTGGTCGTCGACGATGAGGATGCGCCCGCCCGTGCCGCCCAGGCGCGAGGCGACGCCGGCGATCACGCCCATGCGGCGGCCGGAGGCCTCGCGTTCGCGCAGCTCGTCGATCACCGACTTCAGGCGGGTGAGGCTGCGCACCCGGGCGAACAGCATGACGTCGTCGATGGGCTTGGTCAGGAAGTCGTCGGCGCCGGCCTCCAGGCCCGCGACGCGGTCGGCGCGGCCGTCCAGCGCGGTCAGCAGGACGACGGGTATGTGGCGGGTCTCGGGATCTTCCTTCAGGCGACGACAGACGGTGAAGCCGTCCATGCCGGGCATCATGACGTCCAGCAGGATGATGTCCGGCCGCTCGACCGCGGCCACCGCGAGCGCGGTCGGCCCGTCCGGCGCGGTCAGCACCTCATAGTATTCCGCCGAGAGCTTGGCCTCGAGCAGACGGACATTGGCTTCGATGTCGTCGACCACCAGGATACGCGCACTCATGGCGGTCAGCCCATCAGCCGGCGGATGGTCTCCAGGAAATGGACCACCGAGATCGGCTTGGAGATGTAGGCCTCGCAGCCGCCCTCGCGGATGCGCTCCTCGTCGCCCTTCATGGCGAAGGCGGTGACGGCGACGACGGGAATCGAGGCGAGGTCGGCGTCCTCCTTCAGCCACTTGGTGACTTCGAGGCCGGAGATCTCCGGGAGCTGGATGTCCATGAGGATCAGGTCGGGCCGGTGCTCGCGCGCCAACGCCAACGCCTGGAGCCCCTCGCGGGTCTGCAGCGTCTCGTAGCCCTGAGCATCGAGCAGATCATGAAACAGCTTCATGTTCAGCTCGTTATCCTCGACGATGAGGACCTTCTTGGCCATTTAGGACCCGGCCTTGTTCTCGTGGTCACCGCGTGACAGCGGCCTTAAGCCCACCCTGCGTTGTTCATCCCATGGATATCCTTAAACTTCGTTAGCCGAAGGACACGCCATGGCCGAACCCGCCGCCCCGACGGGCGCGCCGCGACTGGAAACCTTGGGGATTTCCCGAGAGCGGCCGCTGGTGATCGTCGATGTGGACGAGGTGCTGGGCCTGTTCATGCAAGGGTTCGGGGCGTTTGTCGCCGAGCGGGGCTATGAGCTGCGGTTCGAGCGATTCGCCCTCTTCCAGAACAT
>Ga0207695_10002758_pt1 | contig 25593 bp, 28 predicted proteins | sample KBSC54metaG_FD_184354 | JGI IMG/M metagenome (GOLD analysis project Ga0207695, IMG submission 184354) | Corn rhizosphere microbial communities from Kellogg Biological Station, Michigan, USA - KBS C5-4 metaG (SPAdes) (version 2) | ecosystem: Host-associated > Plants > Roots > Rhizosphere > Soil...
CGACGGCGATCGCCGGCTCGACGTCCAGCTCGTTGAGGACCACGCTGGCGGTCTTGCGGCCCACGCCCGGCAGCGCCATCAGCGCCTCGCGCTGGAGCGGCACCTCGCCGCCGTACTGCTCGAGCAGGATGCGCGACAGGGCGACGACATTCTTCGCCTTGGTGCGGAAGAGGCCGATGGCGGCGATGTAGGGCGTGAGGCCCGCCTCGCCGAGGTCGACCATCTTCCGGGGCGTGTCGGCGACCTTGTAGAGCTTCGCCGTGGCCTTGTTCACCGACACGTCGGTGGCCTGGGCCGACAGCACCACCGAGACCAGCAGGGTGTAGGGACTGGCGTAGTCGAGCTCGGTGCGCGGGTCGGGGCTGGTGGTCTCGAACCGCCGGAAGATCTCGGCGATGCGGGCCTTCTCGGCCGGCGACAGCCGACGCCTGGCCGGCTTTGGCCCCTTCCGCGCCGGCGGCTTCAAGTCGGCTTCGCGTCCCGGCGACGCTCGGTCAGCTCCATTCCCTTGACCAGCGCGATCTTGGCGATGGTCGCGCCGGGGATGAACAGGTTGGCGGCCTCCGCGCCGATGTCGAGCAGGAACTTCGGCTCCAGCACCTTGCCAAGGTGCTGCTCGAAGGTGGAGCCGGTGGTCTTCACCTCGCCGGTGAGCGCATCCACCTCCAGCACCGCCTCCTTGCCGGCGCGGCGGTAGCGGAAGGCGTAGACCGGCCGGTAGTAGAGGTCGACCGCCTCCAGCCGCACCGTTTCTTCCAGGATCTTGTCGGCCTCGATCTTGCCGATCGCGCGGGCCACGGCGTCGCGCACCAGGCCCGAGGCGCGCACTTTCGGCGGCACGATCACCGTGCCCTCGCGGGCCATGTCGGCCAGGTGCGCCGGCTCGGTGGGCGCGGCGGCGTAGTCGAGGTAGGGGCCGAGCCTAAGGTCCTCCTGGCCGGTCAGGCCGTCGACCAGCACCTGGCGGTGGGTCTCCTCGCGGCAGGACTCGTAGCCCTGGAGGACGATCCGGTGGGCGGTGATCGAGCGCGGCTGGCCGTCGACCACCACCGCCTGCACCTCGGGCGGCAGGCTGATCGGGTAGTCGCGGGTGCGCTCGTAGACCGAGGTGGCGGCGCAGGCGATGCGCCAGAACGGCTGCAGGCGGCGCTCCTTGTAGGCCAGCTCGAACTCGTCGTCCTTCGGGCGGGCCAGGAAGCCGGCCATCTTGGCCATGGTCCCGAACGCCTCGACGCGCCTGGCCCAGGCGCGCCCTTCCGCCTCGCTCGGCCCCATCCGGTCGGCGAGGACGAGGATGCGCTCCTCTGCGATCTGCACGTCCATGGCGGGGACAATGGCGGGGGAAGGTAGGCGGTGGCAAGCGCCTCCCTCCCCTTCATGGGAAGGGACGACCGCGAAAGCGGTCAGGGTGGGGGTGTCTGGAGAGAGACTCGCTACCCGGCGACGATCGTTGACGCTCCAAACACCCCCACCCCGCGACGCTGCGCGTCGCTGTCCCTCCCCATGAGGGGAGGGAGGTCAGAGAATGTACCGCGACAGATCCGCGTTCTTGGCCAGGTCGCCGATGCGCTCGCGGACGTAGGCGGCGTCGATGGTGACGCAGTCGCCGGAACGGTCGGAGGCGGTGTAGCTGATCTCCTCGACCACCTTCTCCAGCACCGTCTGCAGCCGGCGGGCGCCGATGTTCTCCACCGCGCCGTTCACCTCCACGGCCGCGTCGGCCAGGGCGTCGATGGCGTCCTCGGTGAAGGTGAGGGTGACGTTCTCGGTGGCCAGCAGCGCCTGGTGCTGGCGGATCAGGTTGGCCTCGGGCTCGGTGAGGATGCGGCGCAGGTCGTCGCGGGTCAGGGCCTTCAGCTCCACCCGGATCGGCAGACGTCCCTGCAGCTCGGGCAGCAGGTCCGAGGGCTTGGCGACGTGGAAGGCGCCCGAGGCGATGAACAGGATGTGGTCGGTCTTCACCGGCCCGTACTTGGTCGAGACGGTGGTGCCCTCGATCAGCGGCAGCAGGTCGCGCTGCACGCCTTCGCGGGACACGTCCGCCCCCGCGCGGTCGGAGCGGCTCGCCACCTTGTCGATCTCGTCGAGGAAGACGATGCCGGTGTCCTCGGCCAGGGCGACGGCCTCGTGGGCGGCGGCCTCCTGGTCCACCAGCTTGTCGCCCTCCTCCGCGATCAGCGGCGCCCAGGCGGCGGCGACGGTGGTCTTGTGGGTCTTGGTGCGCCCGCCGAACGCCTTGCCCATGATCTCCGAGAGGTTCAGCACCCCCACCGACGCGCCCGGCTGGCCGGGGATGTCGAAGCCCTGCAGCGGGCCGGCGGTGTCGGCCAGGGTCAGCTCCACGTCCTTATCGTCCAGCTCGCCGGCGCGCAGGCGCTTGCGGAAGTTCTCCCGGGTCGGCGGGCCGGCGCCCGGGCCCACCAGGGCGTCCAGCAGCCGCTCCTCGGCGGCCGCCTCGGCCTTGGCCTGCACCTGGGCGCGGCGGCGGTCGCGGATCATGCCGAGCGCGATCTCCACCAGGTCACGGACGATCTGGTCCACGTCGCGGCCGACGTAGCCGACCTCGGTGAACTTGGTGGCTTCCACCTTCAGAAACGGGGCCTGGGCGAGGCGCGCCAGGCGCCGGGCGATCTCGGTCTTGCCGACGCCGGTGGGCCCGATCAGCAGGATGTTCTTCGGCGTGACCTCGTCGCGCAGCTCCGGCGGCAGCCGTCGCCTGCGCCAGCGGTTGCGCAAGGCCACGGCGACGGCGCGCTTGGCCTCGGCGTGGCCGACCACGAAGCGGTCGAGCTCGGAGACGATCTCCCGGGGGGAAAACTCGCTCATCCGTCCAGTGTCCCGAGTCCGAGGTTCGCCACTGCTTGGGGGAGGCGCCGAGCGAACCTCGGACTCGACCAGGACACTGGCAGGCTTTTGATTCTAGTGGGGTTTGCGAATTTGAAGTTCGCACCAGCGCTTGCCCCAACCATCTTTGCGAACTTCAAATTCACCCCACTAGGCGCTCTAGGGTCAGGTTGGTGTTGGTGTAGACGCAGATGTCGGCGGCGATGGCCATGGCGCGGCGGGCGATCTCCTCCGCCGAGCGGTCGGTGTCCATCAGCGCCAGGGCGGCGGCCAGGGCGTAGTTGCCGCCTGACCCGATCGCGGCGACCCCGCCGTCCGGCTCCAGCACGTCGCCGACGCCGGTGACGGTGTAGATGGCGGTCCGGTCGGCGACGATCAGCATCGCCTCCAGCCGGCGCAGGTAGCGGTCGGTGCGCCAGTCCTTGGCCAGGTCGACGCACGCGCGGGCCAGCTGCTCCGGATACTGTTCCAGCTTGCCCTCCAGCCGCTCGAGCAGGGTGAAGGCGTCGGCGGTGGCGCCGGCGAAGCCGGCCAGCACCCGGCCGCCGGCCAGGGTCCGCACCTTGCGGGCCGCCCCCTTGACGACGGTCTGGCCCATGCTGACCTGACCATCGCCGGCGATCACGGTGGAACCGCCCTTGCGCACGGCCAGGATGGTGGTCCCATGCCAATCGGGAAATTGTGACATCGCCGGCATGTGGCGGCGGCGGGGGGCGGGGTCAAGGATGAGCTTCTCGGACGAAGAGGTCGAACGCTACGCCCGCCACCTGGTGCTCCGCGAAATCGGCGGCCCGGGGCAGCAGCGCCTGAAATCCGCGCGGGTGCTGATCGTCGGGGCCGGAGGGCTGGGCGCGCCGGCCGCGCTCTACCTGGCGGCGGCGGGTGTGGGCGAGATCGGGCTGGTGGATCCGGACGTGGTCAGCCTCTCCAACCTGCAGCGGCAGATCCTGTACGCCACGGGCGACGACGGGGCGCCGAAGGTCGAGCGGGCGGCCGACCGGCTGACGGCGCTGAACCCGCATGTCCGCATCCACCCGATCGACGAGCGCCTGACCGAGTCCAACGCCCGCGCCCTGGTCGCCGGCCACGACCTGGTGCTGGACGGCACCGACGATTTCGCCACCCGCTTCGCGGTGAACGCCGCCTGCGTGGCAGAGGAGGTGACCCTGGTCTCGGGCGCGATCGGACGATGGACCGGCCAGGTCGGCGTGTTCGCGGGCCGGCCCTGCTACCGCTGCCTCGTGCCGGAGATCCCGCCGGAGGCGGAGACCTGCGCGGTGGTGGGCGTGGTGGGAGCGCTGGCCGGCGTGGTCGGCTCGATGATGGCGCTGGAGGCGGTGAAGCTGATCGCCGGGGCGGGCGAGCCGCTGACGGGGCGGCTGCTGATCTACGACGCGCTGGCGGCGGTGACGCGAACGGTGCGGGTGGGGGCGGACCCGGAGTGTCCGGTGTGCGGGAGCGGGTAGGCCTTGCGTCCTTCGAGACGGCCGCTTCGCGGCCTCCTCAGGATGACGAGACTCGGTTGGACGTCAAAAATCTCGTCATGCTGAGGAGCGCCCGCCGGGGCGCGTCTCGAAGCACGCACGAGGATCACAGCATCGACGGGATCACCCGGTCCGGCGGCTTGTGGCCGTCCATCCAGGTGCGGATGTTGACGATCACCTTCTCGCCCATGTCCACCCGCGCCTCCATGGTGGCCGAGCCCATGTGCGGCAGCAGCACCACGTTGGGCAGCTTGAGGAGCTTGGGGTTGATCGTCGGCTCGTGCTCGTAGACGTCGAGCCCCGCCCCGGCCAGCTCGCCGGCCCGCAGCATCCCGGCCAGCGCCGCCTCGTCGATGATCTCGCCGCGGGCGGTGTTGACCACGATGGCGTGCGGCCGGATCAGCTTCAGGCGCCGGGCCGACAGCAGGTGGTAGGTGCCCGGCGTGTGCGGGCAGTTGACCGAGATGATGTCCATCCGGGCCAGCATCTGGTCGAGGCTCTCCCAGTAGGTCGCCTCCAGCTCGTCGGCGATGCGCGGGCTGACCGGCTTGCGGTTGTGGTAGTGGATCGAGAGGTTGAAGGCGCGCGCCCGCCGCGCCAGGGCCTGGCCGATGCGCCCCATGCCCACGATGCCCAGCCGCTTGCCGCCGATCCGGCGGCCGAGCATCCAGGTCGGCGACCAGCCCTTGAAGTCGCCGACCTGGGTGACCTCGGCGCCCTCCACCAGGCGGCGCGCCACGGCCATGATCAGGCTCATGGTCAGGTCGGCGGTGTCGTCGGTGAGCACGCCGGGGGTGTTGGTGACGACGATGCCGCGGTCGGTGGCGGCGGCCACGTCGATATGGTCGACGCCGGCCCCGAAGTTGGCGATCAGCTTCAGCTGCGGGCCGGCCTGCTCGATCACCTTCCGGTCGATCCGGTCGGTGATGGTGGGGGCGAGCACATCGGCCCGCTGCATGGCGTCGGCGAGCGCGGCCTGGCTCAGCGGCTCGTCGGTGAGGTTCAGCTCGGCGTCGAACAGCTCGCGCATGCGCGTCTCCACCAGGTCGGGGAGGCGGCGGGTGACGACGACTTTCGGCTTGCGGACGGCCATTTCGAACCTGACAAGAGGACCGAAGCACCTCTAGCAAAGCGACAAGGCGGCTGACAGGGGCTGGATGACCAAGGGACCGACGATCGCGATCGCCGCCGCGCTTCTTACCATCGGGCTGGTGATGAGCGCATGCGGGCGGCGCGGCGGCGAGGACACGGACTGCCCGACCCTGGCGCACGGCGGGACCACGCCCTCGGGCTATTGCGTGCCGCGCTACCTCAGCCTGAAGCGCGGCGAGGTCTTCGCCCGGCGCGGACCGGGCCGGGACTATCCGGCCGCGTTCGTCTACCACGCCCGCGGCCTGCCGGTGCAGGTGGTGGACGAGACGTCGGACTGGCGGCGCATCTGCGACCCCGACGGCGGCCTGGTCTGGGTGAGCCGCGCGATGGTCGACGGCCGGCGCACGGTGTTCGCCAAGGGGCCCCGGGCCATCCCGCTGCGCCGCCAGCCGGCGGACGGCTCACCGGCCGCCGCCTACCTGCGGCCCCGCGCCATCGCCGCCCTCGGCGCGGCCCGCGGCGACTGGCGCGAGGTCACCGTCGAGGGGGCGGGCGGCTGGGTGAAGGCGTCCGAGGTCTGGGGTCTCAGCCCGGCGGTGCAGTGCGACATCCGCAGCTCCGCGCCCGTTACGCCATTGAGCCCGCCGCCCGCGCCTGCTAACGCGACTCCATGAGCCTGCAGACCGCGGCCAAGAGCGCGTACGATCATTCCGACCTGCTGGCCTGCGCCCGCGGCGAGATGTTCGGTCCCGGCAACGCCCAGCTGCCGGCGCCGCCGATGCTGCTGTTCGACCGGATCACCCTGATCAACGAGGACGGCGGGGCCCACGGCAAGGGCTACATCGAGGCCGAGTTCGACATCGACCCGTCGCTCTGGTTCTTCGACTGCCACTTCCTCGGCGATCCGGTGATGCCCGGAAGCCTCGGCCTGGACGCCCTCTGGCAGCTGGTGGGGTTCTACCTCGGCTGGATCGGCGGCAAGGGACGTGGACGCGCTCTCGGCTGCGGCGAGGTGAAGTTCGCCGGCGAAGTGACGCCGGCCATCAAGAAGGTCACCTACAAGGTCGACATGAAGCGGGTGATCAACCGGCGGCTGGTGATGGGGATCGGGGACGGGGTTCTGGAAGCCGACGGCAACCCCATCTATTCAACATCGGACCTTCGGGTCGGCCTCTACCAACGGGCCTGAGGCGGGAGCGAGCATCGACATGCGCCGCGTGGCGGTCACCGGGATCGGCATCGTTTCGTCGATCGGCAACAACGCCAACGAGGTCCTGGCCTCCCTCAGGGAAGCCCGCTCGGGGGTGGCGGCGGCTCCGGACTACGCCGAGCTGGGCTTCCGCTGCCAGGTCGATGCGCGCCCGCAGATCGATTGGGAATCGATGGTCGACCGCCGCGCCGCCAGGTTCCTGGCCTCCGGCACGGCCTATGCGCACATTTCGATGGAGCAGGCGATCGCCGACGCCGGCCTCTCCGACGCCGAGGTCTCGCACGAGCGCACCGGCCTGATCATAGGCTCCGGCGGTCCCTCGACCCGCACCATCGTCGAGGCAGCGGACACGGCGCGCAGCAAGGGCGTCAAGCGGATCGGGCCGTTCGCGGTGCCCAAGGCGATGAGCTCGGGCCCGTCGGCGACGCTGGCCACCTGGTTCAAGATCCGCGGCATCAACTATTCGATCTCCTCGGCCTGCGCGACCTCGACCCACTGCATCGCCGCCGGCGCCGACCAGATCGCGCTGGGCCGGCAGGACATCGTCTTCGCGGGCGGCTGCGAGGAGGTGGACTGGACCCTGTCGTCGCTGTTCGACGCCATGGGCGCCATGTCGTCGAAGTTCAACGACCGCCCGGCCGTGGCCAGCCGCGCCTACGACGTCGACCGCGACGGCTTCGTGATCGCCGGCGGGGGCGGCGTGGTGGTGCTGGAGGAGCTGGAGCGGGCCCAGGCCCGCGGCGCGAAGATCTACGCCGAGATCGTCGGGCACGCGGCCAACTCCGACGGCTTCGACATGGTCGCCCCCTCCGGCGAGGGCGCGGCGCGCTGCATGCGGATGGCCCTGGAGCAGGCGCGCGGCCGCAGGATCGACTACCTCAACCCGCACGGCACCAGCACGCCGGTGGGCGACATCAAGGAGATGGAGGCGGTGCGCGAGGTGTTCGGCAAGGACGCCCCGCTGATCTCGTCGACCAAGTCGCTGACCGGCCACAGCCTGGGGGCGGCCGGCGCGCAGGAGGCGATCTATTGCCTGCTGATGATGCAGAGCGGTTTCGCCTGCGAGAGCGCCCACATCGAGACGCTGGACCCGGCCTTCGAGGACCTGCCGATCGTCCGCAAGCGGATCGACCGGCCGCTCGCGACGGTGATGTCCAACTCGTTCGGCTTCGGCGGCACCAACGGCTGCCTGGTGATGAGCCGGCTGGACGCCTGATCGATTCGACTCCTCGCGGCATGGGTCTGCCCGGCGCGAGCCGGGCGAAATCGGCGTGGCGGCGAGATCCGAAGGCTTACCGCAGAGGGCGCTGAGGACACGCAGAGGTCGCGGAGAAGAACGCCTCTGCGTTCTCCGCGCCTTCTCCGCGATCTCTGCGGTAAAGCCTTGCTTTCCGCTGTCGCGGAAGTGGGACGCCAAGGGCCCGCCTGGTGATGAGCCGGCTGGACGCCTGATCCGGCAAAGTCCACAAAGTCGGCCCAACATCTGAGCGGAGCCGCCAATCCATGGCCGATGACTACGTCCTGCCCAAGGGCGACCTGATGCGCGGCAAGCGCGGGCTGGTGATGGGGGTGGCCAACCACCAGTCGCTGGCCTGGGGCATCTCGGCCCAGCTTGCGGCCCAGGGCGCGGACCTCGGCTTCGCCTACATGGACTCCAACGAGAAGCGGGTGAAGCCGCTGGGCGACAGCATCGGCGTCAAGGCCTACGCCACCATGGACGCCTTCCAGGCAGGCTCGATCGAATCCACCATCACCTCCCTGACCGAAAAGCTCGGCGGCCTCGACTTCCTGGTGCACTCGATCGGGTTCGCCGACCGCAGCCAGATCGCCGGCTCGTTCGTGGAGAACGCCACCCGCGAGGCGTTCCTGCGGGCCATGGACGTCTCGGTCTACTCCTGGGTGGAGGCCGCGCAGGTGGCCTCGAAGCTGATGAACGACGGCGGCTCGATGCTGACCCTGACCTACCTCGGTTCGGAGCGGGCGATCCCCAACTACAACACCATGGGCGTCTGCAAGGCGGCCCTGGAGGCGGCGACCCGCTACATCGCCCGCGACCTCGGCCCGCGCAAGATTCGGGTCAACGCCATCTCGGCCGGGGTGATGCGCACCTTCTCCCTGGCCGGCATCCAGGGCGGCCGCGCCATGCACGCCAAAGGCCGCCTGCTCAGCGCGCTGAAGGAAGACACCTCCATGGAGGGCATCGCCGGGGCGGCGCTGTGGCTGCTGTCCGACCTCGGCCGCTCCACCACGGGGGAGGTGGTGCACGTGGACGCGGGGTTCCACATGATGGGGTTGCCGACGGAGGAGGAGGCGGGGGGGTAGCACGAGGCCTGTCTCCACCAACTCTCTGGTGAGAGGCAGCTGTCCCGGCGGGACCGACACCCTGATCTCGATCGAGAACCTAATCGGATCGTCTTTCGACGACACGCTGGTCGGCAATGCCGGAGACAACAGCCTCGATGGCGGGGATGGCGCTGACACTGTGTCCTATGCTGCGGCCGCTGCCGGCGTGACTATCAGTCTTGCCGTCTCCGGACCCCAAAACACCGGCGGGGCCGGGACTGACACCCTGATCTCCATCGAGAACCTGATAGGGTCGACCTACAATGACACGCTCATCGGAAGCTCTGACGACAACATCCTGATTGGCGGCGGCGGGAACGACACCGTGAGCGGCGGGCCGGGGCGTGATGTAGCGGTCTATTCCGGCGTCGCAACCGACTACCAAATTGCCCGGCAGGGTGGCGGATTTCTGATCACCGACCTGCGGTCCGGCAGTCCGGACGGCGCCGACCATCTGACCAACATCGAACAGGTCCGGTTCACGAACGGAGCAACAATCAGTCTGCGCGCGCCCGTCCCCGGCGACTTCAACGCCGACGGCGCCTCGGACATCCTGTGGCGCAACGACAACGGCGACGCCCTGCTGTGGCTGGGCAATCCCGGCGCGGGGGCCGCGTTCGCCAGCCAGGCCGCGGGAACCAACGCGGCCAGCTCGCAGGTCGCGGGCTTCGGCGACGTGGACGGCGATGGCCGCTCCGACATCCTGTGGCGCAACGCCGACGGCTCGGCCAGCCTGTGGCTGGCCAACCCGGGCGGGGGCTTCACCGCCCAGAGCCTGGGTTCGGCCCCGGCCAGCTGGCATCTCCTGGGCGCCGCCGACTTCAACGGCGACGGCAAGGGCGACATTGTCTGGCGCAACGACAGCGGCCAGGTCAGCGTCTGGACCAGCAGTCCCGGCCAGGGGCTGAACTTCACGTTCACCGGGTTCAGCGCGCCGGCCAGCTGGCATCTGCAGGAGATGGCCGACCTCAACGGCGACGGCCGGGCCGATCCGGTCTGGCGCAACGACAACGGCGACACCGCCGCCTGGCTCACCGACGCCAACCTGGGCTTCTCCTTCTTCGGCCTGGGGGTGCAGCCGACCAGCTGGCAGATCCTCGACGTGGCCGACTTCAACGGCGACGGCCGTGGCGACTTCCTGTGGCGCAACGTCGACAGCGGCCTCCTCAGCGTGTGGCAGTCCGACCCCGGGCCGGGCCTGAACATCAGCTTCCCGCTGTTCTCCCCCGGCTCGGGCGCCGCCCCGCCCAACTGGCACATCGAGGACGTCGCCGACTTCAACGGCGACGGCCGGGCCGACATCCTCTGGCGCAACGCCGACAACGGCCAGGCCAGCGAGTGGCTCACCACCTCCGGCCCCACCCTCGGCTTCACCCCCGTCGACCCGGGCCTGGCCCAATCCAACGCCTGGCACATCCAGGCCGACTGGCACGGGGTGTAGCCAGGTCCGGCTGGCCGAAGGGCGTCCGGGCCCCGGGCGCCGGCTGGCGCATCGTCCGATCCGCTATGGCGCGTAGGCCCGCATGAACCTTCGGGCGCATTCCTCGGCCAGGGCGTCGATGCCTTCAGGGGTCAGCTCGGCGGGCAGGCCGTAGAGCTGGCGTTGCTGGTGGTGGCCGAGCGCCATGCCGGTGAAGATGGCGGCCGCCTGCAACGGATCGTCGATGGCCAGGCGCCCGGCGCGGACCTCGCGCTCGAGGAACGCCGCCAGGCGTTCGCGCGTGGCGCCCACCCCGGCGCTGAAGGCCGCGCGGGCCAGCTCCGGCGCGCTCGGGACGCTCTCGATGATCAGCCGGATCATGGCGGCGCCGCGGTCGGAGGTGACGACCGAGAGGATCGTCCGGGCATAGGCGGCGAGCGTCGCCTCCGGAAAGTCCTCGGCGTGGGGCGTCTCCAGCGGGGCGGTGATCGTCTCCACGCGCAAGGCGATCAGCGCCCGCACCAGTTCCGCCTTGGAGCCGTAGTGGTTGTAGATGGTCTGCTTGGAGACCCCGGCACGCTTGGCGATCTCGTCCAGCGGCGCGGAGAGGCCGCGGACGAACAGCACTTCGCCGGCGGCGTCCAGGATGGCCTGGTTCTTCCCCCGATCGATCTGGCCGGCGACGCGGGGCATCAGGCGGTTGGGCTGCTGGATCTGTTCAGCACGGACCTCGACGCTGACCGGAAACTTGGACTCGCTGGTCTTGTTTGGGGTAATCCCGCTCGCGCCCTTGCACAAGCGTCTTGGCGTTCGCATAGCTGCCGCATGAGCGCGGACCTGGACGCCGACGTGATCATCGCAGGGGCCGGCATGACCGGCGCCACCCTGGCGCTGGCGCTGGCCGGCGGCGGGCTGAAGCCGCTGCTGATCGATCCCCTGCCCTTCGACGCCCGCACGGCGCCCAGCTTCGACGGCCGCGCCTCGGCCATCGCCTTTTCCAACTTCCGGCAATGGCGCGCGCTGGGCGTCGCCGAGGCGCTGCGAGCGCACGCCCAGCCGATCGCGCAGATCCTGGTCACTGACGGCCGCGCCGCCGGCCCGGCCCGCGGCGCGGCCCACGGCGCCTTCCTGCGCTTCGACGCGGACGAGCTGGCGGGGCGCGGCGAGGACGAGGCGCTGGGCTACATGCTGGAGAACCGCCACATCCGCGCCGCCCTGGGCGCGGCGGTCGAGCGGGCGGGGATCACGGTGATGGCGCCGGCCAGCGTGGCGTCCGTCACGCTCGGCAAGGCCGCGGCCGAGGTGACCCTGGCCGACGGCCGCACGCTGCGCGCGCCGCTGGTGGTGGGCGCCGAAGGCCGCGCATCCGTGGTGCGCCGGGCGGCCGGCATCGACGCCGCCGGCTGGAGCTACGGCCAGAGCGGGGTCGTCGCCACCGTGGCCCTGGAGCGCGACCATGCAGGGGTCGCCTACGAACACTTCCTGCCGAGCGGCCCGTTCGCCATCCTGCCCTTGACCGAGCAGCGGGCCAGCCTGGTCTGGACCGAATCCACCCGCCGCGGCGAAGCCCTGCGGGGCGCGCGGGACGAGGCGTTCGGGGCCTACCTGGAGCGCCGATTCGGCGACTTCCTCGGGCGCGTGCAGGCGCAGGGTCCGCGGTTTGTCTATCCGCTGTCGCTGCACCTGGCGGCCGAGCTGGCGGCGCCGCGGGCCGCCCTGCTCGGCGATGCGGCGCATGTGATCCACCCGATCGCCGGCCAGGGCCTGAACCTCGGGCTGAAGGACGCCGCGGCGCTGGCCGAGGTGGTGATCGACGCGGCGCGGCTGGGCGAGGACATCGGCGCGCTGGCGGTGCTGGAGCGCTATGCGCGCTGGCGGCGGCTCGACAACCTGGCCCTGGCGCTGGCCACGGACGGCTTCAACCGGCTGTTCGCCAACGACAATCCCCTGGTCCGGGCCGCCCGCGACGCCGGCATGGCGGTGGTCAACCGCATCGGCCCCGCCCGCCGTTTCTTCATGCGCGAAGCCGGCGGCGCGGTGGGGGATCTGCCGCGGCTTCTGCGGGGGGAGGCGCTGTAAGGTCCCCTCCCCCTCGAGGAGAGGGGAGCAGCTCAGTCCCCCAGCTCGCGCGCCTCTTCCGGCAGCATGATCGGGACGCCTTCGCGGATCGGGTAGGCCAGCTTCGCCGAGCGGCTGATCAGCTCGCCGCGCTCGCGGTCGTATTCCAGCGGCCCACGGGTCACCGGGCAGACCAGGATTTCCAGCAGGCGCGGATCGAGGGCGGGCTCGGACATGACTGCGTGTTCTATTGCAGCGAGGTCGGCTCGTCATCGTCCTCGACGGCGTCGATGGCGAGCATCGCCGACAGCACCCTGCTGCGGCTATCGGTGGTGTCGGCCTCGAGCAGCGCCTGCTTCTCGGCCGGGGTCAGGGGCAGGCCCATGGAGAGGCTGTTGACCAGGGCCGCCGCCGGCGCGGCCTTCACGGCGTCCCAGTCGAGGCTGAGCCCCTTGTGGGTCATGTAGGCCTTGAGGGTGGCGACGAACTTGTTGCGCTCGAAGGTCACCACTGGCTCGTCCGCTTCCAGGTCGGCGGCGTACCGTTCGAAATCCGGCCGCACCTGCCGGTAGGGGGTGATGGCGGTGAGTTCCTCGGCGACCCCGAAGCGGCAGACGCCGGTCAGGGTGATCAGGTACCGGCCGTCGCCGGTCTCGGTGTAGGAGGTGATGCGGCCGACGCATCCCACGTCCGCCAGCTTCGGGGCGGCGCGCGAGCCGCCGTCGCGGGTCTGGATCATGCCGATCACCCGGGCGCCCGACATGGCGTCGTCGATCATGTTCAGGTAGCGCGGCTCGAAGATCTGCAGCGGCAGCTGGCCTCCCGGCAACAGCATGGCCCCGTCGAGCGGAAACACCGGAATCAACTCCGGCAGGTCCGACACCTTGCGATAGCCGCCGGGCACGGCGCGGCGCCCCGGCTTACGAGAAGATCAGCGACGATAGGCGCCGGCGGCCCTGTTTGGCCACGTCGGAGCCGTGACCGGCCGCCTCGAACACGGTCAGCAGCTGCTTGCGCGCCGCCTCGTCGTTCCACTCGCGGTCGCGCTCGATGATGGTCAGGAGTTCGTCGCTGGCTTCCTTGAAGCGGCCCTGCCCGGCGAAGGCCTTGGCCAGTTCGAGCCGCGCCGCGTGGTCGTCGGGATCCGCGGCGAGGCGGCGCTCGAACTCGGCGGTCTCGGAGGGCGCGGCCTGGGCCAGCGCCAGGGCGGCGCGGACGCTCTCCAGGTCGGCGTTCTTGGCGCCCTCGGGGGCCATGGCCGCGACCTCGGCCGCACGCTCGGCGTCGCCGCCCAGCAGGTAGCAGCGGGCGAGACCGCCGAGCGCGGCCAGGTTCTCCGGATCGGCCTGCAGGATCTGGCTGTAGGCCTGGGCCGCGCCGCCGAGGTCGCCGAGGTCGAGGGACTCCCTGGCCATGGCCAGCATGTCCGCCACGGCGTCTCCGGCCGCGCCGGGATGCGAGGCGACGAGCCGATCGATGAACTGCTTGATCTGGCTCTCGGGCACCGCGCCCATGAAGCCGTCCACGGGCCGCCCGTCGACGAAGGCGAACACGGCCGGGATCGACTGCACCCGCAGCTGCTGGGCCACGGCCGGATGCTTGTCGATGTCGATCTTGACCAGCTTGACCTTGCCCTTGGCGGCCACCACGGCGCGCTCCAGGCTGGGGCCGAGGGTGCGGCAAGGCCCGCACCAGGTGGCCCAGAAATCGACGATCACCGGCTGCTCGCGAGAGGCCTCGACGACGTCGGCGCCAAAGCCTGCGTCCGTGCCTTCCTTGATCAATTCGCCCGGGCCGGCCGCGCTCGTTTCTCCGATCAGGGACATGGGACCTCGCTCAACTCTCTCCGCCGCCCAACATGGGCGCGTGGCGGCTAGGCTGCAACGCCCTAGCCGCGGCTCAAGCTGCCCCGAGCGCCGCGAAATCCACGATCAGCGGCTCGACGCCGAGCTGCGACAGGAACCGGCGGAAGTCGGCCTGGGAGATGGCGGTGGTGGCGTCGTTGGCCAGCGGGTGGAAATTCACCGGGTCGGCCGCCGCCAGGCCCGCGTCCAGCACGAAACTCACTCGCCGCGCGCGGTCGTTGATCAGGCCGAAGGCGGTGACCGAGCCCGGCGTCACGCCAAGGGTCTCGGCCATCAGGGCTGCTGAGCCAAACGACAGCCGGGCCGAGCCGATCGCCGCGGGCAGGCGCTTCAGGTCGATGGCGGCGTCCTGCAGGGCCGAGACCAGCCAGAGCCGGTCCTTGGCGTCCTTCAGGAACAGGTTCTTGGTGTGGCCGCCCGGCAGCTGCGCCTTCACGTCGTCGCCCTCGCCGACCCGGAACACGGGCGGGTGCTCCAGCGTGCGGTGGGCGATGCCCAGCCGGTCGAACAGGGCGAAGAGGGCGGCGCGGTCGCTCATCGGTGGCGCTGCTTAGCCGAGACGGCGTTTGCGCGAAACTGGACGAAGGCCGGCCCGGCCCGCTAGGTCTTACCGAGCAACCCCGGACCCGCCCCATGCCCAAGCTCGAATGCTACCCGATGGCCGCCCGTCCGCCGGACATCGTGCCCGGCCGCCCGCAGCGGGCCTGGATGGACAAGTTCTCGGACCGGCATCCGTACCGATGCTTGCCGCTCGCCATGGCCAATTCCACCGGCTGGGAGATCCTCTGTCCGGTGGGTTTCACCGCCGAATGGAACGGCGGCCTGCTGTCCAGCGACATCACCCTGACGCCCGACCATCCGTTCCCCGACTTCCACGAATTCGTGAAGTCGCATTTCTCGCACGGGGTGCTGACCTTCCACCCGGGATACCTGTTCCGCAGCCCGGAGGGCTGGTCGATGTGGGTGATGGGTCCGCCCAACCACATCAAGGACGGCATCCAGCCGCTGGTCGGCCTGGTGGAGACCGACTGGCTGCCGTTCCCGTTCACGATGAACTGGCACTTCACGCGGCCCGGCAAGGTGAAGTTCGCCAAGGGCGAGCCGTTCTGCTTCGTCACCCTGGCCCAGGACAAGCCGCTGGACGACTTCGAGCTGGTGCAGCGCCGGATCGAGAACGACGACGAGCTGCGCGACCAGTACACCGCCTGGCGCCAGCAGCGGGACGACTTCAACAAGGCCATCGGCCGCAGCGACCCGTCGGCGCTCAAGGAGGCCTGGCAACGCTACTACTTCCGCGGCGAGTTCCCCGACGACACCGGCGAGGCCCCCAAGGCGCACGTGAACCGCCGCCGGCTCAAGCCCGTGAAGCTGGGGTTCTGATCGGTCTTGCAAGCCGCAGCGCGCTTTGCGATAAGCGCCCTCCTTCGAACGGAGCGCGGGCGTAGCTCAGGGGTAGAGCACAACCTTGCCAAGGTTGGGGTCGTGAGTTCGAATCTCATCGCCCGCTCCAGTTTTCGACGGAATTTCACGGCAATTGTGACACAGAGCAGCCCGTTTTGCGGGACGCTCGTGAATCGGTGAGCGCGGGCTTTCTCCCGCGCCGCTCGCCCGGGCGGGTCAGGAGATGAGACACCATGACCGCGCTTCTTGTAGCGTCAGCGCTCAGCGTACTCGGCGCATTGGTCCTGCCGCCGGTGTTCGCCCTTTTCAAGCCGGCAAGGCGCTGATGAAGGCGTTGGCCGCCTTGCACGCTCCATACGCGCAGCAGCGCTGCTAGGGGTTGGCCTGGGCCTTCTTCAGATCCTCAGGCGTCAGCTTCTTCTCTGCGTCCGAAGCTGCCGGCGCCACCCCTTGGCCGGCGGCTTCCTCCTCGGTCATCGTCTCCATGGCTTGCTGCCACGACAGGTCTTCGAGCGGTTCGTCAGGTTGGGTCATATCCCCTGAGTCCGGAGCTGCGGACTAGGTTCCGCGCGTCGGCCGCAAGTCGATCTTCGCCGCTCGGCGTTGGAAGGGGCGGCCCGTTTGGGCCGGCGCTTAGCGGTCGCCCCGGTCGCCCTGGCCAGGTTTGGACTTGTGCTCGCTGTGCTGGCGCTGATCCGCGGCCGAAGAGCGTCCGACGTCGGTCTGATCGCTGGTGAAGTGGCCCTTTTCGCCGCGCCGGGCGTAACGCTTGTCGCCTTTGTTGGGCTCGATGAGTTCGCGCTTGGTCATGAAAGGTCGTCCTCCTTTGCAGCGGGAATCGCGGCGGCCCCTTCCGGTTCCGGATCAGTCTCGCGGGGATCATCGCCGCCTGCGGCCGGATGCCCCCATCCCTTGATGATGTCGTTCACCTGATCCCCCACGATCAGGCGCGCTTCTTCCTGGCTGAGGCCGATCCTCATGTGGAGGAGCTGGTCGTAGTCGGTGAGCTGGTGGCGAACGTACGCCGACATGATCTTGCCGACCGCGCTTGCGAGGGTGACCGGCGGATTCCAGCGGCGCGCGCTGGCCCTCTGTACGATCGCCTCAACGATCTCCTCCGGACACCCGGGATGGCGGGCGCGCACGTGCGCCGCGACCGCTTCGGAAGGGTGGCTCTCCCTCCTCTCTGCGGTTCGTTTCTGCTTCTTACGGCTCATTGCCGGCCCCTCGGTCTTGCCCCTGGCCGCCAACTCTCCTGCGTCGGTCGCGCCGGTACGTCGTCAGGCCAGGGTGCGACCAGCTCTTGGTATCGGTAGAGCCCGGGGATGCGGGCCTTGAAATGCGCCCGCCCCGGCAGCGCAGGCGTCGGCAGGGCGCAATGTGCGATCGGCGACCCGACGAAACTGCATGCCCCGCAGATCGTTAGTCCGTCACACGGGGCCTTTGCCGGCTCGCTCGCAAGCAAGGTCGGCCGGGCGGTCCGTCGCCGGGGCGTGTCTGTCTGGTCACAAGAGACGAACGTCACAGCGCATCAGCAATCGCCCGGGGAACGAATCAGAAGGTCCACCGTTCCGTCGTGTTGTTTGCGGAAAAAAGGAAGATTGCTATGCGTATCTTGAAGGCCGCCGCAGGCCTATCTTGCTTGGCCGTTATTTGTGGAGGCTCACTCGCTTCCACCGCAGCATCGGCCGATACGGTGACGACCGAGGTGGTTTGCAATCGTTTCGACCAATGCTGGCGTGTCCACCACCATTACACCTACCCGGATTCGGTGGGCGTGGTCTACCATGACGCCGACTGGTGGGAGACCAACAAGGCGGACACCCGCTACCACTTCCGGGCCGACCCGGATAACGACCGCGGATACTATGACGAAGCCGGGACCTGGCGCAGAGACCCCGGCGCGCGCGCCGTGGCGGGCGCGGGCGGCGGCGCCGTGGCCGGCGCGATAATCGGCTGCGTGGTGACCATTGCGATCGGCTGCGCGCCTGGCGCGGCGACGGGCGCGGCCATCGGGGCCGGCGCAGGCGCGGCTACGGGCGCCGCCACCACGCCCTGACGGCGCAAGCTGGCCACCCGGCCGCTCGCGAGACCCCCTGGGGCCGGGGCCCCGGGGGGTGAGGAGCCAGAGATCGTCAGCTTTCGCCGGTGGCGGAAGGCCTTACCCCGCCCGGTTCTTCAACAGGTCGTCGACCACCGAGGGGTCGGCCAGGGTGGTGGTGTCGCCCAGGTTGCCCAGGTCGTTCTCGGCGACCTTGCGCAGGATGCGGCGCATGATCTTGCCCGAGCGGGTCTTGGGCAGGCCGGGCGCCCACTGGATCAGGTCGGGCGCGGCGAACGGCCCGATCTCGTGGCGGACCCACTGCACCAGTTCCTTGCGCAGCGCCTCGCTCGGCGCCGCGTCAACCTTCAGGGTGACGTAGGCGTAGATGCCCTGGCCCTTGATCTCGTGCGGGTAGCCGACCACCGCGGCCTCGGCCACGGCGGGGTGGCCGACCAGGGCGCTTTCGATCTCGGCCGTGCCCAGCCGGTGACCGGAGACGTTGATCACGTCGTCCACGCGGCCGGTAATCCAGTAGTAGCCGTCCTCGTCGCGCCGGCAGCCGTCGCCGGTGAAGTACTTGCCCGGGTAGGTCGAGAAGTAGGTGTTGATGAACCGCTCGTGGTCGCCGAACACCGTGCGCATCTGGCCGGGCCAGGAGTCGGTGATGCAGAGGTTGCCGCTGACGGCGCCCTCCAGCACCTTGCCCTCGGCGTCGACGATCTGCAGCTTCACGCCCGGCAGGGGCTTGGTGGCCGAGCCGGGTTTCAGGGGCGTCGCGCCCGGCAGCGGCGAGACCAGGCAGGCGCCGGTCTCGGTCTGCCACCAGGTGTCGACGATCGGGCAGCGGCCCTCGCCCACCACCCGGTGGTACCAGAGCCAGGCCTCCGGGTTGATCGGCTCGCCCACCGAGCCCAGCAGGCGCAGCGACTTGCGCGAGGTCTTCGTCACCGGCCCCTCGCCTTCGCGCATCAGCGCCCTGAGCGCGGTAGGGGCGGTGTAGAAGATCTCCACCTGGTGCTTGTCGATCACCTCCCAGAACCGGCTGGAGGTGGGGTAGTTGGGCACGCCCTCGAAGATCAGGGTGGTCGCCCCGTTCGCGAGCGGGCCATAGACGATGTAGCTGTGGCCGGTGACCCAGCCGACGTCGGCGGTGCACCAGAAGATCTCGCCCGGGCGGTAGTCGAACACCAGCTCGTGGGTCCAGCTGGCCCAGGTCAGGTAGCCGCCGGTGGTGTGCAGCACGCCCTTCGGCTTTCCCGTCGAGCCGGAGGTGTAGAGGATGAACAGCGGGTCCTCCGCGCCCATCGGCTCGGGCGGGCAGTCGGTCGGCGCCCTGGCGCGGTCCTCGTCGTAGGGGTGGTCGCGGCCGGCGGTCATCGGCACGTCGGCGCCGGTGCGCCTGACCACGATCACATCCTTGACCTGCGGGCACTGCTCCAGCGCCTCGTCGACGTTGCGCTTCAGCGGCACGATCCTGCCGCCGCGCAGGCCCTCGTCGGCGGTGATCACGATCCGGGAGTCGCAGTCCTGGATTCGCCCGGCGATGCTGTCGGGCGAGAAGCCGCCGAAGATCACCGAGTGGACCGCGCCGATCCGCGAGCAGGCCAGCATGGCGTAGGCGGCCTCGGGGATCATCGGCAGGTAGATGGTCACCCGGTCGCCCTTCTCGACCCCGTGCGATTTCAGCACGTTGGCCATCCGGCAGACTTCTTCGAGGACCTCGGCGTAGGTGATCTTGCGCGACTGGGCCGGGTCGTCGCCCTCCCAGATGATCGCCACGTCGTTGGCGCGGGCCGGCAGGTGGCGATCCAGGCAGTTGGCGGAGACGTTCAGCACCCCGTCGGCGAACCAGCGGATGCGGAAGTCCTCGCGATGGTAGGAGACGTCCTTGACCACGCTGAACGGCTTGATCCAGTCGAGCCGGGCCGCGACCTCGCGCCAGAATCCTTCGGGATCGGCCTCGACCCGCGTCCAGGCCGCCTCATAGCCGGCGGCGTCCATATGCGCCTTCGCCGCCCACTCGGCCGGAACCGGAAAAACCTGACCCTCGCTCATCGCGCTCCCCTGGGATTGTCCGGCCGCAGTATGCGGGTCGGCTGTGTCAGCGCAAGGAAGGCGGCGGCTTCACCCGATCGCCCGCATGCGGATGCGGCCGGACTCGACGACAGAGAAGTGACCCACCCGGTCATCGCGCGATAGAACGACGTCCGCGAAACGCCGTCCGATCTCGCTGGGCGGGGGCGGGGGGAGTCGAAACAGCACGACCCCGCAGCGATCTGCTGCGACGCCACCCCGCGCCAGGTCGCCGAAATCCTTGTCCAGCGTGCGGAGAATGCGAGCCTCCCGAACGGCGAGGCGGAGGACGTCCAGGTCACCTGCTCCCGGAAGGAGGGCTAAACGAACCTCGGCGACGTCATGGCCAGCCGCCTCAATGAGGCGGGACGCCGTCGCCGGAAAGTTTTCGTCCACGAGGAACCGCATCCGTCACGCGGCGCTCGGAAACACCTTCTCGGAGCCCAGCGCGTCCCGTGCGTAGCCGAGGCACGCCAGAACGTCCTCATGCGTCAGACCAGGATAGTTCGCGACGACATCCGCCTCGCTCCAACCCTCGGCCAGCAAACCGATCACGAATTCGGCGGACAGACGCGTCCCCCGAACGACGGGTTTGCCCGACAACACATCGGGATCGAGAACGATTCGCGGGAGCGGGTCCGGCATTTGGCGCGTCCTTGAAGAGGAGCGATTGTACCCAAGACCCGACCTGGCGTCAGCCCGGCTGCTTCACCGTCCGCAGGTACGGCTTGTGCTCGGTCCAGCCGCCCGGGAAGAGGTCCTTGGCCTGCTCGTTGGTCACCGACGGGACGATGATCACGTCCTGGCCGTGCTTCCAGTTGCCGGGGGTGGCGACCTTGTGCTTGTCGGTGAGTTGCAGGCTGTCGATCACCCGCAGCAGCTCGTCGAAGTTCCGGCCGGTGGAGGCGGGATAGGTGAGGGTCAGGCGAACCTTCCTGTTCGCGTCGATCACGAACACCGAGCGCACCGTCAGGGTGTCGTTGGCGTTGGGGTGGATCATCCCGTAGAGGTCGGCGACCTTGCGGTCGTGGTCGGCGATCAGCGGGAAGTTCAGCGCCGCGCCCTGGGTCTCCTCGATGTCCTTGGCCCACTTGCCGTGGCTGTCGGCCGGATCGACGGAGAGGCCGATCACCTTCACGCCGCGCGCCTCGAACTCCGGCTTCAGCTTGGCCACGATGCCGAGCTCGGTGGTGCAGACCGGCGTGAAATCCTTCGGGTGGGAGAACAGAACCACCCAGCTGCTTCCGGCCCATTCATAGAAGTGGAGCGGGCCTTCGGTGGAGTCCTGGGTGAAGTCGGGGGCGATATCGCCAAGCTGCAGCGACATGGGAAATTCTCCTTGGGGCTAGGTCGGTTCTTGGCCCAGGCCATAAGCTAGTACCGCCCGGGCTGAATTCCCATCGGCCCGCTGGAGATTCCGCATGCTGCTGCACCTGTCGACCTGGGCCGAGATCGAGACCTACCTGCAGCGCTCGACCACGGTGGTGATCCCGATCGGCTCCAACGAGCAGCACGGGCCCACCGGCCTGCTGGGCACCGACTGGCTGTGTCCCGAGATCATCGCCCACGAGGCCCAGAAGGCCTCCGACCTGCTGGTGGCGCCGACCTTCAACATCGGCATGGCCCAACACCACCTGGACTTCCCGGGCACCATCGCGCTGCGGCCCTCGACCTTCATGGCCGCGATCGGTGACTGGGCGCGGTCGCTGGCCCATCACGGCTTCACCCGGCTGTATTTCCTGAACGGCCATGGCGGCAACGTCGCGACCGTGGAGGCGGCCTTCTCGGAGCTCTACGCCGAGGCCAGCTTCGCCGGCCGCGACAGGGGCTTCGCATGCAAGCTGCGTAACTGGTGGGACCTGAAGGGCGTGTTCAAGCTGGCCCAGCAGCAGTTCCCGGCCGGTCACGGCAGCCACGCCACCCCGTCCGAGATCGCGGTGACCCAGTGGGCCTATCCGGACCACATCAAGGCCGCCAACTATGCGCCCCAGATCGCCCCCACCGGCCCGATCCGCGAGGCGCGCGACTTCCGCGCCCGCTACGCCGATGGCCGCATGGGCTCCGACCCCGGGCTGGCCACGCCCGAGAAGGGCGCCGAGCTGGTCCGCCTCGCGGTTTCCGGTCTGATCGAGGAGGTGGCGGCGTTCGGCGCGGAGAGGGCGCCCGGTTGAACGCGGCCGGCGGAGCGCTGAGTCACGGTTGCACCGGGACGTGCGCCCGCTCATAACCCCGATATGTCCGACACCGCGCCCGCCCGGCGCCTGCATATCAAGACCTACGGCTGTCAGATGAACGTCTACGACAGCGAGCGCATGGCCGATGTCTTGCGCCCGCTGGGATATGGCCTGACCGATGAGGCGGAGGGCGCGGACCTGGTGGTGCTGAACACCTGCCACATCCGCGAGAAGGCCGCCGAGAAGGTCTATTCCGAACTGGGCCAGATCGCCCGGATGAAGGCGCGCAAGGCCGCCAGCGGCGGCGCGATGCTGGTGGCGGTGGCCGGCTGCGTGGCGCAGGCCGAGGGGGCCGAGATCATCGAGCGCCAGCCGGCGGTGGACCTGGTGGTGGGGCCGCAGGCCTACCATCGCCTGCCGGAGCTGATCGCCCGGGCCCACCGGGCCGCCGGCGAGCGGCTGGCGGCGGACTTCGCGGCCGAGGAGAAGTTCGACGCCCTGCCGGCGCGCAGCGGCGCGACCGGCGTCACCGCCTTCCTGACGGTGCAGGAGGGCTGCGACAAGTTCTGCAGCTTCTGCGTGGTGCCCTACACCCGCGGCGCCGAGTATTCGCGGCCGGCCCTGGCGATCGAGGCCGAGGCGCGGTCGCTGGCGGCGCGCGGCGTTCGCGAAGTCACCCTGCTGGGCCAGAACGTCAACGCCTTCGCGGGCGACGGCGGCCTGGGCGCGCTGGTCCGCCAGCTGGCGAAGATCCCCGGCCTCGACCGGATCCGCTACACCACCAGCCATCCGCGGGACATGGACGACGGCCTGATCGCCGCCCACGCCGAGGTGGAGGCGCTGATGCCCTACCTGCACCTGCCGGTGCAGGCCGGCTCGGACCGGGTGCTGAAGGCGATGAACCGCGGCCACACGGCCGAGCACTACCTGCGTCTGGTGGAGCGCATCCGCGCGGCGCGGCCCGACATCGCCCTCTCCGGCGACTTCATCGTCGGCTTCCCGGGCGAGCGGGACGCGGACTTCGAGGCGACGCTGCAGCTGGTGCGGGAGGTGGGCTATGCCAGCGCCTTCTCGTTCAAGTATTCGCGGCGTCCCGGGACGCCGGCGGCGGCGATGCCGGGCCAGGTCGCCGAAGAGGTGAAGGCCGAGCGCCTGGCGCGCCTGCAGGCCGAGATCGAGGCCGGCCAGGCGGCGTTCAACGGCGCCCAGGTGGGCCGCGTGCTGCCGGTGCTGTTCGAGAAGCCGGGCCGGCGCGGCGGCCAGGTGGCCGGCCGGAGCCCCTACCTGCAGGCGGTGCACTGCGAGGGGCCCGAGCGCCTGATCGGCGAAATCCTGCCGGTGCGGATCGTCTCGGCCGGCCGCAACAGCCTGGCCGGCGAACTGCAGATGGCGCGCGCTTGAGCCGAGGACCGTCCGAGTTTCTGCCGCTCAGCGAAGCGGCGGTGCGCGCCGTCTCCGGCCCCAGCGGCCGGCACGCGGCCCTGATCGAGGACGCCTTCCATGTGCTGATGGAGACGCCCGGCGGCGGGGTGTCGCTGAACGGCGAGGCCAAGGCGCGGCGGGCCGCCAAGCAGGCGATCCAGGCCCTGGCCGCGCGGGCCGATTCCGGCATCGAGATCAGCGCCGCCGACGTGCGGGTGGCTGTCGACGCCGCCCGCAGCGGCAGCACGGGCGGACCCGTCGGCCGCCGCGGAGCGGTGGCGGCGAAGACCGCGGCTCAGGCGCGCTACCTGGAGGCCCTGGCCAAGCACGACCTGGTGTTCGCGCTGGGCCCGGCCGGCACGGGCAAGACCTTCCTGGCGGTGGCGCACGGCGCGGGCCTGCTGCTGTCGGGCGAGGTCGACCGGCTGGTGATCACGCGCCCGGCGGTCGAGGCGGGCGAGCGGCTGGGCTTCCTGCCCGGCGACCTGCTGGAGAAGGTCGATCCCTACATGGCGCCGGTGTTCGAGGCGCTGACCGACATCCTGGGCGCCGAACAGCTGCGCCGGCGGCGCGACCGGGGCGAGATCGAGGTGGCGCCGATCGCCTTCATGCGCGGCCGCACCCTGGCCCACGCCTTCGTCATCGTCGACGAGGCGCAGAACGCCTCGCGTCTGCAGATGAAGATGGTGCTGACCCGGATGGGCGACGGTGCGCGCATGGCGGTCACCGGCGATCCGTCGCAGGTCGACCTGCTGAACCCGGCCGACTCCGGGCTCGCGCATGCGGTGTCGATCCTGGAGGGCGTGAAGGGGATCGACGTGATGCGGTTCTCGGCCGAGGACGTCGTGCGTCACCCGCTGGTCGAGCGTATCGTGAAAGCCTACGACGCCGATGCGGCGCACAAGCCTCGCTGAGACCATGCAAGAAGACTTCGAGATCGAGGTGGAGGTGGCGGTCGACGACCCGGACTGGCTCAAGCTCGAGCCGGGCGCCGAGCAACTGACCGCCACCGTGGCGGCGGCCGTGCTGGAGCGGCTGCCGCGCGGGCAGGCAGCCTCCCTGGTGGTCCTGCTCAGCAGCGACGAGCAGGTGCAGGACCTGAACGCCCGCTTCCGCGGCAAGGACGCGCCCACCAACGTGCTGTCGTTCCCGGCGCACACCACGGCCGGCGGCCACCTCGGCGACGTGATCCTGGCGCTCGGGGTCTGCCAGCGCGAGGCTCGCGAACAGCGCAAATCGCTGGCGCACCACCTGCAGCACCTGACGGCGCATGGCGTCCTGCACCTTTTAGGTTACGATCACGAAATGGACGCGGAGGCCGACTCCATGGAGGCGCTGGAGCGCGCCATCCTGGCCGAACTCGGCGTGCCCGATCCCTATGCCGAGCGCGGCGTCTAAGGAGACCATGGCCAACACGACCACCGATGCGGCCGCCGGGGACGACTCCGAAAGGAGCAGCCCGCTGGAATCGCTGCTGGGCGCGCTGGGGTTGGGGCGCAGGACCAAGGCCGGGGCTGGCGCGAACGAGGATCGCACCGGCTCGGAACTGGCCGAACAGGTCGAGGCCTTCCAGGACATGACGGTGTCCGACGTGATGATCCCCCGCGCCGACATCGTCGCCCTGGAGATCGCCACCCCGTTCGAGGACGTCGCGGCCCAGTTCCTGGAGACCGAGCACTCGCGCCTGCCGATCTACCGCGAGACGCTCGACGACCCGGTGGGGTTCGTCCACATCAAGGACCTGTTCAAGCTGATGGCCGGCAAGGTGCGCCGGCCGGCGGCCAGCGAGGCGGTGCTTGGCCGCCTTCGCCGCGAAAGCCTGTACGTGCCGCCGTCGATGCGCGCGGCCGACCTGCTGCTGCGGATGCAGACCAGCCGCATCCACCTGGCCATGGTGATCGACGAGTTCGGCGGCGTCGACGGCCTGGTCACCCTGGAGGACGTGCTGGAGGCGGTGGTCGGCGAGATCGACGACGAGCACGACGAAGCCGCGCCGGCCCACATCGTCGCCCGCGCCGGCGGCGTGTTCGAGGTGGACGGGCGCGCCGACCTGGATTCCATGGCCGCCGCCATCGGGCGGGAGCTGGAGACGCCCGAAGGCGAGGAGATCGACACCATGGCCGGCCTCGTCACCGCCATCGCCGGGCGGGTGCCGCAGCGGGG
>Ga0207695_10002759_pt1 | contig 25592 bp, 61 predicted proteins | sample KBSC54metaG_FD_184354 | JGI IMG/M metagenome (GOLD analysis project Ga0207695, IMG submission 184354) | Corn rhizosphere microbial communities from Kellogg Biological Station, Michigan, USA - KBS C5-4 metaG (SPAdes) (version 2) | ecosystem: Host-associated > Plants > Roots > Rhizosphere > Soil...
ACCGTCCCGACCATGCTCCTCTACGCGGCCAACTATTATTACGACAAATACCTGCCTGAAGATCAGCGGTATGATGCGATTCCCCGCTGGATAAGGGACACGCACTACATCACCCCTCCGATTGCGGGAGCGCGAATCCAGTTTCCCTACCCTCCGGTTGTCGGGACGCCCTTCGGCGGACTGGTCAACCGCTTCCTCGACTCCTGGAAGAAGGACGATCCTCACGCCTTTGACGATTGGGCGTCTGGGCTATTTGGAGAATATAAGCCGCAGGAGATGATGCCCACGGCAATCAAGACGCCGCTGGAGTCGATTGCCAACTACAACTTCATGACCGGCCACCCGATCGTGCCTTCCTCAGTCGAGGCGGCGGACGGCTACATGCAATACACCAACGCCACGACCGAACCAGCCAAGGCCATTTCGCGATGGCTCGGACCTCCGGGTGTCAACGTCGCCAACTTCTCGCCCATTCAACTGGAGCATTGGGTGGATGGCTGGACCGGCCCCGTGGGTATGGGAATCCTCAAAGCCGTCAATGGGCGGATGACGGACTACAAGCCGCCGCACCAGATGGCGGACACCCCGATTGTCGGAACATTCTTCGTCCGCAATCCCGATATGCACGCCCAGCAGATCGAGGATTTCTACACCGACCTCAAAGCGATGGAGGCGGCGCACACTGACTTCGCGCTGGCCTTGAAGCACGGTGACCAAGGAGAGATCGCAACAGCTACCAAGGGGCCGTTCTACGGGCTGAGGATCGTCGGCAAGATCGCGGCTGCTCTAAAGATTCAATCGGCGGCTATCTCAGCCGTTAATACCGACACGACCATGCGGCCTGAGGAGAAGTCACAGGCGGTCGATCAAATCCTGAATAGCATGATCCAGCTCTCGGTCATGGGATCAGGGATCGTCGCCCAGATACAGGGGAAAAAGCCGAGCGAGGCGTTCCAGAAGCTTGACGAGAACCAGCAGATCCAGACCGCAACGGCGGTGGCGCAATGAAACCGCCCAAAGTCGTCATCCCCGGACTGAACAGGGGCATAGGCGTTCCCGCTGGCTATGTTCTCGGGCGTCTTCCCGGCACCGGGCAGGGACCAGCCCAGCTTCTCAGCCTCACCCATTTGAAGCAGATGGGCCTTGCCGCGACCGCCAGCATCTCGACCACCTATGTTCCGAACACTCGCCAGATCAATACAACCTCTCCAATCCTGGGAGGCGGCCCACTCTCGGCGGACCTCACGCTTTCCCATGCGGCCAGTGGAGTCACGGCGGGATCGTATACCAACGCGAATATCACCGTGGACGCTGACGGGCACGTTACTGCCGCAGCGAGCGGGACTGGCGGCGGCGGCAGCGGAACGGTCACTAGCGTCAGCGTCGTCACGGCAAACGGTGTCAGCGGTACAGTCGCAACTTCGACCACGACCCCGGCGATCACGCTCACCCTCGGAGCAATAACCCCGTCCAGTGTGGCGGCGACGGGAACGGTTACTGGATCGAACCTCTCAGGAACGAATACCGGCGACCAGTCGGCGGCCAACCCCACGGCAACGGCTTCCGATACGGCGGTAAACGGAACGGCCACAACGTTCATGCGGTCGGATGCTGCCCCCGCGATCCAGAAAGCGTCATCGTCACAGTTCGGATTGGTCAAGGTAGACGGAACGACTATTACAGCAACCGGTGGTGTCATCTCTTCTAGTGGTGGAAGCGGTGCAGTAGCCCTGATTAAGGAAGTGGTTACTTCAGGCTCACAATCGACAATCACCTTCTCCTCGATACCAGGGACATATCGTGATTTGATTGTCGTAATCAGAGGACATGCTAGCGCTGCGGTGAACGTTCTGGCGCGGTTCAATAGCGATACAGGCGCGAACTATCAGTGGGAGTTTGGCCGGGTAAATAACACGACATTCACGGGACTAGGCCAAGTCGCGCAGACCACGATCGGACTGGCGACCCTCCCGACGGCCAGCACACATGCGGGTGGGGGCAGGGCGATAATATATAACTACCGCGACACCAATTTCTTCAAATACTATACATCTGAAAGCGGTCGATCAGACGGGACGACTGCCACCACTCAGAATAGGGATTTCTACTCAGGAGAATGGCTGAGCACTGCGGCAATTACGCAGATCGATATTCTCCTTTCGTCTGGTAATTTTTCTGACAACTCAGTGGTTAGCCTCTATGGACACATGTAGCCGAGCTAGTGTCTAACGCGCCAAGCTCGAATCAGGAACAGCAGCAATATCCAGAACGGCGCACTGAGCAAAAACCCCCACAGTATGCCCTTGATCGGCTTGGCTTCCTCACGGATCAGCCTTTCAAGAGAGAACGTGTTTTCAAGATATTTGAGAAGGTCTCTCGCGCTCACGATACTCCTAACCCGAGCGCCACCACACTAACCCCCAGAAACTCGGCAGGCAATCAGTTCACGCGGCGATATTCAATCGGCACACGATCTTCCGCCTGTTCGGTCTCCGGTCTGGCGTCTTCCTTGATCCAGCCCCGGACTTGAGCGAACAGCGCGTGCGCCTGAACGTCGGACAGCTTCAGGTGATCGACCAGCCTTCTCAGGTTATCCAGCAGTTCGTCGATGTGGCAGACGGCGTAAGCGAACTGCCGCCGGTTCTGTTCATCGACATAGTTGGAGAGGACGATCCCCTTGTCGTCGATGATTGCAGAGGGGCCAAGCCACGGGGGATTGTTGGTCGGCATTGCCATGACGGCTCTTAAGATTAGCCCGAGCTTGTCAGACTCCGTTTGAAGGAGGCACCGCGCCCACCATTGCTGGCGGATCATATCGGCGACCTCACGCGGAGGCTCGGATTGGCAGCTACGCTGGATTTGAGCGCCGACTTCATGCGTCCTCCGGCGGGGCAACATTCACGTATCCGCAGGTGACGCATACCCTCCACCCGCGCTCGTCCACGGGACCGAAGCAGTGGACGTTCTTCATGCAGAACTCCATGCTGTGAACGGGGGGTGGAGCTTCAACCTTGGGAGGGGGTGGAGTATCGTCCGACATGAGGCCGTTCACCTCTTCGGCTTCCCGGTTCAGGTCATCGGCAATCTCGGCGAATATCCCGGCGGCTCGCCTGAAATGCCCGCTCCCCATTGCATCGCAGGCGGTGACAAGTCTCCCGCCGAGTTTCAGGTCTGCGGCAGTAATGGAACTCACCTAATGGTCCCCCTCGATAAGCATCTCCAAATACACAATACGCCAGAAATAACTATTGGTAAACAAAGCATGGCTTGATATAAAGGATCAGGAGGACGCGGCGGGGGAAGTTGCGTCGTGGACGGTCATAATAATAGTGTCATCGTCCATTTGGCCGACGCTGGAGCATTGACCGGAGCGGTCGCTGCATTCTTCCACTTACTGCCAAACCTTACAGCGTTACTTGCCGCGATCTGGATTATCCTCAGAATCGGTGTTGCTTGGCAGGAATGGCTGCTCAACCGAAGGAAGCTGAACGCCTCTCGATTACTAAGAGCCGCCGACGAAACACATGATGGCGTGAAGCCGTCGTGAACCGCTCACTCCGCCGCTTTTACAATGAGGTCCTTCAGGAGCAGGTCCCTGATGAGTTCATAAGGATACTCTCCGGCCTTTCCGACGAAGGAGCTGGGAGCGGGGGGCTGACCAGCGGGCGTCTTACTCAGCCGGAGAGTGATATTCGGCACGCTGACCGCGCTTCTCGCGAAATCCACGCGGCCCATGACGCTCAATCTCATAACTTGAACGCCACGCTTTCAACGCGCTCGGCGTCGGACGGTTCCGATGCTTGAAGTGATAAAATCACGCCTTATCAACGACTGGCGGCAATCGTGGAAGTTCGGCAGCGTCTGGCTTCACTGGATCGGCACGGCAGCATTTGCCTACGTTATCGACAATCCCAATGCCCTGAACAACCTCGTTTACGGCATTCCCGGCGAGTGGCGAAAGCCGTTCCTGTTCACTCTTGCCGGGGCGTGGTTCGCATTCGGATGGGCTGTCCGCATCTACAAGGGCAAGTCCAATGGCTAGTCGGGGCCAGAAGATCGCTGCGGCCTGTGCCTTGGCTTGCGGACTGACTGCCGGTTTCGAGGGATTGCGGACGCGGCCCTACGTCGATCCCGGCAACCACCGGACGCTCACCGTATGCTTCGGAGATACGGAAGTCGAGATGCGGTCCTACACTCCGGAAGAGTGTCAGATGCTTCTGGAGACCCGCCAGCAGCGCGACTACGCGCCCGGTGTCCTCAAGTGCGTTCCCAACTTAGCCGACAAGAGAGAGGCGTTCGCGGCCTCGATCGACGCGTCCTATAACGGAGGCGTCTCAGCTTTCTGCCGTTCCCCTATGGCCCAGAGGTTCAACCGCCGCGATTGGGTTGGCGGCTGCAATGCCTTCCGCACCTGGCACACCATGCCGGGAACGAACGTCCACAACGGGCTGGTCCGCAGACGCAACGCCGAGGCGGTTCTGTGCCTCAAATCAACCAACGGGAACCGGGAGGGATGATGTGTCTTTCCGCCGCGCGCTGCGTAGATGGCTCGCAAACGACAGGCCGGACTTTATCCCGACTGATTGCGTGGTCGCGATCTGGGGCGGCCCTGTCGGGTGGATCTATGACATCACCGGGGATTGTGCTCGGGTGTGGTGGCATACTGCCGGACACGGACGCTACGAGGTCATCCAGCTTAACCTCCTGCGCAGAGGGTCTGCTGACCCTGCCTCGGGCCTGGATGTGAGGCGGAGATGAGAGCGCTTGCCCTTGTCCCGCTGATGGCGATGACCGCTCACCCGGTATCAACGGAAAGCGGCATTCAACCCGTTGGCGATGTCATCGTTAAGGTCGATTGCACGGCAGGATCGGGAACGGCTTTTCGCGTCGGGCCGACCGAACTGATCAGTGTCGCTCACGTCGCGACGATGGCGGGCTGCACTATAAATGGTGCACCCTTCACGATCACCTACCGGCATGGCGACTTTACCGCGCTCAAGGTCGAAAAGCCATCGGACGCTTGGCTGAAGATCGACTGTTCCGGCTTCCTGCCTCGCCACCATTACATCGCTTACGGATTCGCCAGAGGCTTGGACAGCGAGACCTCCGTAGACCTCACGGCGCTCGGATTGTCTCAGGACGGCGAGGCAATGCTGATCGGGGTTTTTGAGGCGCAACCGGGCCAGTCAGGCGGTCCCGTGGTGGATGCGGGATCGGGTGAAGTCGTCGGCACTGTCAACGCCGCGAATTGGGAGGCCGGAGTGAGCTTCTCGACGCCCCTACAGGACACTAAGTTATGCCCGCGCTCCTAATCGCCAAAGCCATGCTGGGCCATGCGTGGGGTTGGCTATCTCACGCGAGCCTGTGGCAGATCGTATCGATATGCATGTGTGTATTTATTTGTGTTCAACACTTCCAGCTTGTCTCCGCTCGGCACTCGGCAGCGAAATGGGAAGGCTTGGCTGTCAACTATAGGAGACAGTTGGACGCGGAAACCGAAAAGAACAAGGCGGCTGAAAAGCAAACCGCGCAAATCTCCAAACAACTCAGGGATAGGACCGATGAAGAAAACCGCCGCATTGCTGGCGATGCTGACACTTTGCGCCTGCGGGGACCGGGTAAGGCTGTCTGCCCCGCCCTTCCCAGCAGCCCCGGTGGACACGAGCAAGCCGCTCCCTCCGCCGATGCTCCCTTGGCTCAATTGCCTGACACAAGAGGGCCCCAACTCATCGCACTGCCATTCGATGACACCATCAGATTCGGCAAAAGCTACGACGAACTCCTGAACGAAAACAAGGCATGGCGAGACTGGCACGATCAGGTGTTGAAGGTCTGGCCGAAGACTACGGAAGCGCCGGCCAAATAAGGCTGGTCGCGGGGGACTATGCGTGGCAAATCCCGGTCTATCAGATACCGATTGCGACGAAGCGCTTAGGCTAGTCGAGCTTCACGGCTCTATCACCGCTGCTGCCGACGCTGCCGGTATTTCCAGAACGACTATGCAAAGCCGGGTCACTACGGCGCGGGCTCGCAGCGTCACGAAAGCCCGTGAAGGCCATGCTCCGGGCCACTTCAACAACGGCGTTGCTCCCGGCTACCTCATGGGCAAAGTCACCGTCCAGCGCAACGCAGAGGGCGGGGTTGAGCGCACATGGGAGCGGCAGTCTCCACACCAGGAGCAATCGGCAGAGGCATTCAAAGCCGCTCTGGCTGATCTTGTCTCCGATATTCGCGGCCTCGCCCCGGCGGTAAAGCCACCCTCTGTTTGCGATGACGATCTGCTGGCCGTCATTCCAATGGGGGATCCACACTTCGGACTTCTCGCATGGGCCAGAGAGTGCGGCGACAATTTCGACCTCTCCATTGCCGAAAGCGTCACGGTCGAAGCCGTGGACCGTCTGGCAAGCCTTGTTCCCGCAGCCGGGACCGCGCTGCTCCTGAACCTCGGAGACTTTTTCCACGCGGATAATTCAACGAACAGAACGCCCAGAAGTGGCGTGTCGCTGGACGTTGACGGGCGCTTTCAAAAGATTGCCTCGGTTGGTTTCCGCGCCATGATCCGCTGCGTCGATCGGATGCGAGAGAAGCACCGCAAGGTCATCGTCCGGTGCAATCGCGGCAATCACGATCCGCATCAGGCGTTCATGCTGGCGATGGCCCTCAATGCCTATTACCATGACGTTGAAAGTGTCGAAATCGACCTTTCCCCGGCAAGCTTCTATTACTATCGCTTCGGCAAGGTTCTGATCGGATCAACGCACGGCGACGGGGCCAAACTGGGCGAGCTGCCGCTGATTATGGCGACCGACGTTCCGCAGGATTGGGCTGCGTCCGAGTATCGCCATTGGCATTGCGGACACTTCCACCACGACCAGAAGTTCGCGCTCAAGGAAAGTCCCGGCTGCACGGTCGAGACACATAGGACGCTAGCGGCAAAGGATAGCTGGCATACCCACGAAGGCTACCGGTCTGGCCGCGACATGAAGGCGATCATCTATCATCGGGAGTATGGAGAAATCACCCGTCTGCGGTGCGGAATCCAAGCGCTCAAGGCGGCGGCATGACCCCCCGCACCCGCATCATCGGTGATCGCCATCGCATTATATTAGCTGAACACCCGGATAGCGCCTACATCGCATCGTCGGTTGATGGAGCAAGTGTGGGAGGGTTTTACAGCCTTGCCGAGATTGACGACATAATCACGGAATTATGGGCTATTCGGAGACGGATTAGGAAGCGGTAGGCTCCTCGTTCCACTGGCGGCGATAATAGTCCTCCCACGCCGCTATGAGCGCAGGAAAGCCTTCTCGGTCTATCGGCCAGCACCCGCGCGGACTAGTGCCATATTCTCCCCATCCTGCCGAGCAGAAAATGCTCTGGAATAGCTCGACACGGGACGGCGACATTCCGGCGCGCTTGGCGATGTCGTCGCAGTATTCGGCCTTCGCCATGCCGCGTAGAACCTCAAGTGCCTGAGCGTCGATCTCGCTATTATACGAGCGGCAACGCAGGCCCAAGCTCTCCCACGGGTCCCAATAGTCGCCGATCTCATCTTCGGCGTTTGGCTTGATGATCTCACTGACAGGCTTGTCGCGCATTCTACCCCCGATTGAAGCCGATAGGCCGCGACACCGTAGATTGGCGCGGTGCGAAGCACGAAAGCGGGTTAAAGGTTCCGATTCTGTCCATCAGGAAGCGCTCCTGTTGAGGGCGGGAGATAGCATTTCAATCACATAGCGCCGTGTGTAGCTTCTGTACCCTTGTGCTTCATCGCGCTCACACTCTTCAACAACCCGCTTCGCGCGTTCTTCCAGCAGGTCCAGCTTATCTACCCTTGATAGTAACGCTCGAATGTCTCCGATCCTGACGTGAACAATCTGATCGGGCGTGAAGCTCGGCCAGTCCCTATCGCGCAATCGCTCGCAGGCTTCAGCTACGTGATCGTGCTCGATCAGCTCGCGTTCGGGTGTGTCGGTCATTGGGTTTGCCCTAATTGTTCGCGCGCTTCAGCGTGGGCTGCGCGAACTCGCTCGTTGTGCTTTTTACCGGTCCCCATTGAGCGGGCGTCAAGGATTTGAAGCGCCTCCGGGCCATGTTCAACCCACGGCTCGCCAAAATCATCGACGGTAAGAACGTGGATGTAGGCAGTCGGGCGCAACTTCATAAAGTCGCGAAGTATCGGGGCCATCCCCGTTCTCAGCCACGGTCCTTTGCGCTCCGGAACTCGCCCCGGCTCTTGAAGCACAAGCCAGAAGCGATTTCTGTTGCGTTCGATAAATTCGGGCTCGCTCATTCCCCCTTCTCCTTTGCTAGTGCCCTGAGTGCGGCGGCGGTGAGAGCAAGGGCTGGCGTTGCGGCAAACCCGTGCGTAGCTTCAGGTGCATCGCGATAGCCTTGTTGGCCATTCTGCCAATCCGGATCGAAGCCACTTTCAAACGGCCAACACCACGCCTCCTCTATTTGCTTACCATCAAACATTCCGGGTTGCTCAAGACCAAATCGCCACCCTTCCGGCACCAGTGACATCGCCGCGTCGAGTGAGGCGGTGTAGTTAAAGTCGCTCCGCCTGAAGTGTCCGTCACAGAGCAAAAACAGCGCTGGATTACGGGGGTGAGGATTCGCGCTGGGATGTCGAACTTGGGTGATCGCCCAATCAAGATCGCGATCCGGCCCTGTCGCAGCCTCGCAGCGGGACGCCAGTTCCAGCAGTGCGGATTTATTCATGGCTGGCCTCAGAGGGCTTTGCTAATGTGGCGGTCGATCCGCGACTTGATTTCGGCTATGCACTCCCGAACGCCGTCTAGATCCTCGACGAGTGTGGTCAGCGACAGCGCAGCCTTCACTTCGCGGAATGCGCCGACAAGCCGCTCATTCTCAGCACGAAGCTCAGCGCTCAGCGAAATCGCGTCCTGCCACGCTTTCTCCAGACCGTGTGTGTCAACGTATTGCCCGCCGTCACGGTGAATGATTGCCAACAGATCAAGCAGCATCCGCCTCTCAGCACGAAGCTCGTCTAGTTGGATTGCTTCGATAGCGGCTTGAGCGGCCTGACGAGATCGCGCTGCCTCCAAGCTCGCGCCGCCGAGCCACTCGTCAACAAAGATGCTTTCGTAAATGGCACGTGCAACACGTTCGATCCGCTCTCGACACGCCAGCAGCTCACTGTTTGACATTATGAGTCTCCATGTGGGGTTTGAGATTGGGGCGCGGTCCACGGCACGAGCGGCGTTTCGTATGCCAGCATAAGAGGGTGGCGAGGATGGCCGTCAGCGGCGGTTCCAAAGCACCACAGGGGTTTGCCGTTCGCCAGCTCGACTATGCGCCTGAAGCGGTCGCGGAGAGCCTTGGGTTGCTTAGCCAGCGGCCCCCATGCCACTACGACGCATTGAGCTTCGCCGATGATCCGTTTAAGGTGATCGTCGTTATCAGGCCCGACAGGATCGGCGGCTGATTTAAGTTCCCGAACGTCGGTGGCGCGATAGGCAAATAGATTGCCGACCGTCACTCTGAAGCATCCGTGCCGCCGTGAAAAGCCAACCACCTTGCGGATCGTCGCGTCGTCAGTCTCACCGTCAGCCGTGGACGGATTGACCATGATCCACGCCATGCGCGGCCCGAATGAGCGCCCAGCAGGCGCGGCCTCGCGGTCGAGGCGGTATCTATAACGCTCGCACGGGGAAATTACGGCTGAGCCTTCAGCGAACAGACCTTCCGCCATTTCACCTACCTCCCTTGTTGGGGACGGGTGGGGAGACACCCTGCTGAGCAAGCACGATGCCGAGAATTTCTCGCAGCCGAACGGCGCGGTCCATTGTGACGATGGCGCGATCAATCGCCACGGTGTCCAAACCCCAGTCCACTATGGATTTGTGTGCAGATGACAACTCCGCCGCTGCTAGCCGTTCGCACTCACTCGCAAGCGCTTCGATTTGATCCGCATCTAGTTCGTCATCCATCTACATCTTCTCCTGTGGGGTTACTGGGTGTGGGCGCATCCTTCGGACCGGGCTTGCCAGTCCTTAGGGACCGGAGCCCTTCGGTCTCCGCGCTGTCGCGTGGCATCCCTTGCGCGGCGTCCCCCCGGTCCCGTAAGTCATTGATACGCAATGGCGGGAACGAAAGGTGAAGAGTGGGACGCGGCCTTGATTCCAAAGCCTTTTCCACTTTCACGGCGAAAACACGGGTTCGAGTCCCGTTGGGGTCACCACGTTGATTGTAAACGATATTTTCCCGCTCCATTTACCGGCGTCCCCCTTTTAGGTGAAGCACGTCCCCCCGGCGCACTTTTCGCGCTGCCCCACGGGCAATCATCAACGCTCGGCTGCGCTTCGTATAATGACGCACCACCTCCGGCGTCATGCCGACTATTGCCCCGATCTCGGTGTCATTCAGGCCAAGCTCCTTTAGGTAGCAGCAGGCGTTCTTCCGGAGACCGTGGAAAGTGTATCCGTCTTCTCCTATGGCCTTCATCAAGTCGCGGACTCGCGACTGCATGGTGCCGGTCGATTGGAAGGGGCGTCCAGAGCGATCATAGAGGATCGTCACCGCGCGGCGTGGAACCTTTGCGACCTCTTCCAACAGCAGCGGATGAAGCGGGACGGCCACATCAGCCTTGTTCTTGCTGGTCGTGAACTGAAGCACGAAGCCGTCATGCCAGCCATGCTGAAGGCGGATAGCGTCTCCAACTCTCGCCCCCGTGCAAAGCCCAAGGACGATTGCAAGCCGCGTCATGGGCGAAGCTTTGTCCAGAGCCTTTTCTAGCACGGCAGAGGGCCACGGTTCATGCTCTCCTATTGGGAGAAGGCTGATCTCGCGAGCCGGGTTATCTGAGCGCCAGTCGTTCGCGGCGGCATACTTCATCAGCGCCTTGAAAACGCGCAGCCAGTTGTTCGCCTTGCCGGGAGTGTCCTGGTATTCATCGCGCATCTTGGCGACGTGGAACGGGCGAATCCCCTTCACCGAGCGGTGGCCGTGGGCCTGCGACAGCAAGTCTAGGTAGCGAGAATCATTGCTTCTCGTCTTGTCTGATGGAATGGATCTGAACGCGGAACTGGCGCGATAGGCTGCGACCAGAGCGGCAATGGTCCCTGCATCGGGTTTGGCCCTGCATTCCTCGTGCGCGGCTTCCTGATAGGCTCTGGCGTGGTCCGGGTGCCACGGCGGCGGCAGACGGATATACTCGTCCTTCCCGTTCACCTTGCGCCGATAGTAGAAGCGCCCCTGTTTCTGGCAGAGGTTCTTCACTTGTAATCCACCCATGTTGGATCGCCCCGCTCTTCGTTCACGATTCCGAACTGAGCGTCCACGTATAGATCAAGCTGGCGCTTCGCCCATAGCAATCTGGCGCCCTCTCTGACGGGCTGCGGGTAGGACTTATTGCGGACGCGCTCACGGAACCGAGTGGCAGAGACGCCAAGGTAAAGCGCTGCCATGTTCTCATCCATGCGAGCGGGCCAATGAGGCATCAAGGCGATGCGCTCGGCTCTCACCGCTTTGGCCGCCCCTCAAACGCCGCCCACGCGAGAAACAGCGGCCAAGCAGCAACAATAACCGCGAGCGTGAGCCACTCTATCCAGCGTATCGGCAGGCAGCTGGACGAAGTGATCAGAAACACCGCCAGAGGCACCGCTCCGCATAGCCAGATGATCGCAATCGTGGTCACGCGGCACCGCGCGAGGGATGCTCGCCGTTACGGCCAAGACCTTGAAACAGGGCTTGGGCTTTGCCGAGCAGCCCGATGGCGAAGCCACGCGCCCATGATCTGTATTTAGACATCAGTGTTGTCCGGTGGTGGGGGTAAGGGCATCCACCAGTCTGGGCTATCCACCTCCTCCAATCCTTGCGCTAGCCACCATATGCCGTCTTCAGCATCGCAGTAAGCTGGCAGCGGCGTTGGGCCGTCATCGCGCTCGCCCTCCAGTCGGCTCCAAACGAGTACGCGAGTCCCGTCAAACGGGTATGTGTCTATCGTCTTCCATACTGTCATGACTGTGTGCCTGATGATGGTGGTGTTTGGGTCATCAGTGGAAATCCACATCTTCGTTCGCAGCTGCGGCCAATCGAAGCCCAGCAATGAACTTTCGCGCCGCACCGGCATATCCGCCGTGATATTCTATATGGCCAGCGCTTCCCTCGGTGGCATCGACAGCCTCTAGTTCAGGCAGAAGCTCTTCTAGCCGGTTGGCCAACGGCGCCCCTTGCTCCGGTCTGATAATCCCTTCGCAGTCGCTGTGAGCGATAAGAACGAGTAGAGGATCGCTCGGGGTTTCGGGCCAGTCTCCCATTAGGGCGTTTTCCGGCAGGTGGCCCCAATCGATCATAACTGTATCGGTTGCTGGATAATCGTCGAATTTGACTTTCCAAATGGCGTAACCGGCGACTTCAGCCACCTTTTGCCGCCATCTACCAAAGGCCGAACATGCGCCGTGCCAGCAATCGTGCGATGTATCTAAGCCCATTACGCCGCCCTCCGGCAACGAGAGCATTTGCACCGCATTTCATGAAGATCGCCGTGCACCCAACGCCTGTGCCACGGTGTCTGCCAATTAGGCCTGGACATGAAAGACCTCTCTGGTTCGCGGCTGTTTCGGAAGATCATGCTGCGACTCCTCTCTGTTCCGGTAGTTGGACCGGCTCCGACCAGCGCACGTCATGCTTCGCACCGTAGGCGTAAAGCAGCTCGATCAGGCCGGAGAATTGTTCCTTTGTGAGCGTCGAAGATCGCAGCCCGACTGGAAACGATCCTTGGCTCTCTAGGCACGGTAGAAACCGCATCTCGACGCCAAGTTCATTCAGGAAGCGAAGCTTGATGTCGTCGGTTGTGAACTCGCCCAAACCAGGAACCTGATCGCGAAGATCCTTAAGCATCGGCCAGAGCTTACGGTTCTGTTCGTCGGAGCGAGTTTCCTTGCCGATCTTCACAACGTCTCCCGCTGCGGCTTCGTCAATCAGCAGCTTGGCACGGGCGCGTTGCGTATCGCCAACGAGGCGCACGAACTTCATGCGGCCCTCCGTAATTCTCTGACTTCGTAATTGTGGCGGTTCAGGGCGGCCAAGTGGACGGTGCTATGGCCCGTCTCTTCCTCGAACTGTCGATCACCACCGAGCGAATGAAGGAGGCGATGGCAGGCGTTGCAGAGCTTGCAGACCAGCCAATCGTCTTTGGTGATCCGCTGCCAGTTCACATGAATAATGTGGTGGACGCACTCCGACATTGCGCCGCACGGGCACACGTCCGGAAGCCAATTCCAATATCTCTGAACGGCAGCGGTCGCCATCATCACGGCCTAGTAAGGAATACCATCGTCGAGATCGGCTGAGAATCGCTGACCCGCCGTTGCATTCTGGCGCGGAGCGTCCGACCTCTCTCGCGGCTCGAACAGGTTGGCGACACACCGGCCTTCCGCGTCCGGTAGAGGCAGGGCGTCGAAGATCAATTGAATGCCCTTGTCGCCCTCGAACGCCGTTCCGATGCGCGTCCAGAATGTCTTATCGCGTCCCTTGCGCGGGGCCATAATGTCATATCGCTTGCTCATGCTGCCTCCAGTTGCTGTTCGTATCGGACGCGGAGTTGCGCCACCGTCTCGTCGATTTCGGCAAGGAAGCCGCGAACCGCGGTTTCGATCTCGCCAATCAATTCTTCGTCGCGGTCCACGCGCTTGACGAACAGGCGCATCCGTTCGGGAAGCCGGTTGTCGTAACTGGCGAAGTCGCACCACTGACGGCCAGTGCAGGCCATCTGGAATTGCATCTGCTTCACATACTTGTCAGGAATAACCCCGCCGAGCAGCGTTTCGATGTGCGTGGCGCTGTTGGGGCATTTCAGTTCCAACAGTCCGTCGTCGCCGATCAGGCCATCGGGAGACGCGCCGGCCATCTCGATAGACGGGTGCGGCATGAAGCCGACCTGGACCACGTCACGGTCGATGTAGAACTCGTAAGCCCGCCGAGCTTCCGGCTCCGTCTCGGTCCCGTGGATCATCGCCGCGTTCGTGAATGACGGCGCGACGCACCCTGTCAGGCGCTCGCAAATGAGTTGCGAGGCATAGTTCGCCCGTGAGGCTGAATATCCGCTCTTGGTGCGAGCCATCAGGTCCGCGATCCGTGAGGCCGTGACTTTGCCGCAGCGCTCTTGCAGCCATGCGTCTGTACCCTGCGCGTTCACTTTGCCATCTCCGGTTCGCGCTGCTTCTTCTTCGCGTCCAGCGCCCGCATGGCCGCGTCAAACTGGTCAGCCGGGACTTCCTTGAGACTGGCAATCCCGAAGTAGGCACAGAACCTCGCAAGGTCCGCGCCGACCGCGTTGGCCTTGTCCTGAAGCGCGTGAAGCTGATCCTCGTTTACCTTGGCGTTGCTAGCGACTTCCGGCGTCGATCCGTCCGCGTCGTTGTCGCCCTCTGTCGGAATTGCGAACGTCATGAAGGCCGCGTATTTGTAGGCAGCGGACATGGCCTTGTTCGTCGCCTTGTCGCTGCTATCCATTGCCTCGCCAAAGGTGGCTGCGGTATGCGTGGTCCCGTCGAGAGCCGACACAAAGTCGAACTCCGCGTGGACCGTGACATAGAACAGCGCGCCGCCGTTCTTGCTCTGTCGCTCGATCACTTCGCGCTGGACAACGCGGGGGATCACGACCAGCTTGTGAGCGGACAGCAACGGGGACAGTGCGGCGTAAACGTCGTCAATGCCTCGGAAGTTGTAACCCGAGCCCTGCGTGTTGCGACGGCTCTTGGCGATACCGACCTTGGCAAGCTCGCCCTGGATTTCCGCTATCGCCTGGTAGACGTGCGGTGTTCCAGATTTCACTTTCGTTTCCGCGTTCATTGATTGTGTGTGGCGCATTTATTGGACGCGCCCCCTCCTGGGTTGGAATCCTTGATCTCGTTGAATTTCGCCATGTGCCGGTCGAAGGCATCGTAATCGCGTTGCTTGAGAGCAGCCGCAGCACGATCCCATTCGCCGCTCATCGCCGTGAATTTGGAGATTGCGAAACTAAGCTCGGGTGTCTGTGCGCTCTCTAGGAGAGATGTGCTGATCATGGCCGGTCACCTTGGGCGTCTGGCTTCGCCACCGCGCCACTCACGAGCGGAGCCTGTTCCACGTCTCCGCCCTTCGGGTGAGTGTCGGCTGACGCGACAAGCCCCTCTATCCAGCCATCACCGCAATACATGCACGTGAGGGTGTTCAGTGGCGCTTCCACCACCTTCTTCGTCTCTCGCTCCCTGATGAGTCCCAGGACCACGTAGGGGTCGCAGATGTTGAACTCTGGGCCGCTCCCATTTGCGCATCCGTTGCGACGGCAACATTCATCCATGGCAGCGCGTCCAGCCCTTGTATTCGGGTGTGAATCGCGGTTCCAATAACCGCCCCATTCAGTCGCACCGTCCCTAAGCATGTAGTGCCACGGGTTGCCGCGAGGATGCTGGGCGACATGGCCTTGCCAATGGGTCGTCAGGCCGCTCCAAAGGATATTGCGGTGGTGGGGAAGGTGCACATAGTAAGCCATCGGAGCGCCCGCCCCGTAGGCCATGAACGCTATGTCATATTGGCCATCGTCCGGCAGCCATTCCCCGTCCGCATACCGTAGGACAATTCCCCGGCGATCTTTGTCGAGAAGCCGGAACTCGAACACTGGCCACAGATCAGCGATAGCGACACTCGCCTTTGGCCGAGACAACGTAGATTGGCGCGGTTCACGAGTGGCGCGGGCCGAAGGCATCGCCCGAATACCGTCCTCTAGGAGAGATGGGATGGCGTTCATGCTGACCTCTCCGCGCGCTCGTCCATTTGCCGCAGAGCCTCGCGAAGGGCACTCATGGCGCACAGGTGAAGCGGCGCTCCAGACTGCCCGAGTTCCTCGCGAACGCCGCGAGCATCGGCGCATGTGACGTAAAGGCCATCAGGCTCACGAAAGACGTTGAATGTTGCGAGGTGTTTCCCAATGTTCATGCGGCTTTTCCCAGTCTGGCCCGCTCGGTCATCACGTAGCGAGCTGGTGGAATGTCCTCTTCAACGATCCCGACAGACGCGAGAGCGGCGGCACGAAGCATCTTCCCGCACTTGACGTTATCGCCAGCTTCAGAGGCGGCGGTGTATTCTGCCAGCCATTCGGCATCGGCCTTTCGCTCGGCTTCCGATTTCCACGGCAGTCCGAACTCTCGGGCTGCTCGATCAAGGAACTCGGATGGAGTGACGGAGCGCGAGTCTGCGGTGAGGAGGCGGGTCATGACACCCACCCCGCCAGCGCAATAACGCCAATCACATACAGTGCTGTTGCAGCACCAGCGATGAAGAACAGACCATCACGACCGATTGCCAGATGAACAGCGGGACGAGGATTGGGATTTGCTCTGACACGAGCCTCAAGCTCATCGCTCAGCCTACGCCATTCGTCCTCGGGTGTGCCGATGGTGCGGGTGTTGTCTGTGACGAGATGGAGGGTCATGCTGACACCTGATCAGCAAACACTGGGAACGCGCCCGGATCACTCGCCGCGCAAGGGTGGTAGCTGCCGGTTCCGTCGAGATCGCGGAGGTGCGCTACGGGTTCCTGCGCATCGAGAATGCGGCGAATATCTGAAAGGCGCATTTCGCCGAACTTGAAGCCCAAGCTCCCGTCCTCATTGACGGAGCGTATTTCAGCTTTGCCAAACGGCTTAATCTCAACGACCCGCCAGCGATGCGCCACACTTCCGGGCCACTCGTCGCCGACTTTGATTTTCCGCTGAGCCATCTTCTCATCCTCCACGCTTGTGCGTTAATTGTTGGGGGTGCGGTCTGTGACGAGACGGAGGGTCATGCGATCCTCCCGTAATCAGCGGTAAGCACCGGGATTGCTTCCGGATCGGCAAAACCGAACATGGGAAGGAAGAAGAACGGCTGTTCGCGTCCGCGCAGGAGGCGAGCGCCTTGAATTTCAGCAGCGGCCCAAGCAGCGTCCCTAGCAGCGTCCCTAGCAGCAGCCCTAGCAGCGGCCCAAGCAGCGTCCCAAGCAGCGTCCCTATCAGCGTCCCAAGCAGCGGCCCTAGCAGCGTCCCAAGCATCGTCCCTAGCAGCGTCCCAAGCAGCGGCCCTAGCAGCGGCCCTAGCAGCGGCCACTTTTTCCCAGTCCTTCGCCTTCATGCCGTCGAGATGAGACCAGAAAGCAAGAACGGTTTGGGCCTGATCCCCCAGCACCTTTTCGGGGCGCGTAAGGACAATCGACGGCGCTCCGTCTGCCTTGTCGTTTACCGAGCGCAGGAGGATTGCGTGTGCCACGCTGATGTTCAGCAGTTTGGCGGTCGCCAGATCGGCCTTGCGCTGTTCAGCGCTTTGCAGCTTCTTTGGAGTCCATCCGCCGATCAGGTGGAGCACCTGACCCTGCGCACACATGCATCCGATGTTGGTTGGGTCGGCCTCGTAAGCCTCGAAGTCGATCAGCGAGCCTTTGTATGGCTTGCCTTCGTTCGAGTCCCACCGGGCAATGATTTCAGCGACACTCGCCATTCTCTCTTCCTCCACGCTTGTGCGTTGAGGAGAGTATGTGCCTTATAGGAACATCGGTGTCAACAACTTTCTGTTCCTGTGTGTCACATTCTTGCGCGAGGGATGGAGAATCGAGGGTGAAGGATCAGTGTTTAGATGCGGCTCTCAGCCTCAGAACGGCCTCTAGCGCCCAATCGTGCGCAATGCGCTGCATATTGTTGTAGAACAATGTTGGGGAATAGGTCGGCTGTAAGACCCCCTGCTCGGCAAATCTCCAATCATTGAACTGAGGGGCGCACGAACTCAGGACGCCGGTCGCGATTGTCGAAGCGTCCGAAACGTGATCGTCGAGCACGGAAGCCTGCCCGAAGAAACACTTCATCATCTCGACCTGTGCGGCCTGTAGAGCCTTTTGAGAATCCGCTTCATTTTGAGCGTGAGCGGACGCTGGCAGGATTAAAGCTAGTGCCAGCAGCCTTCGCATATTATCCCTCAGTGCCGGTGCGATCCCGAAGCAGCGCTTCAGCCACGCGCTCGATCTGCCGACGCTCACCTGGTTTGGCCCGATCCCACAGGGACCATATTGCAGTCGGTTCCGAAGGATCACGGATCAGCAAATCTACCGGCTCGCATCGGTAAATCTCGGCGAGCCGTTCAAGCAGTTCCTGATTGTAAGGCTGTATGCCGCGCTCCACCTTCGACAGATAGCCGTGCGTAACGTGCAGTTCCTCAGCGACCTGCACAAGCGTCTTGTTGCGGTGCTGCCGCCACTGCCGCAGGAACGTTGGGCGCAATTTGCCTGACATGCACAAAGTATCGCCCAATCCGATACTAAGGCGGATAGCTCCTCTGGAAAATTTCGCTTGACGAACGATGTTCCAGTGAGGCACATTGCTACTCATGCGGCTATCGGAATTCATGTCGGAACATGACCTCAAGGATGAGGACATGGCCCAGCGGCTAGGTTGTGACCGGAGCTACGTTCTGAAGCTCCGCAACGGGGTGGCAAAGCCATCCGCAACCATGATGGGAACGATTGCCGAGAAGACTGGCGGATCGGTTCAACCGAACGACTGGTTTGAAAATCTCCCTGAAGCAGACGCGGCTTAATGCTCCAGCGTCCTGACCTCGCAAGCGCCTCCGCGCCATTCTCTGGCGAGCTTTCCCGCTCTGGCAAAGCTTTCGAGGAAGTCGTGCATGGTCGCGACGAACACATAATGCCGCGCCCCGGTTCTGACTGTCGCCCTGACAAGTGGACCGAAAAGTTCAAGATCAATCGGTCCTTCGATGAACACAACATCGCCGTCCATTGGTCCACTCCACGCACGACTCGGCGAGCAAGTGAAACCCCTTCACTTTCGTTAATCAAGGCGTTGACCCCTGTGGTTAACACCTACCGCAAGCTTCTCAAATGGCAGCTTGTCGGACTCTGCTTCTGGGCTGGCGGTTGCATATTCGAGGCGGTGCTTTTGTCGGTTCCCAAGCTGGTTCCGATACTGGTTGCACGATTTCTTTGAAGGAGAATGATGATGAACGCGACTGCCCAAATTGCCGCACAGGCTGTCCAACAAGCTGTCAGGCCGCAGCCCGAACTTGGGCGATTGAAAGCCGCTGCCGAGCGCGTTTCTGTCGCATCGTGGAAGGTTCAGACATTCCTCGACAACTTCCACGGCCAATCGCCGGAGACCGCCCAAGCCACCGACCCGTCGCAGGATTGCTACCGTAACGACCTCGACTCGCTTTTCGACGCAATCGGCACGCTCGAAGCGCGCGTCGAAACCCTCGCGCACATCGGCTGAAACATGGCAGCGCTGGAGCTCCAAACCAACGACAGTGGCGGCGTTGAAAATGGCCGCTCTGCTCTCATGAGTAAACGCTGCTCCGGCGCGCGGGTTGCAGATCCCGTCATGTGCGCAGCGAAGAGCGGCAACGCCACACCCCATCCGATACTGGTTGCAAGGTTCTTGTAGATGAGCGGCGGGGGAACCAAGCGAGCGGTTCAGTGGGGCGCGATGGTGTTCAGCCTCTGGCAGTTGCTGGTTTATCTCAGCGTAAGCTTCGTAATGTGGGACTTCGACGCCGGGGATTGGCCCATAGAAGCGCGCATGATTGCGGCGTTCCTTGGGATGGCTGGCCTGTTTCTCGCGGCTGCGTTCGCGGAGACCGCATAAATGGAACCCGCCTCCATCATCTCCCTTATTCTGTGGTTCGCTTTTCTCGGATCGCTGGCGTGGTTTGTTACGCACGAGCCCGAGATTGACGCGCACGGCGAGGCTTACGGCGACTGGCCGAACGTCCCCGTTCCAGATGATGCCCTCGGTCATTTCGGGGGCGCACCTAACCCATGACCGATTCAATTTTCCTTGAATACGATTGCGAGGCGATTCAGGCCGCGATGGCTGTTGCTCTTTTGCACTTCAAGAACGCCAACGAACTGACGCTCTCCAAGATCGGCAAGGCTATCGAACGAGAGGCGCAATCGGTCCACCAGTATATCTGCGGCGGAGCTGAAATGCCAATGTCCTGTTGGCTCAAAGCGGTCGCGAAATGGCCGGAGCTACAGGACCGGCTGATCTACAATCTAGACGAGGCCGAAAAGGGCTTCCGCGCCAAGCAGCGCGAACTGAGGCTCAACCAGTGACTTCCCCATCATATAACAGGGCGGTGTAGAGCGATGGCTACTGCATCAGGGCGCATCGCCAAAGGCGACCGGGCTGCTCATGAACCGAGCCGAGTTGCACCGTCTCGGCCATCCGGTGAGCATCCCTTGCGCGTCCTCGACCTGTTTTCAGGGATTGGCGGATTCTCGCTTGGCCTGGAAAGATCTGGAGGCTTCGAAACCGTCGCGTTCTGTGAAATCGATCCGTTCTGCCGAAAGGTGCTGGCGAAACACTGGCCGGAGGTTCCCTGCTTTGACGATGTTCGAACCCTTAGAGGAGATGCGGTCGCTCCCGTTGACATCATCAGCGGAGGCTTTCCCTGCCAGGATCTTTCAAACGCCGGCCTTCGAGGAGGCATTGAGGCGGAACGCTCTGGCCTTTGGGCGGAGATTGCCCGTCTGGCTGGCGAGCTTCGACCGTCCTACATCATCGTGGAGAACGTCTCAGCTTTGCTTAATGGCCCAACTGAGTGGCCAGGGCGATGGTTTGGCAGAGTTCTGGGGAACTTGGCCGCGCTCGGGTATGATGCGGAGTGGGACTGCATACCAGCTTCCTACGTTGGCGCCCCTCGCCAGCGAGATCGCGTCTGGATTGTTGCCTACCCCGCGCAAGAACGACAGTCAGAAGCGCGGCAACTTCGACGTATCAAACTCGCGGAATGGCTTCCCCGCTGCGGTCAAACGTCTTTTCCTGCCAACGATCGGGAAGAACGAGCCGAAGTGCGCAAGCCGCAACAGGTTTCGGGGTTCCCCGCATTTCCGTGGTGCCAAGATGTGCGAAGGGCTGAGGATCTGCGAGGACGATCCGATTTACCTCCACCCCTCTTTCGCGGAAGCGTCGATGGGATTCCCAATTGGGTGGACAGAGTTGGAAGCTGCGGAAACGCAGTAGTTCCTCAAATCCCCGAGCTTATCGGAAGGGCGATTCTCGCTGCCATCGAAGCCGAAAGGCAGGCAGCATGACCTGCGCCAAACTCACCACAAGAGCCACGATCATCGCTCCGGACGGTTCCCGATACGTCGGCACAAACTACGTCCGCAATCCGCAGCGAATGTGTCCGCGCGAGGGAATGCCTACCGGCGTCGGATATGAGCTTTGCAAGAGCATCTGTGACCAGCCAGCCCATGCTGAAGTCAACGCCTGCCTGGCAGCCGGAGACCGCGCTCGCGGCGGCACGCTTTACCTGGAGGGCCATTACTACGCCTGCGACAACTGCAAGCGCGTAGCTGCTGAACACGGCGTCGAGATCGTCATCGGTTCTCCGCCCGAGGAGGCAGCATAATGCAATCCGAAGCCTCCGTTCAAAAAGACGTTCGAGCCTATTTGGCGCGCGTCGGCATTGACTCGCTCGCCATACCGAACGGCGCTGTCCTTGCCGGTGATAAAGCCTCACGCTGTCGTCAGATGGCAAAGCTCAAGGCTACTGGATTAATGCCTGGAGCTGCGGACCTCCTATTGCTGGACCGCCGCTTTGTGCGCCGTGTCGGCTTCTTCGAGATCAAGCGCGAAGGCGGAAGGCTGGAGGCTTCACAGAAGACATTCGCCGATCTGTGCGAGAGCGTCTGGCACATTCCCTATGCGGTCGTTCGATCGATTGCCGATGCGACTGAGACGCTGGCGCAGTGGGGATGGCGATGACTCCCCGTCAAGACCAGGTATCCGAATGGATGGCCGCCTATGGTGGAACACCATCACAATGCGCTGAGTGTCTGGGGATAAGCTACAAGGCTGTTCAAAGGGCATGGCAGAAGGTCTGCGCCAGATATGGGTGGCAGGCGCGATGACTGCTCTTCCCCGTTGGAAACCCGAGGACAGCGTTAGGCTTGTCCGGCGAAAGAAGATCGATGGCGCTCCGTTCAAGAGATTGCAGACGGAGTTCGGCAGAAGCCACACTGCCCTTCACAAGCAGTTTCACAAGCTCGAAACCATGCTGGAATCCTCGCACGGCGAAATTCTTGAGCGCCATCGGGAGGAAGAGTTGGAGCTGTTGGAGAAGCTCCTTCGAGAACAGCGCTCTCCAGAGGCGTACGGAGACGAGCGCCCATGAAGCTGTGGAAAACCGCCGATCCTGACAAGTTAATGAAATATCGGCCACGCTTCCCGTGGCCTCAATCGTGTAATTTTCCGGCATGAGCTTCGATGCTCTCGCATGGGCTGGAAAATGCCAGCCGGGAACGGCGGCGAGAAAGCTTGTGCTTCTCGCGCTCGCCGATAGGCACAACACTGAAGAGAATGCGTCACGCCCATCAACGGCGTGGATAGCTGACTGGACTGGGCTCAACCGTAAAACTGTTATCGCTGCGCTGGACGAACTCGAGCGCAGCAACCTCATCAGCGACACAGGCAGGCGTAGCGGGGAAACGGGCCAAATAAAGGTCTATTCGCTCCACCTTGAAAGCGTCCCAAAAACGGAACAGTTCCAAAAACGGAACAGTTCCACTTTTTCCTCCAAAGAGTCCCAAAAACGGGACACGGATACTATTAGGGAACCAGTAGCTTCAGAAGCTAAAGCTTCTTCAGCTAGACCCGCGCGCAAGCGAGATGAGTTTCCCGCTCCTCCCAATGTTCCTGAAGAAGTCTGGCGCGACTTTCTGAATAGCCCGAAGCGGCGGAAGGCTGGGATGAGCGCGACCGCTTACGCCGGGATCACGAACAACCTCGTCGTTCTCGCGGAGCACGGTTTTCCGCCTGGAGAGATGATCGCCCTCGCTGTGGAGCGAGGTTGGACGACCGTGAAGCTGGAATGGGTCTTAAACGAACGGACGCGGCGAAATGAACGAACCGACACCAACCCAACCGGGACAGCACTTGCAAGAGTCCAGGCCGCGATACGAAGCGGAGATCCTTTCAACTGAGCTGGCGAAGATGCTCGGTTTGGTCGCTCCGGTCACGATGAGCGCGGACCAGCAAGCCATCTGGATCACATGCGCCATCGACGCTCTGCAAGGCATTCACGCTTCGGAAGTCGCTGCGGTTTCAATGGAGGTTCGCCGCTCGGTCACACGCCCTTCGCAGATTGTGCCGGAGATCGCCAAGCTGGTTGCGGTGAAGCGGGAGAGACGGAGCGCGCATATTTCGGCGCCCGTGATATGAGGGACCGCCACCGAGAAGCCCCTTATGGACCGTCGCGGTGAGCCGATGAGTGAGGAAGAGACAACCGAGCTGAACGGGATATTGGAGACGCTGAAAGCCAAGGCCAGATATCGCGCTGACGGGTCCAGGTATTTCATCGAAACCAACTGAATTTCTTTGACTTTTCTGCCAATTTCATGTAGGTGACAGCATGGGTGATTTGCTTAATCTTGCAGAGCATTTCGAGAGTGAATCGCTCAACTGGCGCGGACAGCCGATTGGCAATCTGCTTCACTCGATGGCAGAGCTTTTGAAGTCCCACGCATACGGAGACCTAGTGAGAGCCCAGATGCTAAGCTCAAGCCTGGTTAAGATGCCGATAGGGAGGGTGAATTAGTGGTCGAGCTGCTCCATCAGGATGGCAACTGGACCGCTGATAGAGCGCTCACCGGACTCATACCGCCTTATCGTACGATGGTCACTGATACGCAAATGCGCTGCGAGCTGGCGCTGAGTGAGGCCAGCCCGCAGGCGAATGGATTTGAACTCTTGAGGGGTCATTCAATCGGCTCCCGGTCGAGAGACCTTGCGGAACGTCTCAACGTCAAAATAGGCAGGGGAGCGCAGGCCGTGCTTCACGGGGCGCTTGCGGCACAGTTCCCAGCACGTAACGGTTTCACCGCTGTATGTCTGGAAGGTAACAGGCTCCCGGCTTACGCTGTAGTTGGCCATGGTGTCACCGAAGAAGCGCATTGTCTCGCGGGTGAAAAAGTAAGGCTCGCGCCCAGCTTCCTCGACAAGTGCGCGAAGCCGGGCTGGCGTCATGCGGTCAGTCATGGCTCAAGCCTCCTCGCTCTGAAGGTTAGATGGAAGCTCCTGATATTGCCCGAGCGACCCATCGCGAAAGACAGGATGGCCGAACACATGGCGAGTGCCGACCGACCAATCAGAGATGCGATAGCGCTGCCCGCCAGGAGACTTAAGCATAGCTCCTCCGCCAAGCCTGCGCGCAAGTTCAAAGGTATTCATCATCGTTCTCCCTCATCAGGTGGGACTGTAGTCCCGGTTATGCGAGCACAAACTCGCGAACATGCTTCCACGTCATATCATGGATGCGCTGATCTGTATTCCTATGGACATAGACAACAGCGCACCGGCCATCGTCAATGTGCTTCCCGATATAGGCGACATATCCGCCAGGACATTCACGCTTGGAAGCGCCCGGAAGCGCAGTGCGGATTATCTCTCTATGTAGGGTCTCGATCATTGTGCCATTCTCCTCTGGCGTGAGTGGGGCAAAGCCCCGGTGTCAGGCTTCCAACCAGCGCACGAAGCCCGGATGACGCTCTAGCTTGGCCTTCGCCGCCTCAAGCGTCCGAAACGCCATTGGCCGATACCCCGGCGCATACATGGTGAAGCGATCAGCTCTCTGCCTCGTGATACCCGTAGGGTGAGGCATCTTGGAGCCGGTGAGGTAGTTCACCTCTGCATAGATGGTTTTCTTCATTCCCATTCTCCCTTGGGTTAGGTGGGACAATGTCCCGATGCGCATTGATGTAATGAGGTCCGTTGGTCCTGTCAAGCATCGAATGTCGTTGGGTTGCGAATTACCTCATTTCCCGCATCGTCACACATCTGCAATTCACGTCGCACCGGTAGCGGGTTACCGGCACGGGATGCGCTGATCCCGCTGCAACCTGGACACATGCGGTCGAGGCCGAGACCATAACGATGCTGTCGCTTCATGTGGCGTCGGTCTCAAAGAGACCGGGGGCATGGTGGCGGGCACCCCCAAAGTTGCGAGCGTGATGTGTGATGCCATCAACCAATCTATCCGGCGTTTTCAAAAATCGGGTCCCTTAAAAAATCGCGGGTTTTCAGAAATTTAGCGGATTCCTAAAGTATTTGGATTTCGCAAATACTGTGATACTCTAGTCGAATGGGGCGGGAACTGGCTATTCAGACGGATCGTAAGTTCGACGGCAAGTCGATGCGTGCGTTGCCGGACCGTCAGCGCGGGTTTGTTCTTGAAATGCTCAAGAGGAATGCGAACCCTGCTATGGTGATGGAGGCGGCTGAGGCTGCGGGGTATAGGCCGGACTACGGCTATCACCTTATGCGGGACGAGGGCGTTATTGCCGCGTTACACGAGGAGTCGGTCAAGAGGCTTACCGGGGCTGCGATTGTCGGGGTCAGCGTTCTCTTGGAGATCGCGCAGTCGGAGGATCACAAGGACAGGTTTAAGGCGGCGAAGGAGCTTGCTGCCATCAACGGGTTCACGGCGGAACAGAGGATCAGGGTCGAGCATGTGACCGAGGACAAAAGAGACCTCATCGAGCAGATCAAGGGCATGGCTCGGGAGTTGAAGCTGGATCCGAAACAGCTTCTTGCCGGGGTGGGG
>Ga0207695_10002761_pt1 | contig 25587 bp, 25 predicted proteins | sample KBSC54metaG_FD_184354 | JGI IMG/M metagenome (GOLD analysis project Ga0207695, IMG submission 184354) | Corn rhizosphere microbial communities from Kellogg Biological Station, Michigan, USA - KBS C5-4 metaG (SPAdes) (version 2) | ecosystem: Host-associated > Plants > Roots > Rhizosphere > Soil...
CGCCGAGATCGATGTCAGCGCCGAACATCTTTCCGGGGTCCGCCATGATGCATTCGGCGACAGCAATCGCCAGACCACCATCGCTGCAATCATGCGCTGAAGCGACGACTCCGGCGCGGATCGCTTCCAGCAGCGTGGCGATGAGGTTGCGCTCGTGATCCAGATCGCAGGCAGGCGGAGCTCCGCCGATCGCGCCATGAATCGTCGCCAGGTACTCGCTGCCGCCAATCTCGTCGGTGCAATCACCAAGGAGGACTATCGCATCTCCCGCATGGCGAAACGTCGACCGGGTGATGTGTTCGAGCGAATCGATTACACCGAGCATTCCGATGACCGGTGTTGGATGCACGCTGCCGGTCGGGCTCTCGTTATAGAACGAGACATTTCCACCCGTGACTGGCGTGTCCAACGCGATGCAGGCTTCGCGAATCCCGGCAACAGCTTCCTTGAACTGGAAGAATATCTCAGGGCGTGTCGGATTCCCGAAATTGAGACAGTTGGTGATCGCGAGCGGACGCGCGCCGGTGCATGCGACGTTGCGAGCTGATTCGACGACGGCGATGCGGCCGCCAACTCTTGGATCGAGCGTGACGTACCGGCCGTTGCAATCGGTCTTGAGCGCAATGGCGCGATCGGTGCCACGGACTCGCAGAACCGCTGCGTCTCCGCCAGGCCCAATGACGGTATTCGTTCGCACCGTCGAGTCGTATTGCTGATACGCCCACCGCTTGTTCGCGATGGTGGGAGCGGCGAGAAGTTGCAGCAATGTCCACGTCGGGTCGGCTTCCGCGGCCAGTTCATTGATCGCCGCGACGTCGATGCTGCGTCTCGCGATCGCCTCGCGTCCCTCCTCGGCAGGAACGTCGTAGCGCGGACACTCTGTAACGAGTGCGGAGCCGGGAAATTCCGCGACTACGCGATCTCCCTCGGTCACGCGGTAGACGGGCTCCTGAATAACCTTGCCTATCACCTCAGCGGTGAGGTCCCACTTGAAGAGAATCTCCCGAACCTGCTGCTCGTGACCTTCGAGTGCCACGACGAGCATGCGCTCCTGCGACTCGCTGAGCAGTATCTCGTAAGGGGTCATTCCAGCTTCGCGGACGGGGACGCGGCTCGTATCGATCGTGACCCCAACGTCGCCGCGCGCCGCCATCTCGGCGGACGACGAAGTCAAACCGGCAGCACCCATGTCCTGAATTGCGACGATGTGTCCGCTGCGGATCAGCTCGAGACTTGCTTCGAGCAGGAGCTTCTCGGTGAATGGATCACCAACCTGAACTCGTGGACGTTTCGCCTCGCTGGCTTCGGACAGATCTTCGGATGCGAACGAGGCTCCGTGAATTCCATCCCGCCCCGTCCGCGCGCCGACACAGAGAATGGGGTTCCCGACTCCCTCGGCCTTCGCACGGATCAGCTCGTCCTCGCGCAACATCCCGACGCACATCGCGTTGACCAGCGGGTTGCCATCGTATGCAGAGTCGAAAACAATCTCACCCGCAACGGTTGGTACGCCGACGGAATTGCCGTAGTCGCCAATTCCCTTGACGACGCCGGCGAACAGGTAACGGTTGCGCGCGCTGTCGAGTGAGCCGAAGCGCAGCGAGTTGAGCATCGCGATCGGGCGCGCGCCCATCGTGAATACGTCACGAAGGATTCCGCCCACACCTGTTGCGGCGCCCTGATAGGGCTCGATCGCGGACGGATGGTTGTGCGACTCGATCTTGAACGCGATTGCGACGCCGTCGCCGATTGCGACGACGCCCGCGTTCTCGCCAGGGCCCTGGATGACGGCCGCGCCTTCGGTCGGCAGCGTGCGCAGAGTGTTACGCGAGTGCTTGTACGAGCAGTGCTCGTTCCATAGCGCGCTCACGATTCCGAGCTCCGTAAACGTCGGCGTTCGGCCAAGCATGTTGCAGATGCGGTCGAACTCCGACTCTGTCAGACCGTGCTCTCTGACAAGCGCTGCAGTTATCTCCGGATCGCCGGGGCGGGGAAGAACTTCGGTCATGTCAGGCTGGTACTCCATCGAGCAGCGAGTGAAACACGCCGAGGCCGTCGGTCGAACCGATCACCGGATCGACCGCTCGCTCGGGGTGGGGCATCATGCCGAGAACGTTGCCCGCTGCGTTGATGATTCCCGCAATTCCGTTCACCGAGCCGTTGATGTTGTCCTCATCACTGATGTCGCCGCCCGTGGAAGAATACCGGAATGCGACGCGCCCTTCGCCTTCCAATCTCGCAACTACGTCGGGATCAGCCGTGTAGCGACCATCTCCGTGTGCCACCGGCACCGACAGTATCTGGCCCTTGTAATATTCATGCGTGAACATGCTCGAGTCGTTCTCCACGCGCATCGTGACGAGGCGTGAGACGAACCGAAGCGATGCGTTCCGCAGAAGTGCGCCAGGAAGCAGCCCGGCCTCGCATGCGACCTGAAAGCCGTTGCAGATTGCGAGCACTGGTGCGCCGCGCTTGGCATGCGCGACGACTTCATTCATGATCGGACTGAAGCGCGCGATAGCGCCGGGCCGCAGGTAATCGCCGTAGCTGAAACCACCGGGAAGGACGATCACGTCGCAGCCTTTGAGATCGTGGTCCTTGTGCCAGAGATACACGCATTCCTGGCCGATCGCGTCCGCGGCTGCATGGCACGCATCGTAGTCGCCGTTGGATCCGGGGAATGTGACGACGCCGAACTTCACGACTGACCGCCCTGTTGCAGTGTCGGCTCTTCCAGTACGAAGTCTTCGATCACCGGATTCGCGAGCAGCTTCTCGCACATGCTGCGAACCGCGCTCGTCGCATCGGCAGCGCTCGCCGCGTTGACGTCGACCGTGATGAAGCGGCCCACTCGTATGTCGGCAATGGTATTGAAACCGAGGCTGCGGAGCGCGCCCGCAACCGCTGCGCCTTGCGGATCGAGGATTCCGGGACGCGGGATGATCTGAACGGGAACGCGGTATAACTGCACAGCTACCTCAAGTTTCGGGTGAAGGGGGAGCTTCGTCCGGATTGTCGTTCCCGGGCCGATCGCGCCTGGGACGACGTCGACGACGACGGCGTCTGGTGACATTGGTCGTTTCTGACGGCGAATAGGCGAGTGCGGCATTCGCCGGGCGCTCGAGCGGCTCGATCTCCGTCTCATCTTCCTCGTCGTTCTCGAGACCCGCGTCGTGGCTGCTGAAGGTTGGACGTCCGAGCAAGCCGAGCAGCACGGATCTGCCAAGACCATACAGTACGTAGGCCAGGCAGGCGGGGAAGAAGAATTGCTTCGGTACGAAGAACACGCCGATGATCGTGCCCAGCACGACAATCGTGCCGAGTATCTCGCGCAAAGACCTGAATCCGACGGTTGGGACGGCGGGATACGACGCGTCGCTCACCATGAGTGCGCCGAGGCCCGCCATCACGAACCTGAGCATCACGTGCCACTGAAGGTTCGCGATGTTCGTATCGTTGTAGAGCGACGTCTGGCTGAACCAGTAGTACGTGGCGAGCGTCAACCCAGCCGCCGGACTCGGCAGGCCGTGAAAGTAGCGTTTTGCGCGGCCAGCCTGCTCGACGTTGAAACGTGCGAGGCGCAATGCGGCACACGCTATGAAGGCGAACGAAAATACCCAGTCCCATCCCTCGCGATTGAGAACCGCGAAGTACATGATCATCGCAGGCGCGACACCGAACGAAACGATGTCGACCAGCGAGTCGAGTTCGGATCCGAGTGGCGATCCTGTATTGGTTGCACGAGCGACGCGGCCGTCGAAAACGTCGAATATGCCGGCGAGAACGACGTACAGACCGGCGCGTGACGGATCTCCACGTGCGGCTGCAACGATCGCAAATATGCCGAAGAAGAGATTCGCGATCGTGAGACCGCTGGGCAGCAGAATCACGGCGCGGCGCATTGGGCGACGCCGATGATGATGGGTCCCAGCGACGCGTGCACTCACCGTTTGAGCTCCGCCAGCACGGTCGTCCCCGCTGTCGTCATGTCACCGAGCTTCGCGTTGATCGTTGCGTCGGTCGGGACGAACACATCGACGCGCGATCCGAACCGAATGATGCCGAACCGTTCGCCCTGGTGGGCCTCGTCTCCGACCTTGCTGTACGTGACTATGCGGCGCGCGATGAGCCCCGCGATCTGACGAGTGAGAATCCGAACTCCGGCCGGTGTCGTAACGCCGACCGACATCTGCTCGTTCTCCAGACTCGACTTCTCGGCGGCCGCGTTCAGAAACTTGCCCTTGTTGTAATGCACGAAATCAACGCGTCCATCTACCGGATAGCGGTTCACATGCACGTTGAAGATGTTCATGAAGATCGAAATCCGGGTCGCCTTGCCGTGCACGAACAGCGGCTCGTCGACATTGGTGATCATCAATATCTTGCCGTCGGCCGGCGCGACGATCAGATCTGCGCCGCGTGGGCCGGTTCGCTCGGGGTCGCGGAAGAAGTAGGCACACCAGAGGGCGACAACTGTAATGAGAATCGCGAGCAGCCATACGGGCCACGACCGATAGTGCAGTGCCGCGATGAACGCAATGATCACGGCGGCGACGCCGATTCCGATGAATGGCCAGCCTTCGCGCGCGAAGCTCAAGTTGCGTTACCGATCGAAAGCGATGATCCGGTGACGCGTCTGTACGCTTCGAGATACCGGTTGCTCATTGCCGTGATCACGTCCGGCGGAATACTCGGACCGGGCGCGTCGCCGTTCCACTTGCCTTCATTGCGCAGCCGTTGCAGGTAATCACGCAGCGGCTGTTTATCGAAGCTCGGCGGCGTCGTACCGGCGCGATAGGAATCGCGCGCCCAGAAACGCGAGCTGTCGGGAGTCATGACTTCGTCTATCAATATAACCTCCCCATCGCGTTCCCCGAACTCGAACTTGGTGTCTGCGAGAATCAAGCCGGCCCGTTCCGCCACGCCCGATCCAAAGCGGAAGAGCTCCAGCGAGAGTTCTTCGAGCCGATGGGCGACGGCACCGAGCCGATTGCTCATTTCGGCGCGCGATATGTTTTCGTCGTGTCCCGACTCGGCCTTGGTCGCCGGTGTGAAGCGCGGCTCCGGCAACGCCTGGCTCTCCACCATTCCGGCAGGTAGCGCTTCACCTGCAAGCCTTCCAGTCGCGAGGTAATCCTTCCATCCGCTGCCTGACAGATATGCGCGGACGACGCACTCGACCGGAAATACGTTCGCGCGGCGCGAAAGCATCGCACGCCCCTGCAACATGTCGCGGTGCGCACGGAGCGCTGGCACGAGCGAAACTATCTCCGACGCGTCGGCCGTGATCATGTGGTGCGGCACGTTGCGGATCTGACTGAGCCACCACGCCGTGAGCTGGGTTAGTACTGCACCCTTGTGCGGCACCGGTTGATCCAGCACGACGTCGAACGCGCTCACACGGTCCGTTGCGACGAGCAGCAGGCGGTCTGCATCAATCTCATAGACGTCGCGGACCTTTCCATGCCTGAGAATGGGAAAGGGAAGCGACGTTGTGCTGATCGGCGTCGTCATACCCTGAGCGCCTCAGTGGAAAGGGTGTCGGCCGAGTCGTTCAGAAGTGGATCAACGACCTCGCGCAGGAACTCGGTAACCTGTTCGCTCGAGCGGCCGATGAAGTTACGCGCGTCCAGCACACTCCGGAGATCGTCGATGGGGACGGCGTAATCGGGATCGGCGGCGAGTCTGTCCAGCATGTCGTTGCGGCTCGCGCCGTCCTTCACGGCTGTCGCCGCGGCGACGCTGTGTTTCCGGATCACCTCATGTGCTTCCTGGCGATCACCGCCAGCCTCAACGGCGCGCACGATCAGCTCCTCGGTCGCCATGAATGGTAGTTCGTCCGCGACGCGGCGCGCGATGCGGGCGGGATGAACCTCGAGGCCGGACGCGATGTTTCGCATGATCAACATTATCGCATCGGTCGCAAGAAACATTTCCGGTATCACGAGTCGTCGGTTGGCACTGTCATCGAGCGTACGCTCGAAGTACTGCACCGAATGCGTCTCGTTTGCATTTGGCTCAAGCGACAACACGAACCGCGCGAGTGAATTGATCCGCTCGGAGCGCATCGGGTTGCGCTTGTATGCCATCGCCGACGATCCGATCTGTTCCTTCTCGAACGGCTCTTCAATCTCACCGAACGACTGCAGCAGGCGCATGTCGCTGGCGAATTTCGCCGCACTCGCTGCAACGCCGGCCACCGCGCCAAGCACCGCAGCATCGAGCTTCCGCGTGTACGTCTGCCCGCTGACGGGAATCGAGGAGGAGAAGCCCATTCGGGATGTGACGAGCCGGTCCAGCTCGCGCACTTTCGCGTGGTCGCCATTGAAGAGCCGCAGGAACGACGCCTGAGTGCCGGTGGTTCCCTTGACGCCGCGCAGCGGTAGCGAGTCTATGCGATACTGCATGTCGCGGATGTCGAGTACGAGATCCTGGATCCACAGAGTCGCCCGCTTTCCGACAGTCGTAAGCTGCGCTGGCTGAATGTGCGTGTAACCGAGCGTCGGCTCATCCTTCCACATTTCTGCGAACGCAGCCAGCGCGCGTACGACGTCCATTGCGCGGCTGCGAAGCATCGCCAGTGCGCGCCGCATCAGTATCAGATCCGCGTTGTCGGTCACGAAAGCGCTGGTCGCACCCAGATGTATGAAGCGCCTTGCACCCGGCGCCGCGTCGGCGAAGGTGTGCACGTGCGCCATCACGTCGTGTCTGAAGCGCTGCTCGTACTTCGCCGCGGCCTCAAAATCGATGTTGGCAGCGGCGGCGCGCATCTCGGCGATCGCCGATTGCGGGATGTCGATGCCAAGCTCCATCTCCGATTCCGCGAGTGCGATCCACAGTTGGCGCCAGAGCAGATGACGCTCCTGTGCCGACCAGAGTTCCAGCATGGCGCGCGACGCGTATCGCGCGGACAGCGGTGACGAATATGTATCGTTCATCTACTGCGTCACGAACTCGGTCGAGTAGAACTGGCCCTGCCGTTCGACATACATCACTACCACACCTCTCCCGCTGTTGAGCGCCGCCGCGGCATCTTCGGCGCTTGTGATCCGCGTTGTGTTCACCTGAACTATCACGTCGCCCTGGGCGAGACCGATCTGCGCAGAGACGCGCGGACTCACGTTCTGGACGTAGGCGCCAGACTGACTTCTGATGTTGCGCTCCGAGCGAATCGCGGGTGTGAGCGTCGTCAGCTCGATCTCGTGCAGCACCGTTACTCGCGGCGCGTTCACCTCGGGCAGATCTGCAATGCGCACATTCACGGTCTTGTCCGAACCACTTCGCTGCAACGTGATCGGAATCGTCTCGCCGACTCTCAGCTCAAGCAATTCCGCTTCCCAGTCGTATGCGTTGCGTATCTGTCGGGCCGCGACGCGTACTATCACGTCGCCACGGCGGATGCCGGCCGATGCAGCAGGTGATCCGGGTGTCACAGCCGCGACCGTGACGCCACGTTGCGGGCGCTGGCCCAGCGTGCGATTCTCGCTCACTGCCGGCTTGACCCCGATCCATGGACGTCGAACCGAGCCATGCGTGAGCAGGTCGTCCGCGACGCGCGCCGCGCGGTTGATCGGAATGGCAAAGCCGAGGCCGACCGAGCCGCCACTGGGAGAGTAGATCGAGCTGTTCACACCGATGACCTCGCCCGCGGCGTCCACGAGCGGGCCGCCCGAATTGCCGGGGTTGATCGCCGCATCGGTCTGGATCATGTCGACGTACGCGCCATTTCCCGCGTCCGGTGGCGGAGCCACGAGATTGCGCCCGACCCCACTGACGACTCCGACAGTAACACTCGGCTCCGTATTGGCGAGCACGAAACCGTACGGGTTGCCGATCGCAATCGCCCACTCGCCGACGATCAGTGACGATGAGTTGCCAAGTGGTGCGACAGGAAGATTGGAAGCGTCGACCTTGAGCACGGCGAGATCGTTCACGTCATCGACGCCGATGAGCTTGGCGACATACGTCGTGCCGTCGCGCAGCGCTACCGAGATTCGTGTTGCTCCGCGGACGACATGCGCATTGGTGAGTATCACGCCGTCCTTGCGCAATATGAAACCCGAGCCAAGGCCCGCTACGGGGCGCTCGGCGGAGTTTCCGCCGAAGAACTGCTCCATCATGTCCGCCGGAACGTGCTCCACTGCCTCCGTCTGTACGGTCACAACGCTCGGTGCGACGCGCGCGACCGCAGCCGTTATCGCTGTGCGCCGGGACGCATCGACCTGTGCGTTGGCAGAAGGTTGCGCGACGGTAATCTGTTGCGCCTTGGATGATCCGCCATTGCATGCGATCGCCGCTGCGATGATCGCAACCACAGCTATCCGCTTCATTGCCTACAGACTCCTCGGCTTGTGACGTCTGGAGAGTGCGCTCAGGTATCGGTCGACGCCGCGGTCCGTGAGCGAATGCACCAGCAACGAGCCGAACAACTCCGGCGTGACATATGCGACGTCCGCGCCGGCGAGCAGATAGTTCGTGAAAGCGATGGAGCTCTGCGGCGCCGTCACTGCGACGTCGCACTCGAGTCTGCACTTGTCGATCACCGCGCGTATCTGCGCCACCATCTCCGCGCTCGGACGACCCTGCGCGTCGATCTCGCGTACGTCGGTTGCGACCATCGATGCGCCGAGCTTGGCTGCGATGAACGCCTGCGCGCCGGAATACACCTGCGTGGCACAGATCCTCACGCCGTCTTCAACGAGCTTTCGAATTGGCGACACGGCGTCTTCGACGAACGGAATCTGCACGATCGCATGCTCCGATACTCGCGCGATGTCACGCGCTTCCCGGTAGATGTCCGCGCCGCTTATCGCGCTGACTGGCACGCAAACCGGAACGCCGAAATCGACGGTGATTTCAGCGAGTCTGTCCAGCACGGTCGCTGAGGGATCCTCGGCCGAGAGGTCCACCGGCGAAAGAACGACGCCGTCGAGCAGCCCTGCCGAAGCAAACTCCCTGATCTCTGCGACCGACGCGCTCTGAACGAAGATCTTCATACGCCCTCAAGATAGAAGTGCGCCGGGTAGGTCACCCGGTCGAGAAACAGACCGTGCGACGGGGCCGGCGGGGAGACGGCGAGGTTGTTCGGTGCGGCAAGCAACTCCAGAAACGATTCCGGTTTCCTGCGTCCCGCCGCGACGTCTATCATCGTGCCGACGAGGAAGCGCACCATATGGTGCAAGAATCGGTTCGCCTCGATGGTGAAATCGAGCCGCCCATCCCGTCGCGCCCATCCGGCGTAGGACACCGTGCAGCGGTGCTGATCGGTTTCCGGGGCAGTGCCGCGAACCGCGAAGCCGTAGAACTGATGCTCGCCCAGGAGTGACTCGGCTGCGGCCGACAGAGCCGATTCATCGCGCAATTGCCACGGGAGGCGCCATTCGTACCTGCGCCTGAATGGTGAGGCGGACTCTTCGTCCGTCCCCAGCTGGTACGTATATCGTCGCGAAATGGCGCTGTAGCGGGCGTGGAATTGATCGGTAACGTTGTGCGCCTGTGCGATCCAGACGTCGTGTGGGAGCAGCGAGTTGAGCGCTCGGCGAAGTTTGGAGGCGTTCCACGTCTCCGGCACTCGCACGTGCGCAGCCTGTCCTCGCGCGTGAACCCCTGCGTCTGTCCGTCCAGCTCCGATCAACGTTACCCGGCGTTCGAACAGTCGTTCGAGTACGCCTTCGACAGCACCCTGAACCGTCACCGTTGCCGGCTGGCGCTGCCATCCGGCGAACCGTGACCCGTCATACTGCAGTACGAGTTGCACGGTCCGCTCCCGCATGGGCCGGAAGTTATCCGGTCGACTGATGATGTCAAGCAATTCGCCGCGCAGGAAATCTGTGCGCCGATGCAACGCAAAGCATTGACAAGTCACGATTTAGGACGCAAACTCGCAGCATCGGATGTCCGTGAAATCTCTTCCCGCGCTCGCGGCTGATCTTGCTCTGGCCCCGGACGCCTCTGCAGCGCTCCGATTGGTCCACGAAGAGCTTTCCGGTGGCGACCGGCGCACCGGCTTTGTGCTGCTCACGGTCGATCCGCGGCGCAACGCGCTGGTCAACGAACAACTGGTGGCGGACAGCGCGCCCGACGGTGCACTCCCGCCCTACGCACTCCTCGCGCTGGATCATCTGCCGCCAACGGTGCAGTACGCGGTGCTGGCGGGCCAGCGGTTCGCGGACGTCGGAGACCAGGGGTCGCAATACGCACGCCTGCTCGGCGTCGATGCCGGGGTGGGCGATTTCAGACTTCTGCTCAAGGGCGTCGTCTTCGAGGGCGCCCTTGCAGCCGCGCTGGCGCTGTACGATTCGAGTCGCCGGTCTTCGTCCAGGCTCCTCGAGCGTGCGGCGCCGCTGGCGACGCTGTTCGAGCTGGCGTACGCCCGGTTCTACGAACGCGATGCGCGCTTCGAAGCAGTCTCCGCGCTGCACGATGTAACGACGCGGATGCGCGCCGAGCATGCGAGTTCGGTGGCTGGCCTGGAGCGCGAGGTCGAGCGGCTCCGCGCAGCGCAGCGCGCGGGTACGAGCGACGTCATACACAAGTTGCGCGACGCGGTAGGCGCCGCCGAGCGTCGCGCAATCGCTGCGGAGCAACGACTCGTTGCGGTGGAAGGGCAGGTGGTGAACGCCGTGGATCGCCTGGAGCGGACGCACGTGCAGCTGCACCATCAGGACGCGACACTGCGCGCGCAGACTGATCTCATCCGCCAACTCGAAGCTCGACTGGCCGAGCGGGACAAGGTAGCGGAGACTGCCCGCTCCTGAGTAGCTATACGTCATGACGACGACCCCCGCTCCTGCACCGCTTCAGGCGGCAATAGCCGCGCTCGCGCACGACCGCCCGCTCACGCAGGACGCGATCACGGCCGCGTTCGACGTCGTAATGCGCGGCGACGCGTCGCAGGTACAGATCGCGGCATTGTTGACCGGTTTGCGCGTGCGCGGTGAGAGCGCGGACGTCGTTGCGGGTGCGGCGAGCGCGCTGCGGCGTGCGATGGTTCGGCTGGATCTCCCACAGCACGACAGTATCGTCGATACCTGCGGAACGGGAGGCGGAACGGTCGGGACTTTCAACATATCCACGGCGGCAGCCCTCGTTGCAGCCGGCGCCGGCGTGCGCATAGCGAAACACGGCAACCGATCCTTCACTTCCAAATCCGGCAGCGCGGACGTTCTCGAAGCGCTCGGCGTCAACATCGACGTCGACGCGGATGCAATGCGCCGCGCATACGACAGTGCGGGCATCGTGTTCATGTTCGCGCCACGCATGCATCCCGCCATGCGACACGTTGGTCCCGTACGCGGCGAGCTTGGAATCCCAACCGTGATGAACATCATCGGGCCGCTGGCGAACCCGGCATCGGTCGGCCGGCAGGTGATCGGAGTGGCGGATGCGGCGCGCGTAACCGTGATCGCGGACGCGCTTGCGGCGCTCGGAACGGTTCATTCACTGGTTGTGCATGGTGCGCCTGGAATGGACGAGATCTCGCCGCTTGGACCGACGCGAATTCTGGAGATCCGTGGAACCGAGATCAGGGAGTGGGAGTGTGATCCGGAGTCGATCGGCGCCGACGTGGCGCGTCCCTCGGAGCTGATTGGTGGAACGCCCGCGGAGAATGCGGAGTTGATACGAAGCTGCCTCGCCGGCACGGCGCCCGCCGGTGCGATCGCGGCGGTCGTCGCGAACGCGGGAGCGGCGGTGTACGTCGCCGGGATGGTCGACTCGTTGGCGGCTGGTGTCAAAAGAGCGAAGGCCGCAATCGCAGATGGTTCTGCGACAGCGGCCCTCGAACGACTGCGAAAAGCGTTACCCCGCGTGTAGGCGCGGAGTGAATCGTCATTCCCGCGAAAGCGGGCTCAGAGAATCGTCATTCCCGCGAAAGCGGGAATCCATGTTACCGATCTCCGAGTGCTATGACGATGAAAACTGGTCGGCAATAGATGGATTCCCGCTTTCGCGGGAATGACGACGATGTGTCTGACGAGTGTGTTGAAACACTCACGCTACTAGCAGCGCCGCATCACCCCGACGACGATTCCCTGGATCGCGACGTCGTTCTCGTGAACGTAGATGGGGTCCATCGTATCGTTGCGCGGTTGCAGTCGGATGCGGCCGTCGCGCTCGCGGTAGAATCGCTTGACCGTCGCAGACTGGCCGTCGATGAGAGCGATGACCGTCTCGCCGTTGTCACATGAGGCGCGCTCGTTGACCACCACGAAGTCGCCATCGCAGATGTGGTCCTCGATCATCGAGTTGCCTCGGACGCGGAGCACATAGTGATTGCCACCGCGATGCACGAAATCTTCCGGCACCGCGATCGTCTCGTGCGTCTGGATAGCCTCGATCGGCATACCGGCGGCAACCGTTCCCATGAGGGGAACCTGAACGGCGCGTGGATACTGATCGGAGGGAAGGATCTCGATACCGCGGCTCTCGTTGTAGCGCCGCTTGATGTAAGACTTGCGCTCGAGATTGCTCAGGTGCTCGTGGACCGTTGCCAGCGAGCTGTACTCGAATCGCGCCGCGATTTCCTCGAAGCTCGGCGCATAGCCGTTATCTTCGGTGTACTCAGCGAGATAACTGAGAATTTCCCGTTGGCGCTTGGTCAGCGACATCGCCAGATTCCTAGAGGGTGGGTCTGCATGCACGGCTGACCCCGAACAGCCGCCGAACCAGTACGTTATCCGAAGAATGCCCGAAACGCAAGCTTTTTCCGCACCGCGGCGTAGCTGGACTCCTCCCTCTGGCACGCTCGGCGAGCTGGTGCAGGCGTCCTTCAGCCGCGCTCTCGCTCTCCTCGCCCATGAGGAGGAGCTGCTCGACGCCGCCCGATCGGCGCCGCCCGCTCCCTCGTTTCGTGAGGCGCTGCTCCGCCCGACGGTGGGGATAATCGCGGAGGTCAAGCGTCGCTCGCCATCCAAGGGATCGATAAACCCGAACCTGGACGCGCTCTCCCGGGCCAGCTGCTACGCCGAGGCGGGCGCGGCTGCCGTCTCCGTGCTGACGGAGCCGGAACGGTTCGGCGGCTCCATCAGGGATCTGCGGGAGGTCGCGCGCGGCGTCCCGATCCCGGTGCTCCGGAAGGACTTCATCGTGGCGCCGGTTCAGCTCCACGAGGCCCGTGCGAATGGGGCTTCTGCCGCGCTGCTCATCGCTCGCGCCCTGTCGATGCCGGCGCTCCCCGAGCTGATCGAAGCGGGAACGGAGATCGGTCTCGACTTGCTGGTCGAGGTGCGGGATGCGGTCGAGCTCAAGCGTGCCATCGACGCCGGCGCCACGATCATCGGGGTGAACAATCGGAACCTCGAAACGCTCGTAATCGACCCCGGTACCGTCGAACGAATTCTGCCGCTCATTCCTCGCCATGTCGTGGCGATCGCCGAGAGCGGAATGGCGTCGCGCGACGACGTCCAGCGCGCGGCGCGGGCAGGCGCGGACGCGGTGCTGATCGGCTCCGCGGTGTCGGCCGCTGAGGACGCGGGCGCGTTGGTGGGGTTGCTCACTGGTGTTGCCGTGGAGCGCGATGCACGTTCGAATTAAGTTCTGCGGGCTGACGCGCGCGGGCGACGTCGAGGCGGCCGTCGGGCTCGGCTGTGATTACGTCGGCGTGATCTTCGCAGGTGGCCCACGTAACCGCACCCTTGGTGAGGCGGCGTCGATTCTCCGCCATTCGGGCTCGGCGCGTCGCGTCGGGGTGTTCGGCGCGCCGCACGCGACCGAGCTGAACCATTATGTCACTTCGGTTCCGCTGTCGGTCGCGCAACTTCATGGCGATTCCTCGCCCAAAGCGGTGATGGCGGCGCGCGCGATCGGCGTTACCGAGGTCTGGTCCGTCCTGCCGGTTGTCGGCGGTGCCCTCAGGGAGGACGCCCACGAGCTGTTTCAGTGTGCCGACGCAGTCGTCCTCGATACGAAGGGTGCGAATGGGCTGGGCGGTACCGGACGATCGTTCGACTGGGTGGCGGCTGCCGCTGCGCTCGCCTCGGTACCACGACAGGCGAGACTGGTGGTCGCCGGTGGTCTGACGCCGGATAACGTGGCCCAGGCGATCGCCCATCTCAAACCGGACGTAGTTGACGTGTCATCGGGCGTCGAGTCGGCGCCGGGCGTCAAGGATCCCATATTGATGAGCCGTTTCGTTGAAGCGGTTCGGAGTGCATGAATTTTTGACTACTATCACTCCCGACAGCGTCGGGCGATTCGGTGCGTTTGGCGGACGATACGTCCCCGAGACGCTGATACCAGCGCTGGATGAGCTGGAGCGGGCATTCGACGAGGCGATGGCGGACCCGGCGTTCGTCACGACCTTCACCGATCTGTTGCGTGACTACGTCGGCCGTCCATCCCCACTGAGCGACGCGCCGCGGTTCAGCGAGCGCGTGGGTGTGCCGGTCTATCTCAAGCGAGAGGATCTGAACCACACTGGCGCGCACAAGATCAACAACGCGATTGGTCAGGCGCTGCTTGCGATGCGGATGGGCAAGCGGCGCATCATCGCGGAGACGGGCGCTGGACAGCATGGTGTCGCGACTGCAACCGCGTGCGCGCGATTCGGTCTCGAGTGCATCGTGTACATGGGCGAGACGGACATGGAGCGGCAGGAGCTGAACGTCTTTCGCATGCGACTGATGGGCGCGACGGTCGTGCCGGTTCATTCGGGAACTCGCACGCTCAAGGACGCGACGAGCGAGGCGATTCGTGATTGGGTAACGAACGTCGACACGACGCACTACATCATCGGCTCCGTCGTCGGCCCGGCTCCGTATCCGCGCATGGTTCGTGACCTCCAGAGTGTCATAGGGCGCGAGGCGCGCGAGCAGATACTGGCACGCGTCGGGAGATTGCCATCTGCCGTCGTGGCGTGTGTTGGTGGTGGATCGAACGCGATGGGTGTGTTCAGCGGATTCGTGGCTGACCGCGGTGTGCGTCTCATCGGTGTCGAGGCCGCTGGCGAAGGTCTCGATACCGAGCGTCATTCCGCGTCGCTCTCGCGTGGCCGGCCCGGCGTGCTCCATGGCGCGCTGAGTTATCTGTTGCAGGATGCGAGCGGCCAGGTTCATCCGGCACATTCGATCTCGGCGGGTCTGGATTATCCCGGAGTCGGGCCGGAGCATTCGTTTCTGCACGACAGCAAGCGCGCGGAGTATGTCGCCGTTACCGATGCTGAAGCGCTGGAAGCGTTCAGCGTGCTGAGCCGCCTTGAAGGTGTGATGCCGGCACTCGAAACGTCGCACGCAGTGGCGTGGCTGCTTCGCACTGCGGGCACATGGGCATCGGACGATGCCGTGCTGCTCTGCGTGAGCGGACGCGGTGACAAGGACGTGGCTCAGGTTCGCGCAATGCTGGCCAACAAGCGCTGATGTCACTCTCTCCGACACCGCCGCTTGGCGTCCAGCTCGGCGCTTCACGCGCTGGCGTGGATCCATTGGTCTCGGAGACGCTCAAGACGCTTGCGCGCGCCGTGCGCTCGTTTCAGTTGTATCTGCCCAACAACCCGATGCACGTGCGCGCGATAGACTCGGCGCGCGCGGCGTTCGTTGCGCTCTGGGCGAAGATGGACAGCATCGGGTTCGGCGTGACTGAAACGGAGTTCACGCACGAGGATGTGCCGGTGTTCGCCGAAAGCGATCGCGGTGGTGAGAGTCTGCCGTGGCTCTTCTACAAGGACGGCATTCGCTCCTTCGAGCTCCGCAAGGGATTCGAGATGAAGGAGCTTCCGCTCTTTCTCGGTGCGCTCAAGGCCGTGCGCGCGCAGGCCGGCGGCGACGAAGATCTCGTCACCTTGTTCTGGGAATGCGACTTCGAGTGCATGTCGTACACGTACGAGGAGGCGGGCGGCGATGGCTACTCCGCGCCAGGTGCCGACTTGCTGCGTGGAGGCGCCCCCGCCGGCGTCGTCGACGCACCCGCCGAGAACGAAAAGGACGCGGGCACCTACGGCCCCGGGTCCTCGCAGTTTGCACGAATCTCCGATTTCGACTCGACGCTCTATTTCCTGGAAGAGCAGGAGATATCGTACCTGCACCAGTCGATTCGCGACGAATTCGCAGGCGATCTTCGTCCGTCGGTCGCCGCGGCACTGCTCGACACTTTCGAGACGCAGGCCGATCCGACGGTGCGCGAGGAGATCTGCGGAATCCTCGAGAATTTCATGCTCGTGCTCCTGTCGGGACTGCAATTTCGCACCGCTGCGTTTCTCATTCGCGAATGCGCTGCGGCGACGGCCAGGGCGGAAGGTGTACTGCCGTCGCACAAACAGCGGTTGGCTGATCTGGTGGATCGAATCAGCGATCCTGCGACGCTCAATCAACTGCTCGACGCGCTGGAAGACACACAGCTCAAGCCTCCGCAACAGGATCTGGTGTCGCTGTTCACGCAGCTCAAGCCGAGCGCGCTGACGCCGTTGGTGTCGCACCTGGTGCGCTCGCGCAACAGCGAGCTGCGTGCGATTCTCGAGGAGGCGGTCACGCGTCTCGCGAGTTCGAATACTCTCGATCTGATGGCGCTGATCGGATCGGACGACGAGGCCGTGTCGCTCGAGGCAATGCGTCGCGCTGGTGACATACGATCGCCGGCCGCGGTCGCACCACTGGCGCGCGTGCTCGACGCGCCATCCGAAACCAGTCGCGCCGCTGCGGTCGCGGCGCTCGCGCAGATCGGATCTCCCGGCGCGATGCAGGTCCTGGAACGCGGACTGGACGACAGCGATCGCGACATTCGGCTGTTCGTGGTCAAGGCATGTGCCGAACGTCAGTACCGGCCGGTGCTCGCGCGGTTGGAGCGCGCCATCAAGGATCGCCTCACGCGCGACGGCTCGTCGAACGAGAAGAATGCATTCTTCGAAGCATACGCCACACTCGGCGGAGACGGATCCGTGCCTCTGCTCGAAAGCATCCTCGTTCCGCGCGGACTGCTCGCGCGCAAGGAGGATCCGATGACGCGGGCGAGCGCGGCAATGGCGCTCGGCAAGCTGGGCACGGAGCGCGCACTGGACGCGGTGAGCAAGGCGCTGGGCGACAAGGAGATCGTGGTGCGTAGTGCGGCCACGCGCGCGATGCGGGGCAGCACGTGAGTCAGACCGCGGTGGACGAGGGCGAGCGGGAAGAGACCGCGAATACGCGGCGCGCCGGCCGCGCGCTCATCGTGGCGACTCACGCTGCAACGCGCGCGATGAAACTGTACCCTCCGGAGCATCAGGCGGTGCAGAAAGCGCTGAGCGAACTCGCTGCCGCAGCCTCGGAATGCAGAAGCGTGGATTTGGAGCTCGAGCTGCGCGTGCACGGCGAGTTCATCTTCGTGAACGGCACGCGACTGCGACTGGACCTCAGCAATTATGCCAGCTTCGGGCGCGTGCTGGATCTGTTCCGCTCCGCTGGCGTCGGGTCGCTGCGCGTGCTGCGCGAGGCAACGCCACGCGAATGGTTCTCGCTGGTCACGTTGCTGGAGACGGTGGGCAGCACGGGAGAGGGTGATGCGGACGAGCTCGTGCGCCGCCTGCGCGCTGCGGGAGTCGACGCATTCGAGGCCGCCGCTCACGCCGATGAGGAAGAAGAGATCGAGGAGCGGGAGGTCGCGAAGGCGGCGGCGCGACGTACGTATGCGCAGTCGGTCGCGCTCACCAAGGACGTGATCAACTCTGTCCGCATGGGCCGCGTGCCGAGTGCGCGGAAGATCAAGCGAGCGGTGCAGACAATTGTCGACCAGGTGCTGACGGAAGAGGCGTCGCTGATCGGGCTGACGACTCTGCGTGAGTACGACGAGTACACGTACACGCACTCTGTCAACGTGTGCATCTTCGCCGTTGCGCTCGGAAAGCGAATTGGCATGAGCAAGCTGCAGCTCTACGAGCTTGGGGTCGCAGCGCTGATGCACGACATAGGCAAGTCGCGCGTTCCGACCGATCTGCTCCAGAAATCCACCGCTCTGGACGAGGACGACTGGCGGCGCATCACTGCGCACCCGTGGCTGGGAGTGCTCACTCTGTTCCAGCTGCGGGGGCAGCAGGAGCTTCCGTATCGTGCGATGGTGAGCGCACACGAGCATCACATGCGGCGCGATCTGACCGGTTACCCCCGAGTGATTCGTCCGCGATCCATCGCGATGACGAGTCGGATCGTGGCGGTAGCGGACGCGTACGACGCGGCAACGAGCCGGCGATCGTACCAGACCAAGCCGTATCCGCCGTCGGCCGTACTGCAGGAAATGCGCGACAATCCGCGCCGCGGACTCGATCCGGTTGTGGTGAAGGCGTTCATCACGCTGCTCGGGATCTACCCGTCCGGAACGCTCGTCGTACTCGACACGTTCGAGCTCGCCGTCGTGCTTGCTGCGAATCCCAATCCGGAGATGTTGTCCAGGCCGCGTGTGGTAGTGGTGAGCGACGGACGCGGGAATCTTCTGCAGCCGCCCATCGAGACAGACCTTGCGGCGACCGGACCCGATGGTCAGTTTGCGCGCACCATCATCAAGACTGCGGATCCGGACAGGTATGGCATCAGGGTTAGCGATTACGTCATCTAACAGAATCGACGAGCGGTTCGCTCGTCTGCGGGAGCAGGGCAGAAAGGCGCTCGTGTGCTACGCCACCGCCGGGCACCCCGATCGCGCACGCTCGATCGCTTTGCTGCGCGGCCTGGAAGACGCCGGCGCCGACGTAGTCGAAGTCGGCGTGCCGTTCTCCGATCCGCTAGCTGACGGTCCGGTCATCCAGGCAAGCTCGCAGATCGCGCTCGACGCTGGCACGACATTCAGCGACGTGCTCGAAATCGTCGCCGAAGCGGCTCTTGGCGTTCCCGTGGTGTTGTTCGGATATCTCAATCCATTTCTCGCTGCCGGCGAGGGGGCAATCGACCGCATAGTGAACGCGGGATGCGACGGATTGTTGATTACCGACCTTCCCGTAGGGGCGGATCCACCACTCGAGGCTCGCTTCACAGCCAGTCCGCTTGCGTTCGTCCGACTCGTCGCGCCAACCACGCCGGTCGAGCGGATGAAGCTCATTGCACAGAACGGCAGTGGATTCGTGTATCTCATCAGCCGGCTCGGTGTCACAGGCATGCAGCAGCAGATTGCGCCGGAACTGGGCTCGACGGTCGCGCGTCTGCGTTCGGTGACCACGCTGCCCATCTGCGTGGGCTTCGGCGTCACGGACGCACGTCAGGCTGCTGCAGTTGCGGCCGTCGCGGACGGCGTCGTCGTGGGAAGCGCGATCGTCCGGGCGGCGGGAACGAGCGTCGAGGCGGCGATCGCACTCACGCGGTCTCTGCGTGCCGGAATCGACAACGCAGGTTGACGATGGCCGACACCGTTTCGCTCAAGGGAATGCGCTTCCACGCGCGAGTTGGAGTGCTGCCGCACGAGGAGCAGCTGCCGCAACCGGTGGAGCTCGATCTTTCCGTCACGGTAGACCAGACAGTACGGCCGCCGCACGTGGTCGATTACGTCGCGCTTTACAGCGCCGTCGCCCAAGTGATGAACGTGCGTCACATCGCCTATCTGGAAGAGGCCGCCGAGCGCGTCGCTGCTGCGGCGCTCCGCGTCCGAGGTGTCCGGTCGGCCACGGTGTCGATCAGAAAGCCGCACGTGCCGCTGCCGGGCCCGGTTGAATACGCCGAAGTCTCGATCACCCGCGAGCGCGATGGATGACATCGCCTTCGTCGCACTGGGTTCCAACCTGGGCGATCGGCGAAAACATCTGTCCGACGCCCTCGCACGCATCGGCGGAATTCCAGGAGTCGCGATAGTGGCGGTGACCAGTCCCGAGGAAACCGAACCGATCGGTCCCGTGTCCCAGGGGCCTTACCTGAATCAGATGGTCGCGCTGCGCACTTCGCTGTCACCGCCCGAATTGCTGGCGACGCTGCACGAGGTGGAGCGCGAGGGTGGCCGCGTTCGGACCGTCCGTTGGGGGCCGCGTACAATAGATTTGGACATCGTCAAGTACGCGCACACGACCTGGAACTCGGCCGAGCTTCAGGTACCACATAGAGAAATCGACAACCGCGACTTCTGGCAGCGTGAGCTCGCCGAACTCGCAGAGGTATCCATTTGAGCAGCGCACCGCCGTCACGCGCCGTCACGGTTCGTGACATTCGCGATCGCAAGGGCAAGGATCCGATCGTCGTCGTCACCGCGTACGACGTTCTCTTTGGCCGACTCGTGGACCAGGCCGGCGTGGACATCGTGCTCGTCGGTGATTCCGCCGGTAACGTCGTGGCGGGATTCGAATCGACTCTGCCGGTGACACTGGATCAAATGATCTATCACGGTGCAGCCGTATGTCGCGGTGTCTCCCGCGCGCTCGTCACGGTCGATATGCCGTTCCTGACATATCAGATCGATACCGCGACCGCCCTCGTGAATGCGGGACGGTTGCTCGTCGAGACCGGTGCGCAGGCCGTGAAGCTGGAAGGCGGCAACGAACGCATCGCGGCGACAGTCGCGCGTCTCGTGGAGATCGGTATTCCCGTGATGGGGCACCTGGGTTTCACGCCGCAATCTGTGAACGCGATCGGCGTTCGAGTTCAGGGAAGAGAAGCTGACGAAGAGGAGCGCATTCTGGCGGAAGCCAAGCGACTGGATCAGGCGGGCGCGTTCGCGATAGTCCTGGAGTTGATGCCGGCGAAACTTGCGGCGCGCATCACGGCGAGCGTCAGCGCTCCGACCATCGGGATCGGCGCCGGTCCGGGCTGCGATGGTCAGGTGCTGGTGCTACCCGACATGCTCGGCATGAATGAGGAGTTTTCACCGCGTTTCCTCAAGCGCTACGCGAATCTCGCCGACACGGTGCGCGACGCAGTGCGCGCATATGGCGACGACGTTCGCGGGCATCGGTACCCGTCCGCCGAACACAGTTTCTAGAGCGAGCTCGCCTTACATGCAAGCAACCACTCGTCATTCCCGCGCAATCGGGAACCGGAGGTCGTCATCCGCTTGCACGGAGATGACGAATTCCTCAGCTCCCTTCCACGGGGACGACAGGCTGTGATAACCGAATCCTCCATCGCGGGGATGCGTGCGCGCTTGCGCGAACTCACCGCGAACGGCGCCCGAGTGGCACTCGTTCCGACGATGGGTGCGCTGCACGAGGGACATCTCGCGCTGGTGGACGCCGCCGCGAAGACTGCGGACGTGGTCGCCGTGAGCATCTTCGTGAACCCGTTGCAGTTCGGACCCAACGAGGACCTTGCGCGTTATCCGCGTACGCCCGAGCGTGATTCGGCAGCGCTCACAGAACACGGCGCAACCATTGTGTTCATGCCGACGGCGGAAGAGATGTATGGCGCCAACACATCGCGGACGACCGTAACGCCTCCGTTGTTTGCTGCCTTGCTCGAGGGTTCCGTTCGCCCCGGTCACTTCGCCGGCGTACTTACCGTGGTGGCAAAGCTGTTCAACATCGTGCAGCCAGACGTCGCCGTGTTCGGGCGCAAGGATCTTCAGCAACTCTCTCTCATCCGCGCCATGGTCGCCGATCTGAACTTTCCGGTTCGGATCATGGCGATCGATACCGTGCGGGAAAGCGATGGACTTGCGCTCTCAAGTCGCAACCGCTACCTAGACGCCGAAGCACGGCGCCACGCACCCGCGCTGCACGCAGCACTCGTCTCGGCGAAAGTTGCTTTCGACGCCGGAAGCACCAGCCCGGCGGCGATCGAATCGGCGGGGAAGGCTGTCCTGGCGAAGGATGGTGCGTTCGACGTTGATTATCTCGCTCTGGTAAATGAAACTGATTTCGCACGGCCGTCCGTCGCCGCGAAGGGAGATTCGATAGTCGTCGCGGCGCGGATCGGCGGCACTCGATTGATCGATAACATCCAACTCTGACAATGCACAGCTCGACGCTGGACCTTCCCGATTGGGCGCGCGTTGGTGACAAGCGCGCCGAGCACATTCAACGCGTGACTGCGTTGCTGAATGCGTGGGCAGCTGCGATGCGGCTTCCGCCGGCCGAGGCGCGTGCGTTCATCGACGCCGGCGTTCTGCACGACGCATTGCGAGACGCGACCGAAACCGAGTTGCGCGAGATCACCGGTGACAACGAGAGCCCGGCCGGTCTGCTGCATGGCCCCGCTGCGGCGATCACACTGGAACGGCACGGCGAGAAACGCACCGACCTGCTGGACGCGATTCGCTATCACACAGTCGGCAGTGTGCGCTGGGGAGTCGTTGGGCGCGCCCTGTACATGGCCGACTTTCTGGAGCCTGGCCGGAAGTTCATGAAGCAGGACAGATATTTTCTCTCGCTGCAGGTTCCGACGTCGTTCGAAAGCGTATTTCGCCAGGTGGTGCGGATGCGTCTGGAGTGGACCGTGCGCGAGGGAAACCACATCTTTCCGGAAACGGTCACGCTCTGGAACAGCCTTCAGTAATGTCGCGCCGTTCCGCAATGCTCGTAATCGCTACGGCATTTGCGATTTTGGGATGCAAAAAGGGCGATCAACATCGCGGCGCTTCGGCAGATGCAGCGGCGGCGAAGATCGACACCACCGTCGGCCACGCGCCGCCCGGGGTGCGCATCAAGGTCGAAGTGTTGAACGCGAGCGCGGCCCGTGGTGCGGCGCGACGCGCGACGCTACTGCTGCGCGCGCGCGGTTACGACGTGGTTGCGATGGGCACTTCCCGTACGACGCAGGTGCCGACACTGGTGCTGGACAGGTCCAATCATCCGGAATGGGCCGCGCTGATCAGCAAGGCGATCGGCGGGAAGGCCGTCGCTCGCCCCGATACCTCACGCTACCTCGACGCCACCGTCGTGCTCGGCACCGACTGGACGCCGCCTCCGATGCCGTTCTACCCGTAGCTGTCCGCACGCCGCGGCGATGTCCTTTCCGCGACTCTTGCGGATTGCGACACTCAGCCCGCCGCGCCGCAGCATCGCCGCGAAACGACGTATGGAGTCCGCGGTGGTTGGCGTGAAATCGCCGGCGCCGCCCGGATGCAGCGGAATGAGATTCACGAACGCCTTGCACTCCAGCGCCAGCTTCATCAACTCGCGCGCATCCTCGTCTCGATCGTTCACACCGCCGAGCATCACGTACTCGAAGGTGACGCGCCGATCGAAGCTCTTCGCGGCTTCGATCACTTCGGAGAGCGGATACTTGGTATTGATGGGCATGAGACTGCGACGCAGCTCATCGGTCGGTGCGTGCACCGAAATCGCGAGCCGGAACTGTTCCGGACGCTCTGCCAGCGCGACAATGCCAGGCAGGATCCCGACTGTCGAGACTGTGATGTGGCGGGCACCAATGCCGAGTCCGGCCGGATCATTCAGGATGGTGAGCGCGGAATTGACGGCGCGCCAGTTCATGAGCGGCTCGCCCATCCCCATGAAGACGATGTTGGTGACCGCGATTGGCGGGTCCAGCAGCGCCATCTCGCGCACCTGACAGGCAATCTCGTACGGCTCCAGGTTGCGCGTGAAGCCCATCTTGCCGGTAGCGCAGAACGCACACTGAAGCGCACAGCCAGCCTGCGACGAGATGCACAACGTCAGGCGATCTGCATCCGGGATCGACACGGTTTCGATCGCTTCGCCGTCGGCCAGGCGGAACAGGAACTTGCGCGTGCCGTCGGCCGATAGTTGCTGCGTCGCGATGCTTAGTTCCGGGAGTTCGAACGACTGTTCGAGTGCTTCGCGGAGCGCTAGCGGCAGCTCCGTGATATCTGCGAACGCGCGTACGGGCGCCTGCCACAGCCTGCGCGCGACCTGACGAGCGCGATACAGCGGCTCGCCACGGTCACGAAAGAACGCCTCCAGGGTCGCATCGGCGTCCGCGGGCGTGAGATTGAGAAGATTGATTTTGGACATGTGGGATCGGCGGGCAACGGTGCGAAGGGCCTACCATAAGCCATTGCCAGCCATAAATTTAACCGATCTACATGCAATCATATTATCAGGTCGTGGCACTGCCCCAGCACGCCGCGTGAGCGCCCCCGAATTTCCCGCGACAACCGAGCGAACCACCCTCTGCGGCGCACTTCGCGCCGAGCATGCCGGAACGCAAGCGCGGCTGGGCGGATGGGTCGAGAGCTCGCGCAATCTCGGCGGGATGGTCTTCCTGAATCTGCGTGATCGCGCAGGAGTCGTTCAGGTCTCATTCAATCCGGACTTCACCCCCGCTGCGATGATCGAGGCCGCGTCGTCGGTTTCGCTCGAGAGCGTCGTGCGCGTCGAGGGAACTGTCGCGTTGCGTCCGCAGAACATGGCGAACGCCGACATGGACACCGGTGCGGTCGAGGTACAGGCAACTTCGATAACCGTGCTGGGACCGGCGGAGTCGATAGCGATGCCGGTCGTCGCCAAGGGATCGAACCTGCCGGCGGAAGAGATACGGCTGCGCTACCGCTACCTGGATCTGCGTCGCGCGCCGCTGCAGGCGAACCTCATCCTGCGCCACCGGCTGCTGCAGGTAACGCGCGCATTTCTCGACGCGCGCGGATTCCTTGAAGTCGAGACGCCGATCCTCACCAAGCCAACACCGGAAGGATCCCGCGACTACGTGGTCCCAAGCCGGTTGCATCCCGCGGAGTTCTACGCGCTGCCGCAGTCGCCGCAGCTGTACAAGCAGTTGCTGATGATCTCGGGCATGGATCGTTATTTCCAGCTCGCGCGCTGCTTCCGCGACGAGGACCTGCGCGCGGATCGGCAACCTGAATTCACGCAGATCGACATCGAAGCGTCGTTCATCACGCCGGAAGATCTGTACACGCTGACAGAAGGCATGCTTCAGGCGCTGTTCGCGGTTGCAGGCATTCAGATCGCGACACCGTTCCCGCGGATGACGTACGCCGATGCGATGGAGAATTACGGCTGCGACCGCCCGGACATGCGCTATGGACTGCAGATTCGGGACGTGACATCCGTGTTCCGGGAGTCCGACTTCGCCATCGCGCGCGCTGCGATCGCGTCCGGCGGACGGGTACGCGGGATAGTCATTCCTGGCGGAGCTGCGCTCTCACGCAAGCAGGTGGACGAGATCGAAGTTGCAGCCAAGAGCGCGGGCGCTGCCGGCCTGATGCGTATCAAGTGCGTGAACGGTGTCGTCGAGGGTGCACCGGCAAAGGCCCTGACCGACGCCGGTCGTGCCGCGTTGCAGTTGGCGGATGGCGATCTGATGTTGCTGGTGGCTGGTCCGGATCACATCTCGAATCCGGCACTGGATCGTACGCGTCAGGACGCCGCGCGCCGGATGTCGCTGGTGCCGGATGGAGCGAGCGAGCTGCTCTGGGTGACTGATTTCCCCATGTTTGCCGTGGACCCGGAGTCCGGACGTCTCGATGCGATGCACCATCCATTCACCGCACCGAACCCGGAAGATCTCGGATTCCTCGACAGCGATCCGGCACGCGTTCGTGCGCTCGCGTACGACGTGATTCTCAACGGGACGGAGCTGGGCGGCGGCAGCATTCGTATCGGCGACCCAGCGCTCCAGCGGCGGGTACTGTCTCTTCTGGGTATCGATGCCTCGACGGCCGAGGAGCGCTTCGGCTTCCTGCTGGAGGCGCTATCCGCTGGCGCCCCGCCGCACGGCGGAATTGCATTAGGCTTCGACAGGATAGCTATGTTGCTCGCAGGGGCCCCCAGCTTGCGTG
>Ga0207695_10002763_pt1 | contig 25576 bp, 21 predicted proteins | sample KBSC54metaG_FD_184354 | JGI IMG/M metagenome (GOLD analysis project Ga0207695, IMG submission 184354) | Corn rhizosphere microbial communities from Kellogg Biological Station, Michigan, USA - KBS C5-4 metaG (SPAdes) (version 2) | ecosystem: Host-associated > Plants > Roots > Rhizosphere > Soil...
GCACCACCACGTCGCGGCCGCCGAGGACGAGCCTGCGGGCCGCCACCAGTCCGGCGACCCCGGCGCCGACGACGATGACCGGCGACGTCATCCGTGCCCGTGCGCGAGCTCGACGATGCGGGTCAGAACGTGAGGATCGGTCTCGGGAGGGACGCCGTGGCCCAGGTTCAGAACGTGGCCGGGAGCCGTCTCGCCGCGCTCCATGACGTCGCGCACGTGGGCCGCGAGGGTCGGCCAGGGCGCGGCAAGCAGGGCTGGATCGATGTTGCCCTGCAGAGTGACCGTGCCACCGAGGCGGCGGTCGGCCTCGTCCAGCGGCAGCCGCCAGTCGACGCCGACGGCATCGGCGATTCCGGCCATCAGGTCGAGCACCTCGCCACTGCCGACACCGAAGTGGACCTTCGGCACGTCGAGTCCGCGCAGCGCGCTCAGCGCGCGCTCCGAATGCGGACGTACCCGCCGCTGGTAGTCACGTCGTGACAGGGAGCCGACCCACGAGTCGAACAGCTGCGCGGCGCTGGCGCCGGCATCCACCTGGGCGCGCAGGAAGGCGCCGGTGACGTCGGCGCACCAGTTCAGCAGCGCGGCCCAGCTGTGCGGATCGGCGTACATCATGGTGCGCGCCCGCAGCTGATCCTTCGACGGACCGCCCTCGACCAGGTAGGAGGCGAGCGTGAACGGGGCTCCGCCGAAGGCGATGAGCGGCGTGCCGCCGAGCTGCGCCACGGTCATCGCCACGGCTTCGCGGATCGGTTCGAGGGCCTCCGGATCGAGCGGGGGCAGCCGCAGGACATCCGATGCCGTGCGGATCGGCGCGTCGAACACGGGCCCCCGCCCGGGGACGATGCGCACGTCGACGCCGGCCAGCTTGACCGGCACGACGATGTCGCTGAAGAAGATCGCGGCATCGACACCGTGCCTGCGCACCGGCTGCATGGTGATCTCACTGGCCAGTTCGGGCGTCAAGCAGGCGTCGAGCATCTCAGTACCGACGCGCAGCTCGCGGTACTCGGGCAACGAGCGCCCGGCCTGCCGCATGAACCACACCGGCAGGGTCTCGGGGCGATCTCCGCGGTACGCGCGGATCAACGGCGATCCGGCCGTGCGGCCATCGCGTAGCGGGTGATCTGCCGGCAGCGGGCTGTCGGAGGATGCGGGGGCGTCTGGCACCCTCCCAGGCTAGGCGACGTCCGGCGACCGCCCAGCCGGGCGGCGCCTACGATGGAGCATGCTTCTGTGCGTGTCGGCGAGCCATCGCACCACCGACTTCGCCCTGCTCGATCGGGTGTCGCGCGAGGCGACGACGGCGGCGGCCGACGTAGTCGCTGCCGATCCGGCGATCCGTGGCGCGGTCGTGCTCGCGACCTGCAACCGCTTCGAGGCCTACCTGGATGTCGACGACGCCCTCGCAGCAGACCCCGCCGCCTCGGCCGATCTGGTCTTCGCCGCGCTGGCGGGGTCGGTCGGCGATGATGCGGCCGCACTGCGCCGCGGCGCGGAGTTCTTGCGGGGCGACGCAGTGGTGCGCCACCTGTTCGCGGTCAGTTCCGGCCTGGAGTCGGTCGTGGTCGGCGAGGACGAGATCAGCGGGCAGGTGCAGCGCGCCCTGGCCGCTGCGCGGGCCGACCGCACCTCGAGCAGCGCCCTCGAGCGCGCATTCCAGCGAGCGGCGCGCACCTCGCGACGGGTGCGTCACGCCACGGAACTGGGCGCGGCCGGAAGGTCGATGGTCCGGTTGGCGCTCGACCTGTCCGCCTCGCGCATCGCTGACTGGGCGGCGGTTCCTGTGCTGGTCGTCGGCACGGGACGCTATGCGGCCACCACGATCGCCGCGCTTCGCGCCCGGGGGGCGCGCGACATCCGGGTCTTCTCGGCGACCGGCCGGGCCGACGATTTCGCGGCGCGGTACGGCATTGCCGCCGAGCACGAGTTGCGATCCGCCATCGCCGGGGCCGAGCTCGTGCTCACCTGCACCACCCGCTACACCGTGACGCCCGACGACATCCCGGACACCTCCCGGCGGCTGATCGTCGACCTCGGGCTCCCGCGCAACGTCGAGCCCGCGGTCGGGCAGTTGCCGGGCGTCGAACTGCTCGATCTGGAGCTGCTGGCGCTGCACGCTCCGCTTGCCGAACGGGGCGAGGGCGCGCAGCGCCTCGTGGCCGACGCCGCCGCCGAATTCGTGGCCGAAGCCGAGGCGGCGCCCGCCATCGTGGCGTTCCGGCAGCACGTGCTCGCCGCGCTCGACGACGAGCTGGTCAGAGCCCGGTCTCGAGGGGGCGACGCGGTCACCGAGGAGGCCCTGCGGCACCTGGCGGGCGTGCTCGTGCACACCCCGTCCGTGCGTGCGCGGCGGCTGGCCGCCGACGGGCGCATCGAGGAATTCGTCGCGGGGCTCGAGGCGCTCCACGGAGTGCGGATCGAGTCGGGCGCCGCGGACGCGGCCCTGGTGACCGACGCCGACGAATCCGCCGGTTAGGCGTCTGCCGCTCAGCACGAAGCGGCGCCCCGCCCCACGTGTCTCAGCACACGGGGGCGGGGCGTCGCGTTGGGGCGCTTACTCCTGCGGGCGGCCGTGGCGGCGCACGGTGCGAACCGCGACGATGCCCAAGCCGGCGAGCAGCATGAAGTAGGCGAGCAGCATCCCGCCGGCCGGCTGGGTGCCGGTCAGAGCGAGGGTCTTGAGATCACAGGTGGTGGCCGCCGCAAAGGTCAGCGTCCAGTCCACCTGCTGGTTCGGGTCATCGAAGGTGTAGTCGGGCGTGTTCGGTGCCGCGTGCACGTGCACCGTCTTGGGTGCCGTGACGTGGTACGTCCCCGCCGCTACCGGCGACCCGTCGACCGTGAAGATGACCGCCCCGGCCGCCCCCGGGAAATCAGGGGCTCCGTCGAGGATGTCATTCGACAGCGTGTAGGTGCCGTCGACGGTGCAGCTCCCCTGCGTGGAGGTGACGATGGGGAACACCGAGGCATCGGTGGTCTCCTGGATGCAGTCCAGTGCCGGGTTGATGGTCTCGACCCACCCGTCTTTCGGAACATTGTCCGCCAACGTGTAGTTCGGGATCGCAGCGACGGTCACCGTGTAGTCACCGGGAACCAGGTCGTGGTGGCCCGCCGCGGCGAGCACGCCGTCGATGTAGTAATTCACACCTACGGTGCTCGGGATATCGATGTATCCCGTCACCAGGAGTCCGAACAGGCTGTCTTCCCGGGTCTGGCAGGTCTGGTCGACGACATTCGGCTCCACCGGGTGCACGACGCCGCAACCGGCGGCGGCGTGAATGGTGAGCGACCAGCCGCCATCGGGGTAGGCATCCGTCAGAGCGAACCCATCCTTCGCGGTCGCCGTCACCTGGTAGGTCTTGGGGACCTCGGGGATGTTGCCCGCGTCGACAGGCGTGCCATCGATGTAGTACTGCACGCCGAGCGAGTCGGGAATGGTGATGTATCCGGAGACGAACGAGCCGTGTCCGTCTTCGTTCACCGTGCAGGCCTGATCGGTCGCGGTCGGGTCGGTCGGGACTCCGTCGCACAGCGGGGTCGGGAACAGGTGATCCCAGCTGGTGTCGCCGGTGATCGAGTACCCGGTCTCGGCCGAGGCCGTGATCCAGATGTGCGTTCCAGCCGGCACGACGTGCTGGCCCGCGCCGATCGGGGTGAACGTGACGTCGTCGGTGCTGACCTGGTAGTCGATCCCGGTCACGGCCGTCAGCGTGTAGCTCGAGTCCGAGAGCTCACCGTCGGTGCAGATGGCGTCGGTGTAGGTCGGGGTGACCGAAACCTCTCCCAGGATGCAGTCGCCTGCACTGTTGAAGGTCGCACTCCATTGGGTCGTTCCGGTGAGCGCGTAGATGTCCGAGTCGGACGACGTCGCCTTCACCACGATGGTCTTGACCGGGACAACCGAGTAGGTGTTCGCCGCGGCAACCACGAACGGGCCGCCATCGATGCTGACCGAGTAGACGACGCCCGGCGTCGACGGGATGACATAGCTGCCGTTCCCTGCGACACCGGCGTCGGTGCAGATGGCCTGGTTGAAGGTCGGAGCCGTCGGGGTCACCGGGACGAAGCAGCCGGCGGCGAGGATCTGCGCGCCGGTGGAGCCGTAGAACACCGTTCCGAGGTTCTTACCGGGGAAGTGGTTCAGGGTCCAGGCTCCGGTACCGCCGTCCTGCGTCCAGTAGTCGAACGCCGGAATGATGTCGTCGTCGTGCTCGCCGGCGTGGCCCTCTTTGAAGACCGCGTCGTCGTCGACGGTGATGGAGTGCCATCCGTTCGCGGCGGTGTCGGGCGGTGTCGCGTGACACAGCGTCACCGGGTTGTGGGCGTTGCTGGGCTCACACCCCTTGGGGAAGTCGGAGTGCTTGACGGATCCACTGGAGGAGATCGAGAAGTTGTCGCTCCACAGGCCGGTCACGGTCAGGCTGTAGTTGCCCGGCGACGTCACCGTCTGCTGGTAGCTGCCCGTCGCTCCGGCGGCGATCGCGGTGTTGAGGGGAACCACGGCCGTGTTGCTGGACGCGGTGATCGTCTCCGCCTTGTTGGACTCGGAGTTCTTCACGGTCCAGGTGATGACGTAGCTGCCGTCGGCGGTGTTACACGCGACGCTGGCATTGACGGTGTTGGTATGCGCGCTGGCCGGACCGGCCACGAGCGCGATCATGCCGAGCGACAGTGCAAGGGCACTGACGCCGGCAAGGAGTTTCTTCAACATGATCGGGATTCCTTCGTGCTGAGTTGGGGGGAGAACGACGCGCGATGGCGTCACGACATGTCGAAATGTCGGGGGAACGGCACGCGGGGGTCGTGGCCGTGCGGGGGGCAAGCTGCAGAGGTGCTCGATGCTGTGGTGAGGTTCGTCGAGTGGGGGTGGTCTCGGTTCGGGTCTGCCTGTCTGATCGTCATATGGGGGGATGGGGGGCGTCGCCCGACGACTGTCGGCCAACGTACCATGTCCACCTTTCGGGGGACAAGGGGAGCGTCGCCCGCCCCACGCGTCTCAGCACACGGGGGCGGGGCGACGCCGTCTGGGGGTTACATCTGACCCTCGCGGCGCCGTGCGAAACGCACCGCGACCAGGGTCAGGCCGGAAACCAGCAGGAGGTAACCGAACACGATCCAGCCGGTCGGGCTGGATCCGGTCAGGGCCAGGGTGGTCAGATCGCAGTTGGTCGGGCGGACGAAGTGGAACGTCCAGTCGGTGGTCGCCCCGGTCTCCAGCCCGTAGGACGGACCGCTGGTCGCCGCGTGGATGACCACCGTGGATGCGGAGGTCACCTTGTACGTGCCCTGCGAGACGGTCGACCCGTTCACGGTCCAGATCAGAGCCGCGGCATCCGACAGGTCGTTCGACAGTGTGTACGAGCCGTTGCTGAAGCAGCCCAGTTGCACCTGCACGGCAGCCGGATCGACCAAGGGGTGGGTGATCAGGTCGCTGCATGGCGTCGCGGAGGTGAGCACCTCGGTCCAGGGACCGTTGTAACCCTGCAGGAAGTATCCGGTGTTGGCCACCGCCGAGACCGAATAGCTCCCGGGCTTCAGCACGTGGTCGCCCGGAGCAGCCACGACATTGTCGATGAAGTAGGTCACGTGCGGAGAGTCGGCGAGGCTCGGAATCGTGATGAACGCGTCCTTGAGCGTGTGCGTGATCTTGCCGTCGAGTCCATCCGTTGTCGTGACCTCGCACACCTGGGATGTCGCCTTGGGCTGGATGAAATCGGCCTTGACCAAGCAGTTGACCGGAGCGGCCGCGAAGGTGTGCGTCAGGTGCTCAGTGGTGATCGCCGGGGTGATCACGTAGCCGGACTCCACGACCGGTGTGATCACCACCACATCGCCCGGCTGCGCCGTGTTGGGCGTTCCGGCCACCAGGGCGACCGGCGCCGAGCCGTTGACCGTGGCGAAGTACGTCACGTGATCGGCCTCGAGCACCGTGAAGGTGCCCGAGAACGCGGTGCCCGGGTGAGCCGCATCGCAGGCGCTCTCGACGAACACCGGGTCGCCGACCGGGATCTTCACCAGGCAGTCGGCAGCCGCGACGAAGGTGAACGTCCAGTCGACCGTCCCCGTCAGTGCGTAGTGCGCGTCGGCCGTCGCCTGGATCTCGACGCTGCCCGCGCCCGATCCGAGGCTGTGGAATCCGGCCGCGAGCGGAGTGGAGTCGGTCGAGAGGTGGTAGATCACGCCGGCCGTGGCCACGATCGTGTAGCCGTTGTCCGACGAGACCCCGGGGCCGGTGCAGCTCGCATACTGCGGCGTGACGGCGGCCGGTGTCACGTCGACATGGCAGTCGCCCGGCGACGAGAAGGTGAACGTCCAACTCGCGGTCGTGCCGTTCGGGAAGGTGTACCCGGCGTTGGCCTTCGCGACGATCACGATCGTGGTCGGGAATGTGGTCACGTCCACCGAGCCCGCCGTCAGCGGTGTCGCGCTGCCCTGCAGGGAGTAGCTGTATCCGGCCGGGGCCACCGGGATGGTGTACGTGGCCGTGGTCGACGAGCCGGGCGTCGCGGTGCACTCGGACGCGTCAGCGGTCGGTGCGACCGGCACGACGCACTTCGATGCATCCGGGCCGGTCAGCGTGAACGTCCATGATGTCGTCGCGCCGGCCGTGAACTTGTATCCGGAGGTCGGGATCGCCTTGATCTTGATCACGGCGCCCGGGCTGGCGCTGTAGGTGCCCGCGTCGATGTTCGACCAGGAACTCGTGCCGGCGTTCCAGAGCTGGTACTGCACTCCGGTCTGCTGGGTCGGGATGGTGTAGCCCCCGCCGCCGACGGCGTTGGCCGCGGTGCAGTACGGGTTGGTTGCCGTCGCCGCAGCGGGAGTGACTGCCGTCTCGCAGCCCGAGATCGACTTGGTGCCGGTGTCGAAGGTCCAGCCCTGCGAACCGGACGGGTCGTCGGAGGCGGTGACCGCGACGCGGTAGGTGTGCGTGCCCTGCCCGCTCGCGAAGGGATACACCTGCGTGAACCCGGCGCCGAACGCCTGATCGGTCACGACCTTGCCATCGATAGTGACGGTCACGTGATTCGAGTTGGGATGATCGGTGTTGTAGTAGGTCAGGGTGACCGTCACGCCGGTGGCACAGTCGGCCTGCACTGTGTGGACGTGCGCGCTGGCCGGACCGGCGACCAGCGCCACGAGACCGACCACGAGGGCGAGAGTGCCCAACGCGGCGAGGAGTTTCTTCAACACGGGGGGATTCCTTCAGCTGAGGTCAGGAAAATGCGCGAGGCGCACGTCAATGCGTGAGAGCGGCCCGGAGGGATGACCGGGTCAGAGGGGGCAAGCTCGGGCGCGCGAACTTCGGGTGCGCAGCGCTCGGCGGGTGGGGGCGAGTCGTGTCGGATCTATCTGGTGGGGGGCACCGTATTCTGCCGCGCTGCGGGGGGTCAGCGACCGTGCGGGGGACACGGCGCTCGCGCGACGGGCTCAACCTAGCAGGTCCCCTCTTGGGGGGACAAGAGGGAATTCTCGGCGCGACCCGAAAATCGCCCGCCGCCTCTAGTGCACGTACTCCAGCAGGTCGAATCCGACCGTGCGCATCGCATCCAGCACCCGCAGCCGTGCCGCGATCCCGCTGTCGCTGAACTGAACCGAGACCGCGTAGGACACGGCTGCTCGCGGCCCGCGGATCACGCCCGCCTCGGATCGCACGCCGGAGTCGGCACCGGTCTTGTTCACCAGCAGGACCCCGTGGTCGGCACCGCGGTGCGACTGGGGGTCGAGACCGAACGCACTCGCCACCATCGACAGGTCGGAGTTGAGCGACAGCCAGCCGAGCACCCGGCTGCTGGTCAGGGTGTCGACAACCTCGCCGCGCGCGAGGGCGCCGAACAGCCAGCTGAGCTCGGCGGTCGAGCCCACCGACAGCTGAGGAGCGTCGTCGGGGCCGCGGCTGTCGCGCACCAGGTCGAGCAGGGCGGTTCGCAGCAGGCCGAGGGATTCGGTCCGCGCCCGGACCGCCTGCAGGCCGACCTGTCGCAGCAGCACGTTGGTCGCCAGGTTGTCGCTGGTCGCTCCGACCAGAGTGGCCAGATCCGCCACCGGCAGCGACGGCGCCTGCAGGTGCTGCCAGATGCCCGAGTCGCCCGCGGCGTCGCGCGGCGTCTTGTCGAGGATCCCGTAGCCCGAGAAGTCGCGCGCGGTCAGCCGCGCAGACACCTCGACCAGCAGAAGGATCTTGCCGATGCTGGCCGTGGGGAGCACGATGCGCTCATCGATGCCCAGAAGCGACCGGCCGGAGTCGAGATCGGTCACCGAGGCCGAGACCTGCGCGCCCTCGTATGCCAGGTCGCCCAGCGCCGTGAAGCTGCTCGAGAAGTTCTCGGCCGGATGCGGTTCCCGGTGCCGCGGCTCCCGCGGAGCGCGCACACGATCGCGGCGCTCGCGGGTGGGCGCGACTTCGGTCACGGGGCAACCTTCTCGGGATCGCTGGCCTTCTCGCTGTACCAGGCTCGCTGTACCAGGGGTTGCCGACCATGGTACGGGGCGTCTACCAGATGCGCACCCGCTGCTCCGGCGCCAGCCACAGGGCATCCGAGTCGGTCAGGCCGAAGGTGTCGGCGAACTCGTCGATATTGCGCACGATCTGATTGCAGCGGAATTCGTTCGGGGAGTGCGGATCGATCGACAGCAGTCGGAGCGCCTCCTCCTCGCGGACCTTGATCTGCCAGGCCTGCGCCCAGCTCAGGAAGAAGCGCTCTGCTCCGGTCAGCCCGTCGATCACCGGCGGCTCGGCGCCCTCGAGCGACAGCAGGTAGGCCTTCCAGGCGATCGCCAAGCCGCCGAGGTCGCCGATGTTCTCGCCGATCGTGAGCGCCCCGTTGACGTGGTGGCCGGGCAGGCCCTGCGGCTCCAGTTCGTTGTACTGCGCGATGAGCGCAGCAGCGCGCTTCTCGAATGCGGCGCGATCCTCGTCGGTCCACCAGTTGGTGAGCCGGCCGTCTCCGTCGTACTGCGAGCCCTGGTCGTCGAAGCCGTGGCCGATCTCGTGACCGATCACCGCGCCGATCGCGCCGAAGTTGGCCGCCGCATCCCGGGCCTCGTCGAAGAACGGGAACTGCAGGATGGCCGCCGGGAACACGATCTCGTTGAACCCGGGGTTGTAGTACGCGTTGATCGTCTGCGGCGTCATGAACCACTCGCCGCGATCGAGCGGCTTGCCGATCTTGCCGAGCTCGCGCTGGAACTCGAACTCGGTGGTCGCCCGCACATTGGCGAGCAGGTCGTCGGGCACGATGACGAGCTTCGAATAGTCGCGCCAGGTGTCGGGGTAGCCGATCTTCGGGGTGAACTTGCTCAGCTTCTCGAGGGCGCGTTCGCGGGTGGGCTGGGTCATCCAGTCCAGGTCGGTGATGCTGTCGCGGTAGGCGTCGATCAGGCGCGCCACCAGCGCATCCATCGCCGTCTTCGCCGCCGGGCTGAAGTGGCGCTCCACGTAGATGCGGCCGACCGCCTCGCCCATTGCGCCCTCGACCACCGAGACCCCGCGCTTCCAGCGGGCGCGCAGCTCGGGAGTGCCGGTCAGCGTCTTGCCGTAGAAGTCGAAGTTCGCTTCGACGACCTCCTTGGTCAGGTACGGAGCCGACGACCGGATGAGCTGCCAGCGCAGCCAGTCGGTCCAGCTCTCGAGGCGGTCCGCCGTCAACAGCGCGCCGAGGCCGGTGACGAAGCTGGGCTCGCGCACCACCACCTCGTCGAACGATCCGGCCGGGACGTCGAGGCCGGCCAGCCAGCCACCGAGCGGAGCGCCACCGCCGAGCTTCTCGACCTCGCCCCACGGCAGCAGGTTGTAGGTGGCCTGGCTGTCGCGGGTGCGCACGTTGTCCCAGTGCTGCGCGGCGATCTCGGTCTCGAGCGCGAAGACCCGGGCGGCTCGCTCGGCGGCATCGGACAGCCCCGCGAGCGAGAACATCCGCTCCAGGAACAGCTGATAGCCGGTGCGGATCTCGGCGAACTTCTCCTCGCGGAAGTACGACTCGTCGGGCAGCCCGATGCCGCCCTGCTCGAGGAAGACCAGGTAGCGCTCGGGGTCGCCCGGGTCGTTGTCGACGAAGGCCTGCAGGAATCCGCTGGTGCCGAGCCGCTCGAAGCGGCCCAGCTCGGCGACCAGGGTGGGGATCGAGTCGATCTTCTGGACGGCATCCAGATCGCCGGCGAGCGCCGAGAGACCGACCTTCTCGATGCGGTCCTCGTCCATGAAGCTGGAGAACAGGTCGCCCACCTTGCGGGCCTCGGTGCCGGGCGCCGCGGTCTGCGACTCCTCGATGATCTCGCGCACGGCCTTCTCGGCCTCTTCGGCCAGGAGGTAGAAGGAGCCCCACCGGGCCTTGTCACTCGGGATCTCGGTGCGCGCGATCCACTTGCCGTTGACGTGCCGGAACAGATCGTCCTGCGGTCGGATCGCCGGGTCGAGTTCGTCGGTCTTGATCCCGGAGGCGAGGGGCGCGTTGGCGGTTTGTGATGCAGGCGTCATGGTGGGAGCCTAAGAGATCGTGACGGCTCAACGGGTGCTCATCATCGGCGGCAACGGCATCATCAGTGGATCGGTGACGCGGCTCGCGGTGGAGCGCGGCATGGACGTGACCCTGCTCAACCGCGGCACGAGCACGCTGCGACCCGCCATCGACGGCGTCGAGACCGTGGTCGGGGATGCCGACGATCCGGCGTCGATCCGCTCCGCGGTCGGGAATCGCGACTTCGACGTGGTCGCGAACTTCCGCGCCTTCCACCCGCACCAGGTCTCGGCTGACATCGAGCTGTTCTCGGGGCGCACGGGTCAGTACGTCTTCATCTCCTCGGCCTCCGCATACCAGAAGCCGGTCGCCCACCTGCCGATCGTCGAGTCGACGCCGCTGCGCAATCCCTTCTGGGAGTACTCGCGCAACAAGATCGCGTGCGAAGACCTGCTGGTGGCCGCCTACCGCGATCGCGGATTCCCGATCACGATCGTTCGGCCGTCGCACACCTACGACTCCACCCTGATCCCGCTGGACGGCGGCTGGACCGTGCTCGACCGGATGCGGCGCGGCGCACCCGTCGTCATCCACGGCGACGGCACTTCGCTCTGGACACTGACACACGCGCGGGACTTCGCCCGCGCTTTCGTCGGACTGCTCGGCAACCCGCACGCGCTGGGCTCGCCGGTGCAGATCACCTCCGACGAATCGCTGACCTGGGATGCCATCGCCGGCCTGTTCGCCGGCGCGCTCGGGGTCGAGGCGCAGATCGTGCACATCGCGAGCGAGACCATCGCAGCCGAGGTGGACTACGGCGATGGACTGCTCGGCGACAAGGCGCACAGCGTCGTCTTCGACAACAGCCGGGTGAAGTCACTGGTTCCCGGGTGGCAGGCCACGATCCCCTTCGCCCAGGGCGTCCACGAGATCGTCGACTGGCACCTCGCGGATCCCGCGCGCCAGGTGGTCGACGCCGGGCTGGACGCTGCATACGACCGGCTGGTCGCTGCGCACGCGCGCTGACCCGGCCCGCCGCCCCCTGCGTTGATAGCGTGGGGCCAGTGACGACGACCTCGCGGGCTCCGCGCCCGACCGCGTGGCGCAATGCCGTCTTCGTCGCCTTCGCCCTCAACGGATTCGGGATCTCGGCCTGGGTGGCCCGCATCCCCAGCGTTCGCGACCACCTGCGCATCTCGGTGGCCGAGGTCGGGATCCTGATCTTCGGCCTCTCGGTCGGAGCGGTGCTCGGGCTCATCCTGGCCGGACACATCGTGCATTGGCTCGGCGGTCGCCAGTCGATCCGGGTCTCGCTCATCGTGGCCGGGGTTGCCCTCGGGGCTGTCGGGTTCGGCACCACCGTGCTGTCGAGCTTCGGCGTCGTGCTCGCCGCGCTCGTGCTGTACGGCTTCTGCAGCTCGATCTGCGATGTGGCGATGAACGTCGAGGGGGCGGCCGTCGAGCGCACGACGGGCCGCACGATCATGCCGCTGTTCCATGCCAGCTGGAGTCTCGGCACGGTCGCCGGCGCCGGCATCGGTTCGGCGGCCGCGTTCAACGGCATCGATCCGGTCTGGCACCTCGGCGCCGTCGGCGTGCTGTTGATCGTCGCCGTGCCGATCGTCGCCGCGTTCATCCCGGCCGACGATCACCTGGACGAAGGCGGCGCCCCCGCCACCCCGCTGACCTTCCGCGATCGGATGGCGACCTGGCTCGAGCCGCGCACCCTGCTGATCGGACTGATCGTGCTCGGCATGGCCTTCACCGAGGGATCGGCGAACGACTGGCTCGCGTTGGCGATGGTCGACGGCCGCCACGTCGACAACGGGCAGGGCGCCCTGCTGTTCGGGGTGTTCACGGTGTCGATGACCCTCGGGCGCGTGATCGGGGGTCCGCTGATCGACCGGGTCGGACGGGTGGTGGCGCTGCGCGCCTCGGGAGTCGCTGCCGCCGTGGGGCTGGCCATCGTCATCCTGGTCCCGTCGGTGCCGGTCGCGGTGGCCGGCATCGTGCTCTGGGGCATCGGTGCCTCGCTCGGCTTTCCGATGGGCATGTCGGCCGCCGGTGACGACCCGGCTCGCGCCGCGGCCCGGGTGAGCGCCGTCGCCACGATCGGGTACCTGGCCTTCTTGGTCGGGCCGCCGCTGATCGGATTCGTCGGCGATCGGATCGGGTTGCTCAACGCGCTGTGGATCGTGCTGGCGCTGATCCTCCTCGCGGTATTCGTCGCGCCGGCCGCCCGTGAGCGCAGCGGCCGCTTCGCGCGCTCCGCAGCCGCTGCTCGAGACGCCGACCGCGACGCATCCGGCGCGAACTAGGCTCGCTGCGTGCGTCTCGTCGTTGCCCGCTGCTCGGTCGATTACGCCGGCCGGTTAAGCGCGCATCTGCCGCTCGCCACCCGCTTGCTGGTCGTCAAGGCCGATGGCAGCGTGCTGGTGCACTCCGACTCGCTGAGCTACAAGCCGCTGAACTGGATGAGTCCGCCGGCAACCTTCGCGATCGACGAGGTCGACGAGGAGCGCGCGGCCGCCGGGGTCACCCAGCTCTGGCGGATCACCAACGCCAAGACCGCCGACCTGCTGGTGATCTCGATCCACGAGGTGCTGCACGACTCCGAGCACGAACTCGGCGTCGATCCCGGGCTGCAGAAGGACGGGGTCGAAGCCGACCTGCAGCGCCTGCTCGCCGAACAGATCGAGTTGCTCGGCGAGGGCTTCATCCTGGTGCGCCGCGAGTACATGACCGCGATCGGTCCGGTCGACATCCTGGCCCGGGATGCTGCCGGAGCCAGCGTCGCCGTCGAGATCAAGCGGCGCGGCGACATCGATGGGGTCGAGCAGCTGACCAGGTACCTCGAGCTCATGAACCGCGATCCGCTGCTCGCTCCGGTCAGTGGCGTGTTCGCCGCTCAGGAGATCAAGCCGCAGGCCCGCACGCTCGCGACCGACCGCGGCATCCGCTGCCTGCTGCTCGACTACGACGCGATGCGCGGGCTCGAGACCGGTCACTCGAGGCTGTTCTAGGCTTCGGCGGTGAGTAATCCGGCCGAGACGCGCTCCCGAATGGCTCAGTTGTACGTCCCGGTTACCGACAGCGGCAGCCGTTCCGAATACGTCAATCTCCAGCCATGGTGGCGCGACCCGATCGTCGTCGCGGGGATCGGCGAACTGCTGGCAGCTCCCTTCCTGGAGCTCTCCCCGACGGTGGTCATCGGGCCGCCCGCCAGCGGCCATCTGCTCGGCGGTCTCGTGGCAGCGTTCCTCGGGGTGGGGCTCGCCGCAGTTCGCAAGAATCCGGAACCCAGCGTGGATAGCGACCCGTGGCTGCGTGCGACCACACCGCCTGACTATCAGGATCGGCACCTCGTCCTCGGATTGCGTCGAGGCATCCTGAAGACGAGCGATCGAGTGCTGGCCGTCGACGACATCGTCGATACCGGAAGCCAGCTCCTCGCGATCCAGAGATTGGTCGCGGGCGCGGGCGCGAGTTGGCTCGGGGCATCGGTCGCGCTCGATCTTCTTGACAGGAACGTCGTGCGCCGCGAGCTCGGCCTCAAGACCATCTTTCACCAGCGGGATCTCTAGCGGCTGCGTGGCGACGTAGGCTGGCGCTCTCATGCCACGCCCCTACACCGCCGTGCTGTGCGACCTCGACGGCACCATCGTCGACTCGGCTCCCGGCATCACGGCCACGTTGGCGTACACCTTCGAGCGGCTCGGCCTGCCGGTGCCGACGCCCGCCGAGTTGCTCGCCTGGGTGGGGCCGCCGATCCTGGACTCGTTCCGCGACCTCGCGGGATTCGACCTCGAGCAGTCCCAGCGCGCGCTGGATATCTACCGGCCGCGCTACCTGTCGACCGGGGCCCACGACGCCTCGCTCTACCCGGGAATGGAGGAGGTGCTGCACGCGATCGGGCGCGCCGGCATCCCGCTCTCACTGGCCACCTCGAAACCCGAGACCCCGGCCCGCGCCGTGCTGGAGCACTTCTCGCTGACCGACGCCTTCGACGAACTGACCGGCGCGAGCGATGACGAACTGCGCAGCGCGAAGAAGGATGTCGTCGAAGAGGCCCTGCGCCGCCTGGAGGAGGGCGGCGCCGATCTCTCACGCCCCGTGCTGATCGGAGACCGGAGCCACGACGTGGAGGGGGCGGCGCACCACGGCGTGCCGACGATCTTCGTCACGTGGGGCTACGGGTCTCCGGCGGAGGCAGCCGGTGCAATCGCCGTGGTGGATCGTCCTGAGCAACTTCTACCGTTGCTCGGGCTCGGGCCGGGCGGCGTCGACTAGCCGCGATCAGCGCGCCAGCCGCTCGACCGCCGACTCGAAGATGCCGGGAGCGGCATGCGCGGCCGGCACGACCAGCCCTCGGGCCGGCGAGGTCGCCAGCCGTACCAGCGCGCCGGTCAGCCGGCGGAAATCGCGCGTGACCTCGGTCCAGGCCTGCTCGTAGTCCGCGGGCCGGCCGCTGATCACGGCCGCGACCGCGGCGCGCGCCTGCGCGATCCCGATCCGGATGCCTTCCCCGGTCAGCGCGTCGACGTAGCCCGACGCGTCCCCCACCAGCAGTACGCGGCCCTTGGTGCGGGCTCGGGTGTTCTGGCGGAGCGGCCCGGCTCCGCGCAACTCACTCGCCACCTCGGCCCCCCGCACCCGCGCGGCGAGCTCGGGGCTCGCGGCCAACGCGTCGTCGAAGCCGATCCGCCGACGGCTCAACAGCGCCAGGCCGACCATTCCGTCTGCGGTGGGCGTCACGTAGAGCTCGCCCAACGGTGTCCAATGGATCTCGATCAAGTCCGACCATGGCTCGACCAGGAAATGCTTGCGCAATCCGTATCGCCGCCGGCCACGCGGGGTCGGCCGGTGCAGACCGGACAGTCGGGCGACGTTCGAGTGCAGTCCGTCGGCGGCCAGCATCCAGTCACCCGTGACCTCGCCGTGGCCGGCGGTGCGCGCCCGCACCCGATGCCTGTCCTGATCGACCCCCTCCACTCGGTCGGTGAGGAACTCCGCCCCGAGCTCCTGGGCGCGGGCGAGCAGTGCCGCGTGCAGGGTGGTGCGGCGCACCCCGAGCGCGTTGCCCACCAGGAAGCGGTGCTGCGCACTGCGGCGCCCGTCGCGGTAGTCGATACCGCGCAGCGGATAGCCGCGCGGTATCACGCCCAAGCGCGCCAGAGCGGGAACCGCGCCAGGCATCAGCCCCTCGCCGCACGCCTTGTCGATGATGCCGGGGCGGGGCTCGATGACCGTCGCGTCGAGCCCGGCCATCCGGGCCTCGATCGCGCAGGCCAGCCCGACCGGGCCGCCTCCCACCACGAGCACTCGGGTAGTCGCGGTCATGCGCGCGAGTCCGCGCCCGCGGGCGGCGCGGCGGCGGCCAGCGCGCGGTTCTCGGCCGGGATCCGGACGCCGAGCAGCAGCACCGCGTTCAGCACGGTGAACACCAGCGCGGTGATCCACGCCGTGTGCACCAGCGGCAGGGCGATGCCCTCGATCGCCACCACGAGATAGTTGGGATGCCGCAGCCACCGCCACCGGTACGGCCCGGTGGCCAGCAGCGGCAGGCCTGGCACGACGATGACGCGCGTGTTCCACCGGTGCCCCAGCGACCCGATGATCCAGTACCGCGCTGCCTGGCCGGCCAGGGTGAGCACGAGCATCGGCCAGCCCAGCCAGGGCAGGAACGGCCGGCCCAGCACCCACACCTCGGCGAGCGCACCCAGCAGCATGCCGACATGCAGCGTGATCATCCACGGCATCTGGCGGCGGTTCGACTCGACGCCGCCGCGCGACAGCGCCCACCGCGCATTCCGGGTCGAGATCACCAGTTCCACGACCCGTTCGAGTCCGGTCACCAGCACCAGCGCCGTGAAGAGCACGAGCGACAGCGGCACCGACCCGGTCACGCGGCCCACCGCAGCAGCACGTACTCGCTCGCGACGCCGGGGCCGAGCGCGAACAGCACGCCGTGCGTGCCCACCGGCTGATCGAGCATGTCCGAGAGCACATGCAGCACCGACGACGACGAGAGGTTGCCGACGGTGTCGAGCGAGTTCCAGCTGGCAGCCAGATCGTCGTGGTCGAGGTTCAGGCCATGCTCGAAGGCCTCGAGCACCCGCGGACCGCCGGGGTGCGCCACCCAGGCGCCCACGTCATCCATCCCCAGGGAGTGCTCGGCCAGCAGCCCGCGCACGTCGCCGTCGATATTGGCGTCGATGGTGTCCGACACGGCGGCGGTCAGCACGATGCGGAATCCGCTGCCGCCGATGTCCCAGCCGATGACGCTCTCGCTGTCCGGGTAGAGCGCGCTGCGGGTCCCGACGATGTCCGGCCCCGGCAACCCGAGCTCGGCAGCCCGACGCTCGCCCGCCACGACCACGGCGGCGGCGCCGTCGCCGAACAGGCCGCTCGCCACGAAGTTCGCCACCGAATCATCGTCGCGCTGGAGGGTCAACGAGCACAGCTCGACCGACACCAGCACGGCGATGTCATCGGGATGCCCGAGCAGGTAGTCGTGCACGCGCGCCAGCCCGGCCGCCCCGGCTACGCAGCCCAGGCCGAAGGACGGCATCCGCTTGACGTCGGGGCGGAGACCGAGGATCGGCACGAGCCGCGCGTCGATCGACGGCGCCGCCATGCCGGTCACCGAGGTGAACAGCACGTAGTCGACCTGGTCGGCGGCGAGTCCGGCGGTCGCCAGCGCGGCGGTCACCGCACGCGCGGCGAGCGCGGTGCCCTCGCGGATCCACAGGTCGTTCGCCTGCTGGAAGGTGCGCAGTTCGCGGTACTCCTCGAGCGGCAGCACGGTGTGCCGGTGACCGATGCCGGCAGCGGCATGGAAGCGCGACATGACCGCACGCTTGCTCCGGTCATCCGTGATGATGTCCGACAGTTCGGCCGTGATCTCGGATTGGGCGTACACGTGCTCCGGCAGAGCCGGCGCCACGGCCAGGATCCGGGACATGTGCGGAACGTACCACCCTTCACCAGCACAACGTCGGGCGGGCGGCGAACGTTCAGCGCTGCGGGAGGTGGCGCTCCTCGACCCCGACGTATTCGGACAGCGGACGGATGAGGGCGTTCGACGAGAGCTGCTCCATGATGTGGGCGGTCCAGCCGGTGACCCGCGAGGCGACGAACAGCGGAGTGAAGGTGAGGGTGTCGAATCCGAGCAGGTGGTAGGCGGGGCCGCTCGGGTAGTCGAGGTTCGGCTTGATCCCCTTGCGCTCATCCATCGCCGCGGCCAGGTTCTCGTACAGGGCGAGCATGTCGTCGGCGTGGTGCTCGGCGATCAGGCGGGTCATGGCCGCCTGCATGGTGGGAACGCGCGAGTCGCCGTTCTTGTAGACCCGGTGGCCGAATCCCATGATCTTGCGCTTCTCGAGCAGTGCTTGGTCGAGCCACGTCTCGGCGCGGTCGGAGGTGCCGATCTCGTCGAAGGTGTGCATCACGGCCTCGTTCGCCCCGCCGTGCAGCGGACCCTTGAGGGCGCCGATCGCCCCCACGACCGCCGAGTGCAGATCGGCGAGCGTGCTGGTGATGACGCGTGCCGTGAAGGTCGACGCGTTGAACGAGTGCTCGGCGTAGAGCACCATCGAGATCCGGAACACGTCGGCCGCGACGTCACTGGGCTCGTCGCCGAACGTCATCCAGAGGAAGTTGCGTGAGTAGTCCAGGTCGTCGCGCGGCTCGATGACCCCCTGGCCCCGCCTGCGGCGCTGGTCGTAGGCGACCATGGCCGGCACCGCGGCGAACAGGCGCACCGACTTGGCGAGGTTGGCCTCCGGGCTCGAGTCGTCGGCCTGCGGATCGTTGGCGCCGAGCACGCTCACCGCGGTGCGGATGACATCCATCGGATGCGACGTCAGCGCGGTCAGGTCGATCGCGGCCTTCACATCCGGCGCGAGGGCGCGCCCGGCCCGCTCGGCGGCCGTGAACTCGGCGAGCTCGGTCTCGGAGGGCAACTCCCCGTGCCACAGCAGCCAGGCGACCTCTTCGAACGAGCAGTGCGCCGCGAGCTCCTGGACCGGGTAGCCGCGGTAGAGCAGGGAGTTGGTGTCGGGGTTGACCTTCGAGATCGCCGTCGTGTCGACGACGACCCCCGCCAGGCCCTTCTTGATGTCCGTCATGTCATTCCCCTCGTCTCAACTGCGATTGTTCCGCAGGTCGAAGGTGAAGATGCCCTCATCGAACCGCGAATAGCCTTCGTAATCGATGAGTTCGTAGAGCCGCGCGCGGGTCTGCATCTCGGGCACCTTCGAGGTCAGCGAGCCCTCGGCGAGCAGCGTGTCGAGACCGCGCTCGGCGGCCCCCATGGCCAGGCGCAGCAACGAGACCGGGAAGATCACGATGTTGACGCCGACATCGGCCAGCTGCTGTGTGGTGAACAGCTCGCTCTTGCCGAATTCGGTCATGTTGGCCAGGACCGGCACGTCGACCGCCGCGCGGATCGCCGCGAACTCCTCGAGGGATGCCATGGCCTCCGGGAAGATCGCGTCGGCCCCGGCGTCCACCAGCTTCTTGGCCCGGTCGACGGCCGCCGACAGGCCCTCGACCCCGCGGATGTCGGTGCGCGCCATGATCAGGAAGTCCGGGTCGCGGCGCCCGGCCACCGCCGCGCGGATCCGCTTGAGCGCCGTGCTCTCGTCGACGACCTCCTTGCCGTCGAGGTGGCCGCACCGCTTCGGGTTGACCTGGTCCTCGATGTGCAGGCCGGCGAGGCCGGCATCCTCGATCAGCTGCACGGTGCGCGCCACGTTCATCGGCTCGCCGAATCCGGTGTCGGCGTCGACCAGCGCCGGCAGGTCGGTGACCCGGGCGATCTGGCCGGCGCGCTGGCTGACCTCGGTCAGGGTGGTGAGGCCGATGTCGGGCAGCCCGAGGTCCGCGGCGAGTACGGCGCCCGACACGTACACCCCCTCGAAGCCCTTGTCTTGGATGAGCTGGGCACTCAGCGGATTGAAGGCGCCCGGCATCCTGAGCAGCTTGCCCGTCGCGAGCGCTGCCCGGAAGTTGGCGCGCTTCTCGTGCGGAGCGATATTCGTTTCCAACATCAGGTTCGTCCTCTCGTGACGACCGAGACCCGAGACGGGCCTCGGCGCCGGCGTCGCGGCGAAGGCCAGGAATGGCCTTCGCTCCCAGCTCCAGCGCGCAGCATCAGAACAATCCCTTCGGGGGAGTCGGCAGGCCGGCGGTGAACACCGTCAGGCCGTCGAGCTCGTCGGCCGTGAGCTGCGGCAGGCTCTGGGCGACGTCGAGGAAGCGCTCGATCTCGCCGTCATCGAGCACGCCCGCCGCCAGCGAGCGGAACTTCTCGATGTAGTTCGACCGGGCGAACGGCCGGGCGCCGAGCGGGTGCGCGTCGGCGACCGCGATCTCGTCGACGATCTTGTCGCCGTTGGCCAGAGTGATCTCGACGCGACCGCCGAAGGCCTTCTCGGCGGGGTCGTTGGAGTGGTAGCGACGGGTCCACTCCGGGTCTTCGATGGTCGTGATCTTGCGCCACAGCTCGACCGTGTCGGGCCGACCTGCGCGCTCGGGCGCGTACGACGACTCGTGATTCCAGGAGCCGTCCTGCAGCGCAACCGCGAAGATGTAGGGCACCGAGTGGTCGAGGGTCTCGCGGCTGGCCGTCGGGTCGTACTTCTGCGGATCGCCGGAGCCCGATCCGATCACGTAATGGGTGTGGTGGCTGGTCGCCAGCACGATCCGCTCGACGTTCGCCGGATCCTTCAGCTCGGGATGCTGCGCGCCCAGCTTGCGCGCCAGATCGATCCAGGCCTGCGCCTGGTACTCGGCCGAGTGCTCCTTCGTGTAGGTGTCGAGGATCGCGCGCTTGGCCTCGCCGGCCTCGGGCAGCGGCACCTCGTAGCGGCCGTCCGGTCCGTCGAGCAGCCAAGCGATGACCCCGTCTTCGCCCTCCCAGATCGGGCTCGGCGAGGTCTGCCCGCGCATGGCCCGGTCGACCGCCTCGATCGCCATCTTGCCGGCGAAGGCCGGCGCGTAAGCCTTCCAGGTCGAGATCTCGCCCTTGCGCGACTGGCGCGTGGCAGTCGTGGTGTGCAGCGCCTGGCCGATCGCCTGGTAGATCACCTCGACCGGCAGGCCGAGCAGCGTGCCGATCCCGGCCGCCGCGCTCGGCCCGAGGTGGGCGACGTGGTCGATCTTGTGGGCGTGCAGGCTGATCGCCTTCACGAGATCGACCTGGATCTCGTAGCCGGTGGCGATGCCGCGCACGAGGGCCGCGCCATCCATCCCCCGGTGCTGCGCGACCGCGAGGATCGGCGGGATGTTGTCACCGGGGTGCGAGTACTCGGCGGCGAGGAAGGTGTCGTGGAAGTCGAGCTCGCGCACCGCGACCCCGTTGGCGAAGGCCGCCCACTCGGGGCTGGCGTGCACCCGCGAGCCGAAGACGGTGGATCCGGGGGCGAAGGGATGCGCTTCGGCCTGGCCACGGGCAGCGACGACGGGCGCGCGGCTCAGCGATGCTGTGGCCACCGCCGCGTTGTCGATCACCCGGTTGATGATCATCTCGGTCACCCCGGGCGAGACCTCGACCGGATCGGCGGCGACCTCGGCGATCTTCCAGGCGAGTTGCTGCTCGCGCGGCAGGTTCTCGTCGCTGCGGTGCATCCGCACGGCGTGGTTCTTCATTCAGGCGCCTTCCTGGGTCGGCCGATCGGGGCCGGGGGTGGGGTCACTGGCGCGCTGCCGCAGCGTGGCCGTGATGGTGGTCAGGGAGCCGCGCAGGTGCACGGCGGTGGCGGACGCCGCGAGCTCGGCATCCCCGTCGCGCACCGCCTCGCAGATCAGTCGGTGCTCCGCGGCGGCCTGCACGAGGCGCCGCGGATTGTCCTGGGCGAGCCGCCGGGCGCGCACGAGGTGCACGCGCACGCTCTCGAGAGCTTGCCGCATCGCGGGGTTGCCGACCGCGTCGTCCATCGCCTCGTCGAAGCGCGCGACCACGGCGTAGTAGGCGTCGGTGCCGCCGGATTCGAGCGTCTCGGTGGCGTGAGCGAAGCTGTCGGCGAGCTCGGCGAACACCGCAGGATCGCGGCGCCTGGCCGCCAGTCGGGCCGCCTGCAACTCGAGGGCTTCGCGCACCTCGAACTGCTGCGCGATGCTCTCGACCGAGACGTCAGGCACCACACCGGTGCGGCCGCGGCTGGTGTCGACCAGCCCCTCGAGCGCAAGCCGGGCCAGCGCGGCGCGCAGGGGCGTGCGCGAGACCCCGAGGCGGAGTGCCAGCTCGGTCTCGCTGAGGGCCGTTCCGGGGGCGATCCGCCAGTTCAGGATGTCGTCGCGCAGCGACTCATAGGCGAGATCACTGGCGCGCATGCCGGCAGACTACGCCAGATGCGGCCGTTCTGTATACAAAACCGGAGATTTCATCGTCGCACGACGGTCAGATGCGCCGTTCTGTATTCAGCAGTCGCAATCGATCGCGCCGCGTGGACTCGTCAGCTCGTCGATGGGCCGCACGACCGGGCCCCGGTCATCGACCACCGCGAGGCCCTCCCGTGCCCAGTACTCGAAGCCGCCGATCATCTCGCGCACCTCGTAGCCCAGTCGGCTGAACTGCACGGCCGCCTTCGTCGCGCCGTTGCATCCGGGGCCCCAGCAGTAGACGACGACCGGCGTTCCCGGCGGGATCTCGGATGCGGCCCGCTCGGCGATCTCGGCTGTCGGCAGGTGCAGAGCGCCGACCGCCCGTCCCTGGTGCCACGCCGCGTGCCCCCGGGTGTCGACCAGCACCAATCGGTCGCCCGCGGCCTGGGCGGCCGCGACATCCGAGGGGTCCGTCTCGTACCGCAGCTTGGCGGCGAAGTGCTCGAGGGCCGCGGCAGTGTCGATGGCGGCGGTGTCGATGGCAGTGGTGGTCATGGCACGACGCTAGCGGCGCGCATCCACGGTCGCCCCCGGCTCGACGGTCACCCCTCGCCGAGAACCTGCCAATCCGGGAGATACTCTCGGGACAGTGAGCGAACAGCCCGATGAGCCGAAGAGGCGCCGCCTCGTCGACATCACGCCGTTGCGCGAATCGCCGGCGTTCGCACGCCTGTGGGTCGGAGCCGCGATCTCGGGGATCGGCGCGCAACTCACCATCGTCGCGGTCGGCCTTCAGATCTACGACATCACCTCGTCCACCTTCGCTGTCGCCCTGGTCGGCGGACTCGCACTGATCCCGATGGTGTTCGCGGGGCTGTGGGGCGGCGTCCTCGCCGACGCCTTCGACCGACGGCTCGTGCTGATCATCAGCGCGATCACCGGGTGGCTGACCACGCTCGGGCTGATCGCTCTCGCCTGGGTCGAGCTCGCGTCGCAGCAGCACGCGCCGGTGTGGCCGTTCTACGTGCTGACCACCACGAATGCCGTCGCGGCGACCATCACGATCGCGACCCGAAGCTCGGTCTATCCGCGGATTCTGCCCCAGCACCTGATCGCCCCGGCGAGCGCCCTCAACGGGATCGCCTACGGGGTGCAGCTCACCGTCGGGCCGGCTCTGGCCGGAGTGCTGGTCGCCACCACCGGCTTTACCTGGACGTACACCGTCGACGCGGTGCTCTTCGCCGCGGGCTTCCTCGGGATCCTGGCCCTGCCCAAGCTGCCTCCCCTCGAGAAAGCGAGCGGCGCGGGATGGCGGTCGTTGCGGGATGGCATGGCCTTCCTGGTCAAGGCACCCAACATCCGCGCCGGCTTTCTCATCGATCTCATCGCGATGGGACTCGGGCGGCCATTCGTCATCCTTCCCGCGGTCGGCGCCCTCGTCATCGGCGGCGGCCCGGTGACGGTGGGAATCCTGACGGCGGCGGCGGCCGTCGGCACCTTCCTGACCAGCCTCTTCAGCGGACCGGTTGGACATGTCCGCCGCTACGGCGTGGCCATCGGGGGAGCGGTCATGTTCTACGGCGGATTCGTCCTGCTGTTCGGGGTCGTGATCGCCGCCATGCAGACCGGGTGGTTCGGGCGCGTCGGCCCGAATATCGCGCAAGCCAATCCGGTCGCGCTGGTGCTCGCCGCGATCGCGCTGGCGGGCACGGGAGGCTCGGACGAGGTGAGCGCGATCTTCCGCTCGACGATGATGCTGACCGCGGCGCCGGACGGGATGCGCGGACGGCTCCAGGGCATCTTCACCGTCGTCGTCTACGGAGGGCCGCGGATCGGAGACCTGTACATGGGAACGCTCGCGACCCTGGTCGCGCTCTGGTTCCCGCCCGTGCTCGGCGGGCTCCTCATCGTGGCGGCGGTGGGGTTGATCCTTCGCGTGCAGAGCGGATTCCGGCACTACGACGCGCAGCATCCCTCCCCATGACACAGCATGGACATCGTGGGTGGTTCCCAGCATCGAACGACCGGCCGACCCTAGGCTGACCACGTGTTCGCCCACCGCCTGAGCCGCTGGATGCTTCCGGCTGCCGCCGGCCTGGCCTCGGTCATCCTGGGGCTCGGAGTCGCCGAGCTGGTTGCCGCGTTCGTCGCCCCGCAGGCCAGCCCGGTGCTCGTGGTGGGATCGCAGCTGATCGACTGGGCGCCCGCCTGGGCCAAGCAGACCGCGATCGCGCTGTTCGGAACCGGCGACAAGGCGGCACTGCTCACCGGTGTGGCCATCGCGCTGGTCGTCGTTGCGGGAGCCGCCGGCGTGCTGGAGCGCTGGAAGCCGCCGGTCGGTCGGATCGTGATCGGCGCCGAGGGCGTGTTCGGGGTCGGCGCCGCGATCGCCCGGTCCGGCTCGTCGCCCGCCGACATCATCCCCGGGGTCGTCGCGACCGTCGTGGCCTTGATCTCGCTCGGCTACTTGCTGCGCAAGCTCGATGAGCAACCGCGCCCCCGTCCGGTCAATCCGGCGACGCTCCGCGCGAGCGGCTCGGCGAAGGCGCCGTCGAGGGAGGTCGCCGAGGCCGCGGCCGCTCAGCGCGCCGCCTCCGAGCGGCTCAGCCGCCGGCGCTTCCTCGGGCTGTCAGGTGGAGCGGTCGTGGTCGGCGCCCTCTCGCTGGTCGGCGGTTACGCGCTCGAGGCGGGCGCCCGGGCCGCGGCGGCCGCCCGCAACGCGCTGAAGCTCCCCGCCGCCGCGGTGAAGGCGCCGGCCGTTCCCGCCGGAGCCGAGTTCGACATCCCGGGACTGGCCAAGGTGGTGTCGCCGAACGACCAGTTCTACCGGATCGACACCGCTCTGCAGGTTCCGCAGCTCGACCCGGCTCAGTGGGAGCTCAAGATCACCGGCCTGGTCGAGAAGCCCGTGACCCTGACCTTCGCCGAACTGCTGGCGCTGCCGCTCGAAGAGAGCTACACCACCCTGATGTGCGTGTCGAACGAGGTCGGGGGAACGCTGATCGGCAACGCCAAGTGGCTGGGGTACCCGATCCGGCACCTGCTCGCGAAAGCCCGGCCGACCGCATCCGCCGACATGGTGCTGTCGCGCAGTTCCGACGGCTTCACGGCGAGCACCCCGCTGTCTGTACTGCAAGAGGACGACCGCAACGCGATCCTCGCGGTCGGCATGAACGGCGATCCGCTTCCCCCCGAGCACGGCTATCCGGTCCGGATGGTCGTCCCCGGTCTCTACGGTTACGTCTCGGCCACCAAGTGGGTCGTCGAGCTCGAGGTCACCCGGTTCGCCGACCGCAGGGCGTACTGGACCGACCGCGGCTGGAGCTCGCACGGGCCGGTGAAACTCGAATCCCGCATCGACGTGCCCCGAGCCGGCGCGGGCGTGAAGGCCGGCCGGGTCGTGGTGGCGGGCGTCGCCTGGCATCAGCACACCGGCATCCAGAAGGTCGAGGTGCGGGTGGATGGCGGCGACTGGAACGAGGCCGAGCTCGCCGCCGCGATTTCAGCAGACACCTGGGTGCAGTGGCGCTGGGAGTGGGACGCACCGGCCGGGCAGCACCAGCTGGAGGTGCGGGCGACCGACGCCACCGGCGCCGTGCAGACCGCTGAGGTCGCCGACACCGTGCCGAACGGCGCGACGGGCTACCACACCATCCCGGTCAACGTCAGCTGAGCGACGTCAGCTGAGCGACGTCAGCTGAGCGACGTAGCCGTCAGCTCTTCGAACCGGTGACCGCGAGCGCTCCGCCCAACCCGATCATCACCACGCCGCCGGCCACGCTGAGGTG
>Ga0207695_10002764_pt1 | contig 25570 bp, 14 predicted proteins | sample KBSC54metaG_FD_184354 | JGI IMG/M metagenome (GOLD analysis project Ga0207695, IMG submission 184354) | Corn rhizosphere microbial communities from Kellogg Biological Station, Michigan, USA - KBS C5-4 metaG (SPAdes) (version 2) | ecosystem: Host-associated > Plants > Roots > Rhizosphere > Soil...
TTGGTTTTGCAGCAACTGTTCTTACCGGATCATAAACGTTGCTAAATAATGCTTCAACTGTAGCACTGTCGGCAGTCTCCATTGTGGCCGCATACGTTGCCGTATCTTTTCCTTCAGTAAGCACACTGCGCACATTACCGAGATGATCTCTTAAGTAATAGTCATATTCAAATGCATAATAGGTAGTCCCATTCGAATTGTTTCTCTTTTTTGCCCATCGTATTCTACCTTCTTCCTCGTTTACATATTGCAATGTATCGTTCATGTAAACGAAGCCATCTATATAAAGATAATCAATTGTTTTGCCGGTAGTATAATCATTTACCTTCTTAAAAAGTTTTGTTCCCGCCGCGTCGTAATAATAATTGAGCGTAGCCTTGTTAGCTATCACCATGGAATCAGGCTTATCTAACAAATTATATACTGCCCCATTGCCATTAGCTGTGGTATGCATGTGGCGGTTATAGTCTTTGGTAATATTGCCATTTACATCGTAGGTATAATCAGTTGTAAGAGCAGAGTCTTTAAAATCGCCTAACGGGCTTGCATCTGTTATCCCATCGCCCACTTTTTGCAACTGGTTGTTATTGGCACTATAAGTGTAGGCAAGCGAATCAATTGTTGTGGAACTTCCTATTAACAGGCCCCGTTGCGTCATGGACAAAATATTGCCGCCGCCATCATAAGTCAGGTTACTAACGGTATAGTCTACACTGGAATTCGTCCAGGTGGTTGTGTTCCTTATATTTTGGCTAAAGTCTGCTTTGGTAAGCCGGTTTGGATTATCATAAGTAAATCCATACGCTCTCGCTATGGTATCGCCTCCTGCCTTCCACTTTACTCCTGCAATGGCTCCGTTAAGTTGATTGTTGGTAAAGCCATAGTCATAAAAAAGGTCCTCCCCGAAATAGTTGGAAGCACTGTTATATGTATCCACATAGTTTTTGTTTATACCCGTAAGCCATCCGCGTATGTTATAAACATACGCCATTGAGTCAATGCCGCTGCCAAGCACTTTTGATTTCAACTGGCCTAGCTCGTTATAGGTATTAGTAGCAATCGTTTTATCACCTAAGTTATCTATATTTTTAATGATAGTTTTTATTCTTCCAACATGATCATAGGTATATTTTGTCAGCAGCGTGTGTGTTTGGGCGTTAGAGCCGGATTTCTGCTGGTATAAGTGCGTGCGCAATACCGAACCATTAAAACGATATTGTTTAGTAAGCACATCGGTTCCGCCGGTATAATTTGTCTCTTTTATTTGTATGGGCCTGCCGTGGTCATCATATATAGGCACGTCGTATAAATAAGTGGACGTATTTAATATGATTCGTTTGCTTCCTGTGACCATTCCTCTAATGCGGTTGCTTACGGTAATGCTTTGTGCATAATCCGGATAAGTGTTGTAACTGGTATTGAAATTAGTGCTGTTTATATACGTTGTCACCAATGCGCTGTTAGGCACTCCTCCGCTTATCCAGCTATAATCATCGAAGTAAGTTTCTGATGTAATGGTATAAGTGCCAGTGAGTGTGGGATAAGCCGTGCTTCTTGCCGCCTGTGCTATTATAGTGTCTTTTATAGCCGTATTGGTTATTAAACCGCTTCTCCACGGCCTGCTCTCGCCATCATACAATACAAAAGCCCATTGATTTGTCTGTTTTAAATTGGGATCCTGCGTCATTACGACACGGTTCAGCAGGTCATAAGCAATATAATTTTTTCCCTTACCTGGAATGTATTTCATAATGGCTCTGCCTCTTGCATCGTAGAAATAAGAAAAGCACAACCCTGTTTTAATTGTAGGATTACCTGATACATTCCAGTTAACGGTAGAAGTATTTAATGCATCCACGGCCTTTGGAGGTATCACGACTCTTAAGTGATTCATTTCATCATAAACATAATAGGTACATAGCCAACCATAATGGCCGGTTGTTGGAGAAGAGCTCGCCTGCTGCTTGGTAAGAATCGTTCTGCCCAATTCGTCTTTATACGCGATCATTTTTATTCCATGTTCATCAGTAGTTTGTGTAACCAACAGGCTTCCGGCGGCGTACATTGATGATGTTGAAGGAACATCATCTTCAGTGCTGATAGCAATTGTCCAAAGCCTTATACTATCCGAGGCGACATTGGCACTCCAGGTATTGCTGGTTCCAACATTGGCTCCTGTCCAACTATTGCCGGGAGCCGTTGTTTTTAACACCCTTTCCATCGGTGTCGCATCATACGTCACTAGCCCGTAATTGATAGACTCATTGGAAAAATTGCTTTTATAAAAAGTGGAATCATATGTAAAGGGAGTAGGCTTAATCCTTCCGTCATTATTATTTCCAGTTGATTGCGGATATGGTAAGTATGAGACACCTGTTCTTCCGAACTCGTCGTAAGTTGCAGGAGCTACATAATCATTTTTGGAAGGCGAGGCTTGTTTAATAATGGTTTGCAGTGGTCTCGTCAACATATCAAAATATTCAGTAGTTGTAATTACCGAATCAGCCCATGCATTAATTGTAACCCTGGCAGAATCAGTGGTGGGCATAACGGGAACGAGTGTTCGCAAATAATTAACAGAAGGAATGGGATTATAAGAAGGTAATGCCTTTGGTGTAGCAGATGCAGGGCCTGTCGTGGTTGTGGGGATGTTAGTTTGTGCTTCCAAATAAGTTATCACTGTCTGAAAAAAAATCAGCAAAAGTATCTGCTTTCTCATAAGCTTAGAATTGGTTTATTAAATATTATTAGAATTAACGTGATATTGCGCTAGTCATTTCATCGGTCATTGGATCCACCGATCCATCAAAAAAACCTATTAACCGCCCGGAACTATCAATAAGAAATTTTGTGAAATCATTCTTCACTCTATTGTTCATCATTTCATTTTGTGTTTTATCAGTTAGCCAACTGTACAAAGGCGATTGGGTAGAATCTGTTACATCCATTTTTGCCGCAAGCAAATAATGAATATGGTAATTATCCATCACAAAAGATTTTATAGCTTCATTATTACCAGGTTCATTTCCGAAGCTATTGCTGGGAATTGCCACAATTACCAGCGAGTCTTTATAAAGCTGGTATAACTTCTCAAGTTGCCCATATTGATCCACCTGGCTACTGTTACTTGCTGTATTTACAATTAATACTTTCTTTCCCTGAAAGTCACTAAAATTGATTGCGGTTCCGTCTATTCCTGTTACGGAAAAGGAATAAATAGTGGATATTAGTATTGCCAGTGTCGTGATTAAACTTTCTTTCATTATTTTAAAATTTTATATTTTAATTACTATTTTAAGGCCCCATAGCACAACCGTTCTGATTAACCGAATAACATATGTAGTTAATGCTGCGGCTACCGTCACTCCAGGTAAAATGGTAAGTCGTTGTCCATTCCCATACTCCACCGACTTGCCCATATACCTGTGATGTAATGACTTGAGTTCCTTTTTCACATTTACCACTTACGATTTTATATTGCGGGTATGATCCCGGGTTTACACATGCGCAATAGTCATAATAGGCGACAAGATTTAAAGACTGATAAGTAGTGCTAAATGGATTCGTATCTGTAAAAGTAGAATCTGCATGCCCACTGGTATCGACACAATATTTGGAGGTATAACTCCAAGCAGGAGATGAGGAAATTAACCAAACGGAATCACTATAGTCAAATCGTTTTAAGATATTTTTGTCCTTGTCCCTGATAATCTTTAATCGGTTTAAACCGTCATATTCTCTGTAGGTAATGGTATTATTTGCATCCGTGGTGCTTGTTAGACCTATAATAGGCTCATAAGTGGCAGTAGTCATATTGGCATCTTTAGGATGCAGCCTTAGTTCATCAATATTTCCACTTCCACTGATTGTTACAGTAGTAACAGCTGTTATCGTGGTTGAATAAAAATTCCAACCTTGCTGTGTTGCCAATACCGTGCTCAATGCAGTGCCATTTACATTTACGGTAGCGCCGCTTTTAGCCCACACTGTTACAAGGTAAGTAGTGGACGATGTTAAGCCCGATTTGGTAATGTTGCCATTGCTGAGGTTATAGCTTTTTTTACCTGTAATCGAATTTAAACTATCACGCAAAGCGCTTGCAATAGTCCAGTTTCCGCTTCCATCAGCCTCAAAACTCGTATACGCAATATCATTGACCGCGGCATTACTTACCTTGGCTATCTGATATTGTTGATTATAATCCATAATAACAGAATTATTAATCCCAGATAAGGAATCTTGAGTTTGTAATAAATTGCCTTTGCTGTCATAGGTTATAAACTTGGTCTGCTTTATAAAATAAGACGTACTTCTATTAAGTGTTGCAGGATTAAATGTTCCAATTACCGACTGAAGAACGGGAGCATTGGATTGTAATGCGTATGTGGCTGAAGGTTTTATATAACTTCCGCTTTGCTGATAATCAGTAATAGTGCCGGAAATTATCCTTGGATTAGCATCTCCGGTTATCCAGTTTTCGTTAGAAATAACCGTATTTAAAATTGAGCTGTCTTTTAGCTTTTTGATTGATCCGGCAGAAATAGTATAGTTGTATGGATAATAATACCTGTTTTCTAATTGAAGCCCCCTGGTTCTGTCATAGCTTGAAACACTTTTTATAAGATTATTATTCGTGTCGTAAGTATAATTTTTATAAGATGAGTTATAAGAACCATTTGGCTGGAATAAAGTATCAAACGAAGAAACTAAGTAAGCTCTTCCTGAAAAGGGATAATATTCCTGGCCAAGGTACGTCGTGACTTTTGGAGTAGAAGCATTATTGGGATCTCCGTTAAATATGGTGAATGAATTACCCAACTTTAATGACTTGAAATTATCGTTTGTGAAGAAAATGCTATCAAATCCATAAGTATTAACTGTTTTCTTTACCAGAGTTCCGATACTGTCATAAGTAGCGATAGTTTTTGGAAGACCTAGTCCCCAATCTTTTAAATTTTGCGGGGCGTAGGGAAAAAATGAAGTGTTGCAATTTGCATTTACGTCTTGCAGGTTAGTAAAATCATAGACCGTTTTGCCAATATTATGGGTTGCAGTTCCATCTATTACCGTTACTCTTGAATAACCTACAGAACTCCCCTGGGCATAGCTTAGGGTATTGATCGGCTCACTGCTTACTACTGTATAACTGGTATTGGTAGTCCCTCCAAAATTCACCGTCTCGTAATAGGGATAATCATATTTTGGTATATCTCCCATAAATCCCGAACTGGTGCCATCGGCATTTGTATATTGATATTCGTTTATCGTAGCTGCAGGCCCCGAAATGCCATATTTGCGTGTAATTCTTTTAACCCGTAGCCCTCCCGCCTGAACATAAGTATGCGTATTATCGGTCAGTTTATTTTCGTATTTCACATAGATCGTAAAGCCACCTGTTATCGTAGTTCCCGCTGCCGCTAACTGTTCGAATTTGTATGTTCCATTGGGAATTGTAAAAGCCCAGGTTTTAATTCCATGATAAAACAAATCATAAAGAGAAAGGGTATCAGATTTATAAGTAACAGTGCCGGCCGTATTTTTAATATTAATAATCATGCTGCCAGTCCCGGTAATAGGTACTGTTCCTTGCCTCGAAATGCTGCTGTCCAGAAAAAAAGTGATTTGGTGGCTTGTGTTAAATACCTGGTTTAAAGTAATATTAGTCGATGTGGATGTTGTTGGTAATACGGTAAATGAATGAGGATCTTTTGTAAATGGCAAGTGATCATTAAGCTCATATTCATAAAAGATTGAACCACCGGATGGTAAATTAAAATTACTTAACGAGTTGGCGATGGCATAAGTAAAGTTGGGACTTCGGTTCGCACCCCACGTATAGCCATTAACCGATGGAATCACATTACTTCCATTTGCCGCTCCGTTATAAAAGCCCCAGTGATCTGTCTTATTTAAAAAAGTATCTGTAAGGCTAACTAATGGCGAGAATAAGGGTGTATTATAAGTGAATGTATATGAGCTATTTTTTTGCTTTGAAGTATACGGTGTTACACTCTTTAATAATAATCTGCAGGGATTGTGAGTTGATGTATCAGCTACTTGATAGTCTAACACATATCCGTACCTAAAAGTTGTATCTCCAATTTTAATTCTTGACAATGCTGAATCTCCACCGGCATAAAAGTAACCATAGCTATAAACAAATGAAACATTCGTTTTGTCTGGAAATACAATGGAAGAAATTCGGTTTATTGTGGACGCGTTAGAACCGCTAGGGCTAATTGTTTTGGTACGGGTGCCATCAGAATTTCTTACAAATGTTAACTGGGGGAATAAGAAATTGAATGAGGGATAGGTCGATGTATAATTAAATTTAATTGTATCAGTATTAAATGGAGCGATAATTTGAGTCAATGCCCAGGAAGAAAAATATAAATAATTAAAATACCAGGAATGGAACGTCAAAGAAGTTATCGTGGTAAATTCGGGTGTAGAAAAATCGTATTTTGCTCCATCTTCTGTGATAATACGAAATGAAATTAATTTTTGATTTAAAATGCGAGAGCCATAAGTTGGTACAATATTCAATTTAGTAAGTGGCATTTGAACAATTTGACCATTTTTACCAATTATAAATTTTCCTGATCTTCCATTAAAGCTATATTGAAATACATCTTGTTCTGCGTCTAGGCTATCTATAAAATAACCATCCCCATTACTTCGATAATCAGTGGGTATGGCAGCTGCATGAGTATAACCGGTAGTTGGAATGTCGTCTGGTTCACCCCTAACAGTACGAGTTATTATTCCTCCTGCATTTAAATTCCATCCGATTCCAAGCATACTAGGCGATTCATCAACCTGGCTTCCTCCTGCAAAATAATCAAGCGAAATATCCAAAGAAAGACCATTATTCCTATTTTGGTATGAATACAAAGGAATCCCAATTTGCGGAAGGCCCGTAAATAAATTTACTGGTACTGAATTAAACTTACTTGCTTCTTCGGTATTCGGGGTTAAGGCAGAAGAATTACTTAAGTTCGGAATATTCTGGCAAAAGGAATTGAAACTAGTCCAAAGGATCAGAGTTAAAGAAAGAAATTTTCTCATATTGTTTTATTTTAAAAGCTATACCCTGTTCTGAATAATACTGGTGATGAAACGGGGAGATGTCTTTGTGCAAAAAAATCATACAATATTTTCATCTCGCCATTCTTCTTACCAATTTTATATTTTTTTGAAATACCAGCCAGGCAACTCCTCTGCCAGGCATTATAATTTTTTAATTGCTCAATATTCTTAAAAGCTGAATTGTAATTCGCTTCATATCCGCCGCTGGCATAGAACTGTTTTTTTATCTTCCAGTCGAAGTAGCTTCTTAAACTCAATCCCTGGCTGGTAAATGAAATATGCTTAATAGTCCCCATACCTAAAATATATCCTGCGCCTACACCACAACTTTTTTTATCATCCAGCTTATAGCCAAGAGTTAAGGCTAAATTTGCAGTAGAAGGGAGCAGCGGATTACTTATTGCAAACTGAACATTAAAGCCGAATTCCAACCTGTCGAACAGTTTTTTTGTCTTTTGCGAATTGGGTTTGAAATTGGGTAACTCCGGGTCGCCCGATCCTCCACCAGGTAATTGGTTCAGCCGGTCTTTGATTTTATTTAATTCACCCTGTGCCTGTGCAAGGTTTTGTTGAATCTGTGATTGTGCATTGACTCCTCCCGCTGCTATCCGTTGCTGAATTAACGATTGGACAGAACTGCGTGTCTGCAAGCCCGTTAGGTTTTGCGCTGAACCATAGTTAGCAGGAATTCTAAAAAGCGAAGACAGTTGGCTATTTTGGTTCATGAACTTTTGAAATGCCGGCAGCTTATTTAAGATTCTTAATGCTTGCTCCTCTATTTTCTTTGGGTCTTTTAATGTGTTTTTATATTCCTGAACTTGTGCCGAGTAGTAATAAGCCGTCTTATTTAATTTATCGTATTCATTTTTAAGGCTCCCGGGGAGATGTGTATATTTTGATAGCAATTCTTTTATCTGGGCTCTTCTTTCAGCTATAAATTCTTTAATTTGTTCTGACTGCTGCAACTTGTTTTGCAGATTATCAAAACTGCTGAGAGGGCTTTTTACCTTATCACTAAAATCATTGACTTGTTTTAAAAATGAAAGGGTTGTTCCGAGGCTATCGAGGTACGAATTATATGTGCCACCGTCAATTTTGTTGAGGCTGGCCGTTTTGCTTTTTATTTTCTGCGAAAGCTCCTGGTACTTTTGAGTTGCATCAGTAACCGCAAGTTCAGGATGTAACTGTTGTAGTCTTCTTTGCAGCTTTTGCTCCTGCCTTTGAAACTTTGCAAGATATTTTATCGACTTTTTTGTTAACTGGTCATTAACTAAAGAAAGCTTTTTATCAACCTTGGAATAGTATTTAGATGGAAGATCCTGTATCTCTGAAATAGAGCTATCGGAAGACCTGGCAGTGTTTAGTGCTGAATCTCTTTGCTGTGAATAGCAAAGAAACGACGCACTACTGCATAGCAGTAGTATTAGGTAAATTTTTAGTTTGTTCAAGCAGCTGTGGGGCAGCTGTTTTCTTCAATTAGGATATAAACTTATTTTAAATATGTAAACCCTCAGACTGTGTCATTTCGCAGTATTTATAGTTTTTACATTCCATTGACATTGCAATGACTTATTGATGACTAAAGGCACGAAATGAGCTTTTCCTTCATCACAAGTTATTCCGAAGGGCCTCAATTATGCGGCAACGTTTCAAAGTGCTGCGCTGTGTGTCTAAACCCCTGTTATTCTGCTGCTATTTCACTATTCAATCGCGAAGGATTTTACCTGATCCGGGTAGGCAAGGAATTAGAAATCGGTATCGACATATACTTTCCTTAACAAGCCACACCTTATACCTACGCAGTTTATGAGCAGCAGCAGGACTAGTCGATAGAGTTAATTGGGTCGGTGAAGCCCAGTTCCATAAAAGCTATTATCTCCACATCTTTTTTGTAATCCAGGGAAAGCTCTTTGGAAAGCAACTTAAAAAAGGTCTTCCAATGCCAATACAACCCGGAAGGGTATAGCAACCCCTTGACTTCATCGCCACAGGTATTCATTTCTGAGGTAACAGTAAGAAGCGTTTCGCCTTCGTATAATTCAAAAAGAAACGACCAACCAGGCAGTAAAACGTACCCCTTCAGCGCTTCAAATTTGAAATAACGGTTCTTCTCATAACCCGTTACATGCATCATAAATTTTCGGGGAGTCAGAAGATACACAGTCTGGACCATTCTGCAACCGGGTGCCATCTGCCCAAATTGTTTCCCGGATATCCAAACATCTTTCTTCCACTTTGGAAAATTTCGGGGTGCCGTAACATATTGAAATACTTCTTCAACAGGCTTATTAATTTTTGCTGTTATTTTAAAGATTTCCATGATTTAATATTAAAAATGAAAAAAATAAAATGCCATGCTTCATACGCCGTGTGCAATGATGAATGCTTATGCGTGAAGCGATACAATAACGGGGAAGTTTTATAAAAGATTATTCATTTGTTGCAGAATACGCAACGCTACTTGCTCATAGGGTATTCGTACAAATTTGAAGGCGCTAATTCAGACAATTTATTTCATGGAAAGCAAAAGCAGTCGGAAAAAAAGCAGCAAAAAAAGCGATGGATACCATGGGATTCGTAGTCTCAACCACAACGGATGGGTAGTTAAGCAATTTCAGGGTGGTACCAAAGAACAAATCAGCAAAATTGCTGAATAAACCAATAATACCTTCCTGATGGCCATTAATTCAAATACAAATCAACTTCGCCTGCGGATTTTTGCGGTGCCTGATACCAACATGAATTTCTTCGTTGATCAATACCCGGCAAAGGCGGCTTATTCTTCAAATGAATTGCTGTAAGATTTAAGATGAGCATAGGCAATGTCGATATATTCTTATTTAATAAGTTTACTCTTACGTTCACTCCATCTTTGTATTTCATTCAATACCTCCTTTTGCGTATAGCCCTGGTGTTGAGCAAGGATGAAGTCTACGCTTGCCAATATCTCCAATGACAGTTCCGATTGAAAGCCATCTATTAAATTTATTAATCTTTTCAATCGTGTTTTTTGTTCTGGATTCAACTCCTTATCTATATAGCTTTTTACTTCACTTAACTTCTCGTAGTTTAATAACAGCGGCTCAAATGCTTTGGCATCTCTCTGCTCGAATCCCTTTAAATAAGTTCCATTTAATGCATACAGTACATGCTCGATTTGCTGTACATATGGACCATAATGGTATGCTACAAAAGTTAACCGCATTTTTTCTCCCATTCTTTGCAGAAAATAAGCCAGCTTGTTCGCTGAAAAAAGACTGCTGTATTCACCCAGGCTTTCGTAATAAAATAAAAGATACAACAACTGCGCCCTTGCAGGAGTTAACTTAACCACTTTTGAATGTTCTCTATTTTGTAAAATTTGTTTAACCCCGGCATTGGGTTCATATACATAGGCGTCTACATCTAACGGTTCAATATGTTGTGTAATCATTGCCTTACCATGGCCCAATCCAGGCCTCCATTGCCACATCCTAACGGCGGTATTGCGATGCTGCTAATATGTTGCTCTTTTATTAACGTCACCAACGCCTTTAATCCCTCTTCTATGTACTCATATTTAGATGGATGACGCCAGTGTTTTTTTGTAGGGAAATTAATAATAAGCTTTTCACCTAATAAAGCGTTATGGTCTTTTACGGCCAATAATTTACCCGGAAATAATAAGCCCGCCTTACATGCTTCTATGTATTTTTTATTATTAATCGGGAAGGCCTCCTTAAACTGCAAAGCAATTCCTTTACCCATCACACCTACGGTGTTCACGGTGTTTACCAGGGCTTTCGCTTTAGAGTCTAATAAGTTACCTTTCAGAAATTGTATCATACTATTGGTTAAAATAAAATGGACGTTTGATGTAAACTTGTATGATCAGGCCGGTTGAAGCGAGTTTCTTTTTTACAAATGTAGCGCAGCTTTCATTATAAACAACAATAGCCTTAATACAATCCACGGGTACTTTTTCATGAATCAAAAACTCAGCCTGGTAGCGGCGGGTGCGGTCATTGTCATTGTTGCTTTTGCTAAAATCTCCTGATTTTACCACCTCCCAATCTATTTTATCTTAAGAAATTTAATGAAGAGGAGAGTTTCCTGCCCAAGATGGTAGTAAAGAAAATACTCGGGATCGTATTCCTTACCACCCGATCCATTATCAATTTCTAATACCTGGTGTTTTTCGGGCGGTTGTAAAATGGTGTTCTTCTCTGAGGGCAGTTACCATGTTGGTTAAGGTAACATGACCTGTCAGGACGATAGGTGATCTTGCGGTAATTCTATTATGAATGTGGCGCCTCCGCCGGGTTTGCCTATAGCCCTGATAATGCCATTGTGCTTATCTACAATTTTTTTACAAATGGATAATCCAACGCCTGAACCCTCATATTCATGATAGCTGTGAAGTCTTTTAAAAATTACAAATATATCATCTGCAAAGGCAGGATCAAATCCAATACCATTATCTGAAACGGAGATTCTGTAATGATTAGAATTATAGAGATTTTTTATTTTTTCTGCGGAAATATTAATGACAGGTGTCGCATCTTTTTTCTTGAATTTGATGGCATTGTTTATCAAATTATAAAATAGTTGTCGCATTAAAGCCGGGATCGCACATATTACAGGCAAATCATCAATATTGATAAGGGCATTGGTTTTTTCTATTTCTATCTCCAGCTCCAATATGGCTTCTTTAACCAGTTTATTAAGATCAGTATCTACAAAATCATCTGAGTGTACCGTCTGTCTTGAAAACTGTAACAGGTCGTTGATAAGCGATTGCATTCTTTGGGATGACCCTACTATTTTTTTGAGGTACTTTTCCACTTCGGCCTGGTTGTCCTGTTTCGATAATATTTTATCACTGAAAACCATAATCTTTCTCAGTGGTTCCTGCAGATCATGGGAGGCAACATAAGCAAATCGGTCAAGCTCTTCATTAATAGCCAGCAGATGTGCGTTGTTGGCAATAAGCTGTTTGTTTAAAAGCTTTATTTTCTCTTCGGACATTTTGCGTTCCGCAATTTCTTTCTGTAAGGATTTATTTGCGGTTAGTAATTTTTTCTCATGTACTACCAATTGGTGGTTTTTGCGGTACAATTCCACAAACACACTCACCTTGGCTCTTAATAGTTCAGAATTGACCGGCTTATAAATATAATCAACTCCGCCCATGCGGTAGCCTTTGAAAATATATTCTTCTTCCTGGTTATGGGCAGTAATAAAGATGACAGGAATTTCTTTTAATTTATCCCGTTCATAAATGATAGTGGCCGTTTCAAAGCCATTAAGATCAGGCATCTGAACGTCCATCAGGATAAGAGAAAAATCATGCTCCTTTAATAAAATTTTGAGAGCGGCTCTGCCGGAGTTTGCTTTAACAACAGTATAATTATCTTTCTCCAATAAGGTTTCGATAGAAAAAAGGTTATCTTCCCTATCGTCTACCACTAAAATTTTAATATCATCTTTGTTTTCGGCGTCTTTTGTGTTTAGCATTCCTTCTATTTTTTATACAACCACACTCTCATAAGAGACATTAGCTGATCAATTTTTAAAGGCTTGGTTATATAATCAGAGGCCCCTGCTTCCAGGCATTTTTCCCTGTCACCCTTCATTGCCTTTGCGGTTACTGCAATAATGGGCAGCGAGTTGTTCTTATGCTCCCTTCTGATTTTTTGCGTGGTTTCGTAGCCGTCCATTTCAGGCATCATAATATCCATAAGTACAATATCTATCTCATTATTTTCGCTTAGGATATTCATGGCTTCCCTACCGCTTTCTGCCGTAATGGTATTGATGTTAAATCTTTCAAATGCAGTGGTAAGAGCAAAAAGATTACGAACATCATCATCTACCACCAATACATTTTTATTGGTTAATACATCTTTCTTCGAACGAAGGTCTTCTATCATTTTTCTTTTCTCAGGAAGAAGATCTTTATGATCAAGGTGTAAAAGAATCACGGTTTCTTCGAGTAAAAGATCAAGGGAGTTTACGTCTTTCAGTAAAATGCGGTTAGCATATTGTTTCAGCTTTGTTCTTTCTTTTGCGGAAAAATCTTTTGCCGAATAGATGATCACCGGTGTCATTTCCAGTTCTTTAATAGCACTGATTTCAGTAACTAATTCAAGACCCGAGATATCAGGAAGCATAAAATCAACTATCAAACAATCATATAAATTGTTTTTGATCAGTTCCAGCGCTTTTCTTCCAGAATTAATAATTTCAATTGCAAGAAGATCGCCATTATCTAAAATCCTGGCTACTTGCGACGAGTCCAGTTCATTGTCTTCTATTAACAATAACCTTTTCGGCTTGCGGCTGTGGAACTCCACAATGTCTGCAAAGAGAACGGTAAGCGCCTCTGTTTTTAATGGCTTTAAATGAAAGCTTCTTGCTCCACGCTGCATGGCAAGTAAGCGGTTTTCTTCACCCGAAATAAGATGAATGGGGATATGCCTGAAATTAATATCATTTTTAAAGAGATCGAGTATTCGCCAACCGCTCGCCTCCGGCAATTTTACATCCAACGTTACAGCAATAGGCGGGAATTTATTGGCGAGTTCAAACACATTGCCAAAGTTAGCCGCAACCACTACCTTCAGATCCAGCTCATGTGCCTTTTCAATCATGATCTTAGCAAACCTGATATCATCTTCAACCACCAATACTACTTTATCTGAGCTCAGAATATTATTTCTATCGTCACCAATCTCATTGATTATTTCATTCAATACATTCAGGTCTTTCGCTTCAGCAACCTTCACTGTTGGCACTGATTGAATGGTTATATCTCCAATGGCTTCTTCCAGCTGGTACTCACTAACGGTAAGGCTTGTGTGCTTTTCTTTTTTTGCTACCCCTGGATTATTATCAATGGGCAAAAACAGGGTAAAGGTGCTTCCCATCCCGGCTTCGCTTTCAAGCTCTATAGTGCCGCCTAATAATTCTGCAAGGCCGCGGCTGATAGATAATCCAAGTCCTGTACCTCCGTATTTGCGACTGGTAGAGCCTTCTGCCTGCTGGAAAGCCTCAAAAATAATGTTCTGCTTGTCTTTTGAGATCCCGATACCGGTGTCTTTGATTTCAAAGGCAACAACTTTGCGTGCACGATCGAGGCTTTCGTTCCCTTGCTTCCAGTTATGATCGGCTTCATATATTCTTAATCTCACTTCTCCTTTTTCAGTGAATTTGAAAGAATTGGAAAGCAGGTTTTTCAAAATCTGGTTAAGACGTTGTGCGTCAGTTTCCATGCTACCCGGTAATCTTTCATCTATTTCAATATTGAAACGAAGATTCTTGCTTTCAGAAACATGCTTGAAGGTTGTTTCTACAAATGCAGTAATGGCACTAAACCTTAAATTTACAAAGTCAGTGGAAATGTAACCGGATTCAATTTTAGAAAGATCAAGAATATCGTTGATAAGCTGGATCAGATCATCACCGCAACTATGAATTGTTTTTGCATAACGTACTTGTTTTTCATTCAGGTTACCCTCATGATTTTCATATAATTGCTGGGCCAGGATCAATAATGAATTTAATGGCGTACGCAACTCGTGCGACATATTTGCCAGGAATTCTGATTTATACTTGGAAGTTAACTGTAGTTGCTCCGCCTTATCTTCCAGTGATCTTCTTGCTTCTTCCACTTCCTTGTTCTTGGCTTCCACTTCTTCTTTTTGCTTGATCATCAGCTGAGCCCTGTCTTCCAGTTCTTCATTCGTTCTTCTTAATTCTTCGGCCAGTGACTGAGATTGTTCCAAAAGACCTTCCGTTCTTGAGTTTGCTTCAATTGTATTGAGTACGATGCCGATACTTTCTGTTAACTGGCTTAAGAAATCAAGGTGTGTTGCACTAAATGTATCAAAGGAAGCTAGTTCGATAACCGCTTTAATCTGTGTTTCAAATAAAACCGGGAGAACTATCAGGTTAACCGGCGTAGCTTTTCCTAAGCCCGAGTTTATTTTAATATAATTCTTTGGTACGTTCGTTAATAAAATTCTTTCTTTTTCAATAGCGCACTGCCCAACCAATCCTTCTCCCAACTTAAATTCTTTGCTCGTTTTTACTTCATCGCCAAACGCATAAGCTGCAAACAGTTTTAATTTTTGATCCTGGATATTTTCATCCTGTTCTAAAATATAGAACATTCCTTTTTGTGCATTTACCACCTGCGCAAGCTCTGAAAGAATTCGGCGGGTTACGGTGTTGAGGTCTTTTTGACCCTGCAGCATTTGTGTGAATTTGGCAAGGTTCGATTTAAGCCAGTCCTGTTCCTGGTTTCTTAAAGTAGTTTGTTTAAGATTAACAATCATCTGATTAATTGTATCTTTCAATTCTTCTACCTCTCCTTTTGCCTCCACCCTGATCATTTGGGTAAGATCTCCCTTTGTTACTGACGAAGCCACTTCAGAAATGGCACGTACCTGCGTGGTTAAATTCTCCGCTAACTGGTTGACATTTTCTGTAAGATTTTTCCAGATACCGGATGCACCGGGTACACTCGCCTGCCCGCCCAGCCGTCCTTCCACACCCACCTCACGGGCAACCGTAGTTACCTGGTCGGCAAATACTGCCAGTGTATCGATCATTTCGTTTATGGTGTCTGTTAGTTGCGCCACCTCGCCACGGGAAACGATCGACAATTTTTGTTTCAGATTTCCGGTTGCCACTGCGGTAACCACTTTTGCAATTCCGCGAACCTGGTTGGTAAGATTAGATGCCATCATATTCACGGAATCCGTAAGATCTTTCCATGTTCCAGCAACGCCCTGCACTTCTGACTGGCCACCTAATTTCCCTTCCGTGCCCACTTCCCTTGCCACGCGGGTAACCTCGTAGGCAAATGAGTTTAGCTGATCCACCATCGTATTGATGGTATTTTTCAGATCAAATATTTCTCCTTTAACATCAATCGTTACTTTTTTAGAAAGGTCACCGGATGCGACCGCTTTTGTTACCTCGGCGATGTTGCGTACTTGGGATGTAAGATTACCTGTCATCTGGTTCACTGAGTCCGTAAGATCTTTCCATGTTCCTGCAACTCCCGGTACAAATGCCCCCCCTCCCAATTTCCCATCAGTCCCTACTTCTCTTGCCACACGCGTTACTTCAGATGCGAATGCCCGCAACTGGTCCACCATGGTATTTAGTGTTTCTTTCAGCTGCAGGATTTCTCCACGAACATCCACCGTAATTTTCCTGGACATATCCCCGTTCGCAACTGCGATAGCAACATCTGCAATATTCCTTACCTGTGCAGTTAAGTTACCAGCCATCTGATTTACGGAGTCCGTAAGATCTTTCCAGGTTCCTGCAACACCTGGAACATTTGCCTGACCTCCTAATTTGCCTTCAGTACCAACCTCTCTGGCAACACGGGTTACCTCTGATGCAAACGCACGGAGCTGTTCAACCATTGTGTTGATGGTATTTTTTAATTCAAGAATTTCCCCTTTTACATCCACTTCGATTTTACGGGAAAGGTCACCATTGGCAACGGCTGTTGTAACCTCTGCAATATTTCTAACCTGTGAGGTAAGGTTTGATGCCATCTTATTTACTGAATCAGTCAAGTCCTTCCAAAGACCTTCCACACCCGGCACATCAGCTTGTCCGCCGAGTTTTCCTTCACTCCCCACTTCCCTTGCCACACGGAATACCTCGGAACCAAATGAGTTCAGCTGGTCCACCATGGTATTGATGGTATTTTTTAATTCAAGAATTTCTCCCTTTACATCCACTGTAATTTTCCTTGACAGGTCACCTTTTGCAACAGCCGTTGTTACCTCGGCAATGTTTCTCACCTGGGCCGTTAGGTTAGAGCCCATCTGGTTCACTGACTCCGTCAAGTCTTTCCATGTTCCGCCAACTCCTTTTACTTTCGCCTGTCCGCCCAATTTGCCTTCCGTACCCACTTCAAGCGCCACACGGGTTACTTCAGATGCAAACGAGTTTAACTGATCCACCATGGTATTAATGGTCGTCTTCAGTTCGAAGATCTCCCCGGCAACATCCACGGTAATCTTTTTTGACAAGTCGCCATTTGCAACTGCAGTTGTAACCTCTGCAATGTTACGAACCTGCGCTGTAAGATTGGACCCCATCTGGTTTACAGAATCGGTGAGATCTTTCCATGTTCCACCCACACCTTGCACTTTTGCTTGTCCTCCGAGCTTACCTTCCGTACCCACTTCCAGTGCAACTCTCGTTACCTCAGAGGCAAAAGAGTTTAACTGATCCACCATGGTGTTAATGGTATTTTTTAATTCAAGAATTTCTCCCTGTACATCCACTGTAATTTTTCTTGACAGATCCCCTTTGGCAACGGCTGTGGTTACGTCAGCAATGTTACGCACCTGTGCCGTGAGGTTTGAGCCCATTTGGTTCACCGACTCCGTTAAATCTTTCCAAACACCACCCACGCCCTTCACCGTTGCCTGTCCGCCAAGTTTTCCTTCAGATCCCACTTCTCTTGCGACACGGGTTACCTCAGCTGAAAATGAATTCAATTGATCCACCATCGTGTTAATGGTATTTTTTAATTCAAGAATTTCTCCTTTTACGTCTACCGTAATTTTGCGGGACAGGTCTCCCCTTGCAACGGCAGTTGTTACCTCGGCAATGTTACGCACCTGGCCGGTAAGGTTAGATGCCATCTGGTTTACAGAATCCGTAAGATCTTTCCACGTTCCGGCAACACCTTTAACCTCTGCCTGTCCGCCCAACTTTCCATCGGTGCCTACTTCGCGGGCTACCCGCGTAACCTCAGACGAGAAAGAGTTTAACTGATCCACCATGGTATTGATCGTATCTTTGAGTTCAAGAATTTCTCCCTGTACATCCACCGTAATTTTTTTAGACAGGTCCCCTTTGGCAACCGCTGTTGTTACTTCAGCGATATTACGAACCTGGCCGGTAAGGTTACCTGCCATTTGGTTCACCGAATCTGTAAGATCTTTCCAAACACCGGCAACGCCTTTCACCTTTGCCTGCCCACCGAGGATACCTTCGGAGCCAACTTCCCGTGCAACACGGGTTACCTCCATAGAAAACAGGTTCAGCTGTTTTACCATATCATTCACCTCTTTGGCAATTCTGCCAAACTCTCCCTGTAATAAGTGATCCCCGATTTTCAATGGCATTTCCTGTGAAAGATTTCCTTTTGCAACAGAACTTATAACATGCGCTATTTCGATAGTGGGATGAACGAGATCGGATATGAGGTTATTAATAGAGTCAACGCCGGTATTCCATGAGCCCCTTGCAGATCTTGGTAGCTCTACCCTGTGATTAAGCTTTCCCTGCTTTCCGATAGTATTGCGGGCGAGGGTTAATTCCCTGAATAACATTTCGTTCAGCGAAATAATTTCATTTAGTGTATCACATATCTTTCCATTTATGCCCACCCCGTCAATTGGCATACGTACCGTAAAGTCACCATTTTTTACATCGTTTAATACCCGTAGTAGCTCAACATTGTTGAATTTCTCTTCAAGCTGAAAAGCAGGGGTATCGGTTTTTAATTTACTTTTTCCGTTTGTTTTTTTTAAAGTAGCCATACTTTCTGATGCTTTACCATTTGTCAAGGGGTGGGAAGTAACAGGCTTTAGAGAACCGTTAGTGTTCTTTTTCATAGAAATTTCTTAGGTAAACTGATACTATATCAAACCTACAAAAAAATCACTTTTGAAAAGGAATTTTTATTTTTCCTGCAATTTAAAGCAACTTCGATTTAGGAAAAGTCTTAACTAAATTCATATCTTAGTACGGCAATTAATTTAATGAAGGAAAAACAAACCCAATTATTACCGGACAAACCATCCTCTAAATTTATAGTTCTGGGCGAAGACGATATTGATGACCAGGAAATTCTGCAGGAGGTTTTCTTTGAAGCAGATTCATCGCTCCGGTTACAATTTTTTAATAACGGACGAAAAGTAATTTCACACCTTGAAAGTTCGGGACATGATCTCCCATGTTTAATTATATTAGATTATAATATGCCTGAATTGAATGGCGCTGAAATATTGAAAATATTATCGCGTGATGAGCGTCTCAGATCAATTCCCAAAATAATCTGGAGTACCTCGGATGCCCCGGTTTATAAAAGCATTTGTTTAGAATACGGAGCAAGCGATTACCTGGTAAAACCTTCTAAAATTGATGTACTGGAAAATATGGTAAAATACATGCTCTCCTTTTGTTGATGAATGCTTGTTATTTTTTCAATATGCCAACAATTAACTATTATTATTTTATCATTTGTAACACTACAAAACCTAAAATAAAATGGAATCACAAGAATTGTTATGTGAAGAAAGAATTAAACAAGCAGAGACAGAATTGCGAAATGCCCGTGACCTGGTAAATTACTACAAAAAAGAACATGAAAATTTTATAATGATTGCTTCGCATGACTTGCAGGCGCCCCTTAGAAAATTATCAACTTTTGTTGAACGATTAATTTATAAATTCAAAGAAGCTAAAGGAAATGAAGTTAACGTTTATGTTGAGCGTATTCAATCAACCCTCGCCGGCATGCGCAAAATGATCGACAGCCTTTCAGTTTTTTCTTATGCTTCGGAATCAAAACCCGGTTTTACAAAATGTAATTTGAATGAAATATTGCAAAATGTTTTAGAAGATATTCACCTGGCCACTGATGAAAATGACGTAACCTTTACAAGTTTCCCACTTCCCGCAATTGAAGGTAATGCCGCGCAGCTAAAAAGTTTATTTGGAAATATTATCCATAATGCAATTAAATTTCAAAAAAAAGACACTTCTTTACAACTACAAATATCCACTGAGGTGATAACTGATGATGATAAAAAAGCTTGTGACTTAAACGAAAATAAAATATACCATAAAATTGTGATTGCGGATAACGGCATCGGCTTTGATGCGCAATATTCTGAAAAAATATTTCAGCCATTTGTGCGCCTGCACGGTAAGTCAGAATATGAGGGTGATGGATTTGGCCTTGCATTATGTAAAAAAATTATGGAAAAACATCACGGCTTTATTTATGCAACATCCTCCAAAAATTCCGGTACCCGGTTTACACTAATTTTTCCAGAGATACATAATTAATATATGCTAACATCAAACAAAATAAAGATATTGGTGGTTGATGATGATGAGGATGATTATTTTATAATCTCTGATTATCTGCATGAAATTGATGAGAATAAATTTATGATTGATTGGTGCAACAATTATCAATCCGCTGTTGAAAAATTTAAATCAAAAGCATACGATATATATTTTGTTGATTACAGGCTGGGTAATGAAACCGGCCTTGAGCTGCTGAAAGAAGCCATCAGCCTCCGATGTGACGATCCGATTATTTTATTAACGGGTAAAGGCAATAAAGTAATTGATATAGAAGCCATGAAAAGCGGGGCCACTGATTATCTGATTAAATCAGAATTGAGCGCCGAAAAGCTGGAAAGATGCATACGTTACTCACTTGACAGGGCGGCTTATTTAAAAACCATAAAAGAAAGTGAGAAGCGATTAAAGACTTTTTTCAGAAGTGGTCCTGATGCGATAATTATTATTAATGAAAACGAAGAAATTATAGAGTGGAATCCCCAGGCAGAAACTATTTTTGGATATAGTGCAGAGGAAGCCAGTGGCAAAATATTATCAGAAACAATTATTCCACAACAATACCGTGAAGCACATAAAAATGGAATGTTCCATTTTTTAGAAACCGGTGTCGGCCCTTTACTTAATAAAACAATTGAAGTAACCGCATTGCATAAAGAAGGGCATGAGTTTTATATAAATATGAGCGTTTCAACTGTAAGGATGCAGGACGAATGGCTTTTTATTGCTTTCCTTTCGGACATTACTGAAAGAAAAAAAACGGAGGAAGCATTGATACATAAAGAAGCAGAATTATTGCAGGCCCACCTGTTGGAAGAAAAGAAAAATGAATTTCTTTCTATTGCCAGCCACGAACTAAAAACACCATTGACCACATTAAAAGCTTTTGCAGGTATAGCACTGATGCTCGCTGAAGATAAATGCTCTGAAGCTGTGCGGGAATATCTTTTCAAAATAGATCAATTTTCGAACAAATTAAATTTTCTCATAAATGAATTACTGGACGTGTCAAGGATTCATGCAGGAAAATTAACGCTGAATCACGCTGAAGTTAATACAGATATTTTTCTCCCGGAAGTCCTTGATGCGATGCAACAAATTACGCAGACTCATAAAATAATTTTAGAGGAAAATGAATCAGCAACTGTAAGAATGGATGCGCTTAGGCTGGAACAGGTAATTACCAATATTATAAACAATGCTGTCAAATATTCACCTGGCAAAGAAAAAATTATAGTGAATTCAATGAAAAGAAATAATGAAATCATTATGTCTTTCAAAGATTTTGGAATCGGAATTCCCAATGAAAAGATTAATAAAATATTTGACCGTTTTTACAGGGCGCACGAAGAATCCAATAAATTCAGTGGCCTGGGAATAGGATTATTTGTGTCTTCTGAAATTATTAAACAGCACGGCGGCAAAATCTGGGTAACCAGCGATGAAGACCAGGGAAGTACTTTCTATCTTACATTGCCCGTTTTATCCTGCTCAGAATAGGCGTTTTCTATGTTTGATTTTATGAAGCTTTTTTAGCGGCTCAAATGTAAGGATACTGTTTTTTAAAACTTAAAATCCAGGTTTATTAAAAGTTCAATTAAATATGCAGGTAAAGTGGAAGAAGCATCGAATGAATTAACGAGGGAAATTAAATTGCTTCAATCTGAATTCATAAAGATTGCATCCACACTTAGCACAAACAATTCAAACATTAATGGCCTATCTGAAGAAATACGTGCCTTAAGAGTTAATTCAGGTAGTCCTATGCAAAATCAGCTAAAGCACATACATCATTCCATAAGCAGGTATGGTTGTCCGTTAGTTTGTTTATAATTTCTGTATTGCTTGCATATGGATGGATTAACTTCTGGTTGGGTAAATGTCTTAAGACCTATAGGTATGGAAAAGCCATCATTTCATATTTATTGTTTCTTTTTAGGGTGGTTATAATTTGCAAAAGATTGGAAGTTTCCTCATACGTCGGGGTTTCACACCAGGTTCTTTCTAAATTAAAATTTATCCTGTGAACTGCCGGGACAAGAAGAGTATAAAAAAAATAATAGTCTTAATAAGGAGTTGTTAATTCCCGCAAATCTGATAATATATAAAAATAAAGATCACAACAAGTAATAATAACATACACACACAAACGCAGTTTGTTAATCATTCTTACTCTTTTCCAAAAGGCTCTGGTACTTTTCCATTAGCTCATAATATTTATCCTTCCAATGGTCTCTTTGCTTTAATGCTTCTTTAAGCGTGGCAGGATCTTTTTTATAAGTGTGATCCTCCTCTTGTACTATAAATGGCTCTATACCCGGAATTTCATCCGAAAAATCATGGCCTATAGCACGGGCATATTTGTTAAGGATTGCAAACGAAAGATCTTCCTTTTTCGTATGTGAATAATAAGTAACCCTTTTATATCCTGCTTTCTGAGCCACAACCTCAATTTTTAAGCCTGTTTTTTCAACAGCTTCCTGAAGAATTTTACCCCTATGTACATTTTTTTTGATAATTTCTAACTTTTTGTAAAGGAAGCAACAGAATTGTATATTATAATGTCTATTACATGTTTATTTATCTAAATTTTCTGTTTATTTATAAACATAGTTGTTTACTATTCAATTTCATATTATATTGCTTCTTTGTTTTAAGTTTGCAATACTTCATGAAATAATTTGAAGCATTTGCTTTAAGTCTCGCATTAGAAAACTGGTAATTTAATAAGCACGAGGCGATAAGTAGAATGCCCACGTCAAGGCGTGGGCTCTCTTATTCGTGCTTGGGTATACCAGTACCTCTAATGCGGTAAGTCGAGACCTGCGCCCCTTTTTTTGTCTTCTCTTACACAGACTTTGTAGTTATAACAAACCATTATTTAAAATATGGCTGCAAAGAATACCTATCAACCATCCCTAACGGGCATCCCCAAACGCTCTTTAGATCGCCTGTTGCATTACCTTGCCATGCAGCAAATAAAAAACAGTAAAAAACTCCGCAAAAAGTCTTTGTCCATCCCAATACGCCACCCCCATTTCTTATTCCAATACCATAAAAGCTTCCGGTTAGTAAGCCGCTTAAGGGGCAGCGCCCTTTGCCTCCTGAAAACACAATATGCCAAAAAACCCAAAAACCCCGTGTAATGCATTTTACGTTTAATCATATCCGTTATGATTAAACCGCGGCAGGCTCCTTATCACTTTTTCTCATGTGTGTATAAAGAGTATGGCTGCTGCCGGGTGCGGCGGCAGCCACTGTCAATACTTATCGCAAACATTTCCCTTACCAAATTTATGTATCATGAAGCTAATTATTGGCATACTGGCCATACTATTGCCCGTACTTTCCGGGGCACAGGTCATTACCAGGCCGCTAACGGTGGGTGATTACGTCCCCGATACTGAATTGTCTCACGTATTGAATTACCCTGCCACTTCCATTCATTTACCAGGCTTAAAAGACAAGCTCATTATCCTCGATCTGTGGAGCAGTTGGTGCAGCTCCTGCATCGCTTTTTTCCCGCACCTGGATTCCCTGCAGCTCCGCTATAAAAACGATATACAAATAATACTCGTAAATGCCAGGAGCCGGCGATATCATGATGATGCTGCCAAAATAAATACAATACTCAGCCGCGTGCAGGAAAATACGGGCGTGCCCGTATCCATGCCGGTAGCTTACGATTGCCCGCAGCTCGATGGCTGGTTCCCCTTTAAAACACTGCCCCACGAAGTATGGATCAGCAATGGCAAAGTAGTGGCCATTACCTATCCCAATGAAGTGGTCCCCGCCAATATAGATGCCATCCTCAGCGGTAAAAAAACTTTCATGCGCTTAAAGGAAGACCGCTTTGACGTGGACGTTACCCAACCCTTGTTTATAAATGGCAACGGCGGCACCGGCACGGAAACCCTTTACCGCAGCCTGCTAACCGGCTACCTCAGCGGGGTAAACGGCCAAACGGGTATCTTCTCTAAAAATGACAGCATCACGGGCCTGTATGCCATTAACCAGTCACTATTTACGTTGGTAAAAATGGCCTGGGGCGATAGCATCCGTTATATCGATAACCGGGTAATTTTAGACGTAGACGATAAAGAACATTTCAACATTGCTTATGAAGATACAGGAGCCTACAGGTACCAGTATACGTACGAATTAATGTTGCCGCCGGTAACCGATTCGATGTTGCATGCATATATGCAGGCCGACCTTCAGCGCTGGTTCCATATTTCTGTATGGCATGAAGTGCGAAAAATGAAATGCCTCGTACTGCACGCTTCCCTCGTAACTGCACCGGGGCAGGTGCATTACGATCAAGGCGAGGCATTAGAATCCTATTATGCAAAGAAATTCATTCACAACTACCCGCCGGCTGATGTGGTGCGGCTGCTCAATTTTCACAGTAGTACCCCCATCATTGATGAAACGGGGAGCACGGCTCCCATTTCTGTTGATTTACCGCGTAACCTTAATGATGCAACAGCTCTTTGCAAGGCCTTCGCGGCCAGCGGCCTCATCCTGCGTGAAGAGGAACGGGATATCGGCGTAACCGTCATTACCGACCGCTAAACCCGGCATAACAAATCATTAAACCATAACAATTGCTATTAAAATAATTTACACATGAAATATCAACTATCTTTTTTTGTCGCCGCAATCATGTACTTACTACAGGCTACCGGGTATGCACAACAACCCGCTGTGCACATCAGCGGTAAAGTAATTGCATCAGATACCCGGCTTCCCGTTGCGGGCGCTTCCGTTTCAACAAGCCATGATGCCAGGGCCGTTGCTACCAATACTGAAGGCGCTTTTACGATAACGCTTGATGATGATGCAGATACCCTTTTTATATCCCGCATCGGTTATGAACCCCAACGCATACCCGTACGCGGCTTCACCAGGAAAACACTGCTGATTGAATTACAGGTGGCTGCCAAACAACTGGATGAAGTGGTGGTAAATACCGGCTTTCAGTACATCCCCAAGGAAAGGGCCACGGGCTCCTTCAGCTATATCGATAATAAAACCCTCAGCCTGCAGGCCGGCACCAACATACTCGACCGGCTCAATGGCGTTGCCAGCGGTATTTTATTCGATTATTCGAAAAATACCTCCGATAACAAGAAGCTTAATTTTAATGTCCGCGGGCTTAGCACCATTAATGGTCCGCAGGACCCCTTAATAGTAGTGGATAATTTCCCGTATGAAGGCGACATCAATAACATTAACCCCAATAACGTGGAAAGCATCACCATCCTCAAAGATGCGGCCGCCGCCTCCATCTGGGGAACAAGGGCAGGGAACGGGGTAATTGTAATTACCACCAAACATGGCCGTTTTAACCAGCCGGCAA
>Ga0207695_10002765_pt1 | contig 25563 bp, 20 predicted proteins | sample KBSC54metaG_FD_184354 | JGI IMG/M metagenome (GOLD analysis project Ga0207695, IMG submission 184354) | Corn rhizosphere microbial communities from Kellogg Biological Station, Michigan, USA - KBS C5-4 metaG (SPAdes) (version 2) | ecosystem: Host-associated > Plants > Roots > Rhizosphere > Soil...
CGCTGAGGCCGGCCACGCGCCGGAAGCCGGGGACGGCATCCGGGTCGCAGACGATCGCGATGACCGAGACATCCAGCGGGAAGCTGCCGGATGCGGCGCGGAGCTCCGCCGCCGTCGGAACCGAGCCGCAGATCAGGAACGCCACCGAGATGCCGACCACTTCGTCGGCGCTCACGCGGGCGACGTCGCGGATGCCGAGCGCCGATGCCTCGGGATCGATCACCGCGAGGTCGTCGAGCAGCCGCGAGGGCAGATGGGTGGCGAGGGCCCGCACTGCGTAGTTCTTGCGCTTGGCGAACTCCGGCGTCACGGCGCTGACCACCACCGAGACGGTCCGGCCATCCCGGATCGCCCGAACGCCCAGGCTGCCCGCGGCGCTCACGGCCAGCTCGAACTGCTCGTCGCTCGCGTAGTCGGCGGCGGCCAGGCTGAGGGCGACGACGAGGTGGCTGCGCCGGGTCTGCTCGAACTGCCTGACCATGTACCGGCCGGTCTTGGCCGTCGACTTCCAGTGGATGTAGCGGCGCTCGTCGCCTGTCTGGTACTCGCGCAGTGCATGGAAGGCCACGTCGCTCGAGGTCAGATCGCGCGTGGGGGTGCCTTCCAGGTCGCGGATCAGGCCGGTGCTGGTCGACGGCACCCCGATGGTCTTCGGGTGCACCACCAACTCGACGGTGTCGGTCCAGATGAGTTCGCGCCGCACCAGGCCGATCGGGTCGGCCCGCACGGTTCGCACCGGTCCGACCGTGATCACGCCGCGCCGCACGGTCGGAATGGCGAACTCCTGGCTGTACTCGGCCCCCTTGCGCAGGCTGGGCATCGCGAGCTCGGCGAGCCCGTGACCGACCGGGATCTCGACCTTCACTCCGAGCACCCGTCGCGACGAGGGATTGTCGACGGTGACCACTCCCCGCGCCGGCTCCCCCACGACGACGCGTCGGTGGGCCAGGCCGAGCACGACGTGGAACGGCGATCGCCCCACCAGGTACAGCACCGCGATCAGGGCGAGCACCAGACCCGCCCAGGCCACCAGGGCCAGCTCGGTCCAGCCCAGCACGTAGCCCGCGTAGAACGACAGCGGGATCACGCCGAGCATCACCCATCCGAGCGGCGTCACGACGGCTGCGATCCGCGCGCCGATCCGCCCGGCCGCCGCGCCGAACAGCGCAGCGAGGCGGACGACGTTGATCACGGCGTCGGCGAGCATCCCTTCCCGCGCGCCGACGATCCGGGTCCGGGTGTTGGCCAGGCCGGCACCCGCGGTCTGCGTGAGCGCGTCGGGATGCGCGGGCGCGGATATCTTCGACGCTGCTTTCGACGCTGCGCCACCCCGTCCGCCCCGCGGCGCCTTCACGCGCGGCGTGCTCACACGGCTTGCCGATCGCTCGGCGGCGCGGTCTCGAGCAGCAGCTGACCGATGACGCTCGACGAGGTGACCCCGTCGAATTCCGCCTCCGGGTCGAGCACCAGGCGGTGCGAGAGCACCGGCTCGGCCAGTGACTTGACGTCATCCGGAACCACGTAGTGACGTCCGGATGCCGCGGCCAGCGTCTTCGCGGCGCGCACCAGGGCGAGCGCCCCGCGCACGCTCACTCCGAGGCGCACCTCGGTGGCACCGCGGGTGGACTCGACGAGCCGCGACACGTAGTCGTTCACGCTGGGATCCACGTGCACCGTGCGCGCGAGCTGTGCCATCTCGAGCACGGCGTCGGCGGTGACGATCGGCGGCACCGTGGTGTCGTGGGCCTTCACTCCGGCGCCCTCGAGAATGCGCAGGGTCGACGCGTGATCCGGATAGCCGATCGAGGCCTTCAGCAGGAAGCGGTCGAGCTGCGCCTCGGGCAGGCGATAGGTTCCGGCCTGCTCGATCGGGTTCTGAGTGGCGATCACCATGAACGGCGCCTCGACCGGGTGGGTCTCGCCGTCGACGGTGACCTGGCCCTCCTCCATGACCTCGAGCAGTGCCGCCTGGGTCTTCGGGCTGGCCCGGTTGATCTCATCCGCGAGCACGATGTTGGCGAACACCGGGCCGTTGTGGAAGTCGAACTCGCCGCTGCGCTGGTCGTACACGCTCACTCCGGTGATGTCGCCGGGAAGCAGGTCGGGAGTGAACTGGATGCGGTTGCTCGTCCCCGACACGCTCTGGCCGATCGCGCGCGCCAGCGAGGTCTTGCCTGTGCCGGGAAAGTCCTCGAGCAGCAGGTGGCCCTCGCTGAACAGCGCGACGAAGCCGAGCCGCACCACGAAGGTCTTGCCGAGCAGCACCTGCTCGACATTGGCCACCAGACGGCCGAAGGTCTCCTGGAAGGCGGATGCCTGTTCCGGGGTCATGGTCATCGCGGGGTGGTCCTCTCGATTGCGGCTTCTCGGGTCATTGCTGGTAGTCGCTCCATGAGTAACTTCGCACAAAGCCGGCTGCGATCCCGTCAGCCTGGATGCGGAACATCAGATCGTCCTTCGACAGCAGGCCGGTCGCGTGGCAGGTCCCGCCGTCGCCGAATGCGATGTCGGTCCAGGTGTGGCCGCGGTCGCAGGAGTACTGCATCGAGTCGTAGCTGCCCGTCGGCGAGGAGCCCCAGGTCCAATCCCCCGAGATCGGCCCGGTCTGGGTCGCGGTCAGTGCGCCGGGGACGGAGTTGTTCACCGGCGTGCCGAGCGTGAAGGGTGCCGACCAGTTCTGGCTGCAGAGCGTGCCCTCCGCATAGGTCTTGCACGCCTTGATCGCGACACTGACCGGGTGGCCGTACTGCGATCCGTCATTCGTCAGAAGCAGGTTCTGGCCGGTGGGGATCGGGCCGTGCACAGAGCCCTCCGCGCCGTCGGTGTACTCGTACAGGATCTGGTCGGCATCGGTCGATCCGGAAGCGATCGTGAAGCCGTCGACCCGGTAGTCCCAGGTGCCGTCGCCGCTGCTCAGCGGCCCGGAGGTGCTGATGTCGGTGACCGTTCCGGGTGTGGCGCGCGGAGTGACCTGCACCTGCGGCGACGCCGTGCAGCCCTGGCCGTTGTATGCGAAGACCGTGATCGAGTAGGTCTGGTTCGGCGAGAGGCCCGAGAAGTCGGTGCTCGTGGTTCCCCCACCGAAGTGCTCGGCGCCGGCGGGCGGATCGAGGTGCGGGGCGCCGACGTCGACGCCGGTCACGGTGCAGTCCGGCGGCGATCCGGTGTACAGCGCCACGTAGTAGTCGGTGATCGCCGCCCCGTTGGTCGCGAAGGCGCCGGCCCACGCGGCGCTCGCCGTCGTCCCGTCGGTCGTCGAACCCGAGGCGGTCGGGCTCGCGGCGACCAGAGGCGCTCCGGCCGGGATGTCGGAACCGTCCGCCTCGTTCCAGGTGGCCAGCGAGTTCGGCGCGCGGTTGCGGGCGCTTACCGAGAAGCCGACGACGGAGCCGTTGGCGATCGTTCCCGGCGCCTGGATGTTGGTGTAGTACTGCGTCCCGACCGGGTCCGACACGTCGACCGGAATCACCTGCTGCACCCCGCCGACCACCACCACGTACTGCTCGATGGCGCTTCCGCCCGAGTCGGCGGGCTTCCTCCAGCCCACGCGCAACCCGCTGTCGAGCGGCGAGGAGCTGAGGGCCGAGGGCGGCGGCGGGATGATGTCGGACCAGATCGGCCCGGGGTTCGAGGCAGGCGTCGAAGGCCCGATGGCGTTGACCGCCACCACCGAGAAGCGCACCGCGTTCTCCGGCCCGTTGCCCGGCGTGGTCACCTGGCAGCCGACGGTGGTGGTGCAGATGGTGGTCGAGATCACGGCACCGGTCGCCGAGTTGGTCATGGTGAGGTCGTACTCGGTGATCGGCGAGTTGTTGAACTGGCCCGGTACCCACGAGACCTTGAGATAGTGGTCGCCGAACTCGGTGGTGCGGACGCTGCTGACCGGATCGGGCACGTCCTGGATCGAGATCGTCGCGTTGCCCCAGACGTAGCGGTCGGCGTCGTTCGTCGCGTCGGCGACCTCGTACTGGAAGTTCACATCGGTGGGCAGTGCCGTCGACGCCACCGTGACCGCGACCTTCGACTTGTCGGCGTTCGGCGTGATCGTGACGCCGGCCGGCAGCGAGCCCCCGTCGATCCCGCGGATATCGATCACGCGCAGGGGCGTGTCGGGGAACGGGTTGTTCGCCTGATCGTTGCTCAACACGTCGACCGTCGTGGTCTGGCCGCGTTTGGCGATCGCGGAGTCCGGAACCGGCTTCGCCAGCGGCCGGGTCGAGGGCACGACCTGCAGCTGGATCTTGCCGGCCAGACCATCGTTCACCGCGTCTTTCACACCGATCGAGATCGCGGTCGTGCTGCCGGTGACCGCACTCTCGTCGGCGGTCACCAGGAGGCGCTGGCCATCCAGCTGGTAGCTGAACCCGGTCGGATCGGGCGCCAGCACCGTGTAGGCCAGCTCCTTCACATCGGGATAGGGGTAGTTGGTCAGCCGGACCAGGTCGAGTTCCTTCTGCTGCCCCTGCTCGAAGTCGACGACGCCGCCGATGAACGCCGGCGGCTGGTTGTCGCGCGGCTGCACCTCGATCGCCAGAGTCAGGATCGCGGTGTGCCCGTTGGGATCGTTCGCCGAGCGACCGTCGGTGACCTCGAACGTGATGGACGCCGGCCCGAAGTAGCGGTCCGCCGAGGTGTAGACCAGCGTGTGGTCGTCGACCACGAGCGGAGCGCCGTTGGCGTGAGTCGCCTTCACCGTCGTCGAGTCGGTGATGCGCACGCGCGAACCGGCCAGCGCGACCACGTACTGGTTGAGATCGATGCGGAGCGGCTGCTCGCTCTTGACCTTCAACGCGGGCGCCTTCAGGTTGATCTGCGGCAGCGCGTCGTCGAAGCCCGGCACCCGGATGAAGCCGTACGACCGGATCGAGTCGTCGTCGGGGTGCGACACCGAGAACGGGATGATCTGGCTCTTGTTGCCGATCTGAACCTGGATCTTCTTGTTCGGCAGCACCTGCGCCGATCCGCTGTAACCCTGCAGCAGGGCGATCCCGAGGCTGTCCACGCTGCCGTCGGCGAAGAACACATTGTTCAGCACCGCGACGTCGACCGAGGTGCGCCCGATGACATCGCTGACCGACAGGGTGGTGTCGTTCACCACCGGATAGCTGAGCGGTGCATTCGGATCGACGGTGACCGTCACGAAGTTCTGGCTCGTGCCGCCGTACTCGTTCTGGATCGTGTAGATCACCGAGTAGTTGCCGGGATCCTTGGGCGGCGTGATGTCGATGCTGGTCTTGTCGATGATCTTCGCCTTGGTGCCCGGCGTGTTGGGATCGACGGCGGTCACGGTGAGCGGGCTTCCGTCGGGATCGGAGTCGTTGGCCAGCACCTGGACGGAAACCGTCCGCCCCGGTCGCACCGACACCGAGTCGGCATTGGCCACCGGGTTGCGAGCGCCGTCGAGTCGCGGACTGATGCCGACGCGCACGGAGCCCGTCGCGCGGGCGCCGAGGCCGTCGACCACCGTATAGGTGAAGGAGTCGGTGCCCGAGGAGTAGTCGCCGGCCTGGTAGACGATCGCACCGTTCGTGACCGACTCGATCGAGCCCTTCTCGGGGTTGCTGGCGACGCCGATCAACTGAACCGAGTCGCCGTCGGGGTCGATCCCGGTCAGCGGGATCTGGATGCTCACGGTCTCGCCCGCGAGCACGCGCGCGGTCACCTGCACCGGCACCGGCGGGTTGTTGGTCGCCACGTCGATCTCGCGCACCGAGATGTTCACGCGGGCCTGTGCCGTCTGGCCGTCAGGACCCGCGATCGAATACACGGCCGAGTAGTTTCCCGCGGTCTGCGGCGCGAGATAGCGCAGCCGGCTGCCCGATGCGAACAGCAGACCCGCACCGCTGGGCAGCGGCACGGCCAGCTTGGGCTGCAGAACGATCGGCTGGCCGTCCGGCTGCGAATCGTTGTCGAGCACCGGGATGTCGATCGCATCACCCACTCGCACAGTGACCGAGTCGTCGGTCGCCACCGGGGGCTGCAGTTGGGCCGGCCGCGGGATCTCGACGACCGTGATGGTGCCGACCGCATCCGCCAGTCCGTTGCTGATGCGGTAGTTGAACACCACGGTCTTGCCCTCGAGCGGCTTGCTCAGGGTGACGCGCACCAGTCGCTGATCGAGGATCTCGGCCTCGACCCCGGAGTTCGCGGGCACGTTGAGCAGCCCGGTGACCACCAGCACGCCGCCCGCCGGATCGATGTCGGTCGTGGTCGGATCGACGGTGTCGCTGCCGAGGGTGGTGACGAAGATGGTCTTGGGCACCGTGATCGGCCGAGTGTTGCCGTTGGGCGGGGCCGAGACATCCACCCGGACCAGACCGGTCGCGTTCTGGTCGCCATCGGTCACCGTGAACTCGAGATAGTGGGTGCCGACCACGTCGCTCTCGAATGTGAAGGTTCCGGCGTCGAAGCTCGGCACGATCGTGACGCCGGCTTTGGCCGGGACCGCGTTGAGGCGCAGCGGTCCGTTGCCGCCGCGGACATGGCCCATCGGACGCACCGTGATCGTCTCGCCCGAGGTGGCGAGCGCGACCCACGGCTCGATCACGATCGGCACCTGGCCGACCGGTTTCACCGTGATCGCCAGGCTCCCGCTGCCCTCGGCGCGGCCGTCGCTCATGGTCAGGGTGACCGACTTCTGCAGTCCGCCGTCTGCGGAATCCGTGAAGACCACGACCCCGTCGGGCTGGTAGCTCAGCTTGTCGGTGCCCGCGGTGGTGGCCGCGGTCAAGAAGAACGGGTCGCCATCCGGATCGACCCAGTCGCCGGTGACCTGGGTCGACACCCGGCCGCCCGCAGCCACCGTCGTCTTGGTGACCCGGACCTGCTGAGGCGGCGAATTCTCCTCGGGAGTCCGGACGGTCACGCGCACGGTGGCGCTCGCCGACCCGCCTCGCCCATCCGTGATCGTGTAGGTGAAGACGATGACCCCGGATGCCGTGGGCGACAACGTGATCTGCAATTGCTGATTGCGGGTCACCAGGTCGAGCCGCCCGATGTTGTCGTCGATCGTGTCGACGGCGGTGATCACCAGCACATCGGCATTGGGGTCGTAGTCGTTCAACAGCACGGGAAGCAGCGTGGCCTTGCCCGGACGAGCGCCGAAGGCGTCGTCGACGGCGATCGGCGGCTTCTGCTCGGGGTCGACGGTCGGGGGCACGTCCTGGTTGTTCTGCTGGGCCTGCTGATCCTGGTCCTTCGGGATCAGCGCGTCCCAGTTGTCGATCAGTTCACCGTCGGCCTGGACGGCCCAGGTGCCGCCTCCCCGCGCGTCGTTCAACACGAGTTGCTGCTGGTTCGACGCGAATGAGAGGCGCGCACCGCCCGGCATCGACGCCAGGGACAGGGTGCTGCCGGTGCCCCGATCCGATGCGCAATGCCGCCACGCCGTGCCGGAGGTCCAGGCGCCGTACTGGCAGCCGTCGAGAACCGCCGGCGCCGCCGGCGTTCCCGACATGCCGCGCAGCAGCGCTGTCTGCGGGCCGCCGTCGAAGGGCACCGCGTACAGGCCGGCGCGGGTGGCCAGCAGCACGTTGCTCGCGGCTTCGCCCGGCTGCTGGAGCGCCGCCGAGGAGCCGCTGGGCAGGATGCCGCCGAGCGAGAGGATGTGACCGTCGACCGCGAGCTTGCCGGTCGTGGTGTCGAGCACGGCCCACTGGTCGCCCACCACGGTGATCTGCACGTCGTCCGACGACGCGCCGAGCTTGACCTTCCAGCGCTGGCCGACCTGGTCGGACTTGGTCGCATCCAGCCGGTAGACCTGGCCGAGTTCGGGCGAGTACGCGACCAGCGTGCCGTCCGGGGCGACCTGGACGACGGTCCCGACCCCGAGGCTCAAGGTCGCGGGCGTCGTGGCGTCGAAGTTCTGCAACTCGCTCTGCGGGAGCAACCAGAGCTGACCCGTGCCCGCCGCGTAGATCGCGACCCGCGTTCCGGCCAGGAACACCTGCGGCTGATCGGGGGGCAGCGCGACGCTCTCGCCCGCCGCCGAGGTGGCCGGATCGACGATCGAGACCGTCGCATCGGTGTGGTCGACCAGGAGCACCTCGTCGCCGGACTGCACGACCGACAGGTCGGTGCCCGTGCTGCGAACCACGGAGTTGAGTTCGAGCACCTGCGGGTTGGCGCGCCCGACGACCTGCGAACTGTTGTTGCCGACCCAGACGCTGCCATCGCCCAGGTCGAGTTTCTGCGCGGTGAAGCCGGTGGACACGATGGCCACCGCCGCCACCACGGCAGCGATCACCGTCCCACTGGTCGCCGTCGCGACGAGGGGACGATGCGCGGCGAGCCACCGGGCGATCATCAGGCGTCATCCATGAGGCACGTCGACGCACTTCTCGGCGCTCGAATCGCCGATCTTGCCGTCGCGGTTCACGGCGACCGTGATGCAGACATGCTGCCCGGGTGCCGCATCGACCACGAAGCGCGGGGTGAGTTGGATGCTCGAGGTGCCACCGGTGACCTGGATCTGGTACCGATCAGTGGAGGCCAGGCCGGGATCCTGCCAGCTGAAGCGCACCGAGTTGCCGCTCAGCGACGCCGAGATGTCGGTGACGACCGGGATCGCGGTTCCCGCGGACGCCATCCGGAACGACAGCACGACCGCGATGACGGCGAGCACGATCACCAGCGCCGAGACTGCGACGATGACACCCGTCACCGTGCGCGGCACCCGAGCCGGAGAGGTGGCTCGGCTGTTCGACCGCGGCCCCGGTCCGCTGACCTCGCGCACAGTTCCGACCGGCGAGTAGTCGCCGTCGCGCCCGGAGCCGCGGCGCCGCCGTCGGAGGGCCGGCGCCTTCTGAGCCCCGGCCAGCGGGCGCAAGCGGGTGCGCTCCTCGAGGTCGGCGACGGTGCCGAGCGCCCAGTCATCCATGGCGACCTCGATGGCGGTCTGGGGCACGCCCAGCTCGGTCTCGATCAGCTGCAGTTCGCGCACCAGCTCGAGAACGCTGCCGGGCCGCAGTTCGGGTCGGCGCGACATCGCCCGGCGCAGCAGGGCTTCGAGGCTGGCGGGCACGTCGGCGCGGCCGATCGGCTGCGGTTTGGCGCGGGCGATGCGCGACATGAGGTCGCTCGAGGTGTTCGAGCCGCCCGGCAGTTCGAACGGCGACCGACCGGCGAGCAACGAGTAGACGGTTGCCGCGAAGGCCCACACCTCCGACGCGATGCTGCCGGGCACCTCGTCGAGCAGCACCTCGGGCGCCGACCACGGGATGGACAAGCCGACCGAGTCATCTTCGCGCGATGCCGTCAGCGTGGAGGCGATCCCGAAATCCGAGAGCACCGGATGCCCGTAGGCCGTCAGCAGGATGTTGGAGGGCTTGATGTCGCGGTGCAGCACTCCCGCGCGGTGCGCCGTCTCGATCGCGCTGCCGATCTTCACTGCGATGCGAAGCACCTCGGGCACCGGGATGCTCTCGCGTCGGTAGCGCTCGCTGAGCGACGCCGAGCAGAGCTCCATGACCAGGTACGGGCGGCCGTCGGCCGAGACGCTGGCCTGGTAGACGGTGAGGATCGCCGGATGCGCACTCAACTGGGCCATCAGATTCGCCTCGGCCTGGAACATCTGCCGCACCTGCTCGTTGACCACCTCGTTCAACATCACCTTGACGGCGACCTGTCGGCGCGGCATATTCTGCTCGTACAGGAACACGTCGGCGAAGCCGCCGGACCCCAGTACGTGCACGTACGAGAACCCCGGCAGGACAGGGGGCTGCGACGGCAGGCGTCTGGCCACCACTACCCCCTCAGCATCGGTAGGACCCTCCATTCTAGGCAGAGGGCTTCGCGCTACCGGGGGTTCCCCCCCGAAGGGGGGCGGTCCGCGGTGCCTCCCAGATCGGGGGCCGCCGGATGGTGCTCCTGCGTCTCCTGGGTCTCCCGCGTGTCATGCCGTCCGGCGCGTGGCGGTCGGGGCGCCTCGAGCACATCGACGACGATCAGCGTCACGTTGTCGCGCCCGCCCGCCGCCAGAGCCGCATCGACGAGCGCGCTGGCCGTCTCGGATGCCGGCATCCCGGAGGCGAGATGCAGCCGCAGGCGGTCGTCTCCGACCTCCTTGGTCAGCCCGTCCGAGCAGATCAACAGGCGAAGCCCGGCGCGGGCCGGCACCCGCCAGATGTCGGGAAGCGGCTCGTCGTGGAATCCCAGGGCGCGCGTGATGACGTTGCTCTCCGGGTGGTTGTCGGCCATCTCGGGGGCGATGACGCCGGCATCCACCAGCTCCTGAACCACCGAGTGATCGACGGTCACCTGGCTCAGCTCGTTGCGCTCGAAGCGGTACACCCGGCTGTCGCCGATGTTGAAGACCAGGAACGAGGGCGTCGGTCCATCGTTCACCAGTGCCGCTCCGGTGATCGTCGTGCCCACGCCGATCGGGATGCCCTCGGCGAGCGCGTCGATCGCCGTCCCCGCGTCGACGAAGGCCTGCTCGAGCGCGGCGAGTTGGGCGAACGGGCCGGATTCGCGCGAGAGGCGCTCGGCGACCGCGGCACTGGCCCGGTCGCCGGCCGCGTGACCGCCCATGCCGTCGGCGACGGCGAACACCGGGAGACCGACCAGCACACTGTCCTCGTTGGCGGAGCGGCGGTGCCCGATATCGGTGCGGGCCGCCCAACTCAGCACCAGGTCCTGCTCGTGGCCGGGCAGCGGCACGTGCACCTCGACCCCGTCGTCGCCGATGTGCGTCATGCGTTCGCTCCGCTGGGGGCGGACGCGGCATCCGGGTCCGGGGCGAGCACCTCGACCAGGTTGCCGTCGCCGAGCTCGATCACGGTGCCGGGGGTGACGACAGCCGACTCGCCGCCGATGAGCGTGCGGGGCTCGGCACCCGGGATGCGCAGCACGGAGCCATTCGTCGATCGCGCGTCGCTGGCCACGATCGTGCCGCCCACCGGGCTGAGTTCGAGGTGTGTCGACGAGAGCTCGCGCTGCGGCGAATCGAGCGTGACCAGCAACGGGGTGCCGCCGGGATGGATGCGCGGCACGCTCGGCTTGCGCCCCAGGTACACCGGCTGGTCGAGAGGCACCAGGGTGCCGTCGGCGAGCCGCAGCCGGAACGGGCGCGGGCGCTCGGGCATCGGAAGCGACCACACATTGTCGGGCAGTTCGGGCAGCTCGGGCAGCTCGAGCGCCGGCAGCGGTGCGGCCGCGGTTGCCTGCGCAGGCGGCTCGACGAGCGCCGGCAGCGGCCGTTCGCTCGGTCTGATGGGGATCGTCTTCTCGAGGTCCTCGCCGGGACCCGCCGCCGGGACGCGCGGCCGCGGTGGTCTCGCGACGGTGTCGTCGAGGTCGCGTGCGGAATCGGATGCCACGGGAGTCATTGTCCTCCCCCTCTGCTGCTACTCGCCGATGTACGACATGACGTGCTTGATGCGGGTGTAGTCCTCGAAGCCGTACATCGAGAGGTCCTTGCCGTATCCGGAGTGCTTGAAACCGCCGTGCGGCATCTCGGCCACGATCGGGATGTGGGTGTTGATCCAGACGCAGCCGAAGTCGAGGTGCTTGGCGAAGCGCATCGCGCGGCCGTGATCCTTGGTCCACACGCTCGACGCGAGGCCGTACTGCACGCCGTTCGCCCACAGCAGCGCTGTGGCCTCATCCGTGAACTTCTGGATGGTCACCACCGGCCCGAAGATCTCGTTCTGCACCGCGTCGTCGGTCTGCTTCAGCCCGCTGACCACGGTCGGTTCGATGAAGTAGCCCGCACCGGCCTTGCGGGTGCCGCCGGTCTCGATGTGCGCGTTCGACGGCAGGTCGTCGATGACCGCCATGACGCGCTCGAGCTGATCCGCGTTGTTCACCGGCCCGTAGAAGGTGTCGGCGTCGTGCGGGTCGCCGGTGCTGACGTTCTTCTGCACGTACGCGGTCATCGCCTTCACGAACTCGTCGTGCACGCCCTCCTGCACCAGGATGCGGGTGGCCGCCGTGCAGTCCTGCCCGGCATTGAAGTACCCGGCGAGCGCGATCCCCTCGACCGCCTTCTCGATGTCGGCGTCGTCGAACACGATCACCGGCGCCTTGCCGCCCAGCTCGAGGTGCACCCGCTTCAGATCGTTGGATGCCGCCTTGGCGACCTCCATGCCCGCGCGCACCGAGCCGGTGACCGACACCATCTGCGGCGTCTTGTGGTCGATCATGGCGGCGCCCGTCGTCCGGTCGCCGGTGATCACGTTGAGCACGCCCTTGGGCAGGAATTCCGCTGCGACTTCGGCGAGCAGCAGGGTCGACTGCGGGGTGGTGTCGCTCGGCTTGAGCACGGTGGTGTTGCCCGCGGCGATGGCCGGCGCGATCTTCCACACGGCCATGTTGAGCGGGTAATTCCATGGCGTGACCTGCCCGATCACGCCGATCGGCTCGCGCCGGATCGAACTGGTGTGATCCTTCATGTACTCGCCCGTCGCGCGGCCTTCGAGCACCCGCGCGGCGCCGGCGAAGAAGCGGATCTGGTCGACCGAGAGCATGATCTCGTCTGTCACCAGGCCGGCCCGCGGCTTGCCGGTGTCCTGCGACTCCAAGTCGGCGAACTCCTCGGCGCGCTGCTCCATGGCGTCGGCGATCCGGAACAGCGCCAGCTGGCGCTCCGCCGGGGTCGACTCGCCCCACTCCTCGAAGGCGGTCGCGGCGGCAGAGAATGCGGCATCCACGTCGGCCTTTCCGGAGACCGGCGAGATCGCGTAACCCTTCTCGGTCGCCGGGTCGATCACGTCGAAGGTGCCATCGCCCTTCGCGTCGACGTACTCGCCATTGATGAAATTGCGCAGGGTGCGTTCGGCGGTCGGTTCAGAAGCCATGCGATCAGGATACGTCGGGGAGGCGACGGAAACAGGTCCTCTACGACCGATTCCGTCACTCTCGACCCCTCGGAAGTGCGGATTCCCTTGTATGCGCGCAATCCGGCTGACAGAATCGAACCATGCCGGCCCGTCCGAAGCCCTCCGTCCTTGACGACGTCTCGAAGGCCATCATCGAGCAGCTGCAGACCGACGGCCGGCGCAGCTACGCCGAGATCGGCAAGGCGGTCGGGCTGAGCGAGGCCGCGGTCCGGCAACGCGTGCAGAAGCTCCAGGAGTCGGGCGTGATGCAGGTGGTCGCGGTCACCGATCCGATGCAGCTCGGCTTCTACCGTCAGGCCATGATCGGGATCCGCGTCACCGGCGACACCACTCGAGTCGCCCGGTTGCTCGGCGAGATCCCGGCGGTCGACTACGTCGTGCTCACCGCGGGCAGCTTCGACATCCTCGCCGAGGTGGTCTGCGAGAACGACGACGACCTGATCGAGCTCCTGAATCAGCGGATCCGAGGGATCGAGGGCGTGCAGTCCACCGAGACCTTCGTCTACCTCCGACTGCACAAGCAGTTCTACAACTGGGGAACCAGGTAAGGAAGACCGATGTCGATCGACACGCCCGTCAGCACAGGCACCAGCCACACGGAGGCCGAGCTCCAGCAGATGGCCAAGGACCACCTCTGGATGCACTTCTCGCGCCAGTCGGCGATGGAGGCGAACGGCGTTCCCATCATCGTCAAGGGCGACGGCCACCACATCTGGGACTCGAAGGGCAAGCAGTACTTCGACGGCCTGTCCGGCCTGTTCGTCGTCAACGCCGGGCACGGCAGACGGCGCCTGGCCGAGACCGCGGCACGCCAGGCCGAAGAGCTCGCGTTCTTCCCGATCTGGTCGTACGCGCATCCGTCCGCCATCGAGCTCGCCGATCGCCTGGCCGACTACGCGCCGGGCGACCTCAACCGGGTGTTCTTCTCGACCGGAGGCGGCGAGGCGGTCGAGACCGCGTTCAAGCTGGCCAAGTACTACTGGAAGCTGCAGGGCCGCCCCACCAAGCACAAGGTGATCTCGCGGGCCGTCGCCTATCACGGCACGCCCCAGGGCGCGCTGGCCATCACGGGCATCCCGGCCATGAAGGAGATGTTCGAACCGGTCACTCCGGGTGGCTTCCGGGTGCCGAACACCAACTACTACCGCGCCGAGGAGATGGGATTCACCGGCACCGAGGCCGAGTTCGGCGTCTGGGCCGCGAACCGCATCGAGGAGATGATCCTGTTCGAGGGTCCCGAGACGGTGGCGGCGATCTTCCTCGAACCGGTGCAGAACTCGGGCGGATGCTTCCCGCCCCCTCCCGGCTACTTCCAGCAGGTGCGCGCGATCTGCGACAAGTACGACGTCCTGCTGGTCAGCGACGAGGTGATCTGCGCATTCGGGCGCATCGGTCACATGTTCGCCTGCGACGAGTACGGCTACGTGCCCGACATGATCACCTGCGCCAAGGGGATGACGAGCGGCTACTCCCCGATCGGCGCCACCATCATCAGCGACCGCATCTACGAGCCCTTCCGCCACGGCACGACGGCGTTTTACCACGGCTACACCTTCGGCGGACACCCGGTGTCGGCGGCGGTCGCGCTCGAGAACCTCAACATCTTCGAGGAGGAGAAGCTCAACGAGCGGGTGCGCGAGAACTCGCCGATCTTCCGCGCCACCCTCGAGAAGCTGCTCGACCTGCCGATCGTCGGCGACGTGCGCGGCGACGGCTACTTCTTCGGCATCGAGCTGGTCAAGGACAAGGCGACCAAGGCCACTTTCGACGACGACGAGTCGGAGCGCCTGCTGCGCGGCTTCCTCTCCAAGGCGCTGTTCGACGCCGGGCTGTACTGCCGCGCAGACGACCGCGGCGACCCGGTCGTGCAGCTCGCCCCGCCGCTGACCATCGGGCCGAAGGAGTTCGACGAGATCGAGAGCATTCTGCGTGGGGTGCTGAGCGAGGCGTGGACCAAGGTCTGAGCTACTCCGGCCTGTCGTTCTGGCACGACTCGCTGGGGCCGGACGCGCTCATGCCACGGGCTCCCCTGCCCGGCGACGCCGATGCCGACGTCGCGATCGTGGGCGGCGGCCTGACCGGATTGTGGACCGCCTGGTACCTGCTGCAGCGGGATCCCGCTCTGAAGGTGGTCGTGCTCGAGAAGCAGATCGCCGGATTCGGCGCCTCCGGGCGCAACGGCGGGTGGTGCTCGGCGCTGTTCCCACGGTCCACAGCCTCGCTGGAGCGCGCACACGGGCGCGAGGCCGCGCTCGGGCTGCGGCGCGCCATGGTCGCCACCGTCGACGAGGTGGGGCGGGCGGCATCCGAGGCCGGGGTGGATGCCGACTATGCCAAGGGAGGCACGGTCGCCTACGCGCGCTCCGCCGTGCAGCTCGCGGCGGCCCGCGCCGAGATCGACGAGGCGCGCGGGTACGGCGTGGACGCGCTCGAGCTGTGGGCCGCGGATCGCGGCTCCGCCCACCGGGTCGCTGCGGCCGGCGCGCTCGGCGCGGCCTTCGACCCGGCATGCGCCCGCGTCCATCCGGCCAAACTGGTGCGTGGCATGGCAGCCGTGGTCGAGCGCGCCGGGGCGACGATCGCCGAGCAGACCGAAGTGCTCGAATGGGCGCCCGGCCGGATCACCACCACCCGGGGAACCGTCACCGCCGACCGCATCGTGCTGGCCACCGAGGGCTACGGCGCGACCCTGAAGCAGACGCACCGCCGCATCCTGCCGCTGTATTCCCTGATGATCGCGACCGAGCCGCTTCCCGACGAGTTCTGGGACCGCATCGGGCTGCAGCACGGACAGACCTTCACCGACTTCCGGCACCTGCTGATCTACGGCCAGCGCACGGCCGACAACCGCTTCGCGTTCGGCGGGCGCGGTGCGCGCTACCACTGGGGCAGCAGCATCCGGCCCGAGTACGACCGATCGCCGCGCGTGTTCGAGCACCTGCATCGGGCCTTGCGCGAGCTGTTCCCGACGATGGATGCCGCCATCACCCACCGCTGGGGCGGACCGCTCGGCGTGCCCCGCGACTGGCACGCAGGCGTGAGCTACGACCCCTCGACCCGGATCGCGAGCGCCGGCGGCTACGTCGGAGACGGCTTGAGCACCACCAACCTCGCCGGGCGCACCCTGGCCGATCTGCTCACCGGTGCCGACACCGAGCTGACCCGGCTGCCCTGGGTGAATCACCGCTCGCCGTCCTGGGAGGTCGAGCCGCTGCGATTCGCCGGGGCCAACGCCGGGATGATCGCCATGGCGGTCGCCGACGCCGAGGAACGGATCACCGGCCGCCGCTCGCTCGCCGCGCGGATCATGGGCCCGCTGGTCGGGCACTGAGGCTCGACTCTGCCGCCACGGGGGCCTAGCGTCGGAACATGTCACCGACCGCCCGGCCCGCATCCGCGAAGCCCACCGTCGGCACGAGCCGAGCGCGTTCGGCGGCCGCGCTTCTCGCGTTTCTCGCCATCTCGTTCGCCGTCGCCGCGCTGGGCGCCGTCTCGACCGTCCAGAACGTCAACGGCTGGTACGCCCACGCCGACCGCGCGTTCTGGACCCCGCCGAACGCGGTCTTCGGCCCGATCTGGACCGTGCTCTACGCGCTGATGTCGGTCTCAGCCTGGCTGGTCTGGCGCGAGCGCGGCACTCGAGACGCGCGTCCCGCGCTGATGGCCTACGTGGTGCAGCTGATCCTGAACTCACTGTGGACGCCGGTGTTCTTCGGCCTCTACCCGGTCGCCGGCGGTTCAGCGCTGTGGATCGCCCTCCTGATCATCGTGGCCATCGACGCGATGGTCCTAGTCACCATGCTGCGCTTCTGGCGGGTGCGACGGCTCGCCGCGCTGCTGCTCATCCCGTACTGGGCGTGGGTGCTCTACGCGACGACCCTGAACGCGTACCTTGCGGTCAACAATTAGCTGACAAGTCACCCAAATCGGGAATGCCAGTCGCAGCCGCGTGCTTGATTGGTGACATGACAACTAATCTCGCGTCCCGTTCCGACTACCGCGTCGGAACCTGGACCCTCGACCCCGCCCACTCCGAGCTCTCCTTCTGGGTGCGCCATCTCAAGATCAGCAAGGTGCGGGGCACCTTCGAGAACTTCGAGGTGACCGTGATCACGCCCGAGGATCCGAGCCAGATCAGCGTCGAGGCATCCATCGACGTCTCCTCGGTCAACACCGGAGTCGAGCCTCGCGACAACCACCTGCGCTCCAGCGACTTCTTCCTGGTCGAGGAGCACCCGCACATGCTGTTCCGGTCGACACGCATCCATGTGGATGGCGACGACTTCGTCATGGACGGCGAGCTCACGCTGCGTGGCGTGACACAACCGGTGACGCTGAAGGGCGAGTTCGGCGGCGTCATCACCGACGACTACGGGCGCACCAAGGCGGGCGCCTCGGCGACGACCACGATCAACCGTCAGGACTTCGGCGTGAGCTGGAACGCGGCGCTCGAGGCGGGCGGTTTCACCCTCGGCGACGAGGTCACCATCTCGGTCGACCTGCAGGTCCAGCTGCAGCAGGCCGAGGCATCCGAGGCCGCCTAGCCCCGGGCCGCTGGGCAGAGTCGACTCAACTCAGCGGGAACAGCCCTTCGATCTCCTCCGCCTCGGCGGGTGACGGCCGCCAGCCGGATCCCGCCGAGGCGTTCTGCGTGATCTGCTCGGGCTTGGTCGCCCCGGCGATCACACTGGTCAATCCGGGACGCGAGAGCAGCCAGCCGAAGGTCGCCTCCAGCATCGAGATGCCGCGGGCCGCGCAGAACGCGGCGTACGCCTCCATCTCGTTCCAGGGCGCGTCGTCGGCCACGTGCGGTCGCTGGCGCGAGATGCGCGTGTCGGCGGGACGCTCGGTGCGCGTGAACTTGCCGGTGAACAGGCCGTTGGCCAGCGGGAAGAACGGCAGGAATCCCAAGCGCGCCGCGCGGACGGCGGGCAGGATGTCGACCTCCACCGAGCGCGCGAGCAGGTTGTACTCGTTCTGAGCCGAGACGAATCGCGCGGTGCCCAGGCGCTCGGCGACCGCATCGGCCTCGGCGATCTGCGCGGCATCGAAGTTGGAGTTGCCGATGGCGATCACCTTGCCCTCGCGTACCAGTTCGTCCAGGGCGCCCAGGGTCTCGTCGATGGGGACCGACGGGTCGGGCGTGTGCTGCTGGTAGAGGTCGATGCGATCGGTGTTGAGCCGGCGCAGCGACCCTTCCACGGCCGCGCGGATGTACGCGCGCGACCCCTTCCGGCCCGGGATCGGCGATGGGAACTCGGTGTGGCCGAATTTGGTGGCGATCACCAGCCGATCGCGTGAGCCCTTGATGGCCGCGCCCAGCCGAGTTTCGCTCAGGCCGTACTCGGCACCGTAGATGTCCGCGGTGTCGAAGAAGGTGACCCCGGCCTCGATGGCGGCACCGACGACCGCGTTCGAGCCCTTCTGCTCGTCGCTCGCCGTGCCCGGCCGGCCGAGGTTGTTGCAGCCGAGGCCGACGACGGAGACGGACAGGGATGACGGGCCGAGTACGCGGGATTCCATGGCTTCAGCGTATGCTCCCGTCCTCCCCCGTCCGCACGCCGTGACACCTGTGCGCGATGTCCGATTTCCGCCAGGGAGTGTCGGCGGGCGCGGCTACTGTCGGAGCATGCAGACCAGCACAGAAGACGACTCCGCCACCCCGACGCACGTGCGTCGCATCCAGAGCCCGATCGGCCGCATCGAGATCATCGGCAACGGCGAGGCCATCGTGTCGCTCGCGATCGAGCGCGACGGCGCCCTGCCCTCCGACGGCGTGCCCGAGCAGGGCGACGCAGTGCTCGACCGCGCCGTCGAGCAACTCGAGGAGTACTTCGACGGCCACCGGCGCGACTTCGACCTGCCGCTCTCTCTCGCCGGCACCGCGTTCCAGTTGGCCGTCTGGGAGCAGATCGCCACGCTCGATTTCGGCGAGGTCGTCTCGTACGGCGAACTCGGGCTGGGCACCGGCCGAGCCACAGCAGGTCGAGCAGTGGGCGGAGCAGTCGGGGCGAACCCGATCCCGATCATCATTCCCTGCCACCGCGTGCTCGGCAGCGACGGACGAATCACGGGCTACAGCGGAGGCGAGGGGATCCCCACCAAGTCGTGGCTGCTGCAGCACGAGGGCATTGCCCACATCGCCTCGGGCGTGCGGGTCGCCGGCCGCGACCCCGAGAACGAACTGGATCTGGATTTCGCCTCCGAACAGCTCGAGCACACCGCGTGAGCTCCATCCTCGTCGGCGACGACGGGCTGGCGCGCTGCGCGTGGGCCGGGTCCGACAGCGAGTACCAGCGCTACCACGACGAGGAGTGGGGCACGCCGCTGCACGGCGATCGCCCGTTGTTCGAGAAGCTCAGCCTGGAGGGCTTCCAGGCCGGACTGTCGTGGATCACCATCCTGCGCAGACGGCCCACCTTCCGAGCAGCCTTCCGAGACTTCGATATCGACGCGGTCGCCGGCTTCGGCGAGCGCGACGTCGAGCGGCTCATGGCGGATCCCGGAATCATCCGCAACCGGCTCAAGGTCGACGCCACCATCTCGAACGCCCGGGTGACGCAGGCGCTGGTGAGCGGGCATCCCGGCGCCCTCGATGAGCTGATCTGGAGCTTCGCACCCGCGCCGCGCGATCACGCCGTCACATCGTTCGCCGAGCTTCCCGCGGTCACGGCCGAGTCGACCGCGCTCAGCGCCGCTCTCAAGAAGCTCGGCTACCGCTTCGTCGGGCCGACGACCATGTACGCCCTCATGCAGTCGGGCGGGCTGGTCGACGACCACATCGCGGGGTGCTGGCGGTCGTCGTTCGCCTGAGCACCGACGACCAGCTGCATCGACCAGCCGCATCAACCCGCTGCGACGACCAGCTGCGACGACCGGCTCGCGGTTCAGACGACAGCTCAGACGACGAGGTCGAGTTCGCCCGGCTCACCGCGCTCGAGCCGAAAGCCCGCGGTGGCGGCCCAGGCGATCAGTGAGACGGCATCCGGATGATCGATGCCGGCCAGCAGCAGCGCCCGGACGAACTCTCCCTTGCCCTTCTTGTTGAAGTGATTGAGCGCGCGTCGCCGCCCGTCGTCGCCCTCGGAGACCACGCGCAGGTACCACGACTCGGCGCGCACCGGAGCCGGCCCGAGCGCGACGTAGCTCTCGGAGCGCAGGTCGAGGATCATGCCGGGCTCGGCGGCGAGCAACGCGCTCACGGATGTCGCCCACAGCGCCCTGAGCGGCGTACCCGGCAGTCGGGAGTCGGGTGAGAGCCGGTACGCCGGGATGGGATCATCCGGTCGCACCAAGCCGAACAGGGCGGACGCGATCAGCACGTGGTCGTCGGCGAACGCGCGTGCCGCCGGCGGCAGGCTGGACGCGTCGAGCCCCTCGTACAGCACCCCGTCGAAGCGCTCGATCGCGGCCATCGTCGGCCCGCTCTCGAGCTGCTTGTTGCGCTCGAGCTCGCGCGCCTGGGTCGGCCCGAGCCGGAGCGCGGCGGCGGCACCCCGATTGCGCGCGAGCCGGCGCATGGCGCTGACGGCCCGCTGCCGCTGCCTCGTCAGTTCCGGAAAGCTCAACGCCTCGAGCGTGAGCGGACGCGCAGGGTCTCCCCCGTCGCGCTTCGTCTCCGACGGCGGGAGCAGGATCAGCATCGCGGGTCGCGCACGATCGTCGACGTCCGGCCGATCAGGCGTCGAGGAACGCGAGGGCGCGCTCGACGTTCACGCCCAGAGCCTGGACCGAATCGAGGGTGATGCGCGGCACCGCACCGGTGGCGCCCGACCAGCTCTCCCACTCGTCCAGGCTCTGCTCGACGGCGTGCCAGCTGGGCTCGGCGATGTGCGCGAGCCGGCGACCCCGGGCGGCCAGGCGTGTGCGGTGCAGCTCCGGGTCGGAGCAGACCACCTCGAGGAACTTGATCGCCACCTTCTGCCGATCGGCCAGTTTGAGCCACTGCTCGCGGGCAGGTTCGACGGCGTTCACCGCATCCACGATCACGCTGCCCCCGCCGGCGAGCACAGCCTCAGCAATGGTCTCGGCCACCAGGTAGGCGGCGAGCCCGGTCGGCTCGTCGGCGTCGATGCCCGCCCTCAGGATCGCCGATTCGATCGGATCCACCGACACCACCGGCGCGCCGATGCGGTTGCCCACCACCTCGGCGATCGTGCTCTTGCCCGCACCGGGCAGCCCCGCCGTGACGATCAGCACTGTTCGACGATCAAGAACCAAGCAGTTCGGCGGCGCCCGCGACGACGGTGACCACGTTGTTCTGCATCGAGAGGAAGCCGTCCTGCGCGTTGACCCGGATCACGTCTCCGTCGAGGGTGGTGATCCGCACCTCGCCCTCGGCGAGCACGCCGAGCACCGGCTCGTGGCCGGCCAGCAGGCCGATCTGGCCGATCAGGGTGCGCGCGACCACCTGCCGGGCCTCGCCCGTCCAGAGCTCGGCGTCGGCCGAGACCACGCTCACCGTCAAGTCGGCCATGATCAGGCGTTGTCCTTCTGGATCTGCGCCCACTTCTCCTCGACGTCGCTGATCGAGCCGACGTTGAAGAACGCCTGCTCGGCCACGCTGTCGAACTCGCCCTTGGCGATCGCGTCGAAGCTCTCGACCGTGTCCTTCAGCGGGACGGTCGAGCCTTCGACACCGGTGAACTTGGTCGCCATGTAGGTGTTCTGCGAGAGGAACTGCTGGATGCGGCGCGCACGCGACACCGTGATCTTGTCCTCCTCCGAGAGCTCGTCGACACCGAGGATGGCGATGATCTCCTGCAGTTCCTTGTTCTTCTGGAGGATCTGCTTGACCGTGGTCGCGACCCGGTAGTGGTCCTCGCCCAGGTAGCGCGGGTCCAGGATGCGGCTGGTCGAGGTCAGCGGGTCGACCGCCGGATACAGTCCGCGCGACGCGATCTCGCGCGAGAGCTCGGTGGTCGCATCCAGGTGGGCGAAGGTGGTCGCCGGAGCCGGGTCGGTGTAGTCGTCGGCGGGCACGTAGATCGCCTGCAGCGAGGTGATCGAGTGACCGCGGGTCGAGGTGATGCGCTCCTGCAGCACGCCCATCTCGTCGGCCAGGTTGGGCTGGTATCCCACGGCGGACGGCATGCGGCCGAGCAGCGTGGAGACCTCGGAGCCGGCCTGCGTGAAGCGGAAGATGTTGTCGATGAAGAGCAGCACGTCCTGGTTCTGCACATCGCGGAAGTACTCCGCCATGGTCAGCGCCGACAGGGCGACGCGCAGACGCGTTCCCGGCGGCTCGTCCATCTGGCCGAAGACGAGGGCGGTCTTGTCGAAGACGCCCGCCTCCTCCATCTCGCCGATGAGGTCGTTGCCCTCACGGGTGCGCTCGCCGACTCCGGCGAACACTGACACACCGCCGTGGTTGGCTGCGACGCGGTAGATCATCTCCTGGATCAGCACGGTCTTGCCGACGCCGGCACCGCCGAACAGGCCGATCTTGCCGCCGAGCACGTACGGAGTCAGCAGATCGATGACCTTGATGCCGGTCTCGAAGAGCTGGGTCTTCGACTCGAGCTGGTCGAAGGCCGGGGGCTGGCGGTGGATCGGCCAGCGCTCGGTGATCTCGAGCTTCTCGCCCTCGACCGGGTTGAGCAGGTCACCGGTCACGTTCCAGACGTGGCCCTTGGTGACGTCTCCGACCGGCACCGAGATCGCCGCGCCGGTGTCGCGCACCTCGCCGCCGCGCACCAGACCGTCGGTCGGCTTCAGGGCGATGGCGCGGATGACGTCGTCGCCCAGGTGCTGCGCGACCTCGAGCGTGATCTCGGTGTCGACGCCGTCCAGGGTGATGGTGGTCTTCAGCGCGTTGTAGATGTCGGGGATGGCATCGTGCGGGAACTCGATGTCGACGACCGGGCCGGTGACGCGCGCGATCCGGCCGATGCCGGCGGCCGCCGTCGATCCGGTGCCCGACTCGGACTTCTTCGCGGGCGCCTTCGCCGTCGGCTTCTTGGCGGCGGGTGCCTTGGTGGTCGCAGTAGCCATGGGTTTCCTCGTATCTATTTCGCGGAGCTCAGGGCGTCGGCGCCGCCCACGATCTCAGAGATCTGCTGGGTGATTTCGGCTTGACGCGCATTGTTGGCAAGTCGGGTGTAGTCGCGGATGAGCGTGTCGGCATTGTCACTGGCCGACTTCATCGCCTTCTGGGTTGCCGCATGCTTCGACGCCGCCGACTGCAGCAGAGCGTTGAAGATGCGGGAGTCGATGTACACCGGCAGCAGCGCATCCAGCACTGTGTCGGCCTCGGGCTCGAACTCGTAGAGCGGGAACACCTCGGTGTCACCCGGGTCTTCGACCCCCTCGACGATCTCGAGCGGAAGCAGGCGCACCATCTCGGGCTCCTGGGTCAGCATCGAGACGAAGCGGTTGTAGACGATGTGGATCTCGTTGACGCCGCCCTCGTCTTCGGACTGCAGGAACTTCGCGACCAGGGTCTCGCCGATCTCGTGCGCCGTGGCGAACTGCGGGCTGTCGGTGTCGCCGGTCCAGACCTTCTCGAAGGCGCGCTTGCGGAAGCTGAAGTAGCCCACCGCGCGACGGCCGATCAGGTAGTAGACGACCTCCTTGCCCTGGTTCTGCAGCAGCGTGGCCAACTCTTCGGATGCGCGCAGCACGTTGGCGTTGAACGCGCCGGCCAGGCCGCGGTCCGACGCGAAGACCACGATCGCGGCGCGCCGGATCGTCTCGGGCTCCGTGGTCAGCACGTGGCTGACGTTCGAATAGGTGGCGACGGCCGAGACCGCGCGCGTGACGGCGCGGGCGTACGGCGCAGAGGCCTTCACCCGGGCGAGGGCCTTCTGGATGCGCGAGGCAGCGATCAGCTCCATGGCGCGCGTGATCTTCTTCGTGGTCTGCGCGCTCTTGATGCGAGCGCGGTAGCCGCGGAGTTGTGCTCCCATTCGGTCCTCCCTTCAGTTCGTGTCGTGGTGGGGTCTCGGTGCGCCGCCTGACGGCGGGGTACTCGACCCGTGAAGGGCCGCCCTAGCGGCGGCTCTTCACGATCTTCTCTTGGTTCACGTCTTCGACCTCGGTCGGCGCGAAGACCTCCTTGCCGGCGCTGGCGAGCGGGTCGCCCGAGCCGGTGAGGAACTCCTTCTTGAAGGCGTCGACCGACTTCTCGAGTTCGGCCTTCACGTCATCGTCGAGCTTGCCGCTGTCGCGGATCGTGTCGAGGATCTTCGTGTTGCGGCCGAGGTAGTCGTGCAGCTCGGCCTCGAAGCGCAGCACGTCTTCGATCGGGACGTCGTCGAGCTTGCCGTTGGTTCCGGCCCAGATCGAGACGACCTGCTTCTCGACCGGGAACGGCGAATACTGCGGCTGACGCAGCAGCTCGGTGAGGCGGGCGCCGCGGTCGAGCTGGCGGCGGCTGGTGGCATCCAGATCCGAGGCGAACAGCGCGAACGCCTCGAGCGAGCGGTACTGGGCCAGTTCGAGCTTCAGCGTTCCGGAGACCGACTTGATGCTCTTCACCTGGGCGTCGCCACCGACGCGCGACACCGAGATACCGACGTCGACCGCCGGGCGCTGGTTCGCGTTGAACAGATCGGACTGCAGGAAGATCTGGCCGTCGGTGATCGAGATCACGTTGGTCGGGATGTAGGCCGAGACGTCGTTCGCCTTGGTCTCGATGATCGGCAGCCCGGTCATCGATCCCGCGCCGAGCTCGTCGCTCAGCTTGGCGCAGCGCTCGAGCAGACGGGAGTGCAGGTAGAACACGTCGCCCGGGTAGGCCTCGCGTCCCGGCGGACGGCGCAGCAGCAGCGACACGGCGCGGTAGGCCTCGGCCTGCTTGCTCAGGTCGTCGAAGATGATCAGCACGTGCTTGCCGTCGTACATCCAGTGCTGGCCGATGGCTGAACCGGTGTACGGCGCAAGGTACTTGAAGCCGGCCGGGTCGGATGCCGGGGCGGCGACGATGGTGGTGTACTCCATCGCCCCTGCCGACTCGAGCGCGTCTTTGACGGCCGCGATCGTCGAGCCCTTCTGGCCGATGGCGACGTAGATGCAGCGAACCTGCTTGTTGACGTCGCCCGATGCCCAGTTGTCGCGCTGGTTGATGATGGTGTCGATCGCGATCGCGGTCTTGCCGGTCTGGCGGTCGCCGATGATGAGCTGGCGCTGGCCGCGGCCGATCGGGATCATCGCGTCGATGGCCTTGATGCCGGTCTGCATCGGCTCGTGCACGCTCTTGCGCTGCATCACGCCGGGAGCCTGCAGCTCGAGCGCGCGGCGGCCGTCGGTCGCGACCTCGCCGAGGCCGTCCATCGGGTTGCCGAGCGGGTCGACGACCCGGCCCAGGTAGCCGTCGCCGACGGCCACCGAGAGCACCTCGCCGGTGCGGGTGACCTTCTGGCCCTGCTCGATCCCGTCGAACTCACCGAGCACGACGACGCCGATCTCGCTCTCGTCCAGGTTCAGCGCCAGGCCGAGGGTGCCATCCTCGAAGCGCAGCAGCTCGTTGGCCATGGCGCCCGGCAAGCCCTCGACGTGGGCGATGCCGTCGGCCGTGTCGAGCACGCTGCCGACCTCGGTCGAGCTCGCCTGAGCGGGCTGGTACGAGTCGACGAAGCTCTGGAGGGCGTCGCGGATTTCGTCGGGGCTGATGGTGATGTCTGCCATGGGTTGTCTTCCCTTGTTGTTCTGCCGGGTCAGCCGGCGAGCTGGAGTTTGAGGTCGGCGAGCCGTGAGGCGATCGTGCCGTCGATGACGTCGTCGC